>Ga0105090_10001155_pt1 | contig 14013 bp, 9 predicted proteins | sample PPLLak3March2015_FD_79110 | JGI IMG/M metagenome (GOLD analysis project Ga0105090, IMG submission 79110) | Freshwater sediment microbial communities from Prairie Pothole Lake near Jamestown, North Dakota, USA - PPLs Lake P7 Core (1) Depth... | ecosystem: Environmental > Aquatic > Freshwater >... | reverse complement strand
CAGGATGAGGCGCAGCCCGCGCTCCTGAACGGTGCGGACGGGCGTGAAATCATCCGAGCGGGACAGCAGGTCCATCACCAGCTCGGTGAGGGCCGGCAAATCCTCCAAGGTGTCGGGCTCCACGTGGGGTGCATCGTCCGCCACGGCGTGGTTTGGGTCATGTAAGGCGTGGTTCACTTGGAGATTTGTGGCACGAATCGGCGGCCGCGGCACGGATTTTTACGCAGATGCGGGAAATTTGCGCTCAATCCAGCAAGTCCGGCCGGTTGCGGCGGGTGCGGGCCAATGCGGCCTGCTGTTTCCACGCCTGGATGTTGCCATGGTGGCCGGAAACCAACACCTCCGGCACGCTCATGCCACGGAACTCGATCGGCCGGGTGTAGGCCGGTGCCTCCAGCAGATTCGGATCGGAAAACGATTCATCCAGCGGCGAGCGTTCGTCGCCGAGCGCCCCCGGCAGCAGGCGGATCACCGCATCACAGAGAACGGCGGCGGCCAGCGCACCATTGGTCAGGACGTAATCCCCGATGGAAATTTCCTCGTCCACCAAGGCCTCCACCACTCGGTGGTCCAGGCCCTCGTAGTGGCCGCAGAGGATGAGCAGATGCTGCGCCGCCGCCAACTCGCGGGCGCCGGCCTGCTTGAAGGGCCGGCCCTGCGGCGTCATCAGGATCACCCTCGTTTCCGGCCCGCGGAGCGCCTCGACGGCGGCAAACAGCGGTTCCGGCTTCAGCAACATCCCCTGCCCTCCTCCGCACGGCGAGTCGTCCACGCGGCGGTGCTTGTCCTCCGACCAATCGCGCAGCTGGTGTCCCACCACCTCGACGATTCCGGCCGCGCGGGCGCGCTGGATGATCGAATCGCTCAACGGCGCGAGGGCCACCTCCGGGAACAGGGTCACGATGTCGATGCGCATGGCGGCACTCTACCGGAGGCGGACGGCTTGCCAACTTCGATCCTGAAATTACGGCTTTGACCGCTGGCGATTTTCCGCCAGAACCCGAACATGCCGATCTTTGAAAGAGCCCGCGAGTTGTCCGTGATCCACTCCACCGCCTCAGTGGTGGGCTGGGATCAGGAAACCTACCTGCCGCCCGCCGCCACCAGCCACCGGGCGTTGCAGATAGCCTGGCTTTCCTCGCGCGCCCACGAGCTTGCCACCTCCGCCGACTGGAAGCGCGACCTCGAAGCCGCCGAGACCGCCGACTCCGGCAAGGATCCGAAACACACGGCCAATCTGCGCGAGTTGCGCCGGGACTTCGACCGGGCCGCCAAGCTGCCCGTAGAGCTCGTCGCCCGCGAGTCCGCCGCCGTTTCGCTGGCCAAGCGCGCGTGGGCGGATGCCCGCAAACACGCGGAATTCGCCACTTTCGCCCCGCATCTGGAAAAGTTGTTAGGCATTGCCCGTGAAAAGGCCGAGCTCTGGGGTTACCCCGGCGAGCCCTACGACGCCCTGCTGGAAGGCTATGAACGCCGCACCTCCACCGCCGCCGTGGCGGAATTGTTCGATGTCATGAAGCCCGCGCTGCGCGAAATTGCCGCCATGGCCGTGGCAAAATCCGCCGCACGCGCCGCCCAGCTGCCGCCAGGGCCCTATCCCATCGGGGCGCAGCAATGCCTCAACGCGCAGGTGGCCGAGGCCATTGGCTACGATTTCCAGGCCGGCCGCATCGACACCACCGCCCACCCGTTCTGCACCACGCTCGGCCCGCGCGACGTGCGGCTCACCACGCGCTATGATGAGAATGATTTCACCTCCTCGCTCTTCGGCGTGCTGCACGAGGCCGGCCACGGGCTCTATGAGCAGGGCCTGCCGGTCGATGATTTCGGCCTGCCCTCCGGCACGGCGGTCTCGCTGGGCATCCACGAATCGCAGAGCCGCTTGTGGGAAAACCATGTCGGCCGCTCGCGCGCGTTCTGGAACCGCTGGTATCCGGTGGCGGGGGAAATTTTCCCGCAACTCGCGGAGTTCCCCTTGGATGACTTCATCGCCTGCCTCCAGCGCGCGGAGTTCACCCCCATCCGGGTGGAGTCGGACGAGGCCACCTATGACCTGCACATCATCCTCCGCTTCGGGCTGGAGCGGCGGATGCTCAATGGCGAACTGGCCGTGACCGACGTGCCCGCCGCGTGGAATGAAAGTTTTCGCGAACTCTTCGGCTTCACTCCGCAGAACGATGCCATGGGCTGCCTGCAGGACATCCATTGGTCGATGGGCGGGCTCGGCTATTTCGCCACCTACACGCTCGGCAACATCAACGCCGCCCAGCTCTTCGCCGCCGCGCTGAAAGACCCGGCCATAGCCGCCGCCACGGATGCCGCCGACCACGCGCCGCTCCTGGCTTGGCTGCGCGAAAACATCCACGCCCACGGTGCGACGCTCGATCCTGCGGATCTCATGAAACAAGCCACCGGCAAGCGCCCATCCACCGCGGACTACCTCGCCCACCTGAAGCAACGTTATCTCTGACAGCCGCCCATGCGCCGGGATAAAATTGAAACCCACGCCATTTTTCCGAAAACCATGACCACCAAGACCCTCTTTGAAAAAATCCGCGACGGTGAGATCCCGGCGGCCATCTTGCACCGCGATGAGCTCTGCCTCGCATTCCGGGACATTTCCCCGCAGGCGCCGGTGCATGTGCTCGTCGTCCCTAACAAACCGATCCCCCGCGTAGGGCTGGCGGAGGCGGCTGATGAAACGGTGCTCGGCCACCTGCTGCTCATTGCCGCGGAAATCGCCCGCAAGGAGGGCATCGCGGAGAGCGGCTACCGCCTCGTCATCAACAACGGCCCGGACGGCGGCGAGGCCGTGCCGCATTTGCACGTCCACCTGCTCGGCGGCCGCAAGCTCCACTGGCCACCCGGCTGATTTTTCCGGTGCTCTTGCATCCGCTGATGCTCAACTCGCGCCCGGTCCTGCGCGATATCGAGCGCCGGCTTGCCGGACCAAAGCGCGGCTGAGAAACCCCATTCGCCCTGACCCGCAGCCAGCGGATGCCACTGCCGCACCCGCAGGCTTGATTTCAGGCTACCGGGCACTATTTTCCCCACCTCATGCGCCTTGCAAAGCCCGTCTTCACCGTCCTTTATACCCTTCTGCTCGCAGGTCCGGTTTACGCGCAGGAAACCCTCGCCGATCTGCTGGCGGATCCCGCGGTGCAACTTTCCCGCCCCGCAGACCGCGCCCGGGTGGTGGCCCGCATGGCGGAAATCGAGAACAAACGCCGTGAGAATGCCCGCGCCATGGCACTCGCCCGCGGCCTGCCATGGCGCACGGAACTGCCCAACGGCCGCGTCCAGGAGATCGCCGACTTCGACGGCGACCAACCGGTCTATTTCACCACTCACAATGCCAACGCCGCCATTTCCACCGGGGCCGATCTGCTTAGGGTTTCTCCCTACTCGCTCAGCGGCTCCGGCATCACGATCGGTCTCTGGGACGGCGGTTCCGCCCGTGCCACTCATCAGGAATTCGGCGGCCGCGTGACCGTCATGGATGGAGCGGCGGCCGATAATCATGCCACGCATGTCAGCGGCACGCTCATCGCCACCGGCGTCGTCGCCTCGGCCCGCGGCATGGCAAGCTCCGCCGTCGTCAATTCCTACGACTGGAACAGCGACTCATCCGAAATGGCTTCCCGTGGAGCCGCGTCTGCCGGTGCACCGGGTGCCATCTACCTTTCCAACCACAGCTACGGCTACATCAGCGGCTGGAACTACCTTGGCACCCCTTCCCGGCTCTGGGAATGGTGGGGAGATGGCACCTCTGCCACTTCCATCGAGGCGGATTTCGGCCGCTACAACACTTACGCCCGCGATCAGGACGCGCTGGCATACGCAGCTCCCTACTATCTGATCTTCCGCAGCGCCGGCAATGATCGTGCCGACAACCCCTCGGCTGGCGATCCGGTCGGACTCTCGCCCGGAAGCGCCACCACCGTCAGTTATGATCCCACCATCCACCCGGCCGGAGACGGCAGCTACCGCGGCGGATTCGAGAACATCGGTTTCGAGTCCCTTTCCAAAAACGTCATCACCATCGGTTCAGTCAGCGATGCGGTGACCAGCGGCCTCCGGGATGTTTCCAAGGCGAACGTCAGCTATTTCTCCACCTGGGGGCCCACCGATGACGGACGCATCAAGCCCGATGTGGTGGCCAACGGCGAAGGTCTCTACTCCTCCCTAGCAGGCAGCAACACCGCCTACGGCACCTACAACGGGACCAGCATGTCCACGCCCAACGCCTGCGGTTCCGCATCCTTGCTGATCCAGCAATACGGCTCGCTTTTCCCCGGCCAGGCCATGCGGGCCAGCACTCTCAAGGCATTGCTCATCCACACCGCCGATGACCGTGGCAACGCGGGACCGGACTACAAACACGGATGGGGCCTCGTGAACGTGAAAGCCGCGGCGGACCTGCTCATCGATCACCAGGCATACCCGATCAAGCAGCGGCTCACGGAAAACCAAGTATCCTCGACCGCCACTACCCGCATCCATTCCTTCGTCTGGGATGGAGTTTCCTCCGTCCGCGCCACCCTCTGCTGGACCGATCCCGCCGGTGTCGCCACCACCACTTCCGACCTGCGCTCTCCGCGTCTGATCAACAACCTGAACCTGAAACTCATCGCCCCGAACGGCGCGGAGTTTTTCCCCTTCATCATGCCCTTCGTCGGCACATGGACCCAGGCGGCGATGAATCTAACCGCCACCACCGGCGTGAACAATACCGACAATGTCGAGCAGGTGCTCGTTTCTTCTCCCGTGCAGACCGGCACCTGGCAGGCCGTCGTCTCGTTTTCCGGATCACTCACCAACAGCCAGCAGAATTACTCGCTCGTCCTCTCGGGCAGCAAGGCCGAGGAGCCTCCGCCGCCACCGCTCGCGCTTGCCTCAATCACTCCCGCCAGCGGCCTCGCAAATTCCACCGTCACTATGGACATCACCGGCACCAGCCTGAAGGCGGATACCGTGGTCAAACTCACCAAATCCGGGCAAGCCGACATCACCGCCACCTCCGTCCAACTCATCGGGGAAACGCTGCGCTGCCAGTTGAATCTATCAGGAGCCGCCACCGGCGCGTGGAATGTGACCGCCACCAATCCGAACGCGGATAGCTCGACACTCGCCAACGCCTTCACCGTCATCGGCGCGATCTGGAGCGAGAACTTCGACGCCACGGTCGCCGGATGGACCTCGAACGTCACCACGGGTTCTAACAGTTGGGCGCTCACCACGGCGCAGAGCCACAGCCCGGCGAAGTCCTACTTCGCACCCGGCCCGGTATCGAAGTCCACGACTTATCTCACATCCCCGTCCATCAGCATTCCGGGCAATGCGACCAACCTCCAGTTCAAGTTCTGGCACCGCTATGAACTGCAAAGCACCAAGGACGGCGGCAGGCTCGAATTCTCCGTGGACGGCGGAACATGGTTCGATGTGCTTGCAAGCGGTTCCGGCGCGGCCTTTGCCAGCAACGGATACAACGCCACCGTCAAATCAAAAGGACAGCCCGGCACCACCAGCGAATTCGACGGCAAGATGGCATGGTCCGGAAACAGCAACGGTTTCATCGAAACCATCATCAACCTCACCAACACCTCCAAATACGCCGGCCATTCCCTGCGGATACGCTGGATCATCGCCACCGACGCCAGCACCGCCAGTACCGGTTGGTATGTGGACAGCATCTCGCTCATTGGCGGCGGCGATCTCACCAACCAGCCGCCGGCCATCACCACCGCAGCCACCAGTTCGTCCATCGAAACCGTGACTGATCCCGACACCACGGTCTATCAGATCATCCGCACCACTTCCACCAACCTGAGCGTGGCAGCCACCGATGATGGCGGAGAACCCTCCCTCAGCTACACCTGGGCCGCCAGCGGACCCGCGCCGGTTTTCTTCACGCCGAACGCCGGCAACTCCGCCAAGAACACCGCGGCATTTTTTGAAACCACCGGAGACTATGAAATCTCCGTCACGGTGCGCGATGCGCAGGGACTCGCGGTGAGCAGCTCCGTCAACCTGCGCGTCGTCCAAACCGCATCCGGACTCGCGGTCACTCCGCAGATTGCCACCATCTCCGTGGGTGGAACCCAATCGTTCTCAGCTTTGCTCAGCGACCAGTTCGGCGTTGCCTTGGCCAGCCAGCCATCCTCATTCACATGGGCGGCCTCGGGCGGTGGTAACATCAACACATCAGGCGTCTTCACGGCGACGACCGCCGGCGGGCCACACACCATCACGGCCACCAGCGGCGCGTTTTCAAACTTCGCCAGCGTCACCGTCAATCCACTCGCCGCCACCGTCACGCTGAGCAATCTCATCCAGACTTACGATGGGAATTCCAAAACCGTCAGCGTCACCACTGATCCGGCGGGCCTGGCCTGTGCCGTCACTTACGACGGACTGCCGGATGAACCCGCGGATGCCGGCAGCTACGCCGTTGTCGCCACCATCACCAACCCCAACTATCAGGGCAGCGCGTCGGACACGCTCGTGATCGAGTTGGGCAACAATCTGCCCTCATGGAAATACGAACATTTTACAAAAACCGAGCGGCTCGAAGGCCTCGCAGATGAAGACGCCGACCCTGATTCCGACGGTTTGAAAAATCTCGGCGAGTATGCGCTGGGCACCGATCCCCGCCAGTTCACGCCGCAGTTGGTTCCCATCCTGGATGCCGAGGGGCTCTCGCTGATCTTCACCCGCCCCGCCAGCCTGCCGGATGTGAGCTACGTGGCTGAGTCCTCCGGCGGATTGGAATCGTGGTCGCCCGTCCCGCTGGAGGTGATTGAGGAAGGCGACCCCGAGACCGTCCGCGCGCGCGATCCACTCACCAGCGGTGATCCCTCGAAACGCTTCCTGCGCCTGCGTTTCCAAAAACCTTGAGCCGGCTGCGCAATATCCCGCGTGCAGCACTCTGCCTTGCGCCCCGCCCGCGGCTCTGCTTTTCTCGGCCTCCGCCCATGCGCGATTCCATGGCCCCGACGCTCGCAGAGCGCCGCTACAAGTCTCCCAATCTCCGCTTTCCCGAACATGTTCTACCTCACCACCGCCATCGATTACACCAACGGCTCGCCCCACATCGGCCATGCTTATGAAAAGGTGCTCGCCGATGTGATCATCCGCTACCGCCGCCTGCGCGGTGACGAGGCTTTTTTCCTCACCGGCGTGGACCAGCACGGCCAGAAGGTCCAGCAGACCGCGGAAAAGGAAGGCGTGAACCCCGCCACCTTCGTCAAGCGCACCACCAAGAAGTTTCTCAACCTGTGGGAAAAGCTCGGCGTGCAATACGACGGCTGGGCGGAAACCATCGACCCGCGCCACAAGGCCTGCGTCCAGTCCATCCTCACCGCCCTCAAGGACCAGGGGCAGCTCTACAAAAAAGCCCATTCCGGCCACTACTCGGTGCGGCAGGAGCAGTTTCTATCAGACCGCGACCGCGATGAAGCCGGCAACTTCGGCCCCGAGTGGGGCGAGGTGGTCGAGCTGGAGGAGGAGAACTGGTATTTCAAACTCAGCGAGCAAACCGACTGGCTGAAGAGTTATCTCGAAAGCACGCCGGACGCCATCATCCCCGCGTTCCGCAAGTCCGAGCTGCTCAACGCGCTTGAGCGCAATTCCGGCACCGACCTGTGCATCTCCCGCCCCAAGGAGCGCCTGCGCTGGGGCATTGAAATCCCCTTCGACACGGACTTCGTCACCTATGTCTGGTTCGATGCCCTCATCAACTACGTTTCCTTCGCCGGCTACAAGGCCGCGCCGGATGCGGGACTGCCGGATTTCTCCAAGCTCTGGACCACCGACGAGCGCCCGGTGCACATCATCGGCAAGGACATCCTCGTCCCCGCACACGGCATTTACTGGCTCTGCATGCTCCATGCCATGGGCTTCCCGGATGAGCTCATCCCGCGCCTGCTCGTCCACGGCTGGTGGAACATCCGCGGCGAGAAAATGAGCAAGTCGCTCGGCAACATCGTCGATCCCAACGATCTCGCGGACAAATTCGGCGTCGAGGCACTGCGCTACTACCTCGTGCGAGACATCGTCACCGGCAAGGACTCGGACTTCGATGTCGAGCGCCTGATCATGCTCAATAACACGGAACTCGCCAACGAACTCGGCAACCTTTGCAACCGCGCCCTCAACATGAGCCAGCGCTTCACCGATGGCATCATCACCCGCGGCGGCCCCTTCGCCGATGCGGACCTCGCCCTACAACAATCGCTCGCCGATTGCACCGAAGCCTACCGAGCCGCGATGGACGAGTTCGACGTTTCCAAAGGCCTCGAGGCCATCGGCAAACATGTCGTCCACTGCAACCAGTATGCCGAGCGCATGAAACCATGGGAGCTCAACAAAGATCCGGAGAAAAAGGATCGTCTGGCAACCGTGCTCCAACACCTCGCCGAGAGCGTGGCGCACTGTGCGGTGCTGCTTTCACCCGTCCTGCCGGAAGCAGCCGCGAAACTCGGCAATCAGCTCAATTTGCCTTACCTCACGGAAGTCGGTCTCTCCGGCCTCCACTGGGGTCTGATCCCGGAAGGTCATGTGATAGGCAAGCCGAAGCCCGTTTTCCCGAAGATCCTGCTGGAGGAGCCTGCGTAGGGAGCCCGAGTCATTTTGCTTGGATGCCGGGGCTTCCGGCGGTCATCGTCGCGCCCATGAGAATGCAGTGCATGCCGGCCTTGATTGCGGGGATTCTAACCATCGCCGCGGCCGTTGCCGCGGATTTGCCGGATGTGGAGGCGGCCATCCCCGCGCCGGTGAAGGCCCTCGGCCAGCCCGCGATGCTGGAGTTTCCCGGCGGCATCCGTATGGCGGTGAGCGCCGCCACGGAGGAGGCCCAGGCACATGTGCTGCAAGGCCTCAACCACCTGCACGGCGGCTGGGAATTCGAGGCCAGCCGCCATTTCGCCGCCGCCATGCGCGAGGATCCGGAGTGCCTGCTCGCCCACTGGGGAATGATCATGTGCCTGCTCAATCCAACGCCGGAGACCAGCGAAGCACGAATCGCCGCGAGCGAGCGCATGCTGGAACTCATCGAGCAAGGCAAGGGCACCGAACTCGAGCGCGGCTATGCCTACGGGCTGGTCAAATACATCGAGGAAGGCCCGGCCGGCGCCGCCAACGCCTTTCACAAGGTGGCGACACGTTTTCCCAACGACCTGCAGGCCGCCATATTCGCCGCGCTATTCAAGCGTGGCGGTTTCGATGAGGCGGGCGATGCCACCCCGGATCAGGAACGCGCGGAAAAAGACCTGCTCGCGTTGGTGGAAAAATTTCCGCAAAGCCCGGTGCCGCTCAACGCCCTGCTCTTCATCCGCGCCGAAGCCCGGGATTTGACCGACTCCCTGGAACTCGCCCAACGGCTCACCCGCTTGGTGCCGGACTATCCGCCGTTCACGCACCTGCTGGGCCACTACCAATGGCGCTGCGGACAGCACGCCATGGCCGCCTCCTCGTTCGGCAAGGCCGCCTCGCAATATCAGGAATGGATGAAGCAGCAGAATGTCAGCGTCGCCGATTGCCCGGAGTGGGCCAAGGCCGAGTGCTACCGTGTCGTGGCACTCGCATCCAAGGGCGATTTCAAAACCGCCCTTGCCGCCGCCCGTGAGGTGGCCGCCACCCCGCTGAGTGCGGAGCGCCCCGCTTCCCCCGGCAGTCGTTTCCTGCTGTGGGAGGCCAAGACCCTGCCCGCCCGGCTGCTGCTGCACGGCGACGCCCGCGGCAGCACCAAGGATGCCACGGCTTCCCTGCCGAAACCCGCCGACCTCAAAAAACTCCACGAACACTCCCTGGCCTACTGGTGGATTGACGGACTCCGCTTCGCCCTCGAAGCCCGGCGCTTGCTGGAGAAAAACGATCTGCTGGGAGCGCGGGAGGTTCTTGAGGCGCTTGGGCGGCACAGCGATTCCATGTCCAAGATGCGCACATTCGCCACCGCCAGTGGTGAAATCTCGTTCTTCAGCCGCGCTTTCCGCTCACTTGAAGTGCTCGCCAGCGAGCTGCGCGGACAAGTGGCCATGGCAGGCCCCGCCGCCGGGCGGGAAACCGCCTACAACTGGTTCAGCGCGGCGGCCGACCGCCAACACCCGGCCACCCTGCTGCTGCCTCCGTCCATTCTCACTCCCATGGCCACGCGGCTCGGCGAATTCCACCTCAAAGCCAAACGCCCGGCCGAAGCCGTGGAGGCCTACCAGCGCGCGCTCGCGGCCTTCCCGAACGACACCGGCGTCCTCTCCGGCCTCAAAACCGCCCTCGAAGCCGCCGGAAAAACCACCGAAGCTGCGGAAACCGCCGCGAAAATCGAGGCGCTGAAAAACGAAAACCCGGAGCGCTGACTTCAGTCGGCGGGTGCTTCCGCAACGGACTTCCGGCTAAACCCGAATTCTGAAATGGAAACCACGAATGTCACGAAAGACACTAGAAATGAGGGAAATACCAAGTCATGCGCTATGACAAACCGTGCAGTATCGAAACTGCCGGAAACCCTTGATCGTTTCGTGCAATTTCGTGTTTTTCGTGGTTGAATGTGAGTTTGCGGGCTGAAACCAGCCCCCCGGCGCAAAAAAAGAAGGCCGCCGGGGGTCCCTCCCCGGCGGCCAAAGTTATCTTGCCCACATCCACACCCATGGACTTTGGCAGACAACTGTGCTGTTACACCCTTACAAGAAGCTTCGGTTTCCCGTTGCTTACGTAGGAGTCAGACCTTCAACTTTTACGAATGTTCAAAGAATTTTAAAAAAAGTTTTCACAGCCACCATTCCCACAACTTGGCACTTGGAAAGCGCCCCTTGTTTCCCGAACTTCCGGCCATGCCGCACAGTCACATCGATGTCCGCTACGTCGCCAATCTCGCCCGCCTCGAACTGACCGACGAGGAAGTGGCGACCTTTCAGCCGCAGCTTGAGGCCATCCTGCATCACGCCGAGGCACTCTCGAAGCTGGACGTCACCGGCATCGAGCCCACGGCCCACCCGGCCCCGGTTTTCGGCCGCATGCGCGATGACATCCCGCATGAAAGCCTGCCGCCCGCCGCCGTCCTCCAGAACGCGCCCGACCAGGCCCAGGGCCAGATCCGCGTCCCCAAGGTCGTCACCGACGCCTGATCTTTCAGCTTTTCAGCATCTCAGCATTTCAGCTTTTACCTCCATGATTTCCACCCTTCGCCAGCAACTCGTCTCCGGAGAAACCACGCCCGCCGCCATCCTGGAACGTCTCGCCGGAGAAATCGCCGCCCGCGATTCCCGCACCGGCGCTTACCTCTCCCACGACCTCGACTCCGCTCTTGCCGAAGCCGCCGCCGCGGATCTCTCGCTGCCGCTTGGTGGCATCCCCATCGCCATCAAGGACAACATCAATGTGCTAGGCCAACCCTGCACCTGCGGTTCGAAGTTTCTATCAGAAAACTACAAGTCGCCTTACGACGCCACAGTCATCCGCAAGCTCCGCGCCGCCGGAGCCATCCCTTTTGGCCGCATGAACCAGGACGAGTTCGCGATGGGCTCCTCCACCGAAAACTCCGCGCTGCAAACCACCCGCAATCCGCATGATCCGGAACGCATCCCCGGCGGTTCATCGGGTGGCTCTGCCGCGTCCGTCGCGGATGGCACGGCCATCGCCGCGCTCGGCTCCGATACCGGCGGGTCGATCCGCCAGCCGGCCTCCCACTGCGGCGTGGTCGGCCTCAAGCCCTCCTACGGCCGGGTTTCCCGCTACGGCCTCGTCGCCTTCGCCTCGTCGCTCGACCAGATCGGCCCGCTCACGCAAACGGTGGAGGACGCTGCGCTCATTCTTCAAGCCATCGCCGGCTTCGATCCGGCGGATTCCACCTGCCTCGATGCGCCGGTGCCGGATTATCTAACCGAACTCAATGCCGGCGTGAAAGGCCTGAAACTCGGCGTGCCGAAGGAATACTTCGGCGAGGGCATCGATCCCGGCGTGCGCAAAAACGTCGAGGCCGCCATCCAGAAACTCGCCGCCCAGGGCGCGGAGATCGTGGAAATCTCGCTGCCGCACACCGAACACGCCGTGGCCACCTATTATGTCATCGCCCCGGCCGAGGCGTCCTCGAATCTCTCGCGTTTCGATGGCATCCGCTACGGCCACCGCGCCGCCAATCCCGCCGACATCCTCGATCTGTATAAAAAATCCCGCGAAGAGGGATTCGGCCCGGAGGTGAAGCGCCGCATCATTCTCGGCACCTACGTGCTCTCGTCCGGTTATTACGATGCCTACTACGGCCGCGCCCAGAAAGTTCGCACCCTCATCCGCCGGGATTTCGAAAACGCCTTCCAGCAGGTTGACGCCATCGTTTCCCCCGTGGCTCCCACTCCGGCACGCAGGCTCGGCGCCTTCTCGGATGATCCGCTGCACGAATATCTATCCGATATCTTCACCCTCTCCGCCAACCTCGCCGGCATCCCCGGCATCTCCGTGCCCTGCGGCACCACCGACTTCGACGGCGGAAAAAACCTCCCCACCGGCCTGCAAATCCTCGCCCCCCACCTCGGCGAGGCAAAGCTCCTGCAAATCGCCAGGGCGGCGGAGGGTTGAAAGATGGCTTTGAGTTAAGCTACAGCCGGAGTGGTTAGGTATTGGTTGCGGTTGTGGTGTTCAGGGCGAGTTTCTGACGGGCGGTCTTACGGCGATCTCGGGCGTCTTCGAGCTTTTTGTCACGGGCTTTGTGGATTGCATCCTGTAGGCCTTCGAGCTTGCAACTACCGATCTTGCATTGCTTTACGAAGAGTTCGCGCGCTGTTCCAAGGATGCGACTTCCACAAAATACTCGTTGCCAAGGCCAGCCCAAGCACACAGCGGCTACGGCTTGGGTGTGTCGCAGCCATGGATAAGGGGTGACTGTTCCGGGACTGGTCTATTCGGCTTGACCACTTCACCAGCTTCCTCGTGTCCAAGCACGAGGGCACCAAGGTCATCGGTTCCTGCTGACGATTTCCTCCATGGCGTTGGCGGCTACCTCCATGCGGTCCACCAGTCGGAGCTGGTTGCGGGCGCGGTCAAGATTGTGTCCGGGATGTTTGGTTTTGAAGTAGATGTCGCCCTGAAGATAGTCGGTCAGGAAACGGATTCCCACTTCGTAGGTCATGAGCTTGCCGGCGAAGACGAGGTTATCCCACTCGGCGTCAGTCAGGATGTTGCCAGCGCCGGCGACATAACCTTTGACGATCGCCTCGAAGACGGGAAGCGATACATCAATCTTGGCGGGATCGGTTTCGTCTTCCGCGGCCGTATTGGCCCCGAAACGTACCAAATCGCCAAAGTCATAGAGCGATAATCCGGGCATCACCGTATCGAGATCGATGACACAGATCCCCTCCCCCGTCTTGTCATCAAGCATCACGTTGTTGAGCTTGGTGTCGTTGTGGGTGACACGTTCGGGGATCTCACCCGCACGAACCAGGTCGAGCAATCTTGAAACCTCCGGCTCGCGCTGGAAGGCGAACTCAAGTTCGGCGAGCACTTCTCTTTTGCGTCCAACCACGTCTTCTTCGGCTGCTTTGCGAAGTGCGGCAAAGCGTTTCGGCGTGTCGTGGAAATGTGGAATCGTTTCATGCAGGCGTTCGCCGGGAAGATCGGCGAGAGCTTGTTGGAAAAGCCCGAACGCACGTGCCGCCTCGAATGCCTGACGTGGATTCTCCACGGCATCGTAGGTCCTGGCATTTTCAACAAACAGATAGACCCGCCAGAAATCCCCTTCGGATGTTTGGTGAAACGCCGCGCCCTCGATGGTTGGCACCAAGGTCAGCGCGCGCCGGTTGTCTTCCCCTGCAGCCTTGGCGGCGACATGCGAGGTGACCCGACTGATGTTCTCCATCAATTGGGGGACATTCTTGAAGATGGTGTGATTGACGCGCTGAAAAATGTAACGCACCACCGTACCAGCTTGGTCGAAAGTGACGACAAAGGTGTCATTGATATGGCCGCTGCCATAGCGCTGCGCATCCAACAATGTGCCGTGCAGGGGGAAGTGTGCGGCGAGAT
>Ga0105090_10001153_pt1 | contig 14024 bp, 9 predicted proteins | sample PPLLak3March2015_FD_79110 | JGI IMG/M metagenome (GOLD analysis project Ga0105090, IMG submission 79110) | Freshwater sediment microbial communities from Prairie Pothole Lake near Jamestown, North Dakota, USA - PPLs Lake P7 Core (1) Depth... | ecosystem: Environmental > Aquatic > Freshwater >... | reverse complement strand
CAGGTGATTTTTTGGGCGGTTACCTGGTTACTTGATCACCGCTTTTCAAGGGCTTCCAGCGTTTCAGCAACAGCGAATTGCTGACGACCGATACCGAACTCATCGCCATCGCCGCGCCGGCGATTACCGGGTTGAGCAGGCCGGCTGCCGCCAGCGGGATACCCAGCGCGTTGTAAAAAAACGCAAAAAACAGGTTCTGCTTTATTTTGCGAAAAGTCGCACGCGACAGGCTGATTGCATCCACTGCACTCATCAGGTCGCTGCGCATTAGTGTTACATCAGCGGCATGGATTGCGACGTCGGAACCGGCGCCGATGGCGAAACTGACCTGTGCTGCGGCCAGTGCCGGCGCGTCATTGACGCCGTCGCCGATCATGCCGACCACACGGCCTTTTGCCTTCAGTGCGGCAATACGCTGCGCCTTGTCCTGCGGCAGCATTTCGGCTTCGAAACGGGTGACACCGGCTTCCCTGGCAATACGTTCTGCCGTACGGCGGTTGTCGCCGGTGAGCATGATCACTTCGATGCCCAGTGCCCGCAGCCCCGCGACTGCCGCGGGTGAGGTCGGGCGCAGCGGATCAGCAATGGCGATCAGGCCAAGGACCTGGTTGTTGTGGGCGACGCCGATCACGGTTTTGCCCTGGTCCTGCAGTTGTGTGACCTGTTGTGTATCGAGTGCCAGTCCGGCATCAGTCAGTAGCCGCGGTGAGCCGAGCAGTGCGGGAGTGCCGTCGAGCAGGGCGCGCACACCTTTGCCGGTGATGGCTGAAAAATCCTGCACTGCCGGTACCGTGATGCCGAGGTCGCGGGCGCGGCCGAGGATGGCGCGCGCCAGCGGATGTTCGGAACCGGCCTCCAGCGCGGCAGCGACGCGCAACACCTCATTTTCGTTGATGCCTTTGCCGGCGATGATGTCGGTCACCGCGGGTTTGCCCTGGGTCAGCGTGCCGGTCTTGTCGACCACCAGCGTGTCGATATGTCCCGCGTGTTCCAGCGCTTCGGCATTTTTGATCAGCACTCCCGCACGCGCACCGGCGCCGCTGCCGACCATGATCGCGGTCGGTGTGGCGAGGCCCAGTGCGCAGGGGCAGGCAATGACCAGCACGGCCACGGCGGGCACGAGGGCATCTGTCCATGCACCCGAATACCACCACCAGCCGGCAAAAGTCAGCACGGCCAGTGCAATGACCACCGGTACAAAGATCCCGGAAATGGTATCAGCCAGACGCTGGATCGGTGCCTTGGAACCCTGGGCTTCCTCGACCAGGCGAATGATGCCGGCCAGCGTGGTGTCCGCACCGACTCCGGTGGCGCGGCAGCGCAGCAGGCCCTGGGCGTTGATGGTCGCGGCGTACACCGGACTGCCTGCCGTTTTGTTGACCGGCAGGCTTTCGCCGGTGAGCATGGCTTCATCGATGCTGGAACTGCCATCAATGACTTTGCCATCGACGGGCACGGCCTCGCCCGGCCGCACCACGAACACGTCATCGACACGGATGTCGGCCACGGGGATTTCGACGATCACCCCGTCGCGTTCAATACGCGCAGTTTTGGGCTGCAGCCTGATCAGTTCCTCGATCGCAGAGGAGGCGCGGGCGCGGGCGCGGGATTCCAGCAGTTTGCCGAGGAACACCAGCGTGATGATGCTGACCGCGGCTTCGAAGTAGAGATGGCCATCAAGTCCCAACAGCACGACTGCGGCACTGTAGAAATAAGCGACACTGGTGCCCAGCGCGATCAGCACATCCATGTTGGCGCCACCGCCGCGCAGCGCGTGGAAGGCACCGACATAAAACCGGCTGCCGATCCAGAACTGGACGGGGGTGGCGATCAGCAGTTGCGCCATTGGCGGCAGCCAGGCAGCGTGGTGGGCGCCGGTGAGCATGTACAGCATCAGCGCGAAGAAGGGCAGTGTCAGCACGGCGGAAATGGTGAACAGCCGCAGGTCGCGTTGGTAGGCGGCGACACGTTCGGCCTTGCGCGCGGCATCGCCACCGGCCACCGGTACTTGCGCGTCGTAACCGGCTTTGCGAATGGTGGCGATCAGGTCGGCGGGGGTGATGCTTCCTGCGGGATATTCGACATGGGCTTTTTCGGTGGCGAAATTCACCGCAGCTTTTACATCGGGCAGGCGGTTCAGCGTTTTTTCAATGCGTGCCGCACAGGCGGCGCAAGTCATACCGGTGACCGGCAGGTCAATGACGGCCGGTTTGGTTTTTGTGGTGTAGATGGTATCCATGGCCGCAGCATATACCCCCATGGGGTATATAGGCAAGCCCTGAAAAAATGGGCCGTCATTGCGGCCCGTCAGGAATAATCGTAACTGTTTGTTTTTAAGTAAATTTTTACTTATGCGTCAACTTATTCACCAGCTTATTCGCCAGCTTACTTGGCAAGTTATTTGCCAACTCAGGTCGCCAGTTCCGGCCGGTCGCGGTAGTGCTCAAGCGCTTCCGGGTTGGCCAGTGCTTCGACGTTTTTCACCGGCTGGCCGTGCACGATGTTACGCACCGCGAGTTCTACGATCTTGCCGCTTTTGGTGCGCGGAATGTCGGCAACCTGCACCACCTGTGCCGGCACGTGGCGCGGCGTGGTGTGGTCGCGGATCTGTTTTTTGATGCGTTCGGTCAGCGCGGCATTCAGCGTCAGACCTTCGCGAAGACGTACGAACAGCACCACGCGCACATCATTCGGTTGCTGCGGCGGCCAATCCTGGCCGATGGCCAGGCTTTCGACCACTTCATCCAGCTGTTCGACCTGGCGGTAGATTTCTGCCGTGCCGATGCGAACGCCGCCGGGATTGAGCACCGCATCGGATCGGCCGAAAATCATCAACCCGTCGTGCGCGGTCAGTTCGACGTAATCGCCGTGGTGCCAGACACCGGGATAACGTTCGAAATAGGCGGCCTGGTATTTGGCGCCGTCGGCGTCGTTCCAGAATCCGATCGGCATCGAGGGGAATGGGGTGGTACACACCAGTTCACCTTTTTCGCCGCGCACCGGTTTGCCTTCGTCGTTCCAAACTTCGACTTTCATGCCGAGGCCGCGGCATTGCAGTTCGCCGCGCCATACAGGCAGCACCGGGCAGCCCAGCGCAAAGCAGGAAATGATGTCGGTGCCGCCGGATATCGACGCCAGTTGCAGATTGGATTTGATATTGCGATAGACGTAATCAAAACTTTCCGGCACCAGCGGCGAACCGGTCGACAGCATTGTGCGCAGTGCTGACAGGTCATGGGTCTCGCGCGGCGCAAGTCCGAGTTTGGCCAGGGCGTCGATGTATTTGGCCGAGGTGCCGAACACAGTCATTTTTTCCTGTGCGGCGTAATCCCACAGCACTGCGCCCTTGCTGATGAAGGGGGAGCCGTCATAAAGCAATAGTGTTGCACCGGCGGCCAGCCCGGAAGCCAACCAGTTCCACATCATCCAGCCGCAGGTGGTGAAATAAAACACACGGTCACCGCGTTTGATGTCGGTGTGCAGTACATGTTCCTTCAGGTGCTGCAACAGGGTGCCGCCAGCGCCGTGGACGATGCACTTGGGCACACCGGTGGTGCCCGAAGAAAACATGATGAACAGCGGGTGGTCGAAGGGCAGTTGTTCGAACTGGATGGCACCGGGTTTGAACGGCGCCATGAAATCGTGGATATTGATGGCCCGCGGCAGGCCGGCGATGTCCGGTGTGCCCGAGGTATAGGGCACGATCAGCAATTTTTCGACGCTCGGCAGCTGCGCCATGATTTCGCGCAGGCGAGTCAGGTTGTCGATGGTATGGCCGTTGTAGAAATAGCCGTCAGCCGCAATGAGTATGCGCGGTCCGATCTGGCCGAATCGATCAACGACACCCTGCGCACCGAAGTCCGGTGAGCAGGATGACCACACAGCGCCGATGCTGGTCGCAGCGAGCATGGCGATCACGGTGCCAGGCAGATTGGGCATGTAGCCGGCAATACGGTCCCCCGGTTTGATGCCGGCGGTGCGCAAGGCCTGGGCGAGGCGTGAGACCTCATCGTGCAATTCGCGGAAACTGATTTTGCTCTTGATCTGGTTTTCGCCCCAGAAGACTATGGCCGTATTTCCGTCATCCTTAGTGTCGTTCCGCGGCAGCAGGTTTTCGGCGTAGTTGAGCTTCGCGTCCGGAAACCAGCGCGCGCCCGGCATGTGATCCGCATGTTCCAGCGCCCGGGCACCGCGGTGTTCTGCCTTGATGTCACAGTAATCCCAGACCGCCGTCCAGAAATCAGCCGGGTGCTCAACGGACCATTGATACAGTGCGGCGTAGTTCGCCAGCTGCGGGCCGCCGGATGTTCCGATGCGGCGCATGAACGCCGTGATGTTGGCTGACGCGACTTGTTGCGAGTCCGGCTGCCAGAGCGGTACTGATGAATCCACTGCAACTTCTCCTGTTGCCGAGTGGGTGGTTATTCCGGCCGCATTTGCGGGAACAGGATCACGTCTCGGATCGACGGACTGTCGGTCAGCATCATCACCACGCGGTCGATGCCGATGCCGGCGCCGCCGCAGGGCGGCAGGCCGTATTCCAGCGCGCGGATGTAATCGGCGTCGTAATGCATGGCTTCGTGGTCACCCGCGTCTTTCTGCCGCACCTGTTCCATGAAACGTTCGGCCTGGTCTTCCGGGTCATTCAACTCGGAAAAGCCGTTGGCGATTTCCCGGCCGCAGATATAGAGCTCGAAACGTTCTGTCAGTTCCGGATTTTTGTCGCTGCGTCGTGCCAACGGCGAGACTTCGGCCGGGTAGTCGACGATATAGGTCGGATCCCACAGCTCGGCTTCGACGGTGTTCTCGAACAGCGTCAGTTGCAGGCCGCCGAGGCCGTCTTTTTCGCGGAACGGGATTTTGAGTTCCTTGAGTTTTGCGATGATGCGTTCACGATCGTTGAGCACATCGTCACCGATCTCCGGCCGGTATTTCCGGATGGCGCCGGCGATGGTCAGCCGGGCAAAGGGTTTGGACAGGTCGAGCGGGCGGCCCTGGTAAGTGATCTGTTCTGTGCCGCAGGCGGCTTTTGCTGCTGCGCGCAGGATCACCTCGATGAATCCCATCAGGTATTCGTGATTGGTATAAGCCGCGTAGAACTCGAGCATGGTGAATTCCGGGTTGTGCCGGGTTGACATGCCTTCATTGCGGAAATTGCGGTTGATCTCGAACACCTTCTCAAAACCGCCGACCACCAGCCGTTTCAAGTACAGCTCCGGCGCGATACGCAGGTAGAGTTGCATGTCCAGCGCGTTATGGTGGGTAACAAAGGGGCGGGCCGAGGCGCCGCCGGGGATCGGCTGCATCATCGGGGTTTCGGCTTCGTAATAATGCCGGTCAATCAGCTGATTGCGGATGGCCTGGATGATGCGTGCGCGCTGCACGAACACCTGCCGGGTGTCCTCGTTCATGATCAGATCGACATAACGCTGGCGGTATTTCTGTTCCTGGTCGGTCAGGCCGTGAAATTTTTCCGGCAGCGGACGCAGCGACTTGGTCAGCAGGCGGATAGAGCTGACGCGTACCGTCAGTTCGCCTTTCTGGGTCTTGAACAGCGTGCCCTGGGCGCCGACGATATCGCCGGTGTCGTAGTGCTTGAATTCATCGAGCGCATGGGCGCCGGTATCGTCGATCGAGACGTAGAGCTGGATTCGTCCGCTCATGTCCTGGATGGTTGCGAAGGCGGCCTTGCCCATCACCCGCTTCAACATGATGCGGCCGGCGACGCTGACCGCAATTGCCTGTTCGACCAGTGCCTTGGCATCCTTGTTTTCATGTTCTGCGGCCAGCGGTCCGGCAAGGTGATCGCGCACGAAGTCGTTGGGGAAGGCAATACCTTCCTGGCGCAGCTGGGTCAGCTTGGCACGGCGTTCCTCGATCATGCGATTGGTATCAACGGGCGGGTTGGTGTTCGGGTTTTCCATGATGGAGTCCTAAAGGCCTGATTTAAGGCTGGCGGTAATGAACGGATCGAGATCGCCGTCGAGTACGCCCTGGGTATTGCCGATTTCAACGTTGGTGCGCAGATCCTTGATGCGCGACTGGTCGAGCACGTAGGAGCGGATCTGATGGCCCCAGCCGATGTCGGTCTTGGAATCCTCCATGGCCTGCTTTTGTTCGTTCCTTTTGCGCAGTTCGAGTTCGTAGAGTTTCGATTTCAGCATGGCATTGGCTTCGGCGCGGTTGCGGTGCTGCGAACGGTCGCTCTGGCACTGCACGACGATGCCGCTGGGGATGTGGGTGATGCGCACCGCGGAGTCGGTCTTGTTGATGTGCTGGCCGCCAGCGCCTGAGGCGCGGTAGGTGTCGATGCGCAGGTCGGCCGGATTGATGTCGATTTCGATCGAGTCGTCGACTTCCGGGTAAACGAACACGCTGGCGAAGGAGGTGTGGCGGCGGTTGTTCGAATCGAACGGCGATTTGCGCACCAGGCGGTGCACGCCGGATTCAGTGCGCAGGTGGCCGAAGGCATAATCGCCGGTGATTTTCAGCGAGGCACTTTTGATGCCTGCGACGTCACCATCGGATTCTTCAAGCACCTCAACCTTGAATTTCTTGGTTTCGCAGTAACGCAGGTACATGCGTTCGAGAATCGAGGCCCAGTCCTGCGCCTCGGTGCCGCCGGATCCCGACTGTATATCGAGGAAGCAGTTGTTCGGATCCATCGGATTGGCGAACATGCGGCGGAATTCCATGTCCTCCACGATGCTGCCCAGTTTTGCGGTGTCCTGCTCGACGGCGACGAGGGTGTTGTCATCCTGTTCGCCGCGGGCCATCTCGAACAGTTCCAGCGTGTCGCGCATGTCGCGGTCGAGATCACGCAGCGTGACCACGATGCCTTCGAGTATCTTGCGTTCGCGGCCCACTTCCTGAGCGCGCGCGGCGTCATTCCACAGTGCCGGATCTTCGCTCAGCTTGACCAGTTCTTCGAGGCGGCGGGTTTTTGCATCGTAGTCAAAGATACCTCCGCAACGCCCCCGCGCGTTCTTCAAGGTCGTGCAGGCGATTGGCGATGGCGTTGATGCGTTCGGCTTCCATGGAGTTTCCGCAAAAAAGGCGGATTTTACAGTAGCGGGGAGAGTGCGTCCTCGTGGCAGAGAGCAACGCACGGTGTCGCCGTGACCATGGCGGCATTGGCCTCAGAGTTACTTGTCGGGCATTGCCGATATTCAGTGTTGGGCAGGAGCGCTGTCGCGAAATGATAAAAATATCAATAAAAACATATAGTTATAAATATTCACCGATACACAGCGTCAAACCACCGGTGTTTTCACCGCTTTGCCGGAGAGGTGCAGCAGGATGTTTTCGATCTGCAGGTCGCCCATCGCCGTGCGGGTTTCGTTGCTGGCGCTGGCCATGTGCGGCAGCAACACCGCATTGTCGAGTTCAAAAAACTCCTGCGGCACGTCAGGCTCTTTTTCGTACACATCGAGTCCGGCGCCGGCGATTTTTTGCTGTTGCAAATACTTTAACAACACCGGTTGGTCGACCACCGAGCCACGTGCGACATTGACCAGGTAACCCTGCGGTCCCAGCGCATCCAGCACTTCGGCATTGACCAGCTTGCTGGTTTCCGGACCACCCGGGGTAATGGCCACCAGCACGTCTGAATTCCTGGCGAGAGTCACGACGTCCGGGTCATAGCTGTACTGCACATTTTTTTTGTTGCGGTTGTGATAACGGATGTTCATCTTGAAGGCCTGCGCACGTACCGCGATTTCCTCACCGATGCGGCCCAGGCCGAGAATACCCATGGTCTTGCCGCCGAGAGAGGTGGTGAAGGGATAGGTGCCGTCGCTTTTCCAGCGGCCGGCGCGCAGGTACTTGTCGGCCTGCGGAAACTTGCGCAGCGTGTTCAGCACCAGCGCCATCGCGCAGTCGGCGACACAGTCATTCAGCACATTGGCGGTATTGGTAACAATGATGTTGCGTTTTTTCGCCGCATCGAGATCGATCTGGTCCACGCCGACACCGAAGTTGGCGATGATTTCGAGTTTGGGCAGCGCATCCATCAATGCCGCATCAACCTTGGAGTGTCCGGTATGCGCCAGCGCCCGTATCCTGGGTGCGGCTTCCTTCAGCGCGGCGGCCCGGTCCGGGGCTTCCCATAATTTGATCAGCGCGAATTCCTGTTCCATGCGTTTCTGGGTGCCCTGATGGCCTTTTGCCGTGAGAAGGAGATCGTGTTTCATGTTCGCTTTCGTGGTGGCAGGGAAGATATCGCGGATTTTATTGATATTTTCCACAAGCATGACAGCCTCGCCAGAGGCATGGTTTTGTCATTATTGATGCAATTTTCAATAAGCAGTCTTCAATAAGCAGTCACTGGCCGACATTGGCATCCGTCAGCACTTTGCCGCCGAATACGGCCAGATCGGCGGGCATCAGGCCGCGCTCGATCAGTGGGCCCGGGCTGAAGCGAAAGTTTTTGACGATCGCGAGTTTGCGCGCCATGCCGGCGAGATCGGATCGTGCCAGCGGCTGGCTGCGCGGCAGGGCATAAAGGATCCGGTTATGCGAGCCGGCGACGCGCAGCACATGGAGTTCACCAAAGATATCGTGGTAAGTCCGCACCATCGAATCGTAGGGCGGGTTGGTGGCGGTAAACCAGATGTTGCCGACCACGACGCCGTCGCTGCGCACGGCCCGGTGCACGGCTGAGAGGAATTCCTTCGTGGTCAGATGCGCCGGCACGGCCTCGGCTCCGAAGGCATCGAGGAAAATTGCGTCGTACGGCTGCCGCACTGCTTCGACAAATTTGCGTCCGTCGGCGATATGGATGCGCATGCGCTCATCTTCACGAAAGCCGAGATGGTTTTTTGCCGCAAACGCGACTTCGGGATTGATGTCGACCGCGTCGATTTCGGCATCGGGGTAATGTGTCCGCAGAAAAGCGGGTAGGGTGCCGCCTCCCAGGCCGATGATCAGGAAGCGGCGCGCCTGCTCATTGCACAGTGCGAGTCCAGTCAGTGCCACGGGGGTATAGGCGAGCCCGAGGTAATCCGGATCGTCGAGCTTGACCAGACTCTGGCGCACGCCGTCGCGGCCGAAACGCAGCGCACGCATGTTGTTGCCTTCGTCGGTGACCACGACCGTGCCGTAAGCCGAGGCTTTTTCGTAAAGTACGGCGCCACCGGCATTGACCGGCAGGGCCAGTAGCGCAAATACCAGCACCAGCAGTATTCTCGGTAAAAGCGCTGGCAAAATCGTCGGCAACAGCGTACGGCTGTTTCGATGGATACCCATAGCCTTTCTCCACGCTGTGATTTTTTTGATTTTTACCAGTTATGCAGCTTGCCAGTGTTCCAGCAGCAGTTGCAGGGTCACCGCGCCATTGTAATGGTTTGCGGACAACCGGTAGGTCGCGGCGATGGCCCCGGGCAGCGGGTCGGCATGGCCGAACAGCATCGCATCCAGTTGCTGCTTGCCGCGGCGCAACCGCAGTTTCAGGTGGCGCTCGCCGACGATGCGTTGTGCGACAACTTCGAAATGGTCGTAAAAACGTGGTTCGGGAAAACCCTGGCCCCATACGGAGTCGGCCAGCGTCGTCGCATTGGCCAGGGTCATGTCCTCCGGTGGCAGTGAGCCATCGGTGACCCATTCGCGTTCGAGGTCGGCGGGTGTCAGCAGTTCGGTGGCCACGGCCTCGAAGGCTGCACAGAAGGGTTTGAATCCATTCTCATGCAGCGTCAGGCCGGCGGCCGCGGCATGGCCGCCGAAACGGACGATCAGTTCCGGGTGCCGTTTAGATACCAGGTCCAGTGCATCCCGGAGATGCAGCGCCGCAATCGAACGCCCCGAACCCTTGAGTTCACCATTGCCGGCTGCGGCGAAGGCAAACGTCGGACGGTGAAAACGTTCGCGCAGGCGTGAGGCAAGGATGCCGATGACGCCCTGGTGCCAGCCCGGGTCATAAAGACTCAGCGTATAGCCGGGCTCGACGTTTTCCACAGAAGCCAGCGCAGATTCCTGCATGCCGGCCTCGACGTCGCGGCGTTTGCGGTTGAACTGATCGAGCTGGCGCGCAATGTCGGCGGCACGGCCCGGATCGTCGGTGGTCAGGCATTCGATGCCGACCGACATGTCATCCATGCGTCCGGCGGCATTGAGGCGCGGCCCGGCGACAAAACCCAGATCGTATGTTCCGGCACGGCGCACTTCGCGTCCTGCCGCGTTGAACAATGCGTTGATCCCGGCTTGCGCACGTCCGGCTCGGATACGCTGCAGGCCCTGCTGTACCAGCAACCGGTTGTTGTCGTCGAGTTTGACCACGTCGGCGACGGTGCCCAGCGCTACCAGGTCGAGCAGGGTGCCGAGGTTTGGCTCGGACTTGTCAGCGTACATGCTGCGTTTGCGGAATTCCGCACGCAGCGCCAGCATCAGATAAAACATCACACCGACACCGGCAAGGTTTTTGCTGGAGAAGGTGCATCCCGGCTGGTTGGGATTGATGATGCACCAGGCATCGGGCAGCTGGTCACCGGGCAGATGGTGGTCGGTAACCAGAACTTTCATGCCGAGGCGATTCGCTTCTGCAACGCCGTCGATACTGGCAATGCCGTTGTCGACGGTGATCAGCACATCGGTTTTTTTTTCTGCGGCGGCGAGCTGCACGATTTCGGGTGTCAGTCCATAACCGTATTCAAAACGGTTGGGCACCAGGTAATCGACGTCGGCGCCGAACATGCGCAGCGCACGCAGGCCGACCGCGCAGGCGGTGGCGCCGTCGGCATCGTAATCCGCGACGATCAGCAGTTTTTTGCGTGCGGTGATGGCGTCGGCGAGCAGGGCCGCCATGGTGTCGATGTTGCGCAGCTGGTTGAGAGGAATCAGCCGCGACAGGTCCGGTGCCAGTTGTTCGCTTTGGCTGATGCCGCGTGCGGCGTAAATGCGTGCCATGAACGGCGGTATTCCATCGGCGACCAGTTGTGCGAGCGCAGCGGTATCGACGCTGCGGGTGACGATGCTGCTCATTTGCCGCTGACTGCGGCCCAGGCCAGCGGGCGGCGCCAGAATTTCATGGTGTCACTTGATCGCAAGGTGCAGCGCAGGCAGCTTTCTGCGCCACCGGCAACGATCACCAGTTCTTTCAGCGGGCCGGCAAGCGAACCCCACAAGGCGCCGAACCAGGTTTCCTCGAGGTTGTTGACGGCTTTCAGCCAGGCGTCGGGGCCGCCATAACGCAGGGCGTGGTGGGCGCGGTCGAGCGTGATCAGATGGCGGCCGCCGGTTTTCGGGCGAGTGCCGAACCACAGTGCGGCGCTGGACGGGGCGGCATGGAACTCCGCGCCGCTTTGCACCGCCAGTGCGGTGGCCAGCGGGTCATCGCTCCACACATCAGTGAAATGGCGGCCGGGCACGGTGGGTTTGCGACCGCCGCCCCACAACAGCAGGCTGTTGACCACCGGCAGGCCGCGGGCTTCACGTGCCTGGTTGACCGGATGTTCGTGCAGCACCATCTGCGCTTCGGTCAGTATGCGATGCCAGTGGCTGGCGCGCGATCCGGTCAGAGGGGTGGGCGGCAGAGACCGGCCCGCTGTCGCTCCCAGTGTTGGTGCGGTGATGCCGGTGGATTCTGTTTGCCGGATGTACCAGCGAGTTGCATGCGGGGCGGTGAGGGCGATGCCGTCGCTGCTGAAATGAGTGTTGAGTGCGGTGGTCAGTTCGGCAGTTTCATCATCGCTCAAACTCAGTGCCGGCGCGGCCAACACCCGCGTGCCGTGGCGTTGCAACTGGAGAAAGACCGGATCCGCACGCAGCCAGTAATCGGAGCCGATGTCGATGCCGTCAACGGCCGCCGTCAACGAGGCGACCGGCCAATCTTCGCGTTGTTCAACCTCGAAGGCCTGGCATAACCAGATTTCGGCATCGATCGCCGGGAAGCGCTGCAGTTCACCGCGGCCGAACATGCGGCGCAACACAGGCGCAGTGTTGCCGTCAGCGATGGCGGATTCCATGCCGGCTGGCGGCAACAGATCGGGTATGAACAGTGTGAGGTGCACGATTGTCCGACAGGTTCAACGCGGGTGTCAGTGCGGTGGCGTATAGCGAGTCTAGCATGCGTCTGTCGTCGGCAGACGGACTGTCGTGCCTTGTTTATGGCACACTTCGTCATTGTTTTTCAGCGGCTTTATTTCAGCGACTTTACTTGAACTGCTTTCATTGAACTCACTCCCTTGAACTCCTTCCCATTATTTGTCGGTCTCCGTTATACCCGCTCGCGCCAGCGCACCAAATTCATTTCAGTGATTTCGCTGATTTCGGTGGTGGGTATCGCTCTGGGCATGACGGTGCTGATCACCGTGCTGTCGGTATTCAACGGTTTCCAGCGCGAAGTGCGCACGCGGATGCTGAGCGCGGTGGCTCATGTTCAGGTTACCGGCCTTGGTGAAGGATTGCGCGACTGGCAGGCGGTTGCGGACACGGTGGCAAAAAATCCGCATGTAGTCGCCGCCGCACCGTATGTTTCGGCGCAGGGACTGCTGACCAACGGCGGCAGTGTGCGTGGCGCGATGTTGCGCGGCATTGACCCCGCGGCCGAAGAGAAGGTCAGCGAAATCGGCAAACACATGCGTTCCGGCACGCTCGAATCCCTGCGCTCCGGCGAATACAGCGTGGTGTTGGGTGCGCCGCTGGCGCGTGCGCTGGGCGCGACGATCGGTGACAAGGTGGTGCTGGTGGCACCGCAGGGGCAGGTGACGCCGGCGGGCATCCTGCCGCGCATGCGACAGTTCACGGTCACAGGCACTTTTGAAGTCGGACATTACGAAATCGATGCCGGTCTTGCGGTGATACACATCGGCGATGCGCAGCGGCTGTACCGCATGGAAGAGCAGGTATCCGGTGTCAGACTCAAACTCGACGATCTCTTCCTTGCTCGTCAGGTTGCCCGCGAACTGCTGGCGGTGCTGCCGCCGGAAGTGTCGATCAGCGACTGGTCGCAGTTCAATGCGACCTACTTTCGTGCTGTTGAACTGGAAAAACGCATGATGTCGCTGCTGCTGTTTTTCATCATCGCCATAGCCGCCTTCAACATGGTGGCCAGTCTGTACATGATGGTCAGGGAAAAACAGGCTGACATTGCGATCCTGCGCACCATGGGCGCCTCACCCGGAGAAGTGATGCGCATATTCATGGTGCAGGGCACGCTGATCGGCGTCATCGGCGTCGGCTGCGGCATCGTGTTCGGCATCCTCGGCGCGCTGAACGTCGACAGCATCATCGGCTTGATCGAGCAGGTGTTCCGCGTCAAGTTCATGCCGCAGGATGTCTACCAGATTGCCGACCTGCCCTCGGAACTGCAGTCGGGGGATGTGGTGCTGACGGCGGTGGTTGCCTTTGTGTTGTCGGTTCTGGCGACCATTTATCCGAGCTGGCGCGCGTCCAAGGTCAATCCGGCGGAGGCGCTGCGTTATGAGTGAGGCCAACACGCCTGTGATTTCCTGCCGCGGCCTGCGCAAGGCCTACCGCGAAGGCGCCGATGCGGTGCCGGTGCTGCTGGGCATCGACCTCGATGTGATGCCGGGCGAACGTATTGCCATCATCGGCGCTTCCGGCTCCGGCAAAAGCACACTGCTGCATCTGCTGGGCGGGCTGGATACGCCGAGCGCGGGTGAAGTGCGCATCCTCGGCCAATTGCTGTCGGGGCAGAGTGAAAAACAACGCGGCGAAGCGCGCAACCGCGCGCTGGGTTTTGTTTACCAGTTTCATCACCTGCTGCCGGAATTTACTGCCGAAGAAAACGTCGCGATGCCGCTGATCATCCGTCGCGAACCGCGCGCTGAGGCACTGGCTGCGGCGCGGGCGATGCTGGAGGCTGTGGGCATGGGGCATCGTCTGACCCATACACCCGGCGAACTGTCGGGTGGAGAACGTCAACGTGCGGCACTGGCGCGGGCGCTGGTGACCAAACCGGCCTGCGTGCTGGCGGATGAACCCACCGGCAACCTCGACCGGCGCACCGCGGAAACGGTGTTCGAGCTGATGCTGCAGTTGAACAGGGACCTGAAAACGAGTTTTGTGAT
>Ga0105090_10001152_pt1 | contig 14037 bp, 11 predicted proteins | sample PPLLak3March2015_FD_79110 | JGI IMG/M metagenome (GOLD analysis project Ga0105090, IMG submission 79110) | Freshwater sediment microbial communities from Prairie Pothole Lake near Jamestown, North Dakota, USA - PPLs Lake P7 Core (1) Depth... | ecosystem: Environmental > Aquatic > Freshwater >... | reverse complement strand
TCCGCACATACAGGCGCCCGACTGGGGCAGCCTGGGATACGGGTACGGCTACGTGTTCGCGCAGGACAACATCTGCGTGCTGGCGCGGGACGTGCTGGCATCCAACGGCGCGCAGTCGAAGTACTTCGGTCTCGGCAGCAGCAATGCCAACCGGAACTCCGACTTCGTCTACAAGATGGTGAATTCGGAGCAACGCGTGAATGCCGCGTGGGCGACGCTGGACGCGGAGACCCGGGACCTGCTGACCGGCTATGCCGACGGCTACAACCGTTACCTGCGCGACACGGGCACGTCCAGGTTGCCGGCGGACTGCCGCAACCAGACATGGGTGCAGCCGCTCGACGGCAAGGACATCCTCAGGGTGCTGCGAAAACTACTGGTCCGCGCCGGCACGGGAAATTTCGTCAGCGCGCTGGTTGCCGCGGTACCGCCGGTGCCGCAGGCTGCGGCGCTCGAGGCACAGGCAGCGGAGACACTGCTAGCCGAGGCCGATCAGCCGATCACCGAATTCGACCCCGCGTATCTGCCGGATTTCAACGTCGAGCGGTTCGGGAGCAACGCCGTGGCCCTCGGCAGTGACATGACTGGCGGTGCAGGCGCCCTCCTCGGCAACCCGCACTTCCCGTGGTTCGGCATCGAGCGCTTCTACGCGGTGCACCTGACCATTCCCGGCCGTTACGACGCCATGGGCGCCTCGATCTACGGGTTCCCGCTGGTGAATATCGGCTTCAATCGCCACCTGGCCTGGAGTCACACCGTCTCGACGGCACGCCGCTTCATTCTCCGCGAGCTCACGATCGTCCCAACCAGCCCGACGTCGTATGTCTACGACGGCCAGCCGGTCGCGATGACGCCCGAGACGGTCACGATCGAGGTGCTCGGCGGCAGCACGGCGAGTCACACGTTCTGGCAGACGCAGTTTGGTCCGGTGATGGTGCCGTCGCCGGTGGCACCGTGGAGCGTGCGACAGGCTTTCGCCCTCACCGACGTCAACCTCGAGAACTCCCGCTCCTTCCGCCAGTACCGGGAGATGGCGACGTCTCGCAGCCTCGACGAGTTCTCAGCCGTGCTGCGCAAGTACGCCGGGCTGCCCTGGGTAAACACCATCGCCACCGACGTCCATGGCAACGCGTTCTATGGCGACCTGGGATCCATGCCGAACGTCACCAACCAGAAACTGGCGACGTGCACCAAGCCCGGCATTGCAGCAATCCTCGCGACGCAGCGAGTCTATGCGCTCGACGGGTCCACGGCGGCCTGCGATCCCGGCACTGACTTCGATTCGCCGGTGCCGGGTGTGTTCGGCGCAAGCAGCATGCCGTCCATCATGCGCCGTGACTACGCGCAGAACTCGAACGACAGCTACTGGCTTGCGAACCCCGCGCAGCGTCTCGAGGGTTATTCGCAGATCATCGGCACGGACGAAAACCGTCCGCAGAATTTCCGCACGCGCCTCGGCATCAGGCAGATCCTCGATCGCGCGGCCGGCAGTGACGATGTGCCGGGCACGGGCTTCAACCGCCAGTGGCTGCAGGACGCGCTGTTCGGCAACCGCCACTACAGTGCCGAGATCATGCTCGACGGCGTGCTGCAGCTGTGCCGGACGCAGAACCCGAACGTCACAGTTGCGACCGGGACCTTCAATGTGACCGATGCCTGCAACACCCTGGCGAACTGGGACCGCCGCAACCTCACGACCAGCGTCGGCGCGCACGTCTGGACCGAGTTGTGGCGGCGCGTCACCGCGACGACAACCAGCAACCCGCCCGCGGGCGCCGGCTTGCCCGCGATATCGTCGGCCACGCTCTATGCTGTTCCGTTCAACCCGGCCGACCCGGTCAACACTCCCCGCGGCTTGAACATTGGCAACGCCGACGTCGTGAAGCGTGTCATGGGTGAACTTGCCTACAGCGTCAAATACCTGTCGGACAACGGGATTCCGCTGAATCGGTCCTTGGGCGAGGTGCAGTTCGACGTGCGCAACGGCCAGGCCATCCCCATCCACGGTGGCTCGGGCGTGTCCGGCGTGTACAACGCGATCAGCACCGCCACGAATCCGGTTGGCAGCGCCGGCTTCACGCCGATCTTCGCCGGCTCGAGCTATATCCAGTCCGTCACCTTCACGCCGAGCGGGCCCGATGCAAGAGCAGTCGTGACCTACTCGCAGTCCACCGACCCGGCGAACCCGCATCATGCGGACATGACCAAGCTGTACTCGAACTACGGTTGGGTCAAGATGCCGTTCGACGAGGGCGAGATCCGGCGCGATCCCAACCTCAGGGTGTTGCACCTCACCGAACGGCGCTGAACGAGAAGCGTTCTTTGAACGGGCCCTCTCGCCGGAAGGCGGGAGGGCCCTCGGCTCAAACCGCAGCTTCCCCCGATGCGAACCACCATGGACAGGTGATGAAATGGCAGCTGTCAAACAACCGTCGATTCCAAGGAGATCCGCATGAGCTTTTTCGGCAAGATCCTCGAGAAGCTCGGCTTCAAGGCCGCCAAGGCAGAACCCGCACCGGCGCCGAAGGCTCCAGCGCCGAGCATCGCTCCGAAGCCAGCGGCTCCGACGCCTCCGCCACCTCCTCCCCCGCCTAGGCCCATCGAGGTTGTCGACGTCGTCGCCCAGCTCGAGAAGCTGGCGGCGGCCAATCCCCAGAAGCTGAACTGGAAGGTCTCGATCGTCGACCTGCTCAAGCTGCTCGACATCGACAGCAGCTTCGCAGCACGCAAGGAACTTGCCGTCGAGCTCGGCTGCCCGGCCGAGCTGATGGGCGACTCAGCCAAGATGAACATGTGGCTGCACAAGACAGTGCTCAGGAAGATCGCCGACAACGGCGGCAACGTGCCGAAGGAACTGCTCGACTAACGGGCCAGTGCCGTGGCGGCTGCCGGCGTCGCACTGCGCGAGACCGGCAGTCCGCCTGACAACCAGGGAGAGAACCATGGACATCACAGAACTGCTCCGTCAGATGGGTGGCGTGCAATCCGTCGCACGCGACCTCGGCATCGACGAGCCGCAGGCCGCGGCCGGCCTGGAAGCGCTGCTGCCAGCCGTCCTGGGTGGATTCAAGAAACAAGCCCAGGCGCAACCCACCGGCCTCGAGGGCCTCGCCGGCATGCTGGGCGGGCTCGGCGGCGGCGGCCTGCTGGACGAGGTGCTCGCACCGCGAGCGACCGACACGAGCCGCGGCAATGACGTGCTCGGGCAGATCTTCGGCACGCGTGACGTGAGCCGTACCGTGGCCCAGAACGCAGCGACACAGACCGGCCTGGATCCCGCCCTGCTCAAGAAGATGCTGCCGATCGTGGCGATGCTCGTCGCCGGCGTGCTGTCGAGGCAAGGTGGCGCAGCGAGGGCACCTTCAGGTGGCGCCGGCGCCGCGGACATCCTCGGCAGCCTGCTCGGCGCCGGCTCCGGTCAACAGCACGGTGCACCAGGTCTCGGCTCGCTGCTCGATCTCGATCACGACGGCAACCCCCTCGACGACATCTTGGGGCTGGCGGGCAAGCTGCTGCGCTGACACCGCCGGTCCCGGCCAGGCGTCCACGCGTTACTAAGCGCGGCCGGCGTGGTCGGCCGCGTACGTATAGATGACGTCCGTGCTCGAATTCAGCGCGGTCTCGAATGAGTCCTGCACGACGCTGATGATGAAGCCGACCGCGACCACCTGCATCGACACGTCGTAGGAGATTCCGAACAGCGAGCACGCCAGCGGCACCAGCAACAGGCTACCGGACGGCACGCCGCTCGCCCCGGCGGCGCCGAGCGCCGACACCACGCACAGCAGCACGGCATTGGCCGCGGATACCGCGATGCCCAGCGTGTTCGCCGCCGCCAGCGCCAGCACGCTGATCGTGATCGCCGCACCGGCCATGTTGACCGTAGCGCCCACGGGAATCGTGACGGCGTACAGTTCCTCGCTGATGCCGAGCTTCTTCGCAAGCGCCAGATTGACAGGAATATTGGCGGCCGAGCTGCGCGTGAAGAAGGCCGTGATGCCCGATTCCTCGAGGCAGCGCAGGACGATCGGATACGGATTGCGCCGGGTCACCGCGAACACGATCAACGGATTGACGACCAGCGCCATCAGCAGCATCGTGCCCACCAGCAACGCGGCAAGGCTCGCATAGCCCACTAGCGCGTCGAGCCCGACCGTGGCCACGGTGAAGCACACCAGCCCGAAGATCCCGATCGGCGCGAACCGGATCACATAGCGGACGATGTCGCTCACTCCGTCGGCCAGCGTCTGCAGGTTGCGGCGGAAGCCCTCCGGCGCCTTGCGGAACCCCACGCCGAGCAGCACGGCCCAGGTGAGACAGCCAAGGAAATTGCCGGTCAGCAGCGCGTTGATCGGATTGTCGACGAGCTTGAAGAGCACGTCCTTCAGCACCGACGCGACGGCGACGGGCGGTGATCCTTCCGCCGCCTGGCTGAGGACGATGGTCTGCGGAAACGCCTCGCTCATGACGAGCGCCAGCACCGCGGCCGCCGTCGTGCCCAACCCGTACAGGCCCAACGTCAGGACGACCTTGCGACCGTCCACGCCCGACTCGTGCCGGTTGGCGATGGCCGACATGACCAGCACCAGGACGAGCAGCGGCGCAACGGCCTTGAGCATCGCCACGAACAGCTGGCCGAGGATGCCCAGAGTCTCGGCGATGCCCGGCGCCAGCACGCCGGCCACGGCACCCAGCACCACCCCGATCATGATCTGGGGCACCAGGCCCAACTTGCGGTTCGACATGCGACTGGCCGGTATGCCGGATTCGAGCGGCGATGGCGAAGCTTAATCGACCGGCCTGAAACCGTCACACGGGCGCGCGGGAGGCGTAGGATCTGCCAATAAGGGGGCCAGAGAGGCAGCCGACAGGATCGTCGGGGAGAAAGCTGTGACGCCCTATATGGACGTGCTGGGCGCCGAAGAGAGCGCCAGTCTTGCGCGGCGGATCCACCGTGGCGATCGCACTGCAGAAGCGACGCTCGTGCGCCACTACTGCGACTGCGTGTTCGCGATGGCCGTCGCGCGCACCCATGACCGCGATGCCGCGCGCGAACTCATGGACGATGTCCTCATGGCCGTGATCATGGCATTGCGGCAAGGCAGCGTGCGCGACTGCGATCACCTCGGCGGCTTCGTGCACGGCACCGCCGTGAACACCATCAACAGCTACCTGCGCAGGCAGCGTCACCGACTCACAACCGTTGCCCTGGACCCGGGTTTGCCGATCCGGGATTCGCGCGACGACTACGCCTCGCAGGATCGCCAGCGCATGGCGCGGGATGCCATGGCCCTGCTCGACGAGCAGGATCGCAGGATCCTGCTCCTCAGTCTTGCCGAGGGACTCAAGCCCGGCGAGATCGCTGCGCGCCTGAACCTCTCCCCGGCCGTGGTCCGCCAGCGCAAATGCCGCGCCCTGCGCGCGATCGTTACCTACGTGGGCGAAGGCCCCGGGGCCATCCGGGCCCGCCGCATGTTGGGACGGTAACGTCTTTGCCGCCCGACATACGGCACCTGCTCGAGTCCCAGTACCGGGAAGCCTTGGCTCCCGTGACTGCGCGGCTGTTCGAAGCGGCCAGCATTGCCGCGGGTCAGCGCGTGCTCGACGTCGGCACCGGCGGCGGGGACACCGCCTTGCTGGCCGCGGAACGAACCGGCCCGACCGGTTTCGTCCTGGCCACCGATATGTCGGCGGACGCCCTGCTGGGCCTGACGCAGCGACTGAGCGAACTGCCCCGGATCCCGCCGATCACGGTCGCATCCATCGCGGCGGAATCACTGGCACTCGAGCCCGAGTCGTTCGACGTGGCGATCGCGCGCAACAGCGTGATGTATTTCAGCGACCTGGCGCGCGCACTCGGCAACATCCGTGCAGCGCTGCGACCAGGCGGAAGATTCGTCGCATCGGTCTACGGGCCGATGGCGCGGGAGCCGTTTCACTCCATCCCGGTCGCTGCGGTTCGGCGTCGCCGCGAAATTCGCGGGCCATTTCCGGAATACGTGCAGGCCTTCCGCGTGAGTGCCGAGCAGGTCGAACGAGGACTGATCGACGCCGGCTTCCGGTGCGTCGAGCGCGATGTGGTGCCAACGAAGCGCAGCTTTCCATCCATGGCGTCGGCCATCGGGGCTCTGCGCCACTCACGCTCGCTTGCGCAATTATTGTCGTTGCTACCGGAGGAGCTACGCCCGGACGCATGGGTCGACATCGCAGACGGTTTCCGCGAATACGAATCGACATCCGGCCTGTGCTTGCCCGGGGAACAGGTCGTCCTGGCGGGGACAGCCTGACCGCCCGCCCTGTCACAAAAGCCCCCGTCCGGACCACTGACTACACGATAAGGGGAGGATCCATTTTCAGGGGGTTGTCATGAGCAAGTGGTTCGCGGGCCTTCTTTACGCGTTCGCAGCAATCTCGGCACTGGTCTTCTCGTCCCAGGGCCCTGCCCCGCCGGCCGCCGACACCGAGCAGCAGCCGGTATCGCAGCGGTAGCCGCGCGCTGAATCCGTCGGTCGTCATCCGTCAGGCGTGCGCCACGCCTGACGGATCGGCTGCGTTCAGGCACTCTATGGGACGGCCTCGAAGATTCGACGGCGCGGCCCGATGAGCCGCGCGCACGGAGACGCAACATGAATGGCGCACAAGCCTTGTTCAAGGCACTGACCGACGCTGGCCTCGACACCTGCTTCGCCAACCCGGGCACGTCCGAGATGCAGCTCGTCTACGAGATCGGCCTGACGAGCGGCGTCCGCGCCGTGCTCTGCCTGCAGGAGAACACCGTCACCGGCGCGGCGGACGGCTACGCGCGCATGGCTGGCAAGCCCGCGTTCACGATGCTGCACGTGGGCAGCGGCTTTGCGAACAGCATCGCGAACCTGCACAACGCGGGCCGCGCCAATTCGCCGATGGTCAACGTGGTCGGCGCCAATGCAACCTACCACCAGCCGAACTACTGCGAGCACGAGCTGGTCAATGGCAGGATCGCCGACCTGGCCCGGCCCGTCTCGCACTGGACGCAGGAGGCCCGGACGGCCAGCGAACTCGGCGTGCTCGCGGCGCAGGCGGCGCGTCATGCGCGGCTGGGCGCCGGAAAGATCTGCACGCTGATCGCCCCGACCGACTGCCAGTGGGATCCGGCGCCCGCCCCACCCGAGCCGCTGGAGCCGATGCTGACGCCGAAGGTCGCGCGCGAGACGATCGACGCCGTCAAGGCGCTGCTGTCGAGTGGCAAGAAGACGGCACTGCTGCTCGGCAGCCACGCGTTGTACGGTGACGGCCTCGAGCTCGCGGGCTGCATCGCAGCGAAGACCGGCGTCGACCTGCTGGGTGAGATGTGGGTGGCCCGCCTGGAGCGCGGCGAGGGCCGCGTCCCGGTGCCGCTCGTGCCCTACCTGCGCGAGCACGCAGCATTCTTCCTGCAGGCGTACGAGCAGCTCATCCTGGTGGGCGCCCGGCTGCCGATGTCCACGTTCGCCTACCAGGGCTCGGCGCTCACCAAGGTGTCGCCGACCTGCCAGGTGACGACGCTCGCCACGGTCGAACACGACCTGCTGGCTGCGCTGCGTGATCTCGCGACGGCTGTAGAGGCGCCACCCCAGCCAGCGGCGCGCCGGCCGCGAGCGGCGGCGGCTGCGCCTGTCGGAACGCTGACCGCCACCGCCATCGGCCAGAGCCTCTGCGTGCTGTTGCCGGAGCACGCCATCCTGGTGAACGACGGGGCCACCTGCGGCCTGGCCATCTTCAATGGCACCGTCGGTGCACGGGCGCACGATTACCTCGATGGGTCGTGCGGTGGCGCGCTCGGCGGCGGGCTGCCGCTCGCGCTCGGCGCGGCGATCGCCTGTCCGGACCGCAAGACGGTCCTGCTGCAGGGCGACGGGTCGGGCATGTACGCCACGCAGGCACTCTGGTCGATGGCCCGCGAGGAGACCGACGTCGTCGTGATCGTGCTGCGCAACGACAACTACGCCATCCTCGAAGTCGAGCTGGCACGCGTTCGCGAGCAGGATGCCAACGACAAGATGCTGTCGATGATGCACCTCGACAATCCGGCGCTCGACTGGGTGAAGCTCGCAGAAGGCCACGGCGTGCCTGCCACCCGGGCCACGACCGCGGAAGAGTTTCACGCCCAATTCGAAGCGGCGCTGCGCAGCAAGGGCCCTTGCCTGATCGAGGCCAAGGTCGCGGACAGCATCCAGCCGTTCGTCGAGATGATCCGCAAAGCGCGCTGACCATTGGCCGGGCTCGCGGCACGAGACGGCGGCCCCTCGGCTGGGGCGGGACTGCGCCGCAACCTGCGGCGGGTCGACGTCCTCGCGCTCACGATCAATGTGATCGTTGGCGCCGGCGTCTTTGCAATGCCGTCCGCCGTAGCCGCGGCGGCCGGCCGGTACAGCCTGCTCGTACTGCTCGCTGCATTCGTCATCGTCGCGCTGCTGGCGCTGTGCCTGGTCGAGGTGGCGAGCCGCTACGACATCACGGGCGGGCCACCGGTGTATGCCGCGGATGCGTTTGGTCCACTGGCCGGATTCGTCGTGGGCTGGCTGCTGGCGCTGTCGCGGATGGCTGCGTTCGCTGCGATCGCCACGATCATGCTCGATTACGCGGCGGCGCTGCTCCCGGCGCTGGAGACCCGCTGGATTCGCACTGCGGCACTCACGTTGTTCGTCGTGATCCTGGCGGCAGTGAACCTGCGCGGCGTGTCGCAGGGCGCCCGTTTCGGCAACGTGCTGACGCTGGCCAAGCTGCTGCCGCTCGTGCCGGTCGCGGCGGCTGGCTTGTGGCTGGCCGGGTGGGAATCACTGCCGGAAGCCGTGCCGGCGGGCACGACTGCGCTCGGACAGGCGCTGCTGCTGGCCCTGTTTGCCTGCTTCGGATTCGAGCAGGCTGCCGTCGTCGCGGGCGAAATGCGCGATCCGCGCCGTGACCTGCCTGTCAGCATCCTGGGCGGCGTCGCGATCGCCGGCACGCTCTACGCCCTGCTGCTGCTGGCCTGTTTCGCCACGGTACCCGACCTCGCGAATTCGACACGGCCGATTGCCGACGCCGCCGAAGCTCTGTCCGGTTCGCTGGGTGGGACGATCATCGTGGCGGCGGCTGTGTTCTCGTGTGCAGGCGGCCTGGCCGGCGCGATGCTGGTCGCGCCCCGCATCCTCTACGCGCTCGGCCGGAGCGGCGACCTGCCGAGAGTCCTGGCTGCCGTGCACCCCACGCACGGGACACCACAGGCGGCGATCATCGTCATGGCATTCGGTTCATGGCTGCTCGCCGTAACGGGAACGTTCGTCTACATCACGACAGTGTTCGTGATCGCGCGCATCCTGACTTACGGCTCGACCTGCGCCGCCCTGCTCGTGCTGCGGAAGCGCGACGGCACTGCGCCCGTGCCGATTCCGGGCGGTCCTGTCATCGCCGTGCTGGCGCTGGCATGCTGTGTGGGCGTGATTGCAAGCACGTCGCTGGTCGCCGTGCGCGACGTGGCGATTGCGGTGGCAGCGGGACTACTGCTGCGCGCACTCGTGCATCGCCAAGCGTCGACCGTCGGCGCCTAGGACCTTCCGCAGAATCTTCGCATCGTCTTCCGGGGATATCCGATCGTGCAGACACTCCAAGCCAGGTTGAGCCGGGTTCCAGAGGGCACCGCGGCCCTGTTCTTCATCCAGGTGTTCGCCACGCTGGGATTCGCGGTGCTCTACTCGACGCTCGTGCTCTACACGACGCGACACCTGCAGTTCTCCGTCAAGGAAGCCACCGCGATCATGGGCGTGTTCGGCGCCTTCAATTACGGCCTGCACCTGTTCGGCGGCTATCTCGGTGGGCGCTTCCTGAGCAACCGCAACCTGTTCGTCGGCGGCATGGTCCTGCAGGTGCTCGGCTGCGCGACGATCGCCGTCGGTACGGCCAGCGCGATGTACTGGGGGCTCGCGCTGTTCCTCACCGGCAGTGGACTAAACGTCACCTGCATCAACATGATGCTGACCCAGCGCTTCGCGCCCGAGGACGATCGGCGCGAGGCCGCATTCCTGTGGAACTACGCGGGAATGAACGTGGGATTCTTCGTCGGCTTCGCGGTCGCCGGGCATTACCAGCTCACCGAGAACTACACGAGCCTGTTCCTGTTCGCGACGGTCGGCAATTTCCTGTCGATCGTGCTGGCTGCCGTAAACTGGAAGGCGCTGCGGGACCTGAGCACGCCGCTGCTCGAGGCGAGCCGGCCGCAGTTTCGCGCGCGATTCGCGCTCGGCATCGTCGTCCTGGTGTTCGTGCCGCCGGTCGTCTGGTTCGCATTGCAGCGGACCGGGTCCACCGAGTCGTTGATGAAAGCCTTCTGCGCCGTCATCGCCGCGTGGCTGATCTACCTGACCATCAGGCACCCGGACACGCGCGAGAAGAACAACATGTGGGCGTACCTGATCCTGATGCTCGGGTCGCTCGTGTTCTGGTCGCTCTACCAGATGGCACCCAGTGGCCTGCAGCTGTTCGCCATCAACAACGTCGACCTGCATGTCTGGGACATTCAGGTCGCGCCCCAGTGGATCCAGAACATCAACACCGTGACGATCGTGATCGGCGGGCCGTTGCTCGCTGCGCTGTTCGTCAACCTGCGCGCCAAGGGCTGGAACATCGACCTGCCGAAGCAGTTCGCGGTGTCACTGATCCTGATGGGCGTGGGATTCCTGGCGCTGCCGGTCGGCATTGCCTTCGCCGACGACACCGGCAAGTCGGCTTTCGTCTGGCTCTTCCTGAGCTACCTGCTGCAGAGCGCCGGCGAGCTGCTGATCTCGCCGATCGGCTACGCGATGATCGGCAAGCTGGCACCGCGCCAGTACCAGGGCATCATGATGGGCAGCTTCATGCTCGTGACCGGCCTTGCCTCGCTGTTCGCGGGCGACTTCTCAGGGATGATTCCTGAACCGGCGGGCACCACCGCGGTCGCGACGAACCCCGAGTACTCGGCACTGTTCGCACGCCTCGGTTGGGGCAGCACGGTGGTCGGCATCGTGCTCGTCCTGCTGATCCCGTTCCTGCGCAGGCTGATTACTGACCGGGCGCCGGGCGCATCCCCCGGCAAGGCTGCTGTCTAGCCCGCCGTGGACGGGGCGCTCGACTCCATCCACGTACGGATGCGGTTGGCGTCGCCGATCCGCGTGAGCCTGCCCCAGGAATTGAGCAGCACGATGACGACGTCGCGGCCGTCGATAACGGCCTCCATCACGAGGCAGCGGCCGGCCTCCGCGATGTAGCCGGTCTTCTGCACGGTGACCTGCCAGTTGGACTTGTCCACCAGCAGGTTGGTGTTGCGGAACTCGAGGCTCTGCTTGTTCACGCGCACCGTGTGCTGGGGGTCGGTCGAATACGCACGGATCGTGGAATTCGCGCCGGCGGCCCGCACGAGTTTCACAAGATCCTCGGGGCTCGCCACGTTGGCGGCCGAGAGACCAGTCGGCTCGACGAAGCGCGCCGACTTCATGCCGAGGGCCTTCGCCTTGGCGTTCATGGCCTTGACGCACGCCTGCAAGCCGCCGTCGTACTGCCGGCAGAGCGCGTGCGCCGCGCGGTTCTCGGACGACATCAGCGCGAGGTGCATCAGATCGGCCCGGGTCAGCCGGGCCCCCGCGGCGAGCCGCGAACTGCTGCCCGGCGTGCCGCGGACGTCGTCTTTGGTGATGGTGATCGTCTCGTCCATCGGCTGCCGGGCGTCGAGCACGACTAGGGCGGTCATCAGCTTCGTGATGGAGGCGATCGGCACGGCGACCCGCTCGTTGCGGGCGGCCAGCACCTTGGAATCCGTCTGGTCGACGATGTAGAACGCGTTCGACTTGAGGTCAGGCACCGCGCGAGGTCTGGAGCCCTCGCTCGCGGCGGCAGCGAAAGCCGGTGAAATAGCTGCCAGCAGGCACAGCGCCACGCCCGCCAACCCCAATGCCCGCCAAGCTTTCAACATCTGCTGCGTCTGCTCCTAGCGACCCACCCGCCGGACCACACCGGCGCGAAGAGTACCTGCAAGCGCTCGCCACGTCACGTGCGGCGGTCGCAGAACGGGAATGTCGTTGGGCTGGCGGCACCGCGTCCAGCCGGGTCAATGAAACGGCCCCACGCCGAACACCATGCTGACGATGGCAAACAGACCGATCGCGAGCAGCAGGAGCGCGACGACGAGCGTCAACGACAGCGGGAACGTCGTCTCGCCGTGAATCAGCCCGTCGCGCCTCAGCTCGGCGCGCAGGCGCCGCAGTTCCAGCATGAAACTCACGTGGTACCCGATGCCTACGCCGAGCATCACGATGCCGAGCAGCACCAGCGCCTTGCCGAAACTCCTGGCCGCGGCGGCGCTCTTGACCACCTCCATCTCGTGCAGCTTCTGGAACACCTGGAAGATCGTGAACCCGAAACCGATCAGCGACAGCGACGTGCGCATGACCGACATCAGCGTCCGATCGGCCGACATGCGCGTGCGCTGGAACGACATGCCAGTACGGCGCGCCGAGAGCTCGGTCGAGACATCCAGGCCGAGTTTGTTCGCGTCTGCCATCGCAGTCGTCCTGCTTCGACTCATTTACCGGCGCCGGATCCTTCTTTCAGGCGCTCCAGCACCTGTTCGATGTTGAAGCTGGCCGACTCCTGCCGCTGCGGAAAGTCCTTGAACGTCTGCAGGAAGTGCCCTACGACGGCCTGCATCGGCACGAAGGCCCAGAACTTGTCCGCCATCCACCGCATGGCCATGGGGGACTCCGCGAAGTCCACGTGGGCCTCGAGGGCGTCCATGCGGAGGTTCACGATCCTCGGGAAGGTCAGCGGCAGCGGTGGACCGCCGTACAGCCAGTCGCCCGGCAACGCGAAGTGCGCCTTCCAGTCCCGGACGCGCACCGCGTTCAGGTTGCCGTTGTCGTCGAAGTAGAAGATCTCCTGCCGCTGGCTCGGTCCCGTCCCTGCGAGCAACTCGCGCTGGTCGTAACCGTCGAGATGAACCTTGAACGCCTTGCCGTTGGCCGCGTGCCCTTTCTTGAGTTTTTCCTTCACGTCGGGCTCGCCCGCCGCCGCGAGCAGCGTCACAGCCCAGTCTTCGTGCGACATGATGCCGTTGATCACGGTGCCGGGCTTGACCACGCCGGGCCAGCGCACGACGCAAGGCACGCGCATGCCGCCCTCCCAGGTGCTGCCCTTCTCGCCCTTGAACGGCGTGTCGCCGCCGTCTGGCCAGGTGAACTTCTCGGCGCCGTTATCGGAGGAGAACACCACGATCGTATCGTCGGCGATGCCCAGCTCGTCGAGCTTCTTGAGCAACGCGCCCACGTGGTCATCCAACTCCGTCATGCCGTCGGCATAGAGGCCATAGCCGGTCTTGTCCTGGTACTTGGGCTGGAGTCGCGTCCAGCAGTGCATGCGCGTCGAGTTGTGCCAGATGAAGAACGGCTTGCCGGCCTTGACCGCGCGCTCCATGAAGTCGAGCGATCCGGCCACGAACTCCTCGTCCACCGTTTCCATGCGCTTGCGCGTCACCGGGCCGGTGTCCTCGATGGTCTGCTTGCCGATGCGTCCGAAGCGCGGGTCGACCGTCGCGTCGTCCACGTCCGTGGCCTTGCACCGCAACGCGCCCCGCGGGCCAAAGCGCTGCTTGAATTTCGGGTCCTTGGGGTACTGCGGGTCCTCCGGCTCCTCCTCGGCGTTCAGGTGGTAGAGGTTGCCGAAAAACTCATCGAAGCCGTGCACGGTTGGCAGGTACTCGTTGCGGTCGCCGAGGTGGTTCTTGCCGAACTGTCCGGTGGCGTAGCCGTGATTCTTGAGGAGGTCCGCAATCGTCGGATCCTCGGGTCGCAACCCCAGCTCGGCGCCCGGGAGGCCGACCTTCAGCAGCCCGGTCCGGAAGGGATGCTGCCCCGTGATGAAGGCCGCGCGGCCGGCCGTGCAGCTCTGCTGCCCGTAGCAGTCCGTGAAGAGCGCCCCTTCGGCGGCGATCCGGTCGATGTTCGGCGTCCGGCCGCCCATCGTCCCGCGGTGATAGCTGGACAGGTTCCAGATACCGATGTCGTCACCCCAGAT
>Ga0105090_10001150_pt1 | contig 14046 bp, 8 predicted proteins | sample PPLLak3March2015_FD_79110 | JGI IMG/M metagenome (GOLD analysis project Ga0105090, IMG submission 79110) | Freshwater sediment microbial communities from Prairie Pothole Lake near Jamestown, North Dakota, USA - PPLs Lake P7 Core (1) Depth... | ecosystem: Environmental > Aquatic > Freshwater >... | reverse complement strand
ACTCGATGCCCTGCTGGGCGAAGTCAAGAGTCTGAAGACACAGCCGCAGGTCGCCACGGTCTCGGCCTCCGAAGTCAAAGGCGCGATCGAGACTTCGCTGAAGCGCGCGGGGCTGAAGGCATCGCGCATCGTGCCTCTGTCCGATGGCGACATCCAGCTCACCTTCGCCGACGTTCCCTACAGCACCTGGGCCACCTGGCTGGCGGGCATCGAGCGTGAGCTTGGCGCGCGAACAGCTTCGGTCGTCATCAACGGCAAGGATGCGACGCCCGGCAACGTCGATGCCGAACTCGCCCTGCGCCTGGCGCGGAAATGAACGCCGACGATGCGCATCGTTCTGTACCTGCTGGCTGCGTTCGTGGTGCTCGTCATCACAGCGCTGGTCATTGCCCCGGCACAGTGGGCCGCGGGCTCGGTGCGCTCCGCGACCAATGGCCGGGTCGATCTGGCCGAAGCCCGTGGAACCGTCTGGAACGGCTCTGCGGTCCTCGTGCTCGCCGCCGCCCCGGATGCAGGCGCTTCGCGCGCCAGCCTGCCGGAGCGCCTGTCGTGGCAGCTGAGCCCGTGGTCGTTGCTGGCGGGCCAGATCGATCTGACGATCTCGCATCCTTCTGCGTTGACGCAGCCGCTGGTGATCCGCTCGGGTCTCTTCGGCGGCGGCACGACGCTCGGAGCAACAACCGTCAGGGTGCCTGCGTCGCTGCTCGTGGGTCTCGGCGCTCCCTGGAACACGGTACGTCCCGGCGGCATCCTGGCGCTGTCCTGGGACCGGCTGCAGATCGAGCCGCGGCGGCTGACCGGCAACTTCTCCGCCGAGTGGCAGCACGCGTCGAGTGCGCTGACGCCCGTCTCGCCCATGGGCCACTACCGTCTGCAGACCAACGGCGTCTGGCCCGGAACTCAGCTGGAATTACTAACCATTTCCGGTCCCCTCGAGCTGAGGGGGAGTGGCACAATCCCGGAGGGTGGGCGCTTACGCTTTACCGGCCGCGCACAGGCCTTGGCGGGCACCGATCCGGGTGTGAAGGCACAACTGACTGGCCTCATCTCGCTGCTGGGACGGCGAGACGGCGATGGGGCAGTCCTGAACTTCGGCGGTGGGTGACATGACAAGCGGGCGCTCGATGAAACGCGCAGGGGGAGATTCACTCGCTCGCCTCACTGCGCTCCTTTGCGCGCTCAGCCTCGCGCTGCCGCCGCTGACGCCACCGGCCTTCGCACAAAGCAAGCCCCGCACGATCGGCAACCAGAAGAAGGAAGCCGCTCCCGCCGAGACGGTGATGCTGAACTTCGTCAACGCCGACATCGACGCTGTCGTGCGGGCGATCGGCCAGTACACGAACCGCACCTTCGTCATCGATCCGCGCGTCAAGGGCACGCTGTCGCTGATCACCGAGCGGCCGGTCACCAAACAGCAGGCCTATGAGCAGCTGCTGTCGGGGCTGCGCCTGCAGGGCTTCACGATCGTACAGACCGGCAACGTCATGCGCGTGGTCCCTGAGGCCGACGCCAAGCTGCAGGGTGGCACGGTCGTCGGACCGAACAACGCGTCGCCGGGCGGCGACCAGCTGATCACGCAGGTCTTCCGGCTCCAGTACGAGTCGGCCACCGCGATGGTGCCGATCCTGCGACCGCTGATTGCCCCCAACAACACGATCTCGGCCTATCCGCAGAACAACACCCTGGTCATCACCGACTACGCGGAAAACCTGCGCCGCATCCAGCGCATCATCGAATCGATCGACACACCGGCCACCTCGGACCTCGAGATGATCCCGGTGAAGTACGGACTCGCCATGGAGATCGCCTCGGTGGTCAACCGCGTGCTTGACGAAGGCGCGCGCGCGGCCGGCCAGGCAGTCGACGCCGGCCAGCGGATCTCGGTACTGGCCGAGCCACGCACCAACACGCTAATCGTGCGCGCACCAAGCCAGGCCCGGCTCACGCTGGCGAAGAACCTGATCGCGCAGCTCGACCGTCCTGCCTCGACGCCCGGAAATATCAACGTTGTCTACCTGCGCAATGCCGAAGCCGTGCGGCTGGCACCCTTGCTGCGCGCAATCATCAGTTCCGATCCGTCGTACACGCCACCGGCGGGGGCGAGCGGCGGACTGTCACAGGGCGGCGCCACCGGGACGGCCGGCGGTGGCGGTGCCGGCATGTCGACACCGGCAGCGACGACGACGCTCGGTGGTGGCGCTGCGGGAGGCGGCGGTGGCGGTGGCGGCGGCAGCGGGCCGTTGGCCGGACTGATCCAGGCCGACGCCGCGACCAACTCGCTGATCATCACGGCACCTGAACCGCTCTACCGGAACATCCGCGCCATCATCGACAAGCTCGACGTGCGCCGTGCGCAGGTCGTTATTGAGTCGCTGATTGTCGAGATGACCGCCGACAAGGCGGCGGAGTTCGGCATCCAGTGGCAGGCGCTCGGCAACGTCAACAACAGCGACGTCGGTGTCATCGCGAGCCAGAATTTCGGCGGCGGCGGGACCAACATCATCGGCACAGCCGCGAACCTCGGTTCGGTCGGCCAGGGGCTCAATCTCGGCGTCCTCAACGGCAAGATCAACATCCCCGGCGTCGGCGAAGTGCTGAACCTCGCGTTTCTGGCCCGCGCGCTGGAAACGACCGCCGACGCCAACATCCTGTCGACACCGACGATCCAGACGCTCGACAACGAGGAAGCGAAGTTCCTGGTCGGCCAGAACATTCCGATAATCACCGGTTCGTACGCCGCTGCCGGCGGCGCCACGGCAGTCGGCGTCAACCCCTTCCAGACCTTTGAGCGCAAGGACATCGGCCTGCAACTGCGGGTGCGGCCGCAGATCTCCGAAGGCGGCGTCGTTCGGCTGGCGATCTACCAGGAACTGTCATCGATCCAGAACACCCTGACGGCGTCGCAGGGCGGCATCATCACCAACAAGCGCTCCTTCGAGTCGACCGTGCTGGTCGAAAACGGCAACATCGTCGTGCTGGGCGGTCTGATCGAAGACCGCACCGACAACAGCCGCAGCTCCCTGCCGATCCTTGGGCGAATCCCGGGGCTCGGCTATCTCTTCAGCTACGAGAACCGCGGCCGCAAGAAGACCAATCTGTTGGTGTTCCTGCGCCCTTATGTCGTGCGCGACGAAGGCACGTCATCCGAGCTCGCGCTCGACCGCTACGCCTACATCCGAGGCCAGGTCGCCGGCAACTCGGTTCCCGACAACTTCATCTTCCAGGGCTTCAAGGGCCGACAGTTGCCGGAAACGCCCCAAGTGCCGCCGACGATGCAGCGTCTGAAGGAAACAGGAAGCGCTGCGCCGACGCCCTTGGATGGGCCATCGTCGGCCATTCCGCGGGCGCCCGACACCGCCTCGGCCGGACTGGGTGCGCGGGTCGAACCGGCACCGCGGAGCCCCGCGCCCACCCTACCGCAAACGGCACCGCAACCCGCACCACAGCCGCTGCCGGTGCCGCCGCCCGCGCCCACGTCCTCGGCGCCGAGTTCAAGTGCACCGCTGACGGCCGTCACGACGGAGGTTGCCGCATCGAGTCCCGCGGCGGCTGCGCCCATGCCGCCGAAAGACTCGCCGGCCCTGCGCTCGGACACAAGTGCCACGGCCCCCACGAGCCCTGAGCCGCGATCCGCGTCGCTGCCCGTGCCGACGGCAACGACGAGCGTGAGCCCACCGGCTAGTACGACGGCGCCTTCGACGCCCGTCGAGCGGGCTGCTGAGGCGCCGCCCGCGCCAGCGGTCGTGGCACAGGCTGCCGCCCCGGCCGATCGCGCCGCCGTGGAGCCGGCTCCTTCTGTCATCGCCCAGGCGGCGCCCCCGGCGCCTGAACCCATCATCCCCGCCCCCGCTCCGGCGCCACCGCCCGCGGCTGCGCCGAGCCCACCGGTCGTTGCGTCAGCAACGGTGGAGCCCGCCCCGGCTTCAGTGGCACCGGCCGTGGCATCCGCCACTGCGCCCAGCTCCTCGGGCGCGTTCGCGGCAACACCGGGTGCAACCACGGGACCGGCCAGCAACCTGCTGCAGGTCGCCGCCGTCTCCGAGATCAGCCGCGGACGTGAGCTGCAGCGGCAACTGCGCGCCGCCGGTTTCGATGCCTACTGGGAAAGCGTGAAGAACAGGAAGGGTGCCGAGGTCGTGCGCGTGCGTGTTTCGGTCGACCCGGCCACGCAGAGCATGGCGGAGACAGTCGCGCGCCTGAAGGCGATGGGCTTCGACCCGATCGTCGTCGCACCCTGATCGCCGTCGCAGGACCGTCACCGTGACTCCCGCCAGCCGCTTCGTGCCCTACTCGTACGCGCGGGACAACGCCATCCTGCTGGTGCCGAAGAGCGAGCGCGATGCCGAGGTCTGGATCTCGGACGCCACGCCGCTCGCGGCACTCAACGAAGTGATGCGGGTGTTCCCCGGCAAGGTCAAGCCGATCGTCGTCGAGCCGACCAAGCTGACCGAAGCGATTTCGCAGACCTACGGCGACCAGAGCGGCTCGGCGCAGCAGATCGTCGGCGACATCGAGGGCGAGTTCGACATCACGCGGATGATGCAGGAGGTTCCGGACGTCGAGGACCTGCTCGAGACCGAGGACGACGCCCCGATCATCCGCATGATCAACGCGCTGCTGACGCAGGCCGCGCGCGACGGCGCGAGCGACATCCACATCGAGCCTTTCGAGTCCTATTCGCTGGTGCGGTTTCGCGTCGACGGCACGCTGCGCGACGTCGTGCGGCCGAAGCGCGCGCTGCATGCCGCGCTGGTGTCGCGGATCAAGATCATGGCGGCACTCGACATCGCCGAGAAGCGCCTGCCGCAGGATGGACGCATCACGCTGCGCGTCGGCGGCCGCCCCGTGGACGTGCGCGTGTCCACCCTGCCCACCGGCCATGGCGAGCGCGCCGTGCTGCGTCTGCTCGAGAAGGACCTGTCCAAGCTTGAGCTGACCAACCTCGGCATGGCCAGGGAAGCGCTTGACCGCTTCGACACGCTGATCCACCAGCCGCACGGGATCATCCTGGTGACCGGGCCGACCGGCTCGGGCAAGTCAACGACGCTGTACGCCGCGATCCGCCGGCTCGACAAGAACACGACCAACATCATGACGGTCGAGGACCCGATCGAATACGACATCGAGGGCATCGGCCAGACGCAGGTCAATCCGAAGATCGACATGACCTTCGCCAAGGCATTGCGCGCGATCCTGCGCCAGGACCCCGACGTCGTGATGATCGGCGAGATCCGCGACCTCGAGACCGCGCAGATCGCGGTGCAGGCGTCGCTGACCGGCCACCTGGTGCTGGCGACACTGCACACCAATGATGCGGCCAGCGCCGTGGCGCGCCTGATCGACATGGGCATCGAGCCATTCCTGCTGTCGTCCTCGCTGCTCGGGGTCATGGGCCAGCGCCTGGTGCGCAAGCTCTGCCCGAAGTGCCGCGTGCAGGACAGCCCGACCTCGCCGTGGCGTGCCGTCGGCTGTGACAACTGCGGCAACACCGGCTACGTCGGCCGCACCGGGATCTACGAACTGCTTGTCGTCGACGATGAGATGCGCATGCTGGTCCACCAGGGTGCCAATGACACGGACATCCGCCGGGTTGCGGAAAAGGGTGGCATGGTCAACATGCGCGTCGACGCCCAGCGCTGGGTCGTCAGCGGCGTGACCTCGCAGGAAGAGGCTCTGCGAGTCACCCGGGAGTAGTTCGCAGTTCGTGTACGCGACGCGGCGCGCCGCACGTGCACTCGCTGCGCCAAAGCTAGCGCGCCGGGCTCCGGGCGGCCGAGCGCCCGGCGCAAGTACAACTGCAACGAGGTTTGATGGCTGCCTTTAGGTTTGCTGCTGCGGACACCTCCGGCAAGGAACAGTCCGGCGTACTCGAGGCTGACAGTGCCCGGGTCGCACGTCAGCTGCTGCGCGGCCGCGGGCTGATTCCGCTGACGGTCGAGCCGGTCTACGACGAGGCTGCGAGCGTCACCGGGGTCTCGAGGCGCCTCGGCCGGAGGCTGGGACAGACCGAACTCGCCGTCATCACGCGCCAGCTGGCCTCGCTCATGGGCGCGCAGCTGCCGGTCGCCGATGCGCTGACCGTGATGGTCGAGCAGAGCGAAAAGCAGCAGGTGCGGGAGATCATGGCGTCGATCCGCACCGACGTTCTGTCCGGGACGTCGCTTTCGAAGGCGCTGGCGCGACATCCCCGGCAGTTTCCCGAGATCTATCGCGCGCTGATCGCTGCCGGCGAGGAATCGGGCAAGCTCGGCTCCGTACTTGGCAGCCTCGCCGACTACATCGAAGAACGCGCCCGCCTGCAGCAGAAGATCACGCTCGCGTTCGTCTATCCGGCGATCGTGACGCTGGTGGCGCTGCTGGTGGTGGTGGGACTGCTCACCTATGTCGTGCCGCAGGTCGTGCAGGTCTTTGCCAATACCAAGCAGCAGCTGCCCTTCCTGACAACAGCGTTGATTGCAGTGTCGGACTTCGTGCGTAACTACGGCTGGATCGTCGCCGTCGCCCTGGTGCTCGGCGCCTTCTTCTGGGAGCGCGCGCTGCGCGTGCCGGCGGTGCGGATGCGATGGCACATGCGTATCCTGACCATGCCGGTCTTCGGCGTTCTGTCGCGCTCGATCAATACGGCGCGCTTTTCGTCGACGCTGGCGATCCTTGTCGGCTCCGGGGTGCCGATGCTGCGTTCGCTGCAGGCGGCTGGTGAGACGGTGAACAACCTAGCCATGCGCAGCCGCGTGATGGATGCCGTACAGCGTGTGCGCGAGGGCTTTTCGCTCGCCAAGGCCTTGCGTGCCGACGCGGACGAGGAGAAGAAGCAGGGGCACGTGAAGCTCTTCCCGCCCGTGCTGATTCACCTGATCGCCTCGGGCGAGGCCACCGGCAAGCTGCCCGAGATGCTGGGCCGTGCAGCCGACATCCACTCGCGCGAAGCCGAGCGACGCGCGCTCTTCTTCACCTCGCTGCTCGAACCGATCCTGATCCTGGCGATGGGCGTGGTCGTCATGCTGATCGTGATGGCCGTGCTGCTGCCGATCATCGAGATCAACACGCTGGTCAAGTAGAGGTTCTGCCGCCTGTCGCGTCCACGCCGCGCGGGGTGTCCGGCTAGCTGGGGTATCGGCTACGCTCACGCCTCCATGGCATCCTGCAGGCATGGCGCCAGCTGACGCCATGGATCGGCGGTCGATGCCACCGTGTCGCCCACTCCCTCAAGCCACGCCCGCGATACAGGAAAGCTTTACATGTTGCTGTGCCAGATCAGCGATCCACACCTCGTCCCGGAAGGCACGCTGGCGTATGGCCGGGTCGATACGCCCGCGATGCTGGAGCGCGCTGTCCGCAAGATCGTGGCGTTGCCACGCCGACCGGATGCCGTCGTCGCCACCGGCGATCTGACCGACAACGCAACCGCTGCAGAATACGGGCTGCTGGCCGAACTGCTGTCCCCGCTCGACATGCCGGTCTTTCTGGCCGTCGGCAATCACGACGACCGGCGTGCTCTGCAGGCCGCGTTTCCGCAGCACAGGCACCTGCAGGGCGAAGACGGCTTCGTCCAGTATGTCATCGATGACTTCGCCGTTCGGCTGGTGGTGCTCGACACCTTGATTCCCAACGCGCCGGGGGGCGAGCTCTGCGCGCACCGCCTGCAGTGGCTCGATCGCACGCTGGGAGCCTCAGACCGGCCGACCGTCATCGCGCAGCACCATCCCCCGTTCGTCACGGGCCTCACCGTGATGGACCGTATCACTCTCGCGAGTCCGGAAGAGGAGGCGGCCGTCGTCAGACGCCACCCCCACGTCGAGCGCATCATCAGTGGCCACTATCACCGCACGATTCACGCCCGCTTCGCTGGCACCATTGCCTCCGTGTGCCCGAGCGTTGCGCACCAGCTGCTGCTGAACCTGCGGCCCGATGCGGACATCGGCTTTGCGTTCGAGCCTTCGGCCTTTCAGCTGCACCTGTGGAACGGGTCGGAGCTGGTCACCCATACCCAGGTGGTCGAGGACTTTCCATCCTGGGGATCGCGCGATTGGCCGTGAATCCGAGGAGCACTAGCCACACTCGTGCCGGGCGAGCCGTGACCGGGCCAGCCATCGGGCGGTGCGCATGATCAAGTGCCCTGCCTGCGGCGAAGAGAATCCGCCCAAGTTCCGCCTCTGCGGCTACTGCGGCGCGCCGCTGGCTGCTGCGGCGGCCGCGGCGCTGCCGGCGCACGAAGTTCGCAAGACCGTCACCCTCATCTTCAGCGACCTGAAAGACTCGACGGCACTCGGCGAGCGGCTCGACAGCGAAGCGCTGCACGAAGTCAAGGAACGCTACTTCGCCGCGATGGCGGCCGAGATCAACCGCCACGGCGGCAAGATCGAGAAGTACATCGGCGACGCCATCATGGCGGTGTTCGGCCTGCCGCGCGCGCACGAGGACGACGCGCTGCGCGCCGTACGTGCGGCCGTCGGCATGCGCGACAAGCTGAAGGAACTGAACGAGACTCTCGAGAAGCACTTCGGTGTCACGCTGGCGGCACGCACCGGCGTCAACACCGGCGAAGTCGTCGCGCTCGACGACCCCTCGGCCGACCAGAAGCTCGCCACCGGCGACGCCGTCAACGTGACCGCGCGGCTCGAGCAGGCCGCGCCGGCCAACGAGATCTACATCGGCGAAGTCACGCACCGACTCGTGTGCGATGCCGTCGACGTCGAGGCCGTCGAGCCACTGACGCTGAAGGGCAAGTCGCAGCCAGTGGCCGCGTTCCGGCTCATCAGCGCTCATGGTCTCTACGGGAACGAGCGGCGTGTCGACACGCCCGTCGTCGGCCGAGATGCGGAACTCGCCGCCCTGCAGGAAGCGTGGGAAGCCGCAGTCGCGACGCGCCGCGCGCACCTCGTGACCGTCATCGCCGACGCTGGTGTTGGCAAATCACGCCTGGTGCGCGAACTGATGGATCGCGTCCGGGGTCAGGCGCGGCTCGTCTTCGGACGCTGCCTCGCCTACGGCGAGGGCATCACCTTCTGGCCGTTGCGCGAGATGGTCGTCGCCGCGGCCGGCATCGAGCGCGATGACACGCCCGAAACTGCGTACCAGAAGCTGCTCGAGTGCGTCGGTGACGTGGACGTGGCCGACCGACTCGCTTCGGCCGCCGGCCTGACGTCGCGGCAGTTTCCGCTGCACGAGATCAACTGGGGCGCGCGCCGCTTAATGCAGCACCTGGCCAAGGACGGGCCGGTGCTGGCAATGATCGACGACATTCACTGGGCCGAGCCGGCGTTCCTCGATCTGCTCGAGAACCTGCTCGAGACAGTGGAGAACGCATCGGTGCTGCTGGTGGCAACCTCACGGCACGACCTGCTGGAGGCACGCCCCCAGTGGGGCGAGCGCGAACGCTCCAGGCGACTGGTGCTCAATCCGTTGACCGACGAAGCGGCCACACAGGTGGTCGGCAACCTGCTTGGAGCGGCCGGCCTGCCCGAAACGCTGATCAAGCGCATCGTTGCTGCCGCCGAGGGCAATCCGCTGTACGTCGAGCAGATGCTGTCGATGCTGATCGACAGTGGCGCCGTGAGCGAAGACAGGTTGAAGGCGGCGCTGAAGGCCGATGTCGACATCGTCGTGCCCCCGACCATCCATGCCTTGCTGGAAGCGCGGCTCGACAAGCTGGAACGCACCGAGCGCGCCGCGGCCGAGCCGGCGTCCGTCATCGGCATGGAGTTTCCGCACTCGGCCGTGCAATCGCTGGCGCCGCAACAGATACGCGAAAAGGTGGGCGATCAACTGGAGGCGCTGGCGCGCAAGCACTTCATCCGGCCGTCCGCCTCCGATGGTGCCGATGCTCGCTACCGCTTCGACCACCACCTGGTGCGCGACACCGTATACAACGGCCTGCTCAAGCGCGCCCGCGCGACGATGCACGTCGAGTTCGTGAAGTGGGCCGACCAGGTCAACGCCGAAAGCGACCGCGGCCAGGAGTTCGAGGCGATCCTCGGCTATCACCTGGAGCAGGCTTATAGGTACCTCGGTGAATTGGGTCCGATCGACGAGGCGGGAGCTGCGATCGGCCGAGATGGTGCACAACGACTGGCGTCAGCGGGCCGTCGTGCGTTCGCACGTGGCGACATGCACGCAGCGGCCAATCTCCTGGCGCGTGGTGTCGAGTTGCTGTCCGGCAACGAACGACTCCGCGCTGAAGTGCTGCCAGAACTAGGCGAGTCATTGATCGGATTGGGCGACTTTGCACGAGCCAAAAGTATCCTGATTGAAGCGGAAGACATCGCGGATCGATGTAGCCTCCCCCGCGTAAAGGCGTCGAGCCAGCTTGTTCAGCTGCAGATGCGCTTGTTCACGGGCAAGGACGCTGGCGAGGAGCAAGATCGGTTACCAAAGCCATCGGATCTGATCCCATTGCTAGAGCGTGAAAGTGCCGACAACGAACTTGCAGCAGCATGGCGGCTCGTCGTCCTCCAACACGGCGTAGCCGGTGAGTACGACTTGGCGCGCAAGGCTGCCGAGCACTCTGTTGCTTATGCGCGCCGCGCCGCGAATGAGCGTGTGGTTGCTCGAATCGGAAACAGCCTAGCCGACTTTGCCGTTCTGGGCCCGATGCCCGTTGAGGAGGCGATCGCCGTCTGCAATCGTCTCATCGAGGATGGTCTAACTGATCGCCAGGTCGAGTGCCGCGTCATGTGCAAGCTCGCTCAGCTGCATGCCATGAATGGCAAGCTGGAGATTGCGCGTGAGCTCTACGGTCGCGGCCGGACAATGTTACGGGATCTCGGCCAAAGCCTGTTCGCAACGACCACGGGAATAGACCAGGCCCGCGTTGAACTTTGCGGTGGTGATCTTGCGGCTGCCGAACGGGCGGTCCGTGCGGACGTGGAGTTCCTGGAAAGAAAGGGCGAGAAGTATTACCGCTCTACGTTATGTTCGTTACTCGCTCGTCTGATTCGTGATCAGTGCCGCGACGATGAAGCGCTGCGCTTTCTGGAAATTGCAGAGGAAATAAGCGCTTCAAACGACATCGAATCGCAGGCACTCTGGCGAGCGACCCGTGCGCCCATCGACGCTCGCCGTGGCGCAATCGCCGACGCCGAACACGTGGCGCGCACCGCCGTCGAGTTGCTTAGGCCGCTGGAAGCGCCGAACCTGAAGGCCGACACACTAGCGGAGCTTGCCGTCGTCTTGCAGACGGCAGGGAAATCCGTCGAAGCAGAGCAGACGATCGACGAAGCGCTGCTGCTTTACGCCGCCAAGGGCAACACCGCAATGCACACGCGCTGGGCCGTTTGGCGCTCTGCCCGGACGACGTGACGCAGCAAAAAGAAAGGCCGGTCGCACGGACCGGCCCAGCTACATTTGGCGATGGGTGCGCCTAGAAGATGTCGAACGATCCGTTCTTGAGATTGAGAATGAACCACTCGTAGCCGAAGAAGCCCAGACTTCCCTTACGCGTGAAGTCGTTCGCCTGAGCGATGCAAGGCTCGTAGTTCGAATTCGGGACCGGGTTGTTGTTCGTATCCTTTGCGCAGAACTGCAGGTTCGTCAAATCGACCGCAGGAATACCCAATTCCGGGATACCGGGTGCCGAGTAACGAATGACGACTCGGCCGATCTTCGAACCCTTTCGGATGTTCGCAGTGTCCACGCGGAGGACAAAAGTGAGGAAGTTCCCGCTGCCCGGAGCGAAAACCACGTCAGGAACCTCAATCAGCGACCGGTAGCAGGTATTGAAGTTCTTCTGGCTGTTACATGTCGTCGCGTCGGCGGCGGGAGTCTCCTCCAATTTGACAGATGACGACTTCTGCTGCGCCGGAACGATCACTTTCGACTGGAACTGGTCGACCGGAGCCGTAAAGAACGTACCGCCGTCAGGAGTGAGCGCGCTCTTCACCACTGCCGGGCTTGACGTGCCTAGAACGACCGTCGACACCGACTTGTAACTCGTGTCGTTGGCGGGTGGATTGTTCGGGTTGTCGGTCGCACCTTCCGCGTAAATCGTTGTTGCGTCCAACGTGACAGTGCGAGGAGCGATGTCAGTGCTGACCGGAGAGTAAAAGAATATCGAAAAGGTCTTCGAGAACCCGGCAGTAGCCGTACCGAGCAGGCAGGACACCGTCGTGGTGGTGTTGGTCCTATCGGTGATTGACACCGGATCGCATGTGATGCCGTTGGTACCCTTGTATCCAACGACCAGCCCCGGCACCGACGTCGTAGCAACGAACCTAACATTGTTGACTGTGTTGTTTCCGAGATTCGATAGCGTGACCTCGTAGCCAACAACGTACGTTTCCGTAGCCGTGCTGTATGTAACAGCATCGCCTAGCGACCTGATCTGAGTATCGATCTGCCGTTGCTGACTGAACGCCACCGGCGTACCGGCAAGCAATGCCAGCAAGACAACCCAAGATGTTTTCGAGTAACCCATCATTCCCTCCAGCATGGAACGCGATGTGACAGAGAAGCCAGAAAGCACGGTTCCACGTTCTTCGCGCAATCGATCGAATTGGCCTGAAAACACGGCTCATCTAGCCGTTGAGCGCCGCAGCATGACCAAAACATGGGATGTCGTCAATGAAATGAATCCCCCGTCGGTCGGCTTTGTTGCGGCTTTCCGGATCCGACGGACGGATGAAGGCTCCTTGCTATGCTGCGCCGCGACTCGCGGCCTCGCGGGCGGCGCCAACGCCGGTACCTTGGCCAGCAGCGCGCCGTTCCGTTTCGTGAAACGGTGCCGGCGGGTCGCTTCGGGGGTTGGATGAGCGAGGCGGTTGCGCGGTCGACTTGGTGGCGTTCCCTGTTCGAGCGCGGCGGCATAGCGCGTGGCGACATTGCCGCCGGCGCGACGGCGGCAATGGTCCTGCCGGCGATCGAAGGCGCGTACGGCCTGCTGGCGTTCAAGCCGCTGGGTGCAGACCACGCCCAGACCGGCTTTCTACTCGGCGCCAGCACCGCCGCCATCGCGAGCATCGCGGCGCTGGTGGCAGGGGGCCGGGGTCCGATGCTCAGCGGTTCAAGCGCCGCGCTGGCGCTGTTGCTCGCGACCCTGTTCGGCTGGTTCATCACCGACGTCCGCTTCCTTGGCGCGGACGGCCAGCCGTTCCTGCCAATGATCCTGGCCTTCAGCGCGCTCGGGCTCGTTCTGGCCGGTTTGCTTCAGGCCTTGCTCGCACGACTGAAGATCGGCGGCCTCGTGCGCTTTGTGCCCTATCCGGTGCATGCGGGCTACATGAACGGCTCTGCCATTCTGATGATCGGATCGATGGCATTTCACATGATCGGGTTGCCAGCCGGGACGGAGGCCTTCACTTGGCATGGCATCAAGCCGCTCGCGCCGTTCATCACGCTCGTCGCGCTTTGGCTCGCACTGCGGCCGCCGGCCTGGACACACTGGGTTCCACCCTACCTTACTGGGCTCGCCGGCGCGACGATGGTCCACCACTTGCTGGCGTTGACGCCGCTCTCTGCGTCGCTTGGTCCCTTTTTCGTCGCGCCGGTCTTCGACTGGCCCGACGTCCAGACCATGGCCCCGCTGTTCGACCGGATGAACTGGGGCCTGCTCGGTGACCACATCGGCCCGCTGCTGCTGTTCGCCGCGGGCGTCGCGATGATGTCGAGCCTGCAGACCGTGCTGTCGGGCTCTTCGGTCGACGAGTTGACCCGCAAGCGGCGCGACGGCGACCGGGAGCTCTTTGCCCAGGGCGTGGCCAACGTTGCGGTGGGTGTTATCGGAGCGCTGCCCAGCGCCGGCTCGACGACGCGCACCAAGATCAGCATCGATGCCGGCGGCATGACGAAGATGTCGCGCCTGGTGTTCGGCGTGGCGCTGCTGTTCGCCCTCGACTACGGACTGCAGTTCATGAGCCTGGTCCCGATGGCGGCGATCGCGGGCGTGTTCGTCGCCGTCGCCTTCTCGATGATCGACGACTGGACTCGCAATGCGACGGTCGTCCTATGGCGCCAGAGCCTCCGTTGGCGCGCACCGCTTGCGCTGCTGCAGAACTACGGCGTGATGCTGCTGGTGGCAGGCATCACGGTGTTCGTATCGCTTGCGCTGGCCGT
>Ga0105090_10001149_pt1 | contig 14060 bp, 14 predicted proteins | sample PPLLak3March2015_FD_79110 | JGI IMG/M metagenome (GOLD analysis project Ga0105090, IMG submission 79110) | Freshwater sediment microbial communities from Prairie Pothole Lake near Jamestown, North Dakota, USA - PPLs Lake P7 Core (1) Depth... | ecosystem: Environmental > Aquatic > Freshwater >... | reverse complement strand
TGCAGGCCTACACCGGCACGGTCTTCCTGGTCAGCCACGACCGGCGCTTCCTGGACAACGTCGTCACCAGCACCATCGCCTGGGAGGGCGAGGACGAGCCTGGGCGCTGGCGCGAGTACGAAGGCGGCTACGCCGACTGGCAGCTGCAGCGCGCGCGCTCGCGCGAGCTCGCCGCGGCCAAGCCGCGCAGTACCGCTAGCGCGGCAACGCCGCCCGTGGCCAAGGCGGCACCTGCCGCCGCGGCGCGCAAGCTCAGCTTCAAGGAACAGCGCGAGCTGCAGGAGATGCCGGCGCGCATCGAGACGCTGGAAGCCGAGCAGCGCACCATCGGCGAACGCCTGGCCAGCACCACGCTGTACACCGACGAACCGCAACTGGTCGCCGGGCTGCAGGCGCGCTACGCGCAGATCGACGTCGAACTGATGCAGGCGCTGGAGCGCTGGGAAGCCTTGTCCGCGCGCTGAGCCGCCGTTGCAGGCTGTCTACTGCGGCGGGCGGCCGCTGCTCCAGCCTTCGTTGGTGGCGGCCGGGTGGGTGCGGCTGACCATCAGCCCCGCCTGCAGGTACAGGCCGTTGAGCAGGCGCACGGCGCGCTCGCGGTCGAAGCCCGGCCACTGCGCCATCTCGCGCAGGTTGATGGTGTCGCGCTTGAGCCGCGCCACCGCCTCGGCCATGGTCCCGCTGAGTTCGAGCATGCGCAGGTTCAGCCCCGGCGAGATGCGGTAGGCCGCCTGGCCGGCGATCTCGGGCAGCAACTCCGAGCGCGAGCCGCGCAGGGCCAGCTCCCACAGCAGCGGGCCCAGTGCACTGTAGTGTTCGGGCTCGCCGACCATGGCCTGCACACGGTCGCCAGGGGGCCGCAGCAGAGCGGGCTCGACATGCAGCACGCTCAGGTCGCCCAGCGGCAGCGCCAGGAACTGCGTCATCGGCATCGGGCAATGCACCAGATGCTCCACCGGAAACACCGTCAGCGGTACCACCCGCTCGTCGGCCTGCAGGTGGATCAGCAACTTGCGCGCGTGACGGATGCACGCGGCCAGGATCTCGATGACGGCGCCTTGCTGCCCTTCCTGCTCGAAGCGCATCAGGTCGAGCATCAGCGACGGGCTCAGCGTCGACAGCCGAGAGGCCATCGAGTCGGCCTCGCCGCGGCGTGCCGATTCGTCCAGGTAGCGCCGGAATGCGCTGGCGCGCATCAGCTCGGGTTCGCCAAAGGGAAGGGTCGATTGAAACATGCGATCGAGTGCCGCCTGCAGAGCAGGTCTTTGATGCTACGCCGCCTGTATACGCATCAGCGGCGCGAAATGTGACTGCTTGTATGTCGCAGCACCTGCCAGAAGGACGGGTCCTGGGTGGTGGCGAAATTGATGCGCATCAAGGTGGTCGGGCGGGGCAAGGCGTGGAACAGCGCGCCCGGTGCGATCAGCCAGCCCTGGTCGAGCAGCGCTTCGGCCAGGCGCTCGGTGTCGCAGCCGGCATCGACCCAGCCGAACAGGCCGCGCGGCGGCGTGGCGAAGGCGAATCCATGGCTCGCGGCCGCACTGACGGTGCGCGACCGTGCTGCGTCCAGGCGCTGCATCACTCGCTCGACATGGCGGCGCAGCAGGCCCTGCTCCAGGCAATGGGCCAGCGCGCGCTCGGTCAGCGACGGCGAGGTCAGGGTCGACAGCAACTTGGTGTCGATCAGCCGCTCCACCCAGTCCGGCGGCGCCGCCAGGTAGCCCACCCGCCAGTTCGGCGTGAGGATCTTCGAGAAACCAGAGATGTAGAAGCTGCGCTGCAGCCCGTCCAGCGCGGCCAGCCGCGGCAGGTGCGCCGGCGCCAGGTGGGCGTAGGTGTCGTCCTCGACGACGTGCAGGTCGTGTTGCTCGGCCAAGCGCAACACCTGGTGCGCGCGGTGCAGCGACAGCGACGCACCGGTCGGGTTGTGCAGCACCGACACGGTGACGTACAGCCGCGGGCGGTGCGCCGCGATCAGCTGCTGCATCACGTCCAGGTCGGGCCCGTCCTCGCCGCGCGGCACTGGCAGCACGCGCATGCCCAGGGCCGCCAGCCGCGCATACTCCACGGCCCAGCCGGGCTCGTCGACGAGCACGGCATCGCCGGCACGCAGCAGCGTGCGTGTTACCACGTCCAGCGCCTGGGTCGCGCCGACGGTGGTGGTGATCTGCTGCGGCGCAGCCGTCACGCCGACTTCGGCCAGCTTGTGCGACAAGGCCTGGCGCAGCCGGGCGTCGCCGGCCGGCTCGCCATAGCGCAGCGAGCAGTCGGCAAAGGCGGTGCCGCGGCTGACCTTGTGCAGTGCGCCGGCCAGCAGCGGCAGGTCCAGCCAGTCGGCCGGCAAGGTGCCCAGCCCCGGCATCGGCAACGCTCCCGGCGGCTGGAACATGCCGCGGATCAGCGTGGTGGCGCTCACCGGCAAGGGCGGACGCGGCCCGCCGTCGCCGGAGCGTGCGATGGCCCGGACATCAGGCTGTGTCTCGCGCACGAAGAAGCCGCGCTGGCGCCGCGCCTCGACCAGGCCCGCGGCCAGCAGACGGTCGTAGGCGGCGACCACGGTGCTCGGGCTCAGCGCGTGGCGGCGCGCGCACTCACGCACCGACGGCAGGCGTGCGCCAGGCAGCAACAGCCGCTGGCGGATGCGCTCGGCAAAGTGCGTGGCCAACTGTTCGGCCAGCGTGCGCTCGGCCTGCCGCGACAGCGGCAGGGCGGGCAGGGTGTCGGGGGCGTTCATGGCGGCAAGGATGTGTCGTCCGACAGGCCAGTACAGAATTTGATCTGTGAGGCTGAAGTGTATGGTCAGTGTATTGATACGTGGTTCTACACTGCCTGCATGAATGCCGATCGCAGCCTGGCCCAAGGATCCGCACCGGCCCCGGCCGCCGAAACCCGGGGGCTGTGGCTGGGGCTGCTGGGCGTGGCCATCTTCGCGATGACGCTGCCGATGACCCGTCTGGCGGTCGGCCCGGTCGATGCGCCGCAGCTGCCGCCGCTGTTCGTCACCGCCGGCCGCGCCGCGCTGGCCGCGCTGCTGAGCATTGGATTCCTTCGCCTGACGGGTGCCGCACGTCCGCCGCGTCGGCTTTGGCCCGCGCTCGGACTGTGTGCGGCCGGCACGGTGATCGGCTTTCCGCTGTTCCTGGCGCTGGCATTGCGCCAGGTCGATGCCATGCATGCGGCCGTCGTCACCGGCCTGCTGCCGCTGGCCACGGCGGCCATCGCCGCGCTGGCCTTCCGCCAGCGGCCCTCTGTCGGTTTCTGGGCCTGCGCCGTGCTGGGCAGCGCACTGGTGCTGGCCTTTGCGGCCTGGGCTGGCGGCGGCCGCCTGAGCTGGGCCGACGGCCTGCTGCTGCTGGCCGTGCTGAGTGCGGCTTCGGGCTACGTGGCCGGCGCCACCGTCTCGCGCGAGCTTTCGGCCGAGCAGGTGATCTGCTGGGTATTGGTGCTGAGCCTGCCGCTGACCGCGCCGCTGATGCTGCTGAGCTGGCCGACGCAGCCGGCCAGCGCCGCGGCCTGGGGCGGCTTTGCCTATGTCACGCTGTTCTCGATGTGGCTCGGCTTCTTTGCCTGGTACCGCGGCCTGGCGCTGGGCGGCACGGTGCGGGTCAGCCAGGTGCAGCTGCTGCAGCCCTTCCTGGCGCTGCTGTTCGCAGTGCCCGTCCTGGGCGAGCGCCTGGAGCCGCTGACCTTGTTTTTTTCGCTGGCGGTGATCGCCACCGTCTTCCTCGGGCGCAAGATGCCGGTGCGCACACCGGGGTCGGGCCCGCGCTGACGTCACCACCAAGGACCCTCGGAGACCGACATGCCTGTGTCCACGCCCACACCCACGCCCTGGCAACTGGCCCGCCGCGCCGAGCGGCTCGAGCCTTCGGTGATCCGCGAGATCCTGAAGATCACCGAGAAGCCCGGCATCATCTCGCTGGCCGGCGGGCTGCCGGCGCCGGAGAGCTTTCCGGTCGAGGCCATGCGTGAAGCCTGCCAGCGTGTGCTGACCGACACGCCGCGCGAGGCGCTTCAGTACGCCGCCAGCGAAGGCCACGGCCCGCTGCGTGAGTGGGTCGCAGCGCAGCTGGGTACCCAGGGCCTGCAGGTGCAGGCCGCGCAGGTGCTGATCACCACCGGCTCGCAGCAGGGTCTGGACCTGGTGGGCAAGGTGCTCATCGACGCCGGCAGCCGAATGGCGGTGGAAGCCCCCACCTACCTGGGCGCTCTGCAGGCCTTCACGCCTTACGAGCCCGAGTTCGTGGCGGTGGACTGCGACGAGCAGGGCCCGCTGCCACAGGCCCTGGCCGCGGCGGCCGGCGCGCGCTTCCTGTACCTGCTGCCCAACTTCCAGAACCCCAGCGGCCGCAGCATGGGCGCGGCGCGGCGCCTGCAGGTGGCACAGGCAGCGGCCCGCGCTGGCTTGCCGCTGGTCGAGGACAACCCCTACGGCGAGCTGTGGTTCGACGCCCCGCCGCCCCCGCCCATCAGCGCCACCGCGGGCGAGGGCAGCATCTACCTGGGCTCCTTCTCCAAGGTCTTGGCCCCCGGACTGCGCCTGGGCTACGTGGTGGCACCGCGGGCGCTGTACCCCAAGCTGCTGCAGGCCAAGCAGGCCTCCGACCTGCACACGCCCGGCTTCAACCAGCGCGTGGCGCACGAGGTCATCCGCAACGGCTTCCTCGACACCCATCTGCCGAAGGTGCGCGCACGCTACAAGGCGCAGCGCGACGCCATGCGCGATGCGCTCGACAAGCACCTGCCGGCGGGCTGCCGCTTCAACGTGCCGGCCGGCGGCATGTTCTTCTGGGTCGAGCTGCCCGACTGCCTGGATGCGACAGCGCTGCTGCCGCAGGCGGTGGACGCCGGCATGGCCTATGTGCCCGGCGCGCCCTTCTATTGCTCGGCCCCGCGCGCCAACACGCTGCGCCTGAGCTTCGTCACCGTGGCGCCGCCGCAGATCGAGCAAGGCGTGGCCGCGCTCGGCCGTGTGCTGGCCACGGCGTTGGAGGGCCGGCCATGAAGCGCCGCTTCGACCAACTGGATGTCTTCACCGCCGAAGCGCTGCGCGGCAACCCGCTGGCGGTGGTGCACGATGCAATGGGCCTGGACGATGCACGCATGGCGGCCTTCGCGCGCTGGACCAATCTGTCGGAGACCACCTTCCTGCTGCCGCCCACCGAGGCCGGCGCCGACTACCGCGTGCGCATCTTCACGCCCGGCGGCGAGCTCCCATTTGCCGGCCATCCCACGCTCGGCAGCTGCCACGCCTGGCTGGCGGCCGGCGGCCGGCCGCGCGAGCCCGGCATGGTGGTGCAGCAATGTGGCGTCGGCCTGGTCAAGGTGCGGCGCGACGCTGCGCGGCTGGCCTTTGCCGCACCGCCGCTGCGGCGCAGCGGGCCGCTGGAGGTGGCGCTGCTGCTGCAGATCCGCGAGGCGCTGGGCCTCGGCGCGAGCGAGGTGCGCGCCCACCAGTGGGTGGACAACGGCCCCGGCTGGTGCGCGGTGTTGCTCGATTCAGCCGAGCGCGTGCTGGCGCTGCGGCCCGACTGGCCGCGCCTGGGCGCGCTGAAGCTGGGCGTGGTCGGGCCGCACCGGGCCGGCGCCGAAGCGCAGTTCGAGTTGCGCGCCTTCATCGGCGGCGGCAACTTCGAAGACCCGGTCACCGGCAGCCTCAATGCCAGCGTGGCGCAGTGGCTGATCGGCGCGCAACTGGCGCCGCCTCGCTACGTGGTGGCACAGGGCGCGGCGCTGCAACGTGCCGGTCGCGTGCACATCGCCCGCGAAGGCGACACGGTCTGGGTCGGCGGCGATGTCAGCGCCTGCATCCAGGGCGAGGTGGAACTGTGAGTGCCACGGTGGACCATCTGGTGATCGGCGCCGACACGCTGGAGCAGGGCGCGCAGTGGTGCGAGCGGGTGCTCGGCGCCACGCCCGCGCCCGGCGGCAAGCATGTGGTCATGGGCACGCACAACCGGCTGCTGGCCATCGCCAGCGCGGCCTTCCCGAAGGCCTACCTGGAGATCATCGCCATCGATCCGGAGGCGCCGCCGCCGTCGCGCGTGCGCTGGTTCGGCCTGGACGAGCCCGCCACCCAGGCGCGGCTGCGCGAACGGCCGCGGCTGCTGCACCTGGTGGCGCGCAGCACGCGACTCGATGCCACGCTGGCGGCACTGGCGGCCCAGGGCATCGATGCCGGCCAGGCAGTGGCCGCCGAACGTGCCAGCCCGAACGGCATGTTCCGCTGGCGCATTGCCGGCCGCGCTGATGGCAAGCTGCTGTGCGGCGGCGCGCTGCCGACGCTGATCGAATGGCAAGGCATGCACCCCAGCGATCATCTGCCGGCCAGCGCGGTGGCGCTGCGCTCGTTGATGCTCGGTGGCCTGCCTGACCCGGTGGTCGCGGCACTGGGCTTGCAGGGCGTGCCCTGCAGCGCGCAAGGCGTCGCGCTGCGAGCCGCCTTCGATAAGCCGCGCGGCCTGGTTCAACTGTCCAGTGACGATTGACATGACCACCCCCTTGCTGCCCGGCCGCGACGAACTGCTTTCGGCGCTGGACATCGTGCGCGCCCAGATGCCGCCGACGCCGACGATCCGCTGGCCCTTGCTCGAGCAGCGCCTGGGCAGCAGCGTCTTCGTCAAGCACGAGAACCACACCGCGCTCGGCGCCTTCAAGCTGCGCGGCGGCGCCGTCTACCTGCATGAACTGTTGCGGCGCGATCCGGGCGTGCGCGGAGTCATCAGCGCCACGCGCGGCAATCACGGCCAGTCGATCGCCCGCGCCGCGGCGCGCCATGGCCTGAGCGCCACCATCGTCGTGCCCCATGGCAATTCGACCGAGAAGAACGCGGCCATGCGCGCGCTGGGCGCGACGCTCGTCGAGCATGGCGACGACTTCCAGCAGGCACGCGAACACGCCCAGGTGCTGGCCGAGGCCCTAAGCCTGCACATGGTGCCCAGCTTCCACCGTGACCTGCTGCGCGGCGTGGCCAGCTACTGGATCGAGTTCTTCGAGCAGGTTCAGCCCGACGTGGTGCTGGTGCCCATCGGCCAAGGTTCGGGCATCTGCGCCTGCGCCGCGGCACGGGCCTATATGGGCGCGGCGTCGCGCATCGTCGGCGTGGTGTCGGCCCATGCCACCGCCTACAAGGGCTCCTTCGAAAGCGGCCGGTTGGTCGAGGCGCCGGTGAGCACGCAACTGGCCGACGGCATGGCCTGCCGCGTGCCGGACGAGGAAGCTCTGGCCATCATCCTGCGCGAGGTCGACGACATCGTCGCCGTCAGCGACGACGAGGTGGCCGAGGCCATGCGCATCTACTTCAGCGACACCCACAACGTGGCCGAGGGGGCAGGTGCCGCACCGTTGGCCGCCGCGCTGCAGCGGCGCGAGGCCTTTGCCGGGCGCAGCCTGGGCCTGGCGCTGACCGGCGGCAATGTCGACCGCGCGGTGTTCGCGCGCGTGCTTGCGGCATGATGTGCCGATGACCGAGGAACTGTTCCGCGACGACGCGACGCTGCTGGAATGCCGTGCCCGCGTGCTGGCCGCCGACGAAGGCGGCGTGCGCCTGGACCGCACGGTGTTCTACCCGCAGGGCGGCGGCCAGGCCGGCGATGCCGGCGTGCTGCGCCTGGCCGATGGCCGCGAGCTGCAGGTCACCGACACACGCAAGGGCGAGGCCGCCGGCGAGATCCTGCATCTGCTGGCCGACCCCGCGGCGGCGGTCGCGCTGCAGCCGGGCGACGAGGTGACGGCCCGGGTCGACCCGGTGCGGCGCACGGCGCACATGCGCTTTCACACCGCCACGCACCTGCTGTGCGCGCTGATTCCGTACTCTGTCAACGGCTGCTCGATCACCGAACGCTACGCGCGGCTGGACTTCCACATGAACGAGCCGCTGGACCGCGAGCTGCTGACCCAGGGCATCGCCCGCCTGGTGGCCGAGGCGCACCCGGTGCGGCACCGCTGGATCAGCGAAGCCGAACTCGACGCCAACCCGCAGTTGGTGCGCAGCATGAGCGTGATGCCGCCGCGCGGCCAGGGCCGCATCCGCGTGCTCGAGGTCGAAGGCGTGGACCTGCAGCCTTGCGGCGGCACGCACGTGGCCAACACCGCCGAGATCGGCGCCGTGGTCGTGACGAAGGTGGAGAAGAAGTCAGCGATGACCCGCAGGGTCATTCTCGGCTTCGCCGAGACGGCCGAAGGCCGGTGCTGACTTGTTCCGGCGCAGGCTCATATCGCGAAGCGATGTGAAGCAGGCGAGGCCTGCGTGCCGCAGCCAAAAGAAGAGCGCGATGACCCGCAGGGTCATCCTCGGTTTTGCCGAGACAGCCGCAAGCCAGGACTGAGCTTCGAGCAACCGCCGCGGATCCGGCTCCGCCGGTCCGCAAGCGGTGCCCCTTGAGGGGGCGCGCGAAGCGCGTAGGGGGGTGGTCCCTTATTCCTTGCGGAAGTCGTCGTGGCACGCCTTGCAGGTACCACCCACCGGGCCGAAGGCGGCCTTGATCTGGTCCAGGTTGCCGGACTTGGCCGCTGTGTTGAGCTTGCCCATCTCCTCGACCATCTTGTTGGCCGCAGCGGTGAACTTGGCGTTGTCGCTCCAGATGTTCGGCTTGGCGCGGGTGTCTCCGGCATCCGTGCCCGGGCCGAAGGCCGTGAAGGGCAGCTTGGCCATTGTGTTGGCCACCTCCAGGTTGGCCTGTGCGGCTGCCGCGTCGAAGGGCACGCGTCCCTGCACCATTGCGCCGACGCGGCCGAAGTGCGCCGCCATCACCGTGAATGCGGCCTTGCGGTACTTGACCGCATCTTCCGGCTTGGCAAACTGTGCCGCGGCGGGCAGGGCAGTGGCAACACCGGCAACGGCCAGGGCGACAAGAGACAAACGCTTCATTCGGTTCCTCCGGGGGTGGTGGGTGGGATCGGGGCCAGCGTACAACCGAGGACTGGGATCCCCAGTTGTAACTGCTGCGCAGTGTACGTAGCGCCACTCGGTTTTCTTCCAGCTTACGGGAAAGCCCGTAGCATGAGTTAGCGCTATGGTTGCACCTGTCGCCCTTTGCAGACCTGAAAACCATGAGTGATGTGCCCTCCCGCCTGAGTAACGTGCGCGTCTGGGACCTGCCGACGCGGGTCTTCCACTGGGTTCTGGCGCTGACGATCGTGGCCTCGGTCGTGAGCGCCAAGATCGGAGGCAACGCGATGATCTGGCATTTCCGCTTTGGCTACCTGGTGTTCGCGCTGCTGGCCTTTCGCATCTTGTGGGGCCTGGTGGGCGGGCGCTGGTCGCGCTTTTCCAGCTTCATCTACGCGCCGGGCACGGTGCTGCGCTACCTGCGCGGGCAGTCGCGTGGCGACGAGCATCATGACGTGGGACACAACCCACTGGGCAGCTTCTCGGTCTTTGCGCTGCTTGGTGTGCTGGGCTTGCAAGTGGCCAGCGGCCTGGTGGCCGACGACGAAATTGCCAACATCGGGCCGCTGAACCGCTACGTCAGCAGCGCGCTGGCCGGCCAGGCCACGCACTGGCACAAGGACTATGGCCAATGGATCCTGCTCGGGCTGGTGGCACTGCATATCCTGGCCGTTCTGTACTACCTGGTGGGCAAGCGCAAGAACCTGGTGCGCCCGATGCTCGGCGGTGACAAGGCCTTGCCGACCGACACGCCCGCGGCCACCGACAACGTCCCGACCCGTCTATTTGCATTGCTGCTGGCGGCACTGTGCGCCGGCGGAGTGGCCTGGGTGTCCAGCCTGGGGGGCTGAGTGGACGGGGTACAGATCCGCCTGGTGCAGGCCGACACCCCCGAGCTGCTCGACGCGGCACGGGAGATCTTCCGCGACTACGCCGCCAGCCTGCAGGTGGATCTGTGCTTCCAGAACTTCGATGCGGAGCTGTCGACGCTGCCTGGCGAGTACGCCGAACCCGGCGGCGCACTGCTGCTGGCCTACGCGGATGATGCGTTGGCCGGTTGTGGCGCGATGCGTCCGCTGACCGATGTCGACCATGCCAATGCCTGCGAGATGAAGCGGCTGTTCGTGCGCCGGGCCTTCCGCCGCTTCGGCCTGGGCCGGGTGCTGGCACAGGCGTTGATGGACCGGGCTGCCAGCGCCGGCTATTCGGTGATGCTGCTGGACACGCTGGACGAAATGGAGTCGGCGCGCGAGCTGTACGCAACCCTGGGTTTCGAGGAAGTGGCGCCGTACTACTACAACCCGATTCCCGGCGCGCACTACCTGAAGGTGCGGCTGTAGTCGCGCCACGCCGCGGGCGGCGCGTGCTTGCCGATAGACTGCCAGGCATCGCGGCCGAGCGAGCGGCGATGCAGGAGACACCATGAACGCATTTCGGCAGTTGATGCGCGCCGCCGGCAACAAGCCGCCGATCGGCACCTGGATCAGCTCGGCCAGCCCCATCGTGGCCGAGGCCATCGGCTGCGCCGGCTTCGACTGGGGCGTGGTCGACATGGAGCATGCGCCGCTGGACATGATGGGTCTGGTGCACCTGCTGCAGGCCCTGGGCAACACCAAGATGGTGAGCGTCGTGCGCGTCCCCTGGAACGATGCGGTGATGGTCAAGCGTGTGCTCGACGCCGGGGCGACCACGGTGCTGTTTCCCTTCGTGCAGAACGCTGCCGAGGCTGCGCGCGCGGTGAGTGCCACTCGCTACCCGCCCGCCGGCCAGCGCGGCATGTCGGGCATGAGCCGGGCTTCGAAGTTCGGCACCCTGCCCAACTATCTGAAGTCGGCCGACGCCTGCATGGGCGTGATCGTGCAGATCGAGACGCCGCAGGCACTGGCGCAGCTAGAGGCGATTGCCGGCGTCGACGGTGTGGACGCGATCTTCATCGGCCCGGCCGACCTGTCGGCCAGCATGGGCCATGTCGGCCAGTTTACCCACCCGGCGGTGATGCAGGCCATGGCCGACGCGGCACGGCGTTGCAAGCACCTGGGCAAGCCGATCGGCACCATCGGTGGCACGCCCGAGGTGGTGACACAGTACCGCGCGATGGGCTACGACTATCTGGCCATCGCCTCCGACATGGGGTTGCTGATGAGCGGTGCGCTGGCGACGGTGAAGGCGCTGCGTGGCATGTCCGACGAGCCGCATGTGCATTCGCTGCAGACCGGCACGCAGACCGATGCACCCTGAGACGCGCCGCCGGCGCTTCAACCGCTGTTTCCAACCCACAGGAGCGCAATGAACTCGCCCCACTTCGAACTGCATGCGGGCGCGCTGCGCCTGGCGCTGCGCCCCGACCTGGGCGGCTCGATCGCCGGCCTGTGGCACCGCCACCTGCCTGTTTTTCGCTGCACCGAACCGGGTGAGCTGGCGGGAGCGCGCCAGTCCGGCTGCTTCCCGCTGGTGCCGTATTCCAACCGCCTGGCCTACCGGCGCTTTCGCTGGAAGGGCGTGGACTACAGCACCCAGCCCAACTTCGACGACAGCCCGCATTCGCTGCATGGCGTGGGCTGGCGCCGGCCCTGGGAGATCGTCTCGTCCAGCGCACTCGACGTGGTGCTGCGCCTGCGCCATGACGGCGATGCCGACTGGCCTTTCGCCTTCGAGGTGCGCCAGTACTTCACGCTCACGCCAGAAGCCATGCGCGTGCAGATGGTGCTGGACAACCTGGCGGACGTGGCCCAGCCGGTGGGCCTGGGTTGGCACCCGTACTTTCCCAAGCGCGCGCGCAGCCGGCTGCACATCGAGTTCGACGGCCGCTGGGACAGCGACGCCACCCAGCTGCCGGTGCGCAAGGTGGCGCAAAGCGGCATCGACAGCGACGTGATGCACCTCGACTACGACAACTGCTTCGACGGCTGGCGCGGCGCGGCGCGCATCCGCGACGAGAAGATGTCGCTGCAGCTGAAGGCTTCGGTCGACCGGCTGGTGGTGTACACGCCGCAGCAGCGCGACTACTACTGCGTCGAGCCGGTGAGCCATGTCTCCAATGCCATCCACATGGCCGACCCGCTGGCCCATGGCCTGAAGAGCGTGGCCCCGGGCGAATCGGCCGAGGCCTGGATGCAGCTCGACGTCGCCGTGCTGTGAAGGCCGGCGCCCCCGACCCCGGCCTGCGCGTGGCGGTGCCGGTGCCCAGCCTGCTGGGCGAATCACCGCTGTGGCACCCCACCGAACAGGTGCTGTACTACTGCGACATTCCGGGCAAGCAGCTGCTTCGCTTCGACCCGCGCAGTGGCGAGCGCCGGGCCTGGGACTTCGCGACCGAGCCCTCCGCCATCGCGCCGCTGCCTGACGGGCGTTTGCTGATGTCGCTGCGCAGCGGGCTGTGGAAATTCGACCCGGCCACGGGCGAGCGCAACAAGTTGCTCGATGCACCCTACCCGGTGGCCAGCCAGAGATTCAACGACGGCAAGTGCGACGCCCGCGGGCGTTTCTGGGTCGGCACCATCTGCTCGCCGCTGCTGCCGGCCAAGGGCACGATGCAGTGTTTCGCGCGTGGTGAGTTGAAGCAGCGCTTCGACGGCGTGTCCATCAGCAACGGCCTGGCCTGGAGCCCTGACGGGCGCATCATGTATTGGGCCGACACGCAGTTCAACATCCTCCATGCATTCGACTTCGACCCCGACAGCGGCGAGTTGTCGCGCCGGCGCGAGTTGCGCCGCTTCCCGATCGAAGAGCCGGGCCAGCCGCGCGATGACTACCTCGGCCGGCCCGACGGCGCAGCCGTCGACAGCGAAGGCTGCTACTGGGTGGCGATGTACGACGGCCAACGCGTGCTGCGGCTGTCTCCCGACGGCGAGGTCCTGCGCCAGGTGCACCTGCCGGTACGCTGCCCGACGATGCCTGCGTTTGGCGGCCCCGACCTGAAGACGCTGTACATCACCACCGCAAGAGAGCACCGGCCGGCTGCCGAGCTGGCGTCTCAGCCGCTGGCCGGCTGCGTGCTGGCACTGGGCGTGGATGTGCCGGGCCTGCCGGTGAACTTCGCTTTGCCTTGAGCGTGATGAGCCCCGACCTGTTCGAGCGCGGCCGGCTGCTGGCGCGACTGCGTGAGCCGCGCGAATGGGACCTGGTCGTGATCGGTGGTGGCGCCACCGGGCTGGGCGTGGCGCTCGATGCCGCGGTGCGCGGCCTGTCGGTCGCGTTGCTGGAAAGCGAGGACTTCGCCAAGGGCACCTCGTCGCGCGCGACCAAGCTGGTGCACGGCGGCGTGCGCTACCTGGCGCAGGGCGACATTGGCCTGGTGCACGAGGCGTTGCGCGAGCGCACCAGGTTGCTGACCAATGCACCGCAGGTGGCGCAGCGGCTGGCCTTCATCGTGCCGGGCTACCGGATGCTGGACCTGCCCTTCTACGGTACCGGGCTGAAGATGTACGACGTGTTGGCAGGTCGCCAGAGCCTGGGGCCGACCGAGATGCTGTCGGCGCGACGCACGCAGGAACTGCTGCCGACGGTACGCCGGCAGGGCCTGGTGGGCGGCATCAAGTATTGGGACGGCCAGTTCGACGATGCCAGGTTGGCGGTGCTGCTGGCGCGCACGGCGATCGAACGCGGCGCGGTGGTGCTGAACCATGTGGCCGTCACCGGCCTGTTGCGCGAAGGCGGCACGGTGCGTGGCGTGCAGGCACGCGAGGCCGAAAGCGGCGATCGCTTCGAGCTGCGCGCGCGCTGCGTGGTCAATGCCGCCGGCGTCTGGGTGGATGCGGTGCGCGACATGGATCGCGACGCCGACGCTCCGCCGAAGCCCGCGATGGTGGCGCCCAGCCAGGGCGTGCACCTGATCGTCGACCGTGCCTTCCTGCCCGGCACGCATGCACTGATGGTGCCGAAGACCAGCGACGGCCGCGTGCTCTTCGCCGTGCCGTGGCTGGGCAAGACCATCCTCGGCACCACCGACACGCCGCGCCACGACCTGGACCGCGAGCCCACGCCCTTTCGCGAGGAGGTGGACTTCATCCTGCGCGAGGCCGGGCGCTACCTGTCGAAAGCACCCACCCGTGCCGACGTGCGTTCGGTCTGGGTCGGCCTGCGGCCGCTGGTCAAGCCGCCGGACGAGGAGGGCGAGAACACCAAGGCGCTGTCGCGCGAACACACGGTGATCGTCGCCCGCTCCGGCCTG
>Ga0105090_10001147_pt1 | contig 14067 bp, 10 predicted proteins | sample PPLLak3March2015_FD_79110 | JGI IMG/M metagenome (GOLD analysis project Ga0105090, IMG submission 79110) | Freshwater sediment microbial communities from Prairie Pothole Lake near Jamestown, North Dakota, USA - PPLs Lake P7 Core (1) Depth... | ecosystem: Environmental > Aquatic > Freshwater >... | reverse complement strand
GAGCATACCGCTATCGGCCGGGCGCGCGAGTTGCTGGCCGAATCCGGCGAGGCCCGGCAGCTGCATCAACCCTTCGGACTGGGCCCGGCGCTGAACCAGTGTTGCGGCGGGGCCGTGACCGTGTTGTTCGAGGTGCTGCCGCGCGGCCGGCCGGCCTGGCTGCAGTCGCTGGTGAGCGCCCTGGATGCCGGCGAGCCGGCGGTGCTGGCCACGGCCATCGACCGCCCGCTGCCGGAACACGCGCTGCTCGGCCCGGCGACATTGGATGGCATCCCGGAGGAAGTGCGAGAGGCGGCCCGGGAACTGCTGGCCGCCGGCCCGCCGGATCGGCGGGAATCCGCGCCGCTGGCCGCGGTGGAACGGGACGGCGACACCTGGTGGCTGGAGCCCGTGGGTCAGGGCCAGCCGCGCCTGCTGCTGTTCGGCGCCGGGCACGTCGGCCGGGAGGTGGCGCGCCTGCTGTCGCGGCTGCCGTTCGCGGTGACCTGGATCGACTCGCGCGCCATGGCTTTCGACGCCATGGCTTTCGACGCCATAGCGTTCGGCGACGACGCGGCCGCCGGCCGCATTGCCACGCTGCGCACCGATGATCCCGTTCGACAGGTCCGCGAGGCCGGTCCGGCCGGCATTTACGTGGTCATGACCCACAGCCACGCGCTCGACGAGGAAATCTGCTGCGCCGTGCTGCAGCGCGACGACTTCGCCTGGCTGGGCCTGATCGGCTCCGACACCAAGCGGCGGCGCTTCGCGCAACGCCTGCAGCGACGGGGCATTCCGGCCGAGCAGCTGCAACGGCTGGTCTGCCCGATCGGCCTCGATGGCATCCGCGGGAAGCAGCCTGCTACGATTGCCCTCAGCCTCGTCGCGCAACTGATGTCGGAGAGACCATGGACAGCTGCAAGCAAGCCCTGAAGCAACTCGTCGCCGATCTGCCCAAGGCCGAACTGCACATCCACATCGAGGGCAGCCTGGAGCCGGCCATGATGTTCGAGCTGGCGCAGCGCAACGGCGTGGAACTGCCCTATGCCGACGTCGACGCGGTCCGTGCCGCCTACCGCTTCAATTGCCTGCAGGACTTCCTGGACCTGTACTACCAGGGCATGTCGGTGCTGCAAACGGAACAGGACTTCCACGACCTGACCTGGGCCTACCTGCAGCGCTGCAAGGCGGACAAGGTGGTGCATACCGAGATCTTTTTCGACCCGCAGGGCCACACCGGTCGCGGGATCGCGTTCGCCACGGCGTTCGAGGGCATCGAGTCCGCGCTGCGGCGCGGCGAGCGGGAACTGGGGATCAGCCATCGCATCATCCTGTGCTTCCTGCGCCATCTCGACGAGGCCAGCGCCCTGGCGACGCTGGAGGAGGCCGCACCGTATCTCGACCGCATTGCCGGCGTCGGCCTGGATTCATCCGAGGTCGGTTACCCGCCACGGAATTTTTTCCGCGTGTTCGCGCAGGCGGCCCGGCTCGGTTTGAAACGCGTGGCCCACGCCGGCGAGGAAGGCCCGCCGGAATACGTGTACGAGGCGCTGGACGGCCTGCGCGTCGACCGTATCGACCACGGCAACCGGTCGCTGGAGGACGACGCCCTGGTCGAGCGCCTGGTCCGCGACCGGGTGCCACTGACGGTGTGCCCGCAATCCAATCTGCGCCTGGCGGTGGTGAAGTCCATGCGTGATCACCCCATCCGGACCATGCTGGAGCGCGGGTTGAAGGCCACCGTGAACTCCGACGACCCGGCCTACTTCGGCGGCTACGTCAACGACAACTTCAACGCGCTGGTGGACGCCGTGGACCTGCAGCGGGACGAGATCCTCGCGCTGGTGCGCAACAGTTTCGAAGCTTCCTTCCTCGCCGACGCCGACCGGGCCAGGCACCTGGCGGCCGTCGACGAATGCGCCGCCCGACAATGACGAGCCCGCTAACCTGATGGAGACCTGGCTGCACGACTGGCTGTCGCTGCTGCTGCGCTGGGCGCACTTCATCACCGGGGTGGCCTGGATCGGCGCTTCGTTTTACTTCAACTGGCTGGAAAACGAACTGGAGCGGCACGCGGCCGACGACCGCATTACGGGCGAGCTTTGGGCGGTGCACGGCGGCGGCTTCTACTACCTGCAGAAATACCGCGTGGCGCCGGACTCGCTGCCGACGAAGCTGCACTGGTTCAAGTACGAAGCCTACTTCACCTGGCTGACCGGGCTGGGGCTGCTGGCGGTCGTCTACTACTGGAACCCGTCCCTGTACCTGCTGCGGTCCGGCCCGAACGTGCTGAACGGCTGGCAGGCCGTGACCCTTGGCGTGGTCACGCTGGTAGCGTCGTGGCTGATCTACGACGGGCTGTGCCGCTCACCGCTGCGGCAGCGGCCGCTGCTGCTCGCGCTGTGCATCCTCGGCTGGTTCACGCTGCTGGCCTGGGGGCTGTCGGAAGTGTTCAGCGGGCGCGCGGCCTACCTGCACGTCGGCGCCGCGATCGGCACGGTGATGGTGGCCAACGTCGCTCACGTCATCATCCCCGCGCAGCGCGAACTGGTGGCGGCGGTGGCCGAGGGCCGCAGGGCGGACGCCGCCAGGGGCGAAGGCGCGCTGCTGCGCTCGCGGCACAACAACTACCTGACGCTGCCGGTGTTGTTCCTGATGATCAGCAACCACTACCCGGCGACCTACGGCCATGCGCACAGCTGGCTCATTCTGCTGGTCTTTTCGCTTGCGGCCGTCGGCATCCGGCACTGGTTCAACATCCGGCACCTGCCGCGCGACGATCCGCGGCGCGCGCGCTGGGTGCTGCCGGCATCCCTGCTGCTGATGCTGGCGCTGATCGCGGCCACCTTGCCCTGGCCTTCCGGCGCGGGAGCGGCCCGGGACGCGAAATGGGACGCCTCGCCGGGCACCGCCGCGATCATGCCGGTGGTGGCCGCGCGCTGCAGCGGCTGCCATGCCGCCGAGCCGGGTTTCGAGGGCTTCGCCGAGGCGCCGCTGGGCGTGGTGCTCGAGACCGTGGAACAGGTCGAGGCGCAGGCGGCGCGGATCCACCAGATGACCGTGGCCACACCGACCATGCCGCCGGGCAACCTCACCGGCATGACGCCGGAAGAGCGCGACCTGCTGGACCGGTGGTACCGGGGCCGGTCGCGCTGAGGCGGGGAGCTACACCCTCAGTCGCCGCCCCCGCCCGGGAGCGCCGTGCCCCGGTACTGGTAGGCGTAGTAAATCACCGGGATCACCACCAGCGTGAGCACCGTCGACACCAGGATGCCGAAGATCAGGCTGACGGCGAGGCCGCTGAATATCGGATCGTCGAGGATGAAGAACGCGCCGGCCATCGCCGCCAGGCCGGTCAGCGCAATGGGCCGGGCACGCACGGCGCCCGCCTTCACCACGGCGTCGGCCAGGTCGACGCCCCGCTCGACCTCCTGGCGGATGAAATCCACCAGCAGGATGGAGTTGCGCACGATGATGCCGGCCAGCGCGATCATGCCGATCATCGAAGTCGCGGTGAACTGGCGGTCGAGCAGCGCGTGTCCGGGCAGAATGCCGATCAGGGTCAGCGGGATCGGCGCCATGATGATCAGCGGCACGCTGTAGGAGCGGAACTGCGCGACGACCAGCAGGTAGATCAGGATCAGCCCGACCACATACGCCAGCCCCATGTCACGAAAGGTCTCGTAGGTCACCTGCCACTCGCCGTCCCACTTCAGGCTGGGCACATAGGGATTGGCGGGTTGGCGCACCAGGTACTGGGCGATCGCTTCTTCGGGCCTGCCGCCATCCCCCGCTCCGGGCAGGGCGCCCGCGATCCCGGCCATGCCGTACAGCGGGCTGTCGAGCCGGCCGCTCAGATCGCCGGTGACCATGACCATGGGCAGCAGGTCCTTGTGATAGATCGCCTGCTCCTTCGTTGTCAACTCGAAATGGGCCACCTCCGACAGCGGCACCAGCACCCCGGCCGCGCTGCGCACCCGGAGATTGGCGATGGCGGCCGGGTCGGACTTGGCGGCCTCGTCCAGTTCCAGCCGGATCGGCACGGGGCGCCGGCTCGCATCGTCGTGCAGCCAGGACGCGTCCTCCCCGCGGATGGCCGTGGCGATCGCCGTCACGATGCTCGACTGCGCGACGCCGAGGCGCGCGGCCCGCTGGCGGTCCACCGAGACCAGCAGGCGCTGTTGCGGAGCCTCCAGGGTATCGTCCACGTCGACGATGTCGGGCGTGCTGTCGAACGCCGCGCGCACGGTGCGCGCCGTCGCCTCCCGCTGCTCGGCCGTCGCGCCGTAGATTTCCGCGACCAGGGGCGCGATGACCGGCGGTCCGGGCGGCACTTCCACCACCTTGACATTGGCGTCGAACCGCTCAGCGATCGCTTGCAGCGGCGCCCGCGCCGCCATGGCGATCTCGTGGCTTTGCCGGTCGCGCCGCGCGCGGTCCACCAGGTTGACCTGGATATCGCCCTGGTGCGGCTCGGCGCGCAGGTAATACTGCCGCACCAGGCCGTTGAAGTTGATCGGCGCCGAGGTGCCGGCGTAGGTCTGGAAATTGGTGACTTCCGGTATCCGGGTCAGCTCCAGCGCGAGTTCGTCCAGCACGCGCTGGGTCTGCTCCACCGGGGTTCCTTCCGGCATGTCGACGACCACCTGGAACTCGGACTTGTTGTCGAACGGCAGCATTTTCAGCACCACCCACTGCAACGCGACGAGGCCGACCGAGAGGCTGATCAGCGTCAGCACGACGCCCAGCATCGCCAGGCGGCGCTTGCGGCCGGCCCGGCCGGAGAGGAACGGTCGCAGGTGGCGGTCGAAGCCCGCGTACAGCAGCCGGTACAGCTTGTCGTCCTGCTCGCCGGGCTGTTTCGCGGCCTGTTCTGCCGCGTGCCCGCCGGCCTGCGCGCGCGCCTGGCCGGCGAACACGCGGTAAAACAGCCAGGGCGTGAACACGAAGGCCACCAGCAGCGAGATCAGCATGCCCATGCTGGCGTTGATCGGGATCGGCGCCATGTACGGGCCCATCAGGCCGCTGACGAAGGCCATCGGCAGCAGCGCGGCGATCACCGTGAAGGTCGCCAGGATGGTCGGCCCGCCCACCTCGTCCACCGCCAGCGGAATGGCCTGGCTGAGCGGCAGCCCGCCGATGTGCAGATGGCGGTGGGCGTTCTCCACCACCACGATGGCGTCGTCGACCAGGATGCCGATGGAAAAGATCAGGGCGAACAGCGACACGCGGTTGAGCGTGAAGCCCCAGGCCCAGGACGCGAACAGCGTGATGGCCAGGGTGATGACCACCGCGGCGCCGACTACCGCCGCCTCGCGCGGTCCCAGCGCCAGGAACACCAGCACGATGACCGAGAGCGTGGCGAAGATCAGCTTCTTGATCAGGGTTTTGGCCTTATCGTCCGCGGTGGCCCCGTAATTGCGCGTGATGGTCGCGTGCATGCCGTCCGGCACCAGCGCGCCCTGCAGCTGCTCGAAGCGGGCGATGACCGCGTCGGCCACCTGCACCGCGTTGGTCCCCGGCTTCTTCGCCACCGCGATGGTGACGGCCGGATGCTGCGTGCCGGCCGGCAGACCCAGGCCGTTCTGCGGCCCCACGCCAAAGCTGACCCGCTGCTCCGGCAGGTCCGGCCCCAGGGTCACCGAGGCCACGTCGCGCAGAAACACCGGCCGGCCTTCCCGGGCGCCGACCACCAGTTCCGCGACTTCCTCCGGGGTGCTCAGGAAGGTGCCGGCCTGGACCAGGATTTCCTGGTTGTCCGCGGCGAACGAGCCGGCGTCGGCCGATGCGTTCGCGCTGGCCAGCGCGCGGCCGAGCTGCCCGATATCGATATCGAAGCCCGCCAGCCGCTCCGGGTCGAGCCGCACGCTGACCACGCGATCGGGGCCGCCGATGGTGTCGATGTCCCGCGTCCCGGGGACGCGCTGCAGTTCCGTCTCGATGGCGTGGGCAACCCGCCGCAGTTCATGGGCGCCGACTTGCGGATCCTCGCTCCACAGCGTGGCGGCGACGATCGGCACGTCATCGATGCCGCGCGGGTTGATCAGCGCCGGCAGGACGCCGACGCCCGCGGGCATCCAGTCGTGGTTCGAGTACACGGCGTTGTACAGGCGCACGATGGCCTCGTCGCGCGGCTCGCCCACTTCGAACTGCACCGTCAGGATGCTGTTGCCGGGCCGGGACACGGAATAGATGTGCTCGACGCCGTCGATTTCCGACAGGATGCGTTCCATCGGCGTGCTGACCAGTTGCTCCACCTCAAGGGCGGAAGCGCCCGGGTAGGCGATGAACACGTTGGCGAAGGTGACGTCGATCTGCGGCTCCTCTTCGCGCGGCGTCACCAGGATCGCGAACAGCCCCAGCAGCAGGCCCACCAGCGCCAGCAGCGGCGTGATTTCCGTCTGCAGGAAACGCTGGGCCAGGAACCCGGAGATGCCCAGTTTCTGGTCGCTCCCCATTTTTTGTTCGTTCATTGGGTTCTGCCGGGAAGCGCCAGGCGGGCCGCATTCGGGTCGGTCACCACCGCCTCGCCCGCGTCGAGCCCCGCCAGGACGGCCACCATTCCGCCCGGCAGCTCACGGCCCAGGCGAATCTGCCGCAGGCGCGGCGAGCCGTCCCCGGCGAGCACGTAGACTGCGGTCAGCTCGCTGCGCTGCACCACCGAGGCGGCCGGTATCAGGAGGGCCTGCTTTTCGCCGGTCTGGAAGCGCACCTTGACCCACATGCCGGGATAGATGCCATGCTGGCCTTCCGCGAGCCGCAAGCGCACCCGGAAGGTGTGCGCGGCCGGGTCCGCATAGGGAAAGATCCTCAGCTCCTGCGCCGGCAGGCTGCCGCCATCGGGCAGGTCGACCCACGCCTCGGCCTCGCGCCGGAGGGCGCCTATGTCGGATTGGGGCACGTCCACGACGACCCGCAGGTGCTCCAGCGACAGTCCGGTCATCAGCGGCGTGCCGACGGTGGCCATTTCGCCGAGTTCCACGTGCCGCTCCACCACGATGCCGCTGAACGGCGCGCGCACCACCGTGTTCTCGTAGCGCTCCCGGGCCGCGCTCAGGGCGCCGTCGGCCGCGTCCAGCCGGGCCTCGGCCGATTTCAGATCCGCGGTCGTGCGATCCATGTCCGCCTTCGACAGGCGGTCCTGGCGGAACAGCTGCTCGATCCGGCCGTGGTTGGCGCGGGCCTCCTCCAGCCGGGCCCGGGCCTCCTCGGCGGCCGCCTCGGCCTGCTTGAGGTCCGCGGCGGCGGGAAGGTCGCGGAAGCGCACGATGACGTCGCCGCGCTCGACGAAGTCATCCACGTCGAAGGGCAGCTCCTCGATGCGCGCAGCCACCTGCGAGGAGACGGTGGAGCGGCGTTCGGCCTCGACGGTGCCGTCGAAGCTGCGCTCACGGGTCACCGTCGACCATTCAACGACGACCGCGGGCAGGTCGGCGGCCAGCTCATCGGCCAGAGCGTCCGCCGCCACCGCGCCTGCCGCCCCGATGGTCATGACCGCCAATGCAAAGCGCAGACGCCAGGGTGTTCCGCGCAGCCCAATATTCCTGTCGTTACTTTTCTGCATTACCGTCGGCATTCGTGAGGTTTCGTGAAGGTATATCAGTATATACTAATATGCGTACACTTAAATTAGAAATTGCTACTATAGCGTGATGTTCACGACCTGGCTCACCGTGCTGTCGATCTGTATCCTGGGCGCCATGTCGCCCGGCCCGTCGCTGGCGGTGGTGTTGCGCCATACGCTGGGCGGCGGCCGGGTCCACGGTTGCCTGGCTGCCCTGGCGCACGGCGCCGGCGTCGGACTGTATGCGCTGCTGTCGATTTCCGGGCTGGCGGTGCTGATCACCGCGTCGCCGGCCGTGTTCCGCGCCTTCCAGTGGGCCGGCGCCGCCTACCTGGCCTGGCTGGGCATCCGCGGATTGCTGGCAAAGGCGCCGCAAGGCGAAGCTCCGGCGGCCGTCGCGCGCGGCTCGAGCGCGGCGCGGGACGGCTTCCTGATCGCCTTCCTGAACCCGAAGATCGCGGTGTTCCTGATCGCCCTGTTCAGCCAGGTCATCGGCAGCGACACGCCGTGGACCGCGCGCGCGCTGTACGCGGGCACCGCCTGGCTCACCGACACAGCCTGGTACCTGTTGGTCGCCTGGCTGTTCAGCACGCCGCGCTGGCTCGACCGGCTGCGGCGCAACGCGGTGTGGTTCGAGCGGCTGTTCGGCCTGATCCTGCTGGCGCTGGCCGGCCGGCTGGTGTTCCAGACGCTGGCCTAGCGCACTGTCCAGCGAGCCCGGCGCGTTCGGCACCGGCCGCCCCGATCAGTTCGGCGATGGCGGCGGATCCTGCGGCAGCTTCTGCAGCCGCGCCTCGGTGGACGGGTGCGTGGAGAAAACCTCGGCCGGCGGTCCGGCCAGGCTGTCGATTTCCACCAGCACGGCCCTGAGCCCGCCCGCCGCGAAGCCGGTGACGGCCGCCAGTGCCCGCCCGTCGAGGTCGGCTTCGTATTCCACCCGCGGATCGAACCCCTTGTCGAGAATCTCGCCGGCGACCTGACCGACCGCCGCCTCGTAGGGCGCGAAGTCGGCGCTGTTGTCCGCGACCAGCGACGATATGCCACCCAGCAGTTCGCCGCGCTCGATGATGTGCACGGCATGACGGCGGTCGATGTGCTGGATCTCGTGCGCCAGCACGCCGGCCAGCTCATCGTCGCTCTCCGCCAGTTCGTAGAGCGCGCGGGTGATGAACACGCGGCCGCCGGGCGCGGAAAAGGCGTTGACGGCGTCGGAGTCAAGCAAGCCGAAGCGCCATTCCAGATCCTGGCGCGTCGCATACCGCGCCAACACGCGGCCGATGAGGTTGACGCGTTGCGTCGCCGCCGGGTCTCTCCAAACGCCGCCATAGCGGCCGACGATGGCGAGCGCGACCGCGTCGCCGATCGCCACTTCCTCCTCGAGCGTGAGTCCGGACGCGCCCTTGGCGATCCGCGCCGTGTCGTCGGCAGTTTTCTTGACCTTCTCGATGGCGTCGGTCAATTCGCCCAGGCCGGGAATCTGCGCCAGTGCGGGATGGGCGATGGCAAGGCCAAGGAACAGGGCCAGGAGCGGGGCGAGGAGCGCGGGCTGTTTCATTCCCGGTACTCCCCTTTCTTGTTGGCGCTCATGTAAGCGACAACGTCGGCCGCCGGAATGCGCGCCGTCTCGGCGTCGATCCAATCGATGTCCGCCTGCGCTGCCGTCGCGCCGTGACGGGCCGCATAGTCCTCGGCGGCCGGCGCCAGCGGCCGGGCAGCCGCCACGGTATCGGTTTGTGCTGCGTACAGCGTGGTCAGGGCGGTCGCCGGGGGCAGCGAGGGCTTGTCCGCGGCGACATTGCCCTCGAACACCCAGCCTTCGCCTTCGTCGGACCGCACCCGCAGCCAGGCGCCGCGTGCTTCGAGGATCTTGAGTTGCTCCGCAAAGCCGACGCTCGACTGCGCGCCGGCCAGCGGGCCTGGCTCGGCCAGCAACGTGGTTTCGTAGTGTTTCGACCAGACTTTCTGGCCTTCATCAAAAGCTGCGGCACTCGCGCACAGGGCTGTGCCGCAGGCCAGGGCCACGATGCCGCCCAGTTGCAGAACCTGCGTACGTTTCATTTCGTCTCCAGTTTGAGTATGCCTTGCCATTCCGGACCGGGCGGGGAGACCACCAAGCGGCGCGCTTCGGCCAGGTAGTGCGCGCTCGGCGGGTCATCCGGACGCAGCGCCGTGGCGCTGGCGAAGTCGGCGACCGCCGCGTCGAAGCGTCGCTCACAGTATGCCTCAAAGCCACGCGTGAAAACCGCCGCAAAAGCGATCGTTGTTTCGTCGGCGATGTCCCGCTCGGCCAGCAATTCGGATACCTCGACCGCCTGCGTCTTGCCCTTCACCTGCAGGCGCGCCACCGGCCGCAGCACCATCGCCTCGCCGACGCGCGCCGCGGTCAGCGGTCCCAGCAGGATGGAAGTGCCGGTCTCCTTGTTCGCGCCCTCGAGCCGCGAAGCGAGGTTCACCGCATCGCCCAGCACGGTATAGTTGCGCTTGCGCGTGGAGCCCACGTTGCCGACCACCACCTCGCCGGTGTTGACGCCGGTGCGCATGCCGAGGCGCAGGCCGTGCTCCCGCTCGATCTCATCGTTGAGCTCCGCCAGCGCGGCGCGGCAGGCGAGCGCGGCCCGGCAGGCGGCCAGCGCGTGATTTTCCAGCGGTTCCGGCGTGCCGAACACGGCCATGACGGCGTCGCCGATGTACTTGTCGAGGTAGCCGCCGTGATCGAGGATGCGCTCGGTCTGCCCATCCAGAAAACGGTTGATCAGCTTGACCAGTTCCGCCGGCGGCAGACGCTCGCTGATCGTGGTGAAGCCCGCGATGTCGGAGAACAGGATGGTCAGATCGCGCAGTTCGCCGCCCAGCTCGATCGCGTGTGGATCCGCCAACAGCCGGCGCACGACGGCCGGCGAAACGTAGGCGCCGAACCAGCCCTGGATCTCCTGTTTGCGCGCCCGCTCGACCCGGAAACTCTCCACCGCCACCGCCGTGAAGCCGATGGAGGCCGCGGCCACCGGCAGGGCCGGCGCGAACCAGGCGCCGGCGAAGAACAGGACGACGCTGCCGGCCACTGCCAGCAGGGCGGCCGCGGCCGCAACCAGCGAGGGCCGGCGCAAACCAACGCCGGCGCGCCCCGCCAGCACCAGCGCCACGATGACGAGCAGCGCCGCTACCCAAGCCACCGGGCGCGCGGCCGGCACGAGGAAATCGCCGTGCGTCAGGTTCGCGTAGGCCGTCCAGTGCACCAGGACGCCCGGCTCGGGCGCGCCCAGCGGCGTGGCGATGGCGTCGAAGGTGGCGGCCGCGTTGGCGCCGACGAACACGGTCTTGCCGCGCACCCGGTCGAACACCTCGCCCGCCGGCACGGGCGCCGACGCGATCGCGGCGGCGAGCGCTGCCGGCTCAAAATCGGGGTTCGCCCGCGTGGCACGGTCGAGGATGTCCCAGCCCGCGACGACAAATGGCGCGGCTGGCAGCAGCGGCACCTCGCGTTGGCGCAGCTGCTCGAGGTTGCCGCGCCAGCGCAGCAGGACCGGTCCCGCCGGCCAGGCAGATGCGCGGCTGTCCGGCGCGAGCGCCGCCGCCAGCGATCCGCCGGGGGTATAGGAGCGAATCACCGCGTCGGCATCCGGCTCGCTGCGCACCACGCCCCAGCGAGGCTGCCCCGCGAACAGTTCCGCATGCTGCTGCCGGAGCGCGTCCGGCCAGACGATCGGCAGCCGTTCGGGCACGGTGGCGAGCACCACGCCAGGCAGGCCGGCGGCGACCGCGCCGAGCAATGCATCCTGCTCGGCGGCCGCCGAGCGTTCGAAGAACATCAGGTCAACGGCCACGCGCTGCGCGCCGGCGGCCTGCAAACCCACCAGCAGGGCCGCGAAGGCCGTGCGCGGCCAGGGCCAGCGCATCCCGAACGGCGCCGCGCCCAGCGCGGCCAGCGACTGCTCGTCGATCAGCACCAGGGCGGTAGCCGCGGGGAGCGGCGCACGGGAGGCGCCGAACGCCTGCAGCGTGTCGAACCACCAGCGGTCGCTGCGCTCGGACAAGCCGCTGGCGCCCAGCAGCAGGACCGCAAACGCGGCTCCGAGCGCCGTCTTCGCCGCCTTGAACTGCCCGGCACCGGAATGCATGTGGCTCGCTCTCCTGGACCTCGGGGTGCTCGAAAGCCCCTACGCTCACACAAAGACCAAGCGGACGCAAGCCGGCGGGGATGCCCCGCCGCTCGCACCCCATTATCATGGGCGCATGGGTGAAGCCATCCGACTGATCGAAGGTTCCATCACGACCCCGCGCGGCTTTCGCGCGGCCGGGGTGTTCTGCGACATCAAACAGCTCGGCACCGGGAAGGGTTCCGACAAGGGCGCCAAGCGCGACCTGATGCTGATCGCCTCGGACTGCCCGGCCGCGGTTGCGGGCATGTTCACTACCAACCAGGTCTGCGCCGCGCCGGTCAAAGTCAGCCTGCGGCATGCGCGCAAGGCACGCGCGCAGGCGATCGTCGCGAACAGCGGCAACGCCAATGCCTGCACCGGCGCGCAAGGCATGCGGGACGCCGAAGCCATGGCCGGCGCGACCGCGCTGGCGCTGGGCGTGCCGGCACGCGACGTGCTGGTCTGCTCCACCGGTCGCATCGGCCTGCCCCTGCCGATGGACCGCGTCGGGACCGGGATAAGAGCGGCCGCGGCGCAGTTGTCCGGCAGCCGCGCAGCCGCGGCCCACGCCGCCGAGGCCATCATGACCAGCGACTCGGTCCCGAAGGAAGTCGCGGTGCAGTTTCACATTGGCGGCAAACGCGTGACGATCGCCGGCATCGCCAAGGGCGCCGGCATGATCGAGCCGGGCATGAGTCCGTCCGGCAAGCGCCCCGCCTCGCAGCCACAACATGCAACCATGCTCGCCTTCATCACATCCGACGCGGCGATCGACCCGCGCGCGCTGAAAAAGGCTTTGCGCGAAGCGGTGGCCGTCTCCTTCAACCGGATCACCATCGACGGCGACATGAGCACCAACGACACCGTGCTCGCGCTGGCCAACGGCATGGCGGAAAACGCGCCGATCCGCAGTCTCGACGACCGCGACGGCAAACGCTTCCAGCAGGCGCTCAACCGGGTCTGCCTGGAGCTGGCGCGCCAGCTGGTCGCGGACGGCGAAGGGGTGACCCGCGTCGTCAACGTCCGCGTCAGCGGCGCGCGCAGCCAGCGCGACGCCGACCACGCGGCCCGCGCCGTCGGCAACAGCGTGCTGGTGAAAACCAGCTGGTGCGGCGGCGACCCGAACTGGGGCCGCATCATGGACGCGCTGGGCTACTCGCCGGCCCGCATCGTCGAAACAAAGGTCGACCTGGGCTACAGCGCGCCGGGCAGCAAAGACATTACCTGGTCCCTGCGTCGGGGCTTGCCGGCCAAGGTCGAATTCGCCACCCTGTGCGCCTGCGTCGCGCCGGCGGAGTTCGACCTGCACATCCGGCTCAACCAGGGCCGGGGCGAAGCCGTCGTTTACGCCTGCGACCTCAGCGAGGCGTACGTGGGCTTCAACAAGGGCGACGTCAGCGATCCGGCGGCGCTGGGCGGATGAAGCGGCCGGTGTCGCCCGCTTTTGCGCTGGCATTGGCCTTGGTGCCCGGGCCGGCGTGGGTCGCGGAGGCGAAGGCCGACCTGGGCCCCGGCGCACTGCAGCCGGACCTGATCATCGAGGACGCGCAGGTCGCAGGCGCGAATCCGAACCGCCTGCGCGTCAGGGTGGCCAACCGGGGCCTCGCCCCGGCGGCGGAAACCCAAATCACGCTGGTCTACCAGCGTGGCGAAGGGTCGGCGCGCATGGCCGCCCCGATACCGCAGCTGCAGGCGGGAGAACGCCAGTGGTTCATCGTCGAGGTGGGGGCGTCGCTGGCTGAAGCCGACCGGGTGGTCTTGCGCATCGACGAACCGCCCCAGGTCGCCGAGTCGGACGAGAACAACAACCGCTACCTGTTCGAATAAGCTGAATCGGCCCTCACATCCCCGCGCGCCTGCATACCAGGGACAGGCGGATGGTCTCTCCCATGTCATTGGTGCCGCTGATCTCGAGCTTCAGTTCGCCGGGTTCGGGAAATTCCAGGGTCGCCGTACCCGACGTGTTGGGTCTTGAGGTATCCAGGACGTAGGCGGGCGGACTGCCGATCGCCGGCGACTGAACGCCGACCGAAAGAAAGAAGACCGGGGATGTCGTGACGCCACCCACAAGTTCCTTGGAGTCAAAGCTGATGTCCCGGATTTCACCCTGACCGCCGTCCGGGTAAAACTGCACGATAAAGGCGGGGACACCGGCGAAATTCAACTCCGCGGGCACTTCTCCGCAGACGCGGGCCGTGGTGCTCAACGCGAAGCTGCCTGCGTACCGATGGCTGTCGGTGATGACCACCCTGGCGTCGGCCGGCCGTTCGTTGAACGGGGTTTCGTTCTGCTGTGCCGGGCACGGCGCCGCCATTCCCGCGGCCAGCGTGCCTGCGAGAATGGATGCGATTATTCCGGGGCGACTGCTCAAGGCGCGCTCAGCTTGCG
>Ga0105090_10001146_pt1 | contig 14081 bp, 10 predicted proteins | sample PPLLak3March2015_FD_79110 | JGI IMG/M metagenome (GOLD analysis project Ga0105090, IMG submission 79110) | Freshwater sediment microbial communities from Prairie Pothole Lake near Jamestown, North Dakota, USA - PPLs Lake P7 Core (1) Depth... | ecosystem: Environmental > Aquatic > Freshwater >... | reverse complement strand
ATTACGATAATATCGCGGTCTTAATGGAGCATGTGTACGGTAATTTAGTGTAGTTTTTAAATTAGGGTTCAGAATTAGCAATCCCTTTAAACAATAGCCAAATCCTTATTTATTAAGAGCAGGGATTTAATTCCAGCCTGGTCTCCTTAAAAAATTGAATCAAAGAGATATCTTGCCAAGTTTATCCCTCATCATTTGCGGGAACGGGATACTCAGCAATCTTGCCGCACTGGTCGATCTTTCCGATTTTGATGCCGGCTTCTTCCGTAAACAATGAATGGTCCCGACGGGTCAGGAATGACCGCAATCGGCCTGCTGTTAGAGGTCGGGATAGGGAATTCACTAATGGTTCCATTAAAAGCTGTCCGTATTTATCAAATAAAGCTTGATACAATGTTGCGGCAGATCGTTGCCAATGCCGGCGAAAGATTCATGAAAGGTTTGCCTGATAGGATCGGATTGTATTAAGGACATCGGTGTGCGTTATCGACCAAGATTCTTGAACAGTCCAGTAAGTAAGCAATGACACCTTTTCGGTGCATATTCAGACTCGCAAACCACTGATGCCCTGGGCTTTGATCTTGCTGCTTTTGCCGTTGCTGAGGCCGCTGGCGTATCGGTTGCTGACGGTTAGCCGTGCCGATGAACTCAGGTTACTGTTAGGGGTGTCCTTGGCGCTGGGCGGGCGGCGGCGTACTGGCTGAAAACGTGGGAATTTCCCCCGACATTGGGGCGCTGCTGACCGGCGTGATGCTGGCCGGCCACCCCAAGATAGACGATCTTTCCGGCAAGCTTTGGAGTCTAAAGGAGGTGTTTCTAGTCACATTCTTTCTGCAAATCGGCCTGACCGAATTTCCGACCCAAGAACAGGCGTTGACCGCTTTAGAATTACTAATGATACTGCCGTTACAGGGAGGACTATTCTTTGTGCTATTTGTGCTGGCAGGCCTGCGTGCCCGCACTGCGTTCGTTTCATCCCTGGCGTTAATGACTTATAGCGAGTTTGCACTGATTACCACCGGCGCGGTGGTTAATGCCAATTTGTTGCCGGAGGAGTGGAAATCGATCATCAGTCTGGCGGTCGCGGGCTCCCTGGCGATTGCCGCCCCCTTGAACCGCTATTCGCACAGCCTGTTCTCATGGGCCGAACCGGTGCTGATTTTCTTTGAAAAAAAATCCGGGCATCCTGATCGCCTGCCCGAATCCTTCGGCGTTTCGGAATGGCTGGTTGTCGGGATGGGACGCACCGGCGTTTCCTCCTATCTGGCGCTGCACACACAGGAAAAACGTGTGGTGGGACTGGATGCCGACCCCACCGTATTGGAAAACCTGCTTGCCAAGGGCAAACGCGTGGTTTACGGCGATGCCGAGGATACCGAGCTGTGGGGCAGGCTTCCACTGGAAAGAATCAAGGGGGTTATTTTAACCATACCGGTATTTGAAGACAGATGTGCTGCAATCAGTCAGCTCAGGAAACGCGGTTTTACCGGCCAAATCGGCACGATTAGCTATTACAACGAAGAATAGCGGGAATTGATTCGGCTAGGGGCAAACTTGATCATACATCCCTTGGTTGAAGCCGGGAACCAGCTGGTTAAACAAATACTGGATAATAGCGAGGATTAAGCCACAAAGGGGATGATGCTCAAAACCTGATATGAATTCGGAGTTGGGTTTCTACATAAATGGCAAGAATGAGTCTGTGCCGGGGTATTCAGCGAGTTGTGGAGCAAAAAAAGAAGCATAAAACAAAAAACTTCCAAGGCTGTTAAGCCTTGGAAGTCTTCAAGTCATTTGGTTAAGTTGTTTAGGTAAGAGCATCAGTCGCATGACAGGTGTCCAGTATCGTCCCGTTTACGGTTCAGGTTAACGTTACTGGCAATGGCCGCAGTTGCGAATAATGTAGATGAGATGATAAATTCACCTGAAATAAAACCGATCAGTCCCGTTACAAACACGGCTCCTGTTAAAATATCTTTGTATAATTCGTTCATGAGTAAGTCCTCGTATAAAGTTGAAAAGATTTTTGAACTACGGCTTAACTATAATCCAGGCACCTATTGTTGACAATAACACTAGGAATATATGGATTGTTTCCTTATTTGATACATTAAATTCATAATCCATTCATATAAACTGAGTATAAGGTTTAAAATTTAGTGGGTAGAAGCATAAAGCTGTTGAATTTCTCTTTTATCCTATGCGGCCAGTCATGTTCACAAGCTTGACCTGACATTGCCGCAATTCGATATTATCATCACATTAGGCAACACACCTGGTATGCCTTACAAGAAACTGGGTGAGGAAACCTTAATTACAAAAGGGACGTTAACGGGCGTTATTAGCCGCTTGGCTTGGAGGATAAAGGACTCGTTCAACGACTTGCCTCGGAAACGGATGGGCGCAGCCAGATTATTCGCTTGACTGAGGCGGGTAATGATTTATTTGAACGCACCTTTCCGGAACATCTGCATTTTATTAATCAGTTATTTAATAATTATTCTCCATTAGTAAGAATCCCGAGATATTGACAACCATACTTCGGTATCCGTTATAAATCGTTATTGAAGAAATGATTGGATACGTCGCAGCTTCTATTCCGGTAAGTTGTAATACCGGCGATACATTGCCGCATATGTTCCATGTGTTTGCCTTCCCAGTAGATGCGCTGGCAATCTGTGCATCGATGGAAAACATTATAGTAAAGGCGGGTCTTGGGTTCGAGACGATCCAGAATATCCTCCTTGGTAACCGGTGCCAGCACACCGTTGCAAACCAGACATCGAACAAAAGGGTGAATCGAATTGTGCAGGTCGAAGCGATGCAGGACCTCATTGATCTGGCTTTCGACATCGACTGCACGCACCCAGTAGCCATGGCTGATATATTTGATGTACAAGAGACGGCGGTCACGGGTCAGCACGATGCGTTGGTCGTTCACGGCGATATTCACCACCTCCGCGTCTTGATAGTCGTTGCGATAGAGACAGTCAAAACCCAACAAACGCATGCGTTTGGCAAGTTTGCCCAGATTCACGTCCAGGATGAAGCGGGGATTGCCCCAAGGTGTTTCGCGTAGTCTGGGCAAGGGGCTAATGTCCAGGCTTTTGAAAACCGGGTAGACCGAGACACGATCGCCTGCTTGGAGCTGATAGTCGAATCCCACCGGTTGATTGTTCACGATAATCAGTTCTACTTCGGTGTGAGGTACGCCGAAAACTTCGATGGGATCCTTGATTCCCGGATGACCACTGAAACAATAGCGCGTCGTTTGCTTGCGTTGCTCCGGTGGAAGAAAATCGTTCAGTTCTTCGTAGAAACGAAACTCGGCTGTGTATTCTGGTTTCATGTTGATCGTTTGTTGATTACAGTCATTGAAAATACAATCCCCATAAGTCATTTTTTGTAGCGCAATCTGCAGACTTAGCTTAAACGTCATCATTGCTGATCATGGGATTAAGCAGGGTATGCAGTTTTTGATTATCCAGTTCATTTTCCCACTTGGCAGCAACTATGGTGGCAACCCCATTGCCGATAAGATTGGTCAGTGCACGTGCCTCGGACATGAATCGGTCGATACCAAGTATAAGCGCAAGTCCTGCGACGGGAATGGCCGGAATGGCCGAAAGCGTTGCTGCTAGCGTAATAAAACCGCTGCCCGTCACGCCCGCTGCACCTTTTGAGGTCAGAAGCAACACGCCGAGTATCGTCAATTCCTGCATCATGCTCAGCGGGGTGTTGGTTGCCTGGGCAACAAAGATGGCAGCCATAGCCAGGTAGATTGATGTTCCATCAAGATTAAACGAATAGCCTGTTGGAATAACCAAACCGACAACCGATTTGGAGCAGCCCAGTTTTTCCAGTTTGGTCATCATGCGCGGAAGTACCGATTCAGAAGATGAAGTGCCGAGCACAATTAACAGTTCCTCCTTAATATAAATGATGAATTTGAGTATGCTAAATCCGGTAAATCTGGCGATAAGACCAAGGACAATGAAAATAAACAGCAAGCAGGTGAGATAAAAGCTGCCCATCAATTTTGCAAGTGGTACAAGTGAGACGATGCCGTACTTACCGATAGTGAATGCCATAGCGCCAAAGGCTCCAATGGGTGCCAGCTTCATAATAGTCTCGACTATACCGAACAGTGCATGGGAAACTTTACTGATAAAAAGAACCACTTCAGTTCCTGTTTCTTTCATTGCCGCCAGGGAAAATCCGAACAGCAATGAAAACAGCAACACCTGTAATATATCGCCTTTGGCAAAGGCATCAACGACGCTGGCAGGAATAATATTAAGCAGAAAATCAACGGTATTGTGAGTTTTTGCCGCCTCGGTGTATGCGGTCAGGCTTTTTGTATCCAGGGTGCTTACATCGACATTCATACCTACACCCGGTTGTATGACATGCACCACAATCAAGCCGATAATCAACGCAAGGGTACTGACAACTTCAAAGTAGAGCAGAGCCTTAACCCCGACGCGCCCAACTTTGTCCATATCCTGCATACCTGCAATGCCCGTGACTACCGTGCAAAAGATGATCGGCGCGATAATCATTTTGATCAGTTTGATAAAACCGTCACCGAGCGGCTTCATTGTTGTGGCCGTTTCAGGGTAAAAATGACCGAGCAGAATACCTAAAGTGATGGCGGTTAGTACCTGAACATAAAGATGTTGATGGAGTTTTTTTGGGGATTGAGCGGGTTGCATGACTTACTAACTTGATGATTATCTGGTCCAGGTAAATGCCGGAGTGTGAGCTGCATGTAACCTGATGTAAGCAGTTGACCGCTCCGCTTGGTTGAAAGCCATGTTAACTCGTAGGATATGCTGAGGCACGAAGGGCATCCTATAGCCCTATCCGCTTGAACGAATTGTTTGAATTGTTAGGGCTTTCGTGTCTTCCTAAGCTTTCTAGGTTTTATGCTTTTTCCGTACATCATGAGAAACCGATCAAGTTCACCGAAATCCCTTTTCGGAAGACATTGTAGCACCCCAACCATAAATGACTTGAGTTCAGCTATATCATCCCAAGTGCTTGGCCTTTTCTTGATGGTATAGCCGGAACGGATACTATCAAGCAGGTGGTTCATGGCCCGAAAGTTATGCTGGTCAATTATCGGAAGCGGCTCGCCATGATGGACTAAGTGCGTTATATACGCGACGGTTATGTACGAAGTTTTTGGAAGCTTTTTTCTCCACCACTGGAAAGTATCCGCCGAGGCATTACGTTTTTCAAATGAAAGGAACTCAGGCCACAATTTTTCTACCTGCTTTATGAGTTGTTTTTGATGCTGTGGAAAATTCTTCTTATTTATGTGCCCCCACTTCAAGATAAGCGAATCATGTATATCTGTATTTGGTTTACTGAAACGCGAGTATGAAGTCTTGTATTGGCAGTAGTCAGCTGCTGGGTACTTATCGAAGTTGTATTTTTCTAGATGTTGGTCAAATATAGGATCAATTGTTTTCGCAATTTTCTGTGCTTCGGTGGTGGTAATGCTCATAAGCTCTCCAAAGCCCTAATGTAATATGTACGACATCAGTTGCCGTATAAAAAAATATTTATTCGTATACTCTGCATAATTATATCCAGTTGATTGTTTTTATCTAAGTGTAAATTAATTGGACACGACGTACAACCAATGGAGCTCTATGCCTTCAATCAAATGTTTAAAGTCGCTTATTTATAGCCTTGAAATAAATATTGCGTTATATCCAAATGGCGCAAACAAACACCAAGCAACCTGATCTACTAGCCCAGTAATTTATCGCAGTGCCTTTTCCCAACGGCTGACCAACGCCGCAGCAATGCTGTTACCAAACACATTGGTCGCACTTCTACCCATATCCAGAACCTGGTCAATTCCCAGCAACAGCAGCAAACCAGCTTCGGGTATATCGAACATCGACAGGGTTGCCGCAATGACTATCAGAGAAGCTCTGGGTACGCCTGCCACGCCCTTACTGGTGAAGAGCAACACCAGCAGCATGATGAGTTGATCGGCGAGAGGCATATCGATACCGTAGGCCTGAGCGATGAACAAAACTGAGAAAGTCATATACATCATGCTGCCATCAAGGTTAAATGAATAGCCCAAAGGCAACACCAATCCACAGACTTTTTCATCACAGCCAAATCGTTCCAGTTGCTGTAACAATTTGGGGTAAGCACTCTCGCTACTGGCAGTGCCGAAAGCCAAGAGCATGGGTTCGCGGATGTGGCGTAGCAAAGACCACACTCTGCTCCCCAGAAACAGAAAGCCAACGCAGCCGAGTGCACTGCAAAGCAACAACAGCCCAAAATAAAATGCTCCGATAAATTTGCCGTAAGATAGCAGCACACTGAGGCCGTGTTGGGCGATAACCGAGGCGATTGCGGCAAACACCCCCACCGGTGCATAGTGCATCACGTAGCCGGTGACTTTCAGCATGATGTGCGTTAATGAATCGAGCAACTTGACCGTTGGTCGTGCCAGATCGCCGATCGAAGCGCACGCTATACCAAAGAACATGGAAAATACCACAATTTGCAAAATTTCATTAGTAGCCATTGCTTCTATGATACTTTTTGGAAAGAAATGCGCGACGAAATTTCCCAAAGTCGGTTTAACTTGGGGCAATCCGGTTTCCGCTCCTATTGGGGGCAACTCGATATGAAGGGAACTCCCCGGCTCAAATATATTCACCAGCAACATTCCCAGCAACAGGCTGAAAATTGAAGCGGAGAAAAACCATAGTAACGCTTTGATGCCGATGCGTCCGACGGTTTGAATATCGCCCATTTTGGCCATGCCGACCACCAGCGTTGAAAATACAAGGGGTGCGATGATCATTTTGATCAATCGAAGAAAAATATCAGTTAATACGGTAAAAATCTTAATAATCTGACTCAGCGCCGGGTTCGGTTTGACCATCCCGGAGGTTCCCAGTGTCAGATTGAGCAGTTCGCCAACCACGATGCCGAGTACGAGCGCTATCGCGACATAGATCGTCTGGCGATTGGGTTGTGGATTCTGAGGGTGGGTAGTCATAAATTTAGATCCTTCAATTACTGTCGGTACCAAAGCTTCAAACATTTAGGGTACTTTATACACGTCATTTATCCTATAGGTATAGTGTAAATGACCGGGTTATTGTCCTGAAAAACCGGCTTTTCGGGTGGCATTTTTTATTTACTACGAAGGACACAAAGCCTGTCCTGAGCACAGCCAAAGGGATCACGAACGACTGCAGGGATGTCGGAGGTAGAACAATGCAAGGAGCAATTGTCGAGAAAAACAGATAACTCCATGTCCTTCGTAGTGAGCAAAATGGACTAAATGACTACTTACGTGCTGGACCTAATCCGTTAACAGTGTAGCCAATGACTGAAAACCCTCATCGTGTTACTATTTATCTTTTTTGCATTAAATAACCATGCCTGAAAATTATTCCATCGAACGTGATTATTCACTTGATGCCCTGAAGGTTCCGCCCAATTCCATACAGGCCGAGCAATCGGTTTTGGGTGGATTAATGCTGGATAACCAAACCTGGGATTCAATCGCCGACAAGGTTGTTGAAAAAGATTTTTATCGCCGTAGCCACCAACTTATTTTCAGGAAGATTGAAGAGCTCGCAGAAAAACAGATACCTTTTGATGTTATCACGCTGTCCGATGCTTTGAAGGCAATAGGCGAGCTGGATAATGTCGGGGGGCTGTCTTATTTGATCATGCTGGCAAAAGATACGCCCAGTGCGGCCAATATCGTCGCTTATGCCAATATTGTCAGAGATCGCTCGGTACTGCGGCAACTGATTCATATCGGGACTGAAATCTCGGATTCTGCCTTTAATACAGAGGGTCGAGATACGGCTGATCTTCTGGAAAATGCGGAACGACAGGTTTTCCAAATTGCCGAACAGCGGCAAAAAGGGCAAGGCGCTGGTTTTATACCCATTAAATCGTTACTGGCTAAAGCGGTTGATAAAATTGAAACGCTGTTTGAACAGGAAGGTGCTATTACCGGTGCCGGTACCGGATTTACCGATTTTGATGAATTAACCTCCGGTTTACAGCCTGCCGATTTGATTATTGTGGCGGGTAGGCCGTCGATGGGTAAAACTACAATTGCCATGAACATGGCTGAAAATATTGCCCTGAAATACGATAAGCCGGTGGCGGTATTCAGTATGGAAATGCCTGGCGATGCTCTTGCCATGCGCATGATGTCTTCATTGGGCCGTATTGATCAGCATAAGGTCAGGACCGGCAAGCTGGAAGATGATGACTGGCCGCGCTTGACTTCGGCCATTAATTTACTGGCGGGCACTAATTTATTTATTGATGATTCGCCCGCCCTGACACCGACCGAAGTGCGTGCCAGAGCCAGACGGCTGGCGCGTGAGCATGGCCAGTTGGGCTTGATTGTCGTGGATTATCTCCAGCTTATGCAATCGCCCTCCAGTGGTGAAAACCGGGTGCAGCAAATTTCTGATATTTCCAGAGGTTTAAAAGCATTGGCCAAAGAACTGAACGTGCCTGTGGTGGCTTTATCACAGCTTAACCGGAATCTCGAACAACGGCCCAATAAACGGCCTGTGATGTCCGACTTGCGTGACTCGGGAGCGATTGAGCAGGACGCCGATTTGATTGTGTTTGTTTATCGTGACGAAGTCTATAACGAAGACAGCCCCGATAAAGGGATAGCCGAAGTTATAATCGGCAAACAACGGAATGGCCCGCTGGGAACAGTCAGACTCACCTTCCTTGGGCAATATACGCGTTTTGAAAATTTTGCAGGAAATACATATAACTCGGGAGGCTATGAATGATACCGGCAGCCTATGCGGTACTGAATCTGGATGCCGTGCAGCATAACCTGCAAATGGTTCGTAATTACGCGCCGGATGCAAAAATCATGGCAGTTATCAAGGCAAATGGTTATGGGCATGGTTTGCAGCGTATAGCTGAAGCCTTGCAAAATGTCGATGCCTTTGCCGTGGCGCGGGTTGATGAAGGTATTCGTTTGCGCAAGGCAGGGATTAAAAACAGGATCGCGGTTTTGGAGGGGTTTTCCTGTGACGAAGAGCTGGACGAATTATTGGATTATCAATTGGACGCGGTGGTGCATTCCTTTACCCAGTTGGAAATCTTTGAAAGCAGAACGGAACAGGGGCAGATTGCTATCTGGTTAAAACTTGATACCGGCATGAACCGCCTAGGCTTTAAACCCAAGGAATTTCACGCGGTTTATCAACGATTAAACCGGTGTTCCATCATCAGGCAGCCAATCATTCTGATGACGCATCTAGCCAATGCAGATGATAAACAGGACGCTACAACGCTTAAACAAATCAGATTGTTTAATGATACGCTTGCTGAATTTTCTCCCAGCCTTCCGCCTTCGAACGAGCGCAGTATTGCCAACTCGGCAGGCATCCTAGCCTGGAAAGAAGCCTTAACCGATTGGGTGCGTCCGGGCGTTATGTTGTATGGCATTTCACCGTTTTCAGATAGCACGGGCGAACAGCTAGGTTTAAAGCCGGTTATGGCATTGTATTCACGCCTGATTGCAGTAAAACACATTGCAAAAGGAGATAAGGTTGGTTATTCAGGTACCTGGGTCTGTGAAAAGCCGACAATACTGGGCGTTGTGGCGATCGGTTATGGCGATGGTTATCCGCGCTATGCCAAAACCGGAACGCCCGTTCTGGTCAATGGACACCGGGTTCCCATGATTGGCAGGGTTTCAATGGACATGATTACTGTCGATCTGGAAACGCAACCGCATGCCAAACCCGGTGACCCGGTGACTTTGTGGGGCGATGGCCTGGCCGTTGAAGAAATTGCACTCTGTGCTGATACTATACCTTATACTCTGGTGTGCGGCGTTACCCAGCGGGTACAGATTGTTGAGAAGTCCGCGCTGTAAATGTGCGGTTTCGATAAAAAATCAATGCACCTAAGACAATATTGATTTCATTGATTATTAGCCTCCTATTGATTATTCCATTATTATCGTTAACATACTTATTAAAAATCTTATAATTTAATCGAATATACTTGGATAAGGAATACTTATGAAGGTTAAAAAACTTTTTCAACAACTTTTACTGCTTGGATCTTGTACGTTCATAACTACCAGTTATGCAGAAGATACCGATCCTCCATGGTCTTATGATAAAGATAAACAAGCCGGGTGGAGCTCATTAGAAAGTTTAAACAGTTCAGCCCCTATTCCTGGGCTTTATCCATATGCTGAATGTGGCTTGGGGCAAAAACAATCGCCTATCACCATTATCAATAACGATAACTATACCGTTAAAAATACAAATATGAATGGTCTTGGGTTTGCTTATTACTCTACTCCGCTTTCCGTTACCAATAACGGCCATGCGATCATAGTCAATATGCCGCCATCGGATAATAATAAGAACGCGTTTAAGATAGGTAAACAAAAATATAAGTTATCGCAAATTGTTATTCATTCGCCAAGCGAGCACAAAATAGATGGACAACCTTCGGAAATGGAGATTCAATTTGAGCATTCTACCCCTAGCGGCAAACTTGCTATAGTGGGTGTGCTTGTTACTGAAAATTACAAGAACAAAGACAATTCAGAGTTGCAGAAAATTTTGGATAATGCATCTCACAGAACTGACGTAACAGTCACACCTTCAAATACCAATATCAAGCCATCCAAATTGTTGCCTAGTAATAAAAAATCAATTTACACTTACGCTGGTTCTAGAACTATTCCTCCTTGTACAGGAGGCGTTGATTGGTACGTGTTACGTAACCCTCTTGAGGTATCAGCAGCCCAAATTTCATATTTTCAAACATTGTATAATGATAATTTCCGCGTTACACAACCTTTGAATGGACGTATTGTCGAAAAAAACTTTAAATGAGCCTCATTGATTGAATATATAAAGGCTATAGTCGGAACCCATTATAGTTGGTCATCGAAGCGATGGGTTTCGCTAGCGCTCACCTGCCCAATCTCACCCAAAAAATCACTAGCTACGGCATTAAAGGCAATGCTGGAGCATAAACCTTAATACTCCGGTAAAATATAATTTTTGATTCCGCCTGAGTTCTTTTGATATGGATAAAGATTTATTTCTCTACGATACCGAACGTTTGAAGACTATTGCATCCGATGACACGGTAAAACAGGGGTTGGCTTATTTTTCCGAGAACCGGGTGTTTGCTTTGGATGTGCAGGATAATGTCCTAATGGCTCAAGTGGAGGATGCTAATGTTAATGAGCCCTATTGGGTGGAATTGACGCACGGTGAAGGGAATGAGTTGCACATCAGTTGTGATTGTCCGGAGAAAGGCGGTGTCTGCAAACATGCCATTGCGGCTTTATATAGCTATGCTGAGCAATTCGGATATGACGACGACAAGGTTTTAGGCAGTGCTGTCGATGAGGCTATTTTAGAACGGGTAAAAAAGGGCAGAAATGAAGTCAGTGTTAAATTAATCAGCGGTAATTTGGGTTTTGGCATTTGGCAGGCCACTTCCATTATTTCGGCTACTCACAGAAAGAAGTCTTATCAGGTACAGATTCGCTCGCTGGATCAACGGATGAACTATTGTACCTGCCCGGATCTGGCCACTAATCGCTTGGGTACTTGTAAGCATATTGAAGCAGTTTTACATTATGCCAAGAAAAGTCCCGACTATAAACAATTAAAAGACGCAGGCTGTCCGGTTTCATTTGTGTATCTGGCTTGGGAGTCGGCGACTCGTCCGATTGTACGCTTGCATAAAACTGTGCAGGTTAATGCTGAACTAGCGGCCCTGTTGTCGGAATTCTTTAGTGCGGACGGTGTATTTAGTGGTCGTTTACCTGAAGATTTCTTCCGTTTTTCCGAGCAGGTTTTGGGGCGCGAAGATTTTTTTGTGGGCGATGATGCGGTGCAGTTTGTGCATCAATGCGCCGAAGATGCGTCGCAGGCGATTCGTTCTCGGCAGATTACCCAGGAAATTATGCGGGCTAATGGCGTTTTGCCTGGTATTAAAGCACGCCTGTTCCCCTATCAAACCGAAGGTGTGGCGTTTTTGGCATCACGAGGACGTGCATTATTGGCTGATGATATGGGCTTGGGCAAGACTTTACAGGCGATTTCCGCCGCTTCCTGGTTGGTCGATAATGCCGGCATCAGGAAAGTTCTGGTGGTCTGTCCGGCCTCGTTAAAACATCAATGGGCCAGGGAAGTTGAAAAATTCACTGCGCATTCAGTGCAGATTATTCAGGGCGCCATAGAAAACAGATCTGTGCAATATCGGGCAGATGTGCTGTTTTTTATCGTCAATTATGAATTGACCGTGCGCGATCTTAGCGTTATCAGCGAAACGCTAAAACCCGATCTGGTGATCCTGGATGAAGCGCAACGTATCAAGAATTGGCGCACTAAAATTGCTTCGACGATCAAATTAATCCCCTCGCGTTATGTGTTTGTGTTAAGCGGCACACCGCTGGAAAACCGTCTTGAAGATTTATACAGCTTGCTGCAAGTGGTTGATGCCCGAGTGCTGGGGCCGCTATGGCGATGTCTCTTGGAATTTCATGTGACGGATGAACGCGGCAAAGTCATCGGTTATCGTAATCTGTCGGAATTAAGGCGGCGTATCGCACCAGTGATGTTAAGGCGCAATCGAAGTTTGGTGAGCAATCAGTTGCCGGACAGAACCGAAGTGCGCCTGGATATTCCTCTGGATAAAATGCAGAGGGATATACACGATTCGGCTATGTCTGCTGCGGGACAATTGGCACAAATTGCCAAGCGAAGACCATTAACGCCGGGCGAGCAGAACCGTATGATGTCCGCACTACAACAGGCGCGTATGGCTTGTGACGCTGCGGGTCTGGTAGACAAGGTAACACAAGGATCACCCAAACTGGATGAATTATCCCGCTTGCTGGAGGAATTGTGTTTGCAAAGTAATCGCAAAGCCGTGATTTTTTCCCAATGGGCATTGATGACTGAAATGGTGGAATCGTTAGTCCGAGCTATGGGTCTGGGTTGTGTACGTTTGCACGGAGGTATTCCCAGTCAAAAACGAGGCGAACTGATGGACAAGTTTCAGCATGATGATGCAGTACAGATATTTATTTCCACCGATGCCGGCGGCGTTGGTTTGAATCTGCAATCGGCAACCGTTTTGATAAACCTGGATATGCCCTGGAATCCAGCCGTGCTGGACCAGCGTATCGCACGCATACACCGCTTGGGTCAAAAGCAGAATGTACAGATTTTTTTGTTGCTGGCCGAAGACTCTTACGAACAGCAGGTCGCAAAGCTGGTAAAAGGCAAGCGGGATTTGTTCGATAATGTTATCAGTCCCGAAGCCTCTGAAGATGTGGTCGGTGTATCCAAAAAAATGCTGCAAACCTTGATAGATGATTTGGCAGGCGTTGAGTCGGTTAAGGTTGAAGATAAAGTCCCATCCAAATCTCTTGAAGTGCCTGTACAGGAAGGTGTTGAACAAGCACAAGTTGTTAAAAAACAGGGAGCTGTCGAAATGGAAGATGATGGTCAAATTCGACAACTGATAGGAAAAATCCAGGCTGCATTTAATACCCGTATTGTACGCATTTTGGGCTCCGGTGGCGGACTTCTGGTGGTCGTTGACCAACAAAGCGACACCGACGAGGACTCTGCACAATATCTGTCTGAGCCGGATGTCCCCGTTGTTGTCATTGATTCCCGAACCTTGGCCGGATTACAGCGATTAGGCACGGCCTCGCCTGTTGCTGAATCCCGATTGTTGTTTGAATCCGAAGTTCAAAGCCGTAAAACAATCAATCCTCTGATTGAATTAGCCGAGGCAAAATTGCGCTCGGCAGAAATTTTACTTGGGCAGCAATCTACGGCAGGGGTGATGGACTTGCTGGCATCATCCATGTTAACTATGGCTGCTGCCCTTGCAGGGCTTACCCAGGTTCCGGCATCGGATACAGCAGCAATATGGTTGTACAGTGAGGTTTTGCCACAACAGTTATTAACGCAGGAACAGGTAGTAGCGATTGTGCGCACCTTATCTTTAAGCCAGAATCAGTCCGTACCTGTTAACCTGAT
>Ga0105090_10001145_pt1 | contig 14083 bp, 14 predicted proteins | sample PPLLak3March2015_FD_79110 | JGI IMG/M metagenome (GOLD analysis project Ga0105090, IMG submission 79110) | Freshwater sediment microbial communities from Prairie Pothole Lake near Jamestown, North Dakota, USA - PPLs Lake P7 Core (1) Depth... | ecosystem: Environmental > Aquatic > Freshwater >... | reverse complement strand
TTCCCCGTCACCGCCGGCGCCGCCGATCCCGCCAAAACCATGTTCGACGTCGAACTCGGCTCACGGTTTCTGTACCCCGCCTGCGCACGCGGCGAAGACACCATGACCAAACGCCACTGCTACGCCGAATCGCTGACCACGAAAACAGCCTGGGGCGCCGAACAATATCACCTGTTCTACCCGCACAACTCGTCCACGCCATGGGCGCGTGGTGAAATGATGGTCGAGGTGGTCAATGGCATCATCGAAGCCATCCACATCAATACCTGGGGCATCCAGGGACAGGGCACGGCACTGGAAACACTCACCAAAAAATACGGCCCGCCAGCGCGCAGCCGCAGCGAAACCATCAAGGCTCACCGCTCGCGTTATCCCTCGAAGTTCGCGGAATGGGACTTGAAGGACTTCACAGTCAAACTCGATGGCACCACGACCACCATCGACTGGGGTCGCATCACGCTGGCCACGCAGCGCTACCAGAAAATGCGCAAGTAGCGGAACCAATAGAAGCGGCCCATTGGAGCGTGTGCCGACCCTGTTCGGCACACGGTCTCACGGGGCTTATAATGCAGGCTCTATCTGATCTGAACAGGGAACATCCATGGCATCGACCACCACCGCAAGCGGCCTGACCATCGAAGACCTCGTCACCGGCGACGGCGCTGAAGCGACCGCCGGCATTGAAGTCACCGTGCACTACACCGGCTGGCTCACCGACGGCAAAAAATTTGATTCCAGCAAGGACCGCGACGATCCCTTCGTGTTTCCGCTGGGCGGCGGCCGCGTGATCCGCGGCTGGGACGAAGGTGTGCAGGGCATGAAAATCGGCGGCAAACGCAAACTGACGATTCCGCCGGCACTCGGTTACGGCGCGCGCGGTGCGGGCGGCGTGATTCCCCCGAACGCCACGCTGGTGTTCGAAGTCGAACTCCTCGCGATCGACTGACCCTCCCATGCCCGGAAAAACCATCAAGGTCCGCTCGCGCAACAACGGCGAATTCGACTGTTACATCGCCAAACCCGCCAGCAACAACAAGGTACCGGCCATCGTGCTGGCCTCTGCCGTGCATGGCGTCAATGCCGACATCTGCGGCATAGCCGACGAGTTTGCCGCCGCAGGTTATATCGCCGCGGCGCCAGATCTGTTCTGGCGCACCATCCCCGGCCCGCTGCCGCGCGATGACGAACGCGCCGGACAACGCTCGCAACCGCGCATGCCCGTGCTCAAGTCCGGTGAAACCGACATGGCCGACACGCTGCTCGCAGTGCGCCAGTTAAAACAACACAACGGCAAGGCGGTCGCGATGGGTTTCTGTTTCGGCGGGCCATTTGCGCTCCTCGGCCCCAAACGCCTTGGTTACGATGCCGGCATCGGCTGCCACAGCACGCAGATGAAAGACTTCATCCAGGAATTCGACGGCCTGAGCAAACCGGTGTGTCTGATCTGGGGCGACCAGGACACTGCCGCACCGCCGGACGTGCAGGCCGCGTACGTCGAAAAAGCCAAAACCCTGGCCAGCCTCGAGGTGCATATTTTCCCCGGCATCCAGCATGGCTACATGATGCCGGAGAACACCAAGGCCTACAGCCCGGATACGCGCAAATTCTCCATGGAAAAAGCGCTGGAATTGCTCAGCGCACTGCGGTGAGCAATCCCTTGTAATCTGGTGTCAGGCGTGATGAGGCAATCAAGTCACCAATCACGTCGCAGCAATCAGCTGATCAGAGCATCCACGGCACAATATCGAATCGTTTGCCTGCTTTCAGCCTGAAAACCGCGAAATCTTTTTCATCGACGGTCAGAATTTCGCGCAAGACCGATTCCTGCGCCAGCCAGACCAGCGCAGCATCCGCAAAATCAATGTCGCGATCAGCATACTTTCGGATCAATGCCTCGATGGTCGCATAGGCAGCAACAGGTATATCAACAACCGCGATACCGCCACGTTGCACCCATTGCAACAGCTCACTTTTTCCCCGGGCATCGAGAAAAAAACACGCCTCGACGATCACCGCTGAAACCGTGATCAGCGGATGCCGGTGTGCAATCAGGTAATCGCGGGCAGCCGCACGCTGACGGTCGTTACGGCGAAACAAGGCCACCAGAAAACCGGTATCGGTCAGGACCCGTTTCACTTGCCTTTGCCACGGAAACGTTCACGCAATAGGCGCTTGGTATTGCGGGCTACGTCCCCGGTCGGGCGCTCATCGGTTTCAGGTGCAATCAAATCCCGCGCCAGTTCGTACGGCGAACGGTCACCAGCCTTGAGCGCCAGGAATTCATTCAAAGCCTGCTTTACCGCGTCACTTTTTGAAACCCGATGTTTGACGCAGTATTCGGCAAGTTCTTGCTCTACAGCCTGTGGGATACGTACCGACAATGGCATTGAAACACCTGTGTATGACAACCTTTGATCAAGTGTAACACGCCTCATTGATCAACATTTTGTCAACACGCCGCAAGCCCAAGGTCAGGCCGACACAAATCAATAACCAATTGTTTTTATTTTATATTTTAATAACCCGCCTGCTGCTTCCGGATCAGGCACTGCAACAGGCCGCGCTGCTCGGGCGTCAGTTCCTGGACGCTTTCGCCCGTCAACTTATCCTCCACTGACCAGCGCCGTTTGAACGCCGCCACCGCCGACCACGGCACCGACACGTCGTAACCCAGCGCGCTGAGCAGCGTCGTATCGTCCGCACCTGCGGGTGCCGGATCGTACGGCGGTTCACACCACAAACCGAAACCCGCTGCGGCCAGCCGCCGCCAAGGAAACAATGCACTCGGATCGACCTTCCGACCCGGCGCGACATCGCCGTGGCCCAGCACATTCGCCGCCGGAATGTTCCAGCGCGTTTTCAGGTCCGCGAGCAAAGCCATCAATGCTGTGATCTGTGCCTCGGCAAAGGGTTCACGCCCGTTGTTGTCGAGTTCGATGCCGATCGAGGATGAATTGATGTCACGGTTACCGCCCCAGTATGAATCACCGGCATGCCAGGCACGTTTCAATTCGTCCACCAGGTAAATGATCCGGCCGTCGCGCGCGATCAGGTAATGCGCGCTGACGCCGCGCGCGGAATTGGTCAGCGTGGCCAGCGCGCGTTCCACCGTGTCATTGCTGGTGTGATGGATGATCACGTAGTTGGGTCGCCGCTCGCCGACATTGGGTGAAGGCTGCACGTCCACCGGCAGCGTGGTGTAGACCGGCAGCTGCGCGCAAGCAGACAGCAGCAGCGCCACCACCCCGGCAATAGCCCGACGTTTGCGTCCTGGTTTGCGCCCTGTCATCCACTGCATCACCCGCTCCGCCATATCTTCCTGTCCCGCTTTACCGATAATTACTGTACCACGTGCCCACCGGTTACCCACAGCTGTTACTCTCCCACTCCTGATGAACAACTCCACCCCGCAACCTGAAACCGCACGCGCGATCTCGCGTGATGACCTCAACGTCCTGCCAGTACGCCGTTACGAAGGCCCGGTGACGCTGGTCGACACGCCGGCGCTGCTGTTTGCCGCCCTGACCGACATCCGCAACGAACGCGTCGTCGGCCTCGATACCGAAACCCGACCTGCTTTCCGCAAAGGTGAAAGTTATCTGCCGAGCATCGTGCAGGTCGCCACCGCGAACATGGCCTATATTTTCCCGCTGCGTTACCCGGACACCCACGCCGTGATCGCCGAGCTGCTCCAGGCGCAGGGCACCGCCAAGGCCGGGGTTGCGCTGGCCTATGATCTTCGGACACTGAAGCAGGTACTTCCGTTCACGGAGAAACACGTGGTCGACCTCGGTCAGGTCGCCAAACGCCACGATTACGGTCAAAGCGGCGTGCGCAACCTCGCCGGCATTTTTCTCGGTTACCGCATACCCAAGGGCGCCAAAACCACCAACTGGTCAGCACCGCAGCTGACGCCCGCGCAAATCACTTACGCAGCGACCGATGCCTGGGTATGCCGCGAGCTGTATCTGAGATTCGAAAAGGGCGGGTTGTTGCGCGGATGATTCACTGCGCGGGCGGGATTTTGCGTCGATAGTTCGTCGCTCAGCCTGCCTGCTTCGTACCTGGTCAGTCTGCCCTACTCTTTCGGAATCCTGGCCGCCGTAATCACCTTGCCCCAGGCCGCGATCTCGGCCTTGATCTGCGCCAGGAATACCTTGGGTGAATTACCCTCGGGTTCGATACCCAGCCCGGCCAGCCGCTCGGAAATCTCCGGCTTGCGAATGATTGTCGCCAGTTCACGGTGCAACAGGTTGATCACCGCGGGCGGCGTGCCCTTGGGCGCATGCAGGCCATACCAGGACAACACTTCAAAACCAGGCACCGTCTCTGCAATCGTCGGCAGATCGGGCGCCGATGCAATACGCTTCAAGCCGGTGACACCCAGCGGGCGCAGCTTGCCCGCTTTGATATGCGCAAACGCCGAGGAATAGGCGCTGATCAGCATCTGCACCTGGCCGCCGATCAATTCCGACAGCGCCGGACCCGCGCCCTTGTACGGCACATGCACGATGTCGATGCCAGCGAGATATTTAAACTGCTCACCGGCGAGATGTGCTGTCGAACCCGAGCCTGCCGACGCAAAATTGATCGTTCCCGGCTTCGCTTTTGCCAGTGCCACCAGTTCCTTCACCGATTTCGCTGCAACTGACGGATGCACCACCAGCACCAGCTGGCTCGAACCGACGCGGCTGATCGGAATGATGTCCCTGGTCGGGTCGTAGGGCAGCTTCGAGCGCAGGTTCGGCGCAATCACGATCTCGCCACCCGCCGACATCAGCAGGGTATAACCGTCAGGTGTTGACTGCGTCAGCAAGGTGACAGCCAACGTGCCGCCGGCGCCGCCCCGGTTGTCGATGATGAACTGCTGGCCAAGGGACTCGGTCAGATGAGGCGCAATCAGGCGCGCTGTCAGGTCACTGGGGCCGCCGGGCGGATAACTGACCATCATGCGCACCGGACGTGTCGGATATTTCGCCTCTGCCGCCTGCACCGCCCCCGCGCCGATTGCAAAAAACATCGCTGCCGATAACACTGCGGCGCATAGCCGACGCTCAAATACCTGACGCTCATTAACCCTGTTCATGCCCGCACTCCCCTTCCAGGACAGCCAAGCTGCCGACGCTTGATATTAACTTAAACAGCACCGCAGTTGACCAGTGCAGATGCGTCAGGACTTGGCGGTTTCCAGCCCCTGGATCATCCGCCGCAGCTGGTCACCAGTGATGAGTTCGATGTCGATGCGGTTTTCCTCGACGAAACGTCGTGCCTCGTCGGTGAAGGTACCTGAGGTCACGACAAACACTCCGGCCGCACCCTCGGCCGCGGCAACAGCACAGATTTCACGCACCACCTTCACGCCCACGCGTTGCATGCGCCAGTGTTTGCATTGCACCAGGTAGCGGTCACTGCCGATACTCGCCACTACATCAACACCGCCTTCCGGATCGCGGTCGCCGCGTTGCTCGACGTTGAAACCCTTGCGCCGGAAAAACTCCCCCACCAACTGCTCAAACTCGCGCCAGGTCAGCATTTCCAGCACTGCATGTCCGTGTTCGCCCGCAACATCGACATAATTTTTATATCGCTTGTAGCGCAACCAGGCCGACCATGCCGCAGCAGAGAGCAACAACGCCGGCAGCAGATATTGCAGCCCCATTGCCAGGCCGCGCAGCACCGGCAGAATCACCTCGTCCGACGGGAATGACACTGGGGGCGGCGTACGAACAAGCCAATACAACAGCGCCCACGACAGCAACGCCGCAGTCACACCGGCCCACCACGGCAATCGCGTGATCAGTTCAACGATGCGTTCAAGCAGATTTTTTCTGTGGCCAGCCATGCGCCTCCCCCTGCGGCCATTCTGTAGTCATCATCGCCGGCGCACCAGCACAATACCGCACACTCACCGGAACACTGGCTGCGATGACATCGCGCCTGCAGCATCATTGCGAGTCAACTGGCATTTTCGAAATAATAAATTAAACTTTTGATTTAATTGATTAGTTTATGCGTGCGCAAAACGCCATTGGGGCAAAGCCGGTGCCCAATACAGAGATTCGCAATCAAAAATGGCCGCACTGGGTACCGGCCTTCGCCGGCATGACGTGTATGTTTTTCTCTGGAGTTCAGCGCGTTAACTCCAGCGCCACCCCCACCATCACCGCGCGCCCGGGCGCCGGCTCATAATAACGGCCGTTGGCATCAGCCACGATGACCGAACCGATGTAGGCACGATCCGAAACATTATCAACACGCAGGAATTCGGTGAGCCGCCAGCCGCGGCCGCGCTGCTGAAACCCCGCACGCAGATTGCCCACCGTGTACACGGCAGCAGACTCGCTGTTCTGGTCGTTCACGAACACCTTGCCACTGTGACGCAGCTCGACTCCGGCATGAAATCCGCTCGCGGCATGACGCCACAGCACTTCGCCGTAAAACAGATTCGGAGCCACACCCGGCAGCCGGTTGCCCGCCGCCACCGTGACCGGCGGTGTGCCTGAAGTAAATGACTGCCGGAATTTCGCGTCCAGCAGCGTCCACGCGAATGCGCTTTCGAAACCCCGCGCATATTGCTGCTGCCAGGCCAGTTCCAGTCCCTTGCGGCGCGTATCCGCGGCATTCCTGAAATCAGTGCGCCCGCCGGCAGCACTGTTCACCACGATCTCGTCTTTGGTATCAACGCGGAACAGCGCCAGATTCACATGGCCGCGCTCCCCGGTCAGTGCCTTGATGCCGATCTCGCGATGCAGGCTGTTCGACGGCCGCAGCGCAAAATTGAGACCCGTGGCCCCGCCCGGCCGGTAGGCGAGTTCGGCAAAAGTCGGCGTCTCGAAACCACGCCCGGCATTGGCATAGGCATTGAGCATCGGGGTAAAACGCCAGGTCGCCCCCACCACCGGCGTGCTGCGCGCAAAATCCACCGCGCCGCTGTCATCCGGATTGCCGGCAGTGATGAAGTAATCACGTGAATCAAAACTCACCCGGCTGTGACGCAGGCCCGCAAGCACGCCCAGTTGCCGCGTCCACTGCCACTCAGCCTGCGCATAAAAATCGGTATTGGTGACGGCGTTCTCTTCATTGCGCTTCAGCGCGCCGGTCACACCATTGTTGTTGATGAAGCCCTGGCGGCGCTCCGCCATCCGGTCATGGTCCACACCCGCGCTCACCATCATGCGGCGCCCCGCCACCTGCGACTCGCGCGACCAGCGCAAGCCGACGCCACCATAACCACGATCCAGATCAACCACGGCGCCCCAATTCGTGGCTGCGTTCTGCACCACCAGCGGAATCGCCAGATGCTGAGTCACCTGGCGATCGCCGAAATAGGCCCGCGCATGCAGTGTGTCCTGCCCGGTCAGCGGGATATCCCAGGTCATGCCGGCCTGCGTCTGGGCCGTGCTTTTGCGGGTATTGAAGATATTGGCATTCGCAACCGCCTGCCGCGGATTCGCCGCCACCTGTGCCGCAGTCAGACCGAGCGGATCCTGGGCTTCCGGTTGGTCAAGCGCGTTGAACACCAGCGTAAGCCGCCCCGCGCTGCCCAGATCATATTTGAGCTTGGCGTTGACCTGGTCGCGCCGCGCCGCGCTGTGGTCACGGTAACCGTCGGTCTCGAAACGCGAGGCATCCATCAGCACATTCAGCGCCCCGTGCTGCCCGCCATACTGAAAACCCAGCTTCCGGCTGCCGAAACTGCCGGCCACGGCACCTGCCGAAATGGTCGGTTCCGTCGGCCCGTCTGCGGTAAAAATCTGCACCACGCCGCCGGCCGCGTTGCCGTAGAGACTGGAGAACGGGCCGCGCAGCACTTCGATGCGCTGTGCCGATGACAAATTGAACGATGCCGCCTGGCCCTGGCCATCGGGCATGGTGGCCGGTATGCCGTCGGCAATCAGTCGGATGCCGCGCACACCAAAGGCCGAACGCGCACCAAAACCGCGCGAGGAAATCTGCAGGTCCTGAGCATAGTTCTGCCGGTTCTGCACTGCAATGCCGGGCACGCGCCCCAGAGATTCTGAAAGATTGACCTGCGGATTGTCCTCGCGGATCGCGCGCTGGTTCACGCTGTCGATGGAAACCGGCAGATTCATGCTGTCGCGCTCGCTGCGCGTGGCGCTGACAGTGACCTCGGGCAATACCACGACCGGCCGCACCGCATCCTGTGCCTGTGCTACAGCGACGAGCGCAAAACCTGCCACCGCTACAAAGCCCATTGGCGAAGACTTCATCGCCCCTCTCAGGCCGATGGGTACGACAATTTACCCGAACGGCCGAACGCCAATCAGCCAAAGATGCAGGCCCGCCACCAGCACCACCCACGCGCCGACCCCGGCAATCACCGTCAGCACCGTGCCAACCGCATTCCCCGCCGGATACACCACTCCTGCGGCACGATCACGTTTGCGCGAAACGATAAAACCGACAATGGCCCAGGCCAGGAACGCGGCGAACAACAACACATCCGCCAGTCGCCCGTTCGACAACAGGTGTGCAAACGCCCAGAGCTTCACCCCCGCAAACATCGGATGCCCGAGTGCCGCCTTGATGTGATTGCGCGGCACATAGGCTGCCGCCACCAGCACCAGCGACACCAGCATCAGCAAGCCGGCAATATGGCGCATGAACTGCGGCGGGTTGTAGAGCACGGCGGAATCGTAACGCGCCTGTCCGTAGCCCCACACCAGCAGCACAAAGCCGGCGATTGAAACCAGGGCATAGACACCCTTCCACGGCATGAGCCCGCAGCGGGCAACGGTGCGCGTGCGAAAACCGTCGGCGACGATGCGGGTCGAATGTACGCCGAGGAAAAGAATCAAACCGAGTATCAGATAAATCATTTCAGATTCTCCAGAGCAGTGGCAAAAGTTACACAGGCGGCAATCAGATCAGTGAGCAATCGATCATTGATCATTGATCATCAGATTACCTCGTATTCACCAAGATTACGTACCTCATGGCATTTCGCCAGAAAACGCCATAGCGCCGGGCCCTGACCCAACGTATGGGGGAGCACCTGAAATACGATGCAGCGATTGGCTGCACGATAACCATGCCAACGCAAAGCCGCCAGGCGGAAGGCATGCCCTGCGTTGCAGGCAAGATCGAATCTGCCCTCCAGCGACAGGTCGGTAGGCCGCATCACGCAGGCGCGCCAGCTCCCGCTGCACAGCTCCCGTGCCCGAACCGGCGAGGCCGATCAGTTCGTTGGCGTAAAAACTCCGTCCGGGATTGCCGGACAATACAGCCAATTGGCGCTGCTGCACCTTGGTGAACAAGGCATCGGCGACGCCCAGGAGTTTAGGCATCGCGGCTTTACTGGATTTTTTCGTTCCCATATGGGGTGTCATAACCCCCTATCTGGGTATCATCAATCCTCTGGTTCAGACCGAAGAAATCAGCCCTTGGCCTTGGCCAAACGCTCCTGCAAGGCCGGTCGTCCCCACATCACATAGACCAGCCCGCCCAGCAAAATCAGCAGACCGATGACCAGCACCAGCAGGGCATTGTTCAGCATGGCATCCTGTGCCGAGGCACGACGTGGTGCAGATCCGACCGGGGCCGCCGGTTTGTTCTGCGCCACTGCCACTGCGGATGGTGGTGTAGCAACGGGTGCCGCCTGGATCGCGACCGGTTGCGGCGCCGGTGCCACCGGCACCACTGCGGGTTTTTCCCACTGCCGCTGCAGTTGCGCAACCGCGCCCTCCAGTGCAGCGACACGTTCGAGCATGGCCGCCAGCGTTTTTGCATCGGCGTCCGACAAAACCTCCGGTCGCGACTCCGGCCGTGCAACTGCCGGTCGGCGGTCAAGCGCCGGTGCACGCACCGCTGCGGGAGTCACCACCGCTGCAGTGGCCGGAAACACCGCCGGCCAATGTTGCGCTGCTGCAGTATGCCGCGGCACACGATAACCCGGCGGATCCAGCAGCACGGTGAAGCCGCGCACGATGCGCGTCGAATCCGATTCGAGTTCGACCAGCAGAAAAACAAACGGCTCATTCAGCGGCTGTAAGGATACAAGCTCCAGCACATGACGGCCGTTGGCGCGGGACTGAATGTTCAGGCGGGCCCCGGTCAATGCCGGGTTGTAACGGAAACCCAGTGGCGGGTACATCTCCGGCGACGCCAGGCGCGGCGTCAGGGTGGTGGTACCCGTGTAGGACAACAGATCGATTTCAGCGCGGAAGGGTTCCCCCATCGCCGACAGCACGACGAGTTTGCCGAGACCTGCGGCGTTTGCCGCCGACGCGATCACCAGCAGCAGTGCCGCTGACCAAACGCGCCATGTCCAAATGGATCTAACGATGCCACCTCCCGATCCACAAATTACGCCGAAAGGTACTCCCTTGCCCGCAGAAACGCAACTAAGCCATTCAAAGTATTGAAGAATTCAGGGTTGCCGGGAACCCCGGCAAGCCCTAAGCCGTCACCCCGGCGCGCCCCAAAGGAAGTCCCCTTGTGGGGAAAGCCGGGGGTCCAGAACGAACTTGCCTCTCCCGCATCAGTTGCTGCTGGATGCCCGGCTTTTGCCGGCATGACAGTGATTTGGTATCCACCTACACCGCACTCCCCGCCGCCTGCCCCGAAGCCCAGGCCCACTGGAAGTTGTATCCACCGAGCCAGCCCGTCACATCCACCACTTCGCCGATGAAATAAAGCCCCGGCACATTGCGCGCTTCCAGCGTCTGCTGTGACAAGGCATCGGTATCAACGCCACCCAACGTGACCTCGGCCTTGGCATAACCCAGCGTGCCCGAAGGCTGGAGCGGCCAGCCCTTCAAGGTCTGCGCGATGGTGGCCAGGGAGGCGTTCGACAATTGCGCCAGCGGTTGCGTCCAGCCGTGCAACTCCGCGAAGCTCATGGCAAAACGCCGCGGCAGATGTTCCGCCAGCAGAGTACCCAGGCCCTGCTGATCACGCCGATGTTCATTCAGCCACGCACCAGCATCGAGATCCGGCAACAAATCCATCGCCACCGGCCCGCGCGCGCCGCCAAACTGCCAATACGAAGACACCTGCAGGATGGATGGTCCCGACAGGCCACGATGGGTCACCAGCGCCGCTTCGCGAAACGCCGGCCAGTCCGCGCCGCGCGGCAGTTCGACACAGGACATCACCGCATCAAACGACGAACCGGACAAGGCACCAAACTGCGCCAGCCACTCCGGCGGCAAGGCCAGCGGCACCAGCGCAGGTTTCGGCGGCACGATGTTCAATCCAAATTGTTCTGCCAAACGGTAACCGAAAGGAGTTGCGCCGATTTTCGGGATCGACAGACCGCCGGTGGCCACCACCAGCGCGCGAGTGCGATAACTCCCCTGCGTCGTTACCACCTCGAAGCCCGGCGTATCACCCTGTTCACCAACCACCAGCCGCGCCACCCGCTCCACCGTCGCCGGCATCGCCCACTGCACACCCGCGGCATCACATTCAGCCTTCAGCATCGCGATGATCTGCGTTGCACTGTCATCACAGAATAGCTGGCCCAGGTTGCGCTCGTGATAAGCGATGTTATGGCGCTCGACCAGCGCAATAAAATCGCGCGGCGCATAACGCGCCAGCGCCGAGCGGCAGAAGTGCGGATTGCGCGAGAGGAAATTGCGCGGCCCGACATCACGATTGGTGAAATTGCAGCGCCCACCGCCGGAGATGCGGATTTTTTCAGCGAGGGTCGTGGCGTGATCGATCAGCAGCACCCGCCGTCCGCGTGCACCGGCCACGGCCGCGCACATCATGCCGGCGGCACCGGCGCCGAGAACGATAACGTCAAAATTCATTGATGACCCGCAGAAAACCGCTTGATGAGCGGCACATGGGCTGATGCCAATGCGGCGCCATTATAAAGCGCCCCCGGGCCCTGATGCGTCAGCGTCGCAGACCCTGCACCGTCATTTCCTGAGGTGGATCCCCGGCCTCGGCAATGTCCTCGTCCTCGTGATCCAGCAACCCGGCGACCGAACATTCCGGATTGGTGATCCTGCGCTGGATGGTCATCTTGCCGTTGATAGAACCCTCCATGCCGCAGAATTTCTGACGCTCGACATCCAGAAACTCGAACTCATAGGCATTCGGCAAGGTGCGAATCAAAAACAAGCCCTGCGGCGTCTGCACCCGGGTCGCCCCCTCGGGCGTCAGACGCCATTTGATGGACAGATCATCCCGCTGCATGTCCATGGAACAGGTGCGCGGCCGCCGCTTGCTGTAATACGCGAAGCTCGCGATCTGCCCGCCACGCGCCTCCAGCGCCATGCGCGCATGCAAATCCTCGACACCGCTCTTGCAGTCAATCTGCTCGATCTTGCCGGCCAGAACGGGCAGCATCCGGTCACCCGGCACATCAGCCATGCGGTCAATGGTTTCCTCCTGCATCTCTTCGGGCGTATACACCGGAAAATCGCTCACCAGTCCCGGCGGCGGCGGACGCATCACCAGCGGCTGCTCAACTGCACAGGCACCCAACAGCAAAACCAGCAACGCGGGCAGGAATCCGGGATTTAACGCCAGGCGCATCGGATTGGCCGTGTATTTTTACAGTGAATATCGATTTGCATCTCAATCTGAGTCAGCAGTTTTGCAAGAGTTCCCGCCTCCGCCATTCAACTGTGCAGCTGAATGAACACTGTGCGCATTACAAATGCGGACTCGAGGCTACGCCGGCTGAGCACCCGCACCCGGCGCTGACCCGCCGTAGGGGGGCAAATCATGCCGGCGGCGCCTGCACCCAGAACAACGACGTCGAAATCCTTCTGCCACCCGGTGCTGAAGGGTGGCAGGGGACCGAGGGGCGTCGGGAAGCAAGTCCTCTTGGGGGGGGGCCTGCGTTTTCGACAGGGGGTCACCCGGACTGAAGCCCGGGGATGAACACGCCCTTTGTCAGGACTTGTGCTTCAGCAGTGCCAGCAGATTCAGGCAGATCAGGTGCGCGATGCGCTTCTTCTCCTGAGGGTTCTGTTTGCTGCGGAGTTGACGGCAGAGTACGCGGGCCGCTTTTAATTCAGGCGGGATTCTGCGTATGGGAGCAAGGTCGTGACGCAGAATGGGACGCCTTCCAAACAAGTCACCGGTCTCACCAGATGCGTTTGTAACATCGACCATGTTGCACCTCGATAAAATCTGACAGCCCAACAGACTGTTTCGGGACGCCCACCCCGCACGGTGTGCATCGGCTTCGACCAGAATCGTCAGCGTCAGCTTCTGCCTTGCCAGCCGCTGCCACTGTTCGCTAAAGCACATAACGCAGAGTTCCACGCAATGGTTTACCTGGTAAATGCAGCCCGCATGGCATTGATACCACGCATCGCCAGTCGCGCGCGCAGAACAATGGATGAAGGATCAATTACTTAATAACGACGGCTCAGACAAAGCATCAAGAGTGCAGCACGAAAGCACCCATCCTCAACCCTCAATCCTCAATCCTCAATCCTTAATCCTTAATCCTGCCTTTCAATCCGGGCGCGAACGGAATTGGTTTGTCACCAATGGATCAATCCCGCCATTGATGTGTTAACACGAACAATTGTTGCAATAATTTCATTTTACTCAAGAGTTGCCGGACTGGATAATTGCACTCGATTATAAAAACAGCCGTCAAGATTTTTGAGGAGCTCCATGAACCTGTCACGCACACTGCGGCCCGCACTGATGGCCGCCCTGCTCATTGCACCACTGACCGCCATGACCGCGGCCTACCCGGAACGCCCGGTGCGCATTGTCGTGCCGGTGTCCGCGGGTGGCGGCGTTGATAGCCTGGCCCGAATCGTCGCGCAGCATTACAACGCGGTGTGGGGCCAACCCTTCATCGTCGACAACCGGGTCGGCGCCGGCGGCAGTATCGGCGCGGAAATCGCCGCGCGTGCAATACCTGATGGCTACACCTTGATGGTGAGCAGCAGCAGTTACCTCACCAATGCGGCCATACGCGAGGTGCGTTACGACCCGATTCGCGATTTCCAGCCGATCACCAAACTCACCACCAATCCGTACATCATCGTGGTCACGCCATCGCTGCCGGTGAAATCGGTCAATGACCTGATTACGCTGGCCAAAACAAAACCCGATACCGTCACCTATGCCTCCTCCGGTA
>Ga0105090_10001144_pt1 | contig 14093 bp, 16 predicted proteins | sample PPLLak3March2015_FD_79110 | JGI IMG/M metagenome (GOLD analysis project Ga0105090, IMG submission 79110) | Freshwater sediment microbial communities from Prairie Pothole Lake near Jamestown, North Dakota, USA - PPLs Lake P7 Core (1) Depth... | ecosystem: Environmental > Aquatic > Freshwater >... | reverse complement strand
CCGCCTCGACCGTTTCAAACCATTCCAGTCGCATCGACAGTGTGCTGTCGGCTTCGCAGCGCAGGCTCTTGGCAATGCCTAGCCGCGGTGCACCGTCGATTTCCGCAGCGACCAGGCAGGGCGTCAGAACGCGTGCGGCACCGTCCGCTGGTGTGCGCGTCGCGAGGTCGCCGTTCAGCAGCCACCGTTCGCCGGTCGAGTTCGTCTCCTTCCTGATCGAGCCGTAGATCGCCAGTTGCTGATAGCCCGCGGCGCGGCCGGTAGGGCCGCGGTTGTAGGGGGCGTTGAGAACTGCGCCGCTCAGTGTCGCGTAGGCATTCTCGGCGCCGAAGACCAGGTTCAGTTCGCTGCCGTCCTGTCTAGGGTGGTCCGGCCGGATGCGAAGGTGCAGGTCGAGATCGGCGAGCAGACGGATCACCGCTGCGGCCGACAGTTCGCGCCCCAGTTTCAGCGATCCGGGCGGCTCGCCGTCCTCCAGCAACTCGATCCGCCGGGCGATCTTGTGCGTCACGGCGAGAATGTCCAGCCAGCGCGGGAACCCCTCCGGCACGCTGCCGCCGGTAACCGATACGAGGTCGATGACCGACACCTCATCGGCGGCTGCCGGCCGATCGTTGCGGAAGACGGCCAGTTCGCGCCAGCGGCCGAATGTGCGTTCGGCTATCGGAAACTCGATGGCCGTCAGGTGGTAGGGGTCGATCGCGCGAAGCAGGAAGGCCCAGGCAACCTGCCCGGCGATTGTTCCGCTACCGTGGCGTGGGAAGTCGGGATCGGCCATGACCTTGTGGACAACGTCGTTGGCGATGGCTGCGGAGAGCGCGGCGATCAAGAGCTGATCGAACAGTGCCGGGCAACTCCGGCCGGCAAGATAGTGCACCCGCTGCGCCAAGCGGAAGGCGCTGGCAGCGCGCAGCAGCGGCACAGACCTGTTGGCCGGCGTGCAATGCGGCACCGGCCGCAGATAAGACATGCCGAGGCGCATCCAGAATTGCACGGCAACCGAAAAGTCGCTCGCCTCGCCTTCCGTCATCGGCAGCGGCCTGCGCGCGAAGCCGGGTTCGAGGTTGGCGAGTCGGGGCACGGCTGCGGTGCGCAACACGTTGAGCAGGGCAACCGTGCGCGGCGCGGGCAGCCCGGCGACGTCGATGGCTTCGACCTGGCGTAGCACGGCGGAGAGCGCCTCGCCGGGCGCCTCTGACGGCAGCGAGGCAAGCCAGACCTTGGCCGCGGCCGCATCGGTGAAGGCAAGGTCTGCATCCGTGCGAGCGTCGGGTAGATGCGGCCAATGCATGGAGGTTCCTTTCAGGTTATCCTTTGATCATGAGTAGTTTCGAACATTATGAGTGCGAACTGGCCGATCTGGACCACGAGATTCGCCACCATGCGGCGATTTGTGGCGTCGACCTCGCCAGCCGGGGCGAGGTCGAGGCGTGTCTGCGCGTCCATCACGACACCTGGGCGGCCGACAAGGCGCGCGGAAAGCTGCAATGAGTGCGGCAGTGGCGCTGCTGTGCTGACCGGTAAACCCGAACAGACTGGAAGGAAGATGGAAATTCTGGAACAAGCAAGCCTGCACGAGCGGCTCAAGGCGGCGCTGGCGCTGCAGCGGGCCGCCTATCTGGCCCACCCGGTGCCGACGCTGGAGGAGCGCACACAGGACCTGCGCACGCTGCAGCGTTTCATCCGCGAGAACCGCAACGACATCTGTGCCGCGATCAGCGCCGACTATGGCCATCGCTCGCTGCACGAAACGATGCTGGCGGAGATTTTCCCGGCGATCGACGGCATCAATCATGTGCTCAAGCACCTGCGCGAATGGATGAAGCCGCGCCGGCGCCATGTCGACAAGCGCAACTTCCTGGGTGCCAGCAACCGGGTGATTCCGCAGCCGCTGGGCGTGGTCGGCGTCATCGTGCCGTGGAATTTTCCGCTCAACCTGAGCATGGTGCCGTTGACCTATATCTTCGCCGCCGGCAACCGGGCGATGGTCAAGATGAGCGAGAACTCCCGTCACCTCGCCCGGCTGCTCGGCGAGCGCTTGCCCGCCTTTTTCCCGCCCGAGAAATTGCAGGTCTTCGACGAGACCGGCGGCGTCGGCATCGAGTTCTCGCGCCTGCCGTTCGATCATCTGCTGTTCACCGGTTCCGGCCAGACCGGCCGCGCGGTCATGGCGGCGGCAGCGCAGAACCTCTGCCCGGTGACACTCGAACTGGGCGGCAAGTCGCCGGCCATCGTCTGCCCCGATGCCCCGCTGCGGACAGCGGCCGAGCGCATCCTCTACGTCAAATGCCTGAACGCCGGCCAGATCTGCACCACGGTCGACTACGCCTGGCTGCCGCAACAGCGCCTCGACGAATTCGTCCGGCTGGCACGCGAGATCGTTCCCGCCCGCTATCCGCAACTGGCGACGCCCGACTACACGTCGATCATCGACCAGCGCTCCTACGAGCGGCTGCTGCATGCGCTCGACGATGCGCGCCAGCGCGGCGCGACCATCATCCCGCTCCTCGATGGCCCGGCCTGTGACGCGGGGACGCGCAAGATCGCGCCGACCCTCGTTCTTGGCGCGCCGGATGACAGCCTGCTGATGCAGCGCGAAATCTTCGGCCCGATCCTGCCGCTACGTGGCTATGCCTCGCTTGAAGAGGTCGTGGCGAAGGTCAATGCCGGGCCGCGGCCGCTGGCGATCTACCCGTTCAGCAAGAACGACGCGCAGGTGCAAATGCTGATCGACCGCATGATGTCGGGCGGCGTTTCGGTCAATGACGCCCTCTTCCACGTCGCCCAGCACGACCTGCCGTTCGGTGGTGTCGGCGAATCCGGCATGGGCCACTATCACGGCCATGAGGGCTTCGAGACCTTCTCCAAGCTGCGGCCGATCTTCTACCAGGCACGCTTCAGCGCGCTGAAGTTCATGGCCCCGCCCTATGGCAGGTTCGCCGACCGCTTCCTCGAATTCATGACGAAATAGGGGGCCGGCGCCGTCCATCGCGGCGGTCAGCCCGGCGCGCGCACCGTCATGGCGACGACCGGGCAGGGCGCGACGCAGGCGCCGCAGCCGCTGCACCGGGTGGCGTCGATTTCCGGCAGCGGGCTGCCACCGACACGCGGGGCGAAACGGATGGCGCGGGCATCGCAGAATTCGCCGCAGACGCGGCATTCGACGCCATGGTGCGGCAGGCAGGCCGCGCCGACGACGGCAACGTATGGCCAAGGTGCACTGCTGGCATCGCGCCGGAGCGCCTGCGGCTGGCAGGCGGCGGCGCAGTCGCCGCAGAAGGTGCATTCGCCGCGGCGGAAATCGACCGTCGGGAAGCCGCCGTCGCCGGCGATGAGGATTCCTGTCGGGCAGGCGGCCAGGCAGTCGTCGCAGCGCGTGCAGCGGCCGCTGAATTCAACCTCGGCCAGCGCCCACGGCGGCCGGATTTCGGACCGCGTGCGCGGTCGACCGCGGAAGAAGGCGCGGCGGGCGGCATCGACCACGCCTTACTTTGCGCCTTTCATCCTGTCGATGCCTTCGCGCAGCATCTGGTCTATTTCCGAGCCCGGTTCGACCTGCGGCAGCAGGGCTTCCCAGTAGGCGATGGCCTTGCGCTTGTCGCCGGCATCCATCGCCGCGGCACCGGCGAGAAACAGGCTGTGGCCGTGCTTCGGCTCGAGCTTCAGGGCGCGCTCGACCAGTTGCACCGGCTTGCCCTGCAGGCCCTTGCCGGTCGCCATGGCGATCGTTTCGGCGTAGCTGGCGAGCAGGTCGGGGTCGTCGTTGATGACTTTTTCGGCCTTGCCGTAAGCATCGGCGGCCTCCTCGTAGCGCCCCATGGTCTTGTAGGAGCGCGCCAGCATCAGCCAGCCCTGCATGTCGTCCGGGTTGGCCTGCATGCGTTCAGCCAGCCTGGCGACCATGGCGTTGATCTGCTCCGGCGTCATCTGCGGCTGGGCGACGGTCTGCAGCGGATCCAGCGCGCGCGGGTTGCCGAGCAGGCCGTAGCCGGCGAGGCCGAGGATGGGCAGCAGCAGGAACAGCGCGACGGCCAGCTTGCGGCTCGGGGCGTGGCTGGCCGAAGGGGTGTCCGCGGCGTCCGGCTCGACTTCCTCGAGCAGGCGGCGCTGGAGTTCGCGCCTGCCCTGTTCGAAGTCGCCGTCGGCCAGCGTGCCGTCGGCCTTTTCACGCTCCAGTTCGCCGAGCTGGTCGCGGAAGATGGCGAGGTTGGCCGCCTTGCGGTCGGCCTTGGCGCCCGTGGCGCGCTGTCCAAGCCAGAGCGGCGGCAGCAGGAAGGCCGTAACGACGAGCACGAGCAGCAGGGCGAAAACGACGAACTGGGTCATCGCTGGTCAGCTTCGCTGAGCAGCGCCTCGGCGCGGCGGGTCTCATCGGCGGTCAGCGGCCTGTCCTGCGTGGCGACTCGTTCGGCGCGGCGGCGCTGATAGCGGACCAGGACGACAAGGCCGAGGACGAGCAAGGCGATCGGTCCGCCCCACAGCAGGAGCGTCGTGCCCTTGACCGGCGGCCGGTAAAGGACGAAATCGCCGTAGCGGGTGACCATGAAGTTGAGGATTTCGCCATCGGAACGGCCGTCGGCGATCATGCCGCGAATTTCGCGGCGCAGATCGACAGCCAGTTCGGCATTGGAATCGGCGATGGTCTCGTTCTGGCAGACCAGGCAGCGCAATTCCTTGGACAGCGCCTGGAGGCGCTTTTCGGCGACCGGGTCGGCGGCCAGGGCGGCTTCCTTGGCGGAGGAGGCGACGGCGCCAGTGGACGCCAGGCAGAGGGCGAGAAACAGGGCGCGCAACATCATTTACCGAGCTCCGCCAGCAGGGGCATGATCTTCTTCGCCAGAATGTCCGGCGTGATCGGACCGGTGTGCTTCATGCGGATGATGCCTTCCTTGTCGATGACATACGTTTCCGGTACGCCGTAAACGCCGAAGTCGATGCCGACCCGGCCGTCGATGTCCATCGCGGTCAGCTTGTACGGATCGCCGTGCTGGGCAAGCCACTGGTTAGCCCGCTGCAGGGCCATCTTGCGCTCTTCCTCGGCAGGCAGCTTGCTCATGTCGAAGCCGCCGTCGCCGCGCACTTCCTTGTAGTTGAGGCCGATCAGCGGCACGTCCACCTTCTTCGAGAATTGGACCAGGATCGGATGCTCCTGGCGGCAGGAGACGCACCACGAGGCCCAGACGTTGAGCAGCCAGGGCTTGCCGCGCAGTTCTTCGGGGCCGAAGGTCTTGTCCGGCGTAGACAGAACCGCCAACTTGAAGGTCGGCACCGGCTTGCCGACCAGCGGAGAAGGAATGTCACGCGGATTCAGGCCGAGGCCAACGGCGAGCAGGACGACGAGCGCGGCGAAGGCGCCAAGGATCCAGAAGTAGCGGTTCATGCGTGTTGGCTTCCGGCAGGCAGTTTGGCAGTGTTTCGAGCCCGGGCACGGTAGCGGCGGTCGAGCATGGCGAGCAGGCCGCCGAGCGACATCAATACGCAGCCGCCCCAGATCCAGTCGACGAAAGGTTTGTAATAGACACGAACGGCCCAGGCGCCTTCCGGATTGTCTCGCTCGATCGGTTCGCCGAGCGAGACATAGACGTCGCGCCACAGGCCGGCATCGATCGAAGCCTCGGTCATCGGCATCTGCGAGGAGAAGTAGTTGCGTTTCTCTGGGTTCATCTTGCGCAGGAAGCGGCCATCCTTGCTCAGGTCGAACTGCCCTTGGGCTGCAAGGTAGTTGGGCCCCTTGACCTCATGCACACCGAGGAAGGTGAAGGTATAGCCGGAAACGGTTACAGCCTCTCCCGGCTCCATCTTGATGTCCTTCTCTTCTTCGAAACTCATCACCATGGTGACCCCGACCACGAAGACGGCGATACCGATGTGGGCCAGGTGCATGCCGACAAAACTGCGTGGCTGGCGCAGCAGGGCGCTGGCCAGCGAACCCTCGCCACGAGTCTGGCGGGCACGGTCGACGTAGTTGATCAGGGCGGTAACGACAATCCAGGTGGCAAGCAGCAGGCCGAGGGCGGTCAGCGGACTCCAGCGGCCATAGGCCAGCGGCAGGGCGATGGCAACGATGACGCCGACGACGAAAGCCCAGCGCACGGCGCGCAGGATCTCCGGTATCGAGGCTTCCTTCCAGCGAGCGAACGGTGCAATGCCCATGAGGAAGAGGACCGGAGTCATCACCGGCACGAAGACGGCGTTGAAGTACGGCGGGCCGACCGATATCTTGCCGGCGCCGAGGGCGTCGATCAGCAGCGGGTAGAGGGTGCCGAGCAGCACCGTACCGCAGGCGACGACCAGCAGGACGTTGTTGGTGAGCAGCAGCGACTCGCGCGAGATCAGGCCGAAGCGGCCGCCCAGCCCGACCTTCGGCGCCCGCCAGGCGAACAGGGCGAGCGAGGAGCCGATGACGGCGATCAGGAAGATCAGGATGAAGATGCCGCGCGTCGGGTCGGTGGCGAAAGCATGCACCGAGGTCAGGACGCCGGAACGGACCAGGAAGGTGCCGAGCAGCGACAACGAGAAGGCGGAAATGGCCAGCAGCACCGTCCAGTTCTTGAAGCTGCCGCGCTTTTCGGTCGCCGCCAGCGAATGCATCAGCGCCGTGCCGACCAGCCAGGGCATGAACGAGGCGTTCTCGACCGGATCCCAGAACCACCAGCCGCCCCAGCCCAGTTCGTAATAGGCCCACCAGGAGCCCATGGCGATGCCCAGCGTCAGGAAGATCCAGGCGGCCGTCGTCCATGGCCGCGACCAGCGCGCCCAGGCGGCGTCGAGTTGGCCGGAGAGCAGCGCGGCGATGGCGAAGGCGAAGGCCACCGAGAAGCCGACATAGCCCATGTAAAGCAGCGGCGGGTGAATGATCAGGCCCGGATCCTGGAGCAGCGGATTGAGGTCCTTCCCTTCCGCGGCGCCGGGGAGCAGACGCTCGAAGGGGTTGGAGGTGAGCAGGATGAAGAGCAGGAAGCCGAAGGCCACCAGTCCGAGCGTACCGAGCACCCGGGCGACCATGGCCTCGGGTAACTGGCGAGAGAGCACGGAAACGGCAAAGGCCCAACCGGTCAGCATCAGCATCCACAGCAGCAGAGAGCCTTCATGGCCGCCCCAGACGGCGGCGACACGGTACTGGATCGGCAGCAGCGAATTCGAGTGCTGGGCGACATAAACCACCGAAAAGTCATTGGCAACGAAGGCCTGCGTCAGACAGGCAAAGGAGAAGGCGATGAGCAGGGTCATGGCGCCGGTGGCTGGACGCGCCAGGGCGATCCAGGCCTGTCGGTTGCGGTGGGCGCCGATCAGCGGCAGGGTGCCGAGAACCAGGGCAACCAGGGCGGCAAGAATGAGGGCGAAATGGCCGAGTTCGGGAATCATGCTCAGTAGCTCGCTTTCGGAGCAGAAGTGCCAGTCGTCTCGCCGGCGGTGCGCTGGGCGGCGCGGGCCGCAGCATCCTCCATGGCCTTGGCGGCTTCCGGCGGCATGTAGTTTTCATCGTGTTTGGCCAAGACCTCCTTGGCCTCAAAGGTGCCGGCAGGCGTTAGCTTGCCTTGGGCGACGACACCCTTGGTTTCCTGAAACAGGTCAGGCAGGATGCCCTTGTAATTGACCAGGACGTCCTTCTCATTGTCGGTGACGATGAAGGCGATGGTCACGCCGTCGGCCTGGCGCTGGATGCTGCCGGCCTTGACCACGCCGCCGATACGGAACAACTTGTCAGCCGGCGCCTTGCCGGCGGCGACATCGGTCGGCGAGATGTAGAGCGCGATGTTGCTGTTCAGGGCGTTGAGCACGAGGGCGGCGATGATGCCGATGATGGCCAGTGCGCCGCCGATCAGCGCGAGTTTCTTGTGACGTGATTTCATTCTGAGGCGTTCCTGGATTCTGCGCGCAACTGGCGCTTCAAACGGGCAATGGTGGTCTTTCGATTGCGGGCGACCATGATCGGTTCAACGGCCATGATCAGCGCCGTGACGCCGAACGAGCCCCAAACGTAGAGGCCGTAGCCGCCCATGGCCAGGAAATCGGCGAAGCTGTTCCAGTGGATCATTTCCCGTCTCCGGCCAGTTCCGCGCGCACCCAGTCGGTGTGGCGCTCGCGTTCGAGCATGATGGTGCGCACGCGCATCAGGGCCATGGCGATCGAGTACATCCAGAAGCACATGGCCATCAGCAGCATGCCCCAGAGCATGGTCTCGGCCATCGACGACTTGGTCAGGTTGACGCTGGAGCCTTGGTGCAGGGTGTTCCACCACTTCACCGAGAAGTAAATGATCGGGATGTTGACCACGCCGACCAGGAGCAGGAGACCGCCGGCCTTGTCGGCGCGGCGGGTGTCGTCGATAGCCGCGGTCAGGGCCATGTAGCCGATGTACAGGAAGAGCAGGATCAGTTCCGAGGTCAGCCGGGCATCCCAGACCCACCAGGTGCCCCACATCGGCTTGCCCCACAGGGCTCCGGTCCACAGCGAGAGGAAGGCCATCAGCGCGCCGGTCGGTGCCAGCGCCTGCGCCATCATGCCCGACAGTCGGGTGTTGAAGGCCAGGCCGATGGCGGCCCAGAAGGCCATGACCAGGTAGATGAACATGGACATCCACGAGGCGGGCACGTGGATGAAGATGATCCGGTAGCCCTCGCCCTGCTGGAAGTCGGTCGGCGCGACGAGCATGCCGATGTAGAGCCCGGCCAGCCCGAAGACGACCGCGACGGCGGCGAAGTAAGGGATCATCGCGCCGGCCAGCGGGTAGAAGGTCGCCGGCGAGGCGAAGCGATAGAGATTGAAGCGGTCTTTCATTCGAGGGCGATCTTCAGGGCAGCGGCCGACGCCCAGGGGGCGAAGCCAAGTGAGGCAAGGGTTAGGGCGGCAAGCAGGGAAAGGTGACCCTCCCCCCCGAGCCCGGTCACCGTCGCATCCACTGCGCCAGCGCCGAATATTAACACCGGGATGTAGAGAGGCAGTACCAGCAGCGAGAGCAGCACGCCGCCCCCGCGCAAACCCAGGGTCAGCGCGGCGCCGATGGCGCCAATCCCGGACAGCGCCGGGGTGCCGATCAGGATGGCGCCGGTGAGGACGATCAGCGCGTCGGCCGAGAGGTCGAACTGGATGCCGAGCACCGGGGCGATCAAGGCCAGCGGCAGGCCGGAAACCAGCCAGTGAGCGATCACTTTGCCGGTAACGACCAGCCCGAGAGGGTGCGGTGCGAGGGCGAGTTGTTCGAGCGTGCCGTCGCGATAATCGTCGGCAAACAGCCGGGGCAGGGACAGCATGGTGGCGAGCAGGGCGGCGACCCACAGCACGCCGGGGGCGAGTTTCCGCAGCAGGTCGGGTTCCGGCCCGACGCCGAGCGGGAACAGGCTGACGACGATGATGAAGAAGAACAGCGCGGAGACGATGTCCGCCTGCCGCCGCATGGCCAGCTTCAGATCGCGGCCGATCACCGCAGTGATGATCCTGAACATCAGGAAAGACGCAGTTCGCGTACGTTGCCGGCCGGGATGTTCACCACCTGGTGGGTCGTCATCACCGCCATGCCGCCGCGTTGCAGGTGGCCGGAAATGATGCCCGCCAGCCAGTCGACCGCAGCAGTGTCGAGCGCCACGAAGGGTTCATCGAGTATCCACAGCGGCCGTTTTTCCTTGACCAGCCGGGCCAGTGCGACGCGCCGCTTCTGGCCCTGCGACAGATATTTGCAGGCGAGATCCTCGCGTCCGGCAAGGCCGACCTGTTCCAGCGCGTCGATGGCATCATCTTCGGAGATTTCCTCGTCGGCCAGGCTGGCGGCGGCGAGCAGGTTTTCCAGCGGCGTCAGTTCTTCCTTGATCGCGTTGAGGTGACCGAGGTAGCAGAGATCGGCGCGGAAATCGTCGGCGAGCGCCTTGATCGGTGTTCCCTTCCAGTGGATTGCGCCCGCTTCGGGGGGCAGCAGGCCGATCAGCATGCGCAACAGGCTGGTCTTGCCGGAGCCGTTCCGCCCTTGCAGGTAGAGCAATTCTCCCGCTTCCAGCTTGAAGCCGAGGCCCGCGAACAGCCGGTGCTCGCCGCGCACGCATTCCAGATTGTCAGCTTCAAGCATCGGGGAAAAAACCGAAATAAATCAGGGGCAGATTATGAAGGCGAAAGTGTACCGGCGGATTGACGGCAATCAAACAAGAGCGGGCGAGAAAGACGGGGCCACAGGCCCAGTCCTGTGCGCCTTGCCGGCACCCGTCTACCAGTGGCGCACCCGGCCGGTGTCGACGTGAACGAACTTGTCGCGCGGATAGAAGCCGACACCGCCTGCCTGCAGCGACATGGCCGCATCGCGCAGGTCGGACAATGCCACGCCGGGAATGCGAATGTCGATCGCCCGGCCTTCCATGTGCAGGCTCTGGCGCGCGACGCCGCCGCCGCGCGCATTGCGCAGCCGCGAATTGGTCGTCGCGCAGCGGTAGCCGGAAATCACCTGGAAGGGCTGGTCGGTGCCGAGTTCCTGGCGCGCGCGGTAGAGCAGTTCGAAAAGCTGTGGATCGATGCGGCCGACCTCGCCCGAATAATGGTCGCGCAGGAAATTATTCAAGGTGCCGAGCGACTCGGGAACGTAGTGATGGCCGACGGCGAAGACGACCGAGACGCGCTCGCCGGTGTGGGTATGGTCGAAATCGAGGCTGCGCGCGTTGGGCAGCGCAGCCAGCGCTGGCCGGGCGAGCGGCAGCATCGATCCGGCGAAGACGAGCCGGGCAGCGTGGCTGAGGAAAAGGCGGCGGGAGTGTTTCTGCACTTTTCGTGTATGACCGTAGCAATTTTAATCGGTTGATTATACACCTATTTTTCCCGGCTTCGGAAGGCCTCCGCACGCTGGCGGAGCGCTTCGGCCAGGCGGGCGTCGCGGCCGTAGAGATCAGGGAAGAAACGTACCTTGCTGTCCTCGACGACGGTCGTCCGGTAAGTGATGATGACCGGCAACGGTTCGCGCAGCGGCAGCGTGGCCGAGCGGCCGCGCGTCATCGCCTCGACGATGCGCTCCTCGCTCCATTCAGGGGCGTCGGCAAGAACAAACTTGGCTAGTTCGACCGGCGCCTCGACGCGGATGCAGCCGTGGCTGAAATCGCGGCGGTCGCGCTTGAACAACTGCGGCGTGGGAGTGTGGTGGAGGTAGATGTTGTCCGGATTGGGAAAGATGAACTTGATGTCGCCCAGCGCATTTCTGGCGCCCGGCCGCTGGCGGATGCGCATCTGGCCACGCTGGACGGCGTCGATGTTCTCATCGGAAACGGAATTGATCACCCGACCGTCGGCACCGACGAACTCGAACCCCTGCTGGTGGAAGTAGGCTGGGTCGCGGCGCAGCTTGGGAATGGTTTCGCCGCGGGCGATCGACGGCGGCACGTTCCAGTAGGGACTGAACTCGACGTAGCGCATCTCGGCCCCGAAGATCGGCGTCAGTGTTTTTGGCGCATTGCCGACGATGACGTTCATTCTTGCCACCGGCTCGGCCGAACCGCGCCGCGCATCGTAGGCGCGCAGCACGAACTCCGGAACATTCACGACGACCGCGCGCGGCGGCCGCGGCGTCCAGCGCAGACGTTCCATGGCCAGTTCGATCTGCTGCGCGCGGGCGCCCGGCGGCACGTTCAACTGCTCGAATGTTGCTTTGCCGACCACGCCATCCGGCGTCAGTCCGTGGCGCGACTGGAATGCGCGCACCCCGTCGACGGTCGCCCCTTCGTAGCGGGTGGTCGCGGAAGTGCCGGTCGGCAGATCACCGAGCAGTGCGAGGCGGCGCCGCAACTCCGGCACGCCCCCCCAGGCCTGGCCCGGTTCGAGCTTTTTGCCGGGAAGCGGCGGCAGGCTGTTGCGCCAGGCCGGATCGTTGGCCAAGGCGCGGTAGCCGGCCAGCGCCTCGCGCAGGGCCACGTATTCCGGCAGCGGCGGGCGAGCGTCGGCAACTGCCTCGGCCAGTCGGCCGTCGGCGATCATCTCGTTTAGCGACGACGCGCCCGGCGGGTAGCGCCCGCCGGGCGCGTCGAAGCCCTCGCCAATCTGCCGGGGATCGATGCGGCCGGAACGCAGGTCGCCGAGGTAGCGCGAGAAGGCAGCGGTCAGCGCTGCGTCGAGGGAGGCGAGCGAAGCGGGCGCCGCCGGTGATTCCCGGTCGGCGCGCACGACTGCGGCGCGCAAGCCGTCGGCGTCGTAATCGCGGGCATCGAGCCCGTCATCGGGTGCGGCGGCGAGGATCGCGACGACCTCGAGCGCGGCGGCGGTCGGTCGGCCATCGGCGAACCAGAGCAACGGCTGCCCGCCGACGGCCGCAAACGCGGATAGCGCGAGGCTGAGCGCGAACAGCGGGACGAGGAGAGCGTTCGGCAGGCGGCGGAGCATGGTGGCATTAATCATCGATCACCGCCATTATCCTCTATCGCTAGAATGGAAGCCTGATCTCGTTGCCGGAGGAGCGATGCTGGCCAAGTCGGACCCCCCCGAACCACCCCTATCCGCCGCGGGCTCGCTGCATATTTCCGCGCGGCGGGCGGGCGGGGTGATCGTCGAACTGCAGGTCCGCCTGGTCAGGCCGCCGGTTGCCCGGATCTTCATCGGCCGGCCGCCGCAATTCGTGTGCGACGCCGTTCCCCGTCTCTACGCGCTGTGCCGGACCGCCCAGCAGGTGGCCGCGCATGCGGCATTGGCCGCGGCTGCAGGCGAACCTGCCACGGCGGCGGATGAGCGCGCGCTGTGGCTCGAATTCCTGCATGAGACCTTCTGGCGGCTGCTGCTCGACTGGCCGCTCGCCCTCGGCGTGCCCCCGGCGCCGGACGCTTTCGTTGCCTGGCGTGCGACCGGTCACGAAGGCGACCGGGTGGCCGCAACGCAGCGTCTGTTCGCGGACACGCTCGACGAACTCGGCGAAAAATGCCTCGCCCGTCTGGTTGACCGTGACGAGCCGGATCTCGCCTTCCCTGCCTTGTCGCCGGAGCCATGGCTTGCCTTCTGGCGGGGCGGGGTGGAGCGGCCGCCGCTGTGGCCGGTGCCGGCTTCGATTGCAGCGGCCTACCGGCAACGGCTGGCGGCCGCCAGCCGGGCGTGTGCTGCGCTGGCCGGCTGCCAGCCGTTTCCGCTGGCAGCCGCCGGCGATTCCGGCTGGGGCGTGGCGCAGGTGCTGACGGCGCGCGGCGTCCTGACCCATGCCGTCAGTCTCGACAACGGGTTGGTGACACGCTACCGCGTCCAGGCGCCGACCGACGAGTCCTTCGCCACTGCCGCACCGCTCGCCGGGCTCCTCGCTGGCCAGCGCTTCGCCATGCGGGAAGAGGCGCGGCGCGTGCTGGACCAGGCCATCCTGGCGCTCGATCCCTGCCTGCCGCATGTCGTGGAACTGGCAGATGCATGAAATGTCGCTCGCCGAGGGCGTGATGCAACTGGTCGAGGGCACGGCGCGGCGCGAAGACGCCCGTCGCGTGACGCTGGTCGTGCTGGAAATCGGCCGCCTGTCGTCGGTCGAGCCGGAAGCGCTGAAATTCTGCTTCGCTGCGGTGACTCGCGGTAGCATTGCCGAGGGGGCCGCGCTGGAAATTGTCGACGTGCCGGGCGCCGGTTGGTGCGTGGCGTGTTCGGCAACGGTGGCGATGGCAGAAGTGTTCGGCGCCTGTCCCCGATGCGGCGGCTACCAGGTGCAGGCGACCGGCGGCACCGAGATGCGGGTCAGGGAAATAGAGATCGAATAGCGGGAGACAGAGCAATGTGTTCAGTATGCGGCTGTGGCGCGGGCGAGACGAAGATCGAGGGTGAACAGCATGCTCATGCGGACGGCACGGTACACAGCCACCCGTACGAGCATGGTGACGATCACCACCACGAACCTGCGGCGGCGGCCGGCGCGGCCCACCCGGAGAGCCACCGCCACGCCGACGGCAGCGTTCCTGCGCACGACCACCATCACGAACATGGCGTCGGCGGCGACCTCGATTTCGGCGCCGGTCCGGCCCGCGCGCATGCGCCGGGGATGAGCCAGTCGCGCATGGTGCAGATCGAGCAGGACATCCTGGCCAAGAACGACGCCTACGCCGCCGCCAACCGCCAGTGGTTCGACGAGCGCGGCATCTTCGCGCTGAACCTCGTCTCCAGCCCCGGCT
>Ga0105090_10001143_pt1 | contig 14104 bp, 9 predicted proteins | sample PPLLak3March2015_FD_79110 | JGI IMG/M metagenome (GOLD analysis project Ga0105090, IMG submission 79110) | Freshwater sediment microbial communities from Prairie Pothole Lake near Jamestown, North Dakota, USA - PPLs Lake P7 Core (1) Depth... | ecosystem: Environmental > Aquatic > Freshwater >... | reverse complement strand
CATCGCCACCGAGATGCTGGCCGACAGCATCGCCGCCTTCTCGGCCGGGTTGACGGCCGCGACGGCCGCGAACGCGTTGATCAGGCCGATCACGGTGCCGAGCAGGCCCATCAGCATGCCGACATTGGCCAGCGTGGCGAGATAGTGCGTGCGCTTCTCGAGGTGCGGGATGACCTCGATCAGGCTCTCTTCCATCGCCTTCTCGATGTCCTCGCGGCGCTGGGCGGTCGCGATGCGCGACATGCCGTAGCGCATCACCGTGGACAGCGCCGAATCGGTCTGCTCCGCGAGCTCCATGGCCTTGCGGAAGTTGCCGGCCTTGATCAGCGGCGCGAGCTCGGCCCACAGGCGGCGATTGCCCTTGGCGACGCGGTGCAGGTAGATGAAGCGTTCCACCGCGAACCCGAGGCCGACCGCGAACACGGCGGCAATCGGGTAGAGGAACGGCCCACCCTGCTTGAAGAAATTGACGATCATGTCGAAGGCATTCATGGCTCTTGGGCTCCGGGGGACGTACGGTCGGGACTTTGCGACGTCAGGTCGCGGAAATACGTGATCTCGCGCCGGAATTCGTCACGATCCAGCGGCGCAAGCACTTCTTCGATCAGGCTGCCCATCGGTCGGTCTGGCCCGGCCGGCGGCTCGGCGGCTTTCCAGGGCACGATGCTCATGACCTTGGGCAGCTCGCGGTTGCCGGTGATCGCGGTCGTATCGAGCTGCAGCCGGTCGACGGCGTGCGCCTGCGGCTTCGGCTTCGGCGCATCGGTGGCCCAGGCACCCTGCGTCGCGCCCAATGCAAGCACGGCGGCGACGATCTTCCACGAATTCATGGCTGCACCTCCGCGGTGCGTGAAACCTGGCCGCGCCGCGTGCGCAGCTCGACGAGCCACGCGGCGACCCGTGGATCGGCATCTCCCGACAGCGCCTGGTAGCGCTCGTAGTGCACCAGCGCCTGCGCTGGCTCGCCGAGGTAGAGGTCGAGCAGCATGGCCAGGTTGCGTTCCGGCTCGGCATAGGCGGGATCGGCCGCGATCGCGCGCTGGTAAGCGGCGCGAGCTTCGGTGAATCGGCCGAGGCGACGCTCCGCGATCGCGAGTCGGTTCAGGCCCGCCGGATTCGTCGGGTCGAGCTGCAGCGCGGCCAGCAGCATTTCGCGCGCCTCTTCGTTGCGTTCCGCCTCGAGCGACTCGCGTGCCGCGGCGAATTGCGGCGCGACCTCGGGCGGCGTCACGGCGGTAGCGTCCGCGCCGTCGGGGCTCTCGATCCGCGCGTAGCGCCCGGGCTTCATCTGCGCGAGCGCCGCGTAGCTCTTCTTCACCCAGTCGTCATAGACGCCTGCGGCGGCACGACTGGCATTCTTCTCGTGAATGCCGATGGCCTTCTCCTCGAACGGGTACGCCTGCTCCTCGAGCAGCAGGTCGTACTGCTCGAGCTCCTCGGCCGACAGGTCGCCAGGCCGCTCGGATTCCATAAGAGACTGGCCGAGATGACGGTACAGGTCCGCCATTGCAAAACTGGCCTCGGTCGTGACCGCGGCAATGCCGTATTCTGCGGCCCGTGCATAGCCCGCCAGCGCTGCCTCGAGGGCCTGTTTTTTGGCGAGCAGCGAGCGGTCGAGCGGAGCCGCCAGCTTGACGGCTCGCGCGGCACCGTCGAGCGGTCGCGCGATCTCGATCGACGCACCGGCGGCAAGGAAGCGGCTACGATCGGTTCGCAAGGCACCGGCCGCGGCGTCGGCAGCGATCAGGTCGTCCAACCAGCGCCTGCGGTCGGCACCGTCGCCGGCCTCCGCGGCCAGTTCGGCCAACTCGTGCCGCGCCTCGATGGCAGGCTCGAACGGTGCGGGGTAGCGGCCGACGTATCCGGCATAGGAGAGCCGTGCGGCTGCGACGTCGGCAATGACCGTGTACAACTCGGCCGCCTGCCACAAGGCGGCACGGCGCACCTCCGCATCTTCCATCGCGTTTGCGGCGACCCGTTCGAGCTCGACCGCAGCCTCGCGTTGCCTTCCGCCCTCGAGGTAGGCAACGGCGAGCTTGCGGGTCGCGTCTGCCTGTAGCGGATGCTGCGGATGATTGCGGCGGAATGCCTCGAGCACGGTCGCGGCCTCGCTCCACTGTTGCGCGGTCACGAGCAGCGTGGCCGCGTCGTACTCGGCAGTGGCACGGACCGGGGAAGCGGGCGCCACGCTCGCGACGCGCAGGAATTCGCGGACGGCGCCGGCGACATCGCCCGCCGCCTGCTTCGCTTCCGCCTGCCGGTAGACCGACGCCGCCAGGCGCTCCGTGACCTCGGGACGCAGCGGATCCTCCGGCGGCAGGCTCGCCGACAGCTCGCCGTAGGCACGCTCCGCCTCTGCGAAGCGCGCCGAATCGAAGTAGGTGTGCGCGAGCACGGTCCAGGCCACCAGCTGCTGGCCGGCATCGGCCCGCGAACCGAGCGCCAGCAGCCGCTGCGCGACCGATTCAGCCCGGTCCCGGTCGCCCGCGTCGAACAGCGCCTTGGTCGTGCGGGCGAGCACACCCGGCACCTCGGACTGCCCAGGGAACGTGTCGGCGAACCGCAACGAGGAGTCGATCGCGCGCAGCCGGAGCGAGGCACGCTGCGCCTCGGGCACCTGCGCCTCGGCCTTGTCGTAGGCCACCAGCGCTGCGTAGCCAGCGCGGCCTGCGGCCGGATTCGGCCCATACGAATAGGCAGCGCGCTCGTACTCGGCGGCGGCGGCTTCGAAGTTCGCGCCCTCGAACAGCAGGTCGGCGAGCAGCAGCCGGGTCGCCGGCGCCTGCGGCGCGCCGTCGAAGCCGTCGAGATAGTCGCGGTACCAGCGCACGGCCGCGTCGCGGTCCGCCGCAGCGCCGCTTTTCTGTGCCAGCGCATGGTGGTGCTGCGCGAGGTCCAGCAGATTCGACTGCACCGCGTTGCTCACGGCCGGATCAAGCGCCGGTCCCTGCGTGCGCCAGAACTCGCTGCGCGGACCATACTCCTCGACGAGCTGCCGCTTGCCGTCCAGCACCAGCGAAGTGAAGCCGCCCTTTGCATAGGCTTCGGTCGCGCCGACCAGCAGCAGCGGCGCGTCCGGATCAAGCGGGCGGCGCCGCGCGAAGGCCCGGTACGCTTCGGCGCCGTCCTGGTAGCGCTCCTTCTCGACGTACAGGTCGCCAAGCGCGCGATACAGTCGTGACTCGTACGACGCCGCGCCATGCCGGTCGAGCGCCGCCTGCAACGAGACCGATCCTTCCGACGCCGCGAACGTGATCGCGAGCGCTCGCATCGCGTCGGCGGACAGTTCCTGCTCCGGTCGCGACAGGTCCGCAGTCGGGCGGATCTTGCCGCCCTCGACCAGCAGTCCATCGAGCAGCGCGAGGAACGAAGCGCTGCTCTCCTCGTCCCGCGACTGCTTGAAGAGCGACCAGCCGTGCTTGTAGAGCGCCTGCTGCCGGAATGCCGAGCTGGCGTCGCGGCCGAGCACGGCGGCATAGGCGCGCTCCGCCTCCGCGTAGCGCTGCGCGCTGAAGAAGGTCTCGCCGCGCCTGAACTGCGCCTCTTCGTAGTACGCGGTGTCCGGGTGAGCAGCGACCAGCTCGTCGAGCCGTGCCAGCGCCGCCTCGGGCTCGCCGAGGCTCTCGTGAGCGCGCGCAAGCTGGTAAATAGCCACGTCCGTGTCCGCAGCCTGCGGCTGCTCCGCAAGCAGCTGCTCGTATGCCGCAATCGCTTCGCGCGCGACGGTCGTCGCCTGCTCGCTGGTCGCACCCTCCTGCGCCCGCAGGTGCTCGGCTTCCGTCAGCCGCAGGTCGCCCAGACGCCGCAACGCCTGGGCGCGCAGCGCCGGATCGGTCTCCGGAATCCTCAGGAATTCTTCGTAGCTGCGCGCGGCGAGCCCGACGTCCGCGACGACCGGCTCGTCGGGCCGCACCGGGGTGCTGCGCGATGCGAGGTCCGCGAGCGTCGCCGGGCCGCGTGACTTGCGCGCCGCCTCGGCCTGCGGCGCGTGGCAAGCCAGGCAGGCGAGCACTGCCATCAGCAGGCGCGCGCTCACCGCGAGGCTCCGACGGTCGCACCGTCATAGAGCGAGGCGAGTGCGAACTGCGCCTGCATCGCATAGCTCGCGAGCCGCCGCTTCTGCGCCTCGAGTTCCTGCACCGCGACGTTCGCGAGCATGCGCTGCTGCGCTACGGCCGTCGCGTCGATGCGCGGCCCGATCGCGTCGACGCGCTGCGCGAGCTCGTCCACGCGCTGGGCGAACCCCGCCGTCTCCCGCGGCGCGGATCCGCCGGCCTGCTCGACCTGCGCAAAGCGCTCGCGGGCTTCGGCCAGGGCGGCCCCGGTCTCGCGCAAGGACGCTTCAGCGCGGCGCAGGCGCGCCTTGTATTCGGCGTCGAACTGCCAGATCTGCGTGCCGCGGAGCAGGCGCACCCGTTCCGCGAGCGCCTCGCGCTGCGGGCCCGCGGGTAGCCCGGCCAGGACCTGCTCGATCCGCTCCAGCGCGGCCCACTGCCGGCGCTCGACGTCGGTGGCCAGGGCCGCCACGTCCCGGCTCGCTGAGATGCCGGCGATGCGTTGCGTCAGTTCATCCTGGCGCTGCGAGAGACTCTCGAGATCGGTGCTCGCGAGCACCTCGGTCTTGCGGGGCGCCCGCGCCGCGGCCGCCAGCTCGCGAGCCTCCACCATGTGGCCGAACGCCGCCAGAGATTCGCGTGAGCGCTCGAGGTTGCGCCGCATGATGCGCAGGTCGCGATAGTTCTTCAGGCCCTCCTGGAATTCGTGCGACGCGAGCAGGTGGTAGAGGTACCGCGTGTGAGGCGCGTCGGGGATGTTCTGCAATTGCCAGAACCAGCCGACGGTCGCTTCCTGCGGCGCAGCGTCGAGAATGGCGTCGAGGAAGCCGCCCTCGCGAATGGCCGCGATCGACTCGTCGATGCGCGTCGATTCCTCGGCGTAGGCCTGCACTGCAAGGCGATACTGCTGCGCCGCCTGTCCGTTCGACGCGAGCTGGGCATAGGCGTAGGGCACCGCAAGGAACGACTCCTGCACCGCGGAATCGAGCAGGCGACCCTCGCGCAGCTCGAGCCAGGGCACCAGCGCACGCTCAGGGCGCTGCACCTCCGACTCGGCCCAGCCGAGACCGAGCAGCGCCCGGTTCGTGAACGGGCCATCCAGCCGGACACGGCTCAGCGCCGCGACGGCAGGCTCGCCGGCGCGATCCTGCAGGTGTGCGAATCCCAGTGCAAGATTGGCTCGATCGCGCAGCGACCGGTCCTCGTCGGACCGGGCTGCCATCGTCCCCACGGACTCGAGCAGTCGCCGTCCCTCCTCCGCCGAACCGGAGCGGACCATCGCGACGCCGAGATTGAACCGTGCGTAGGGTGCCCAGTCGTCATCAGCAGCCGGCTGCAGCGCTCCCACGGCCTCGCTGTAGCGACCCTGCGCCATCAGAACGTTCGAGGCGAGCAGACGGCGCTCGGACTCGAGCGGGCCCGGCAGCGGCGCGCGGATGCGCTCGAGGCTGCGCCACGCCTCGGCGTGGTAGCCGCGCTGGTAGCCGATCCGCGCCAGGTAGAAGTGCGCTCGGTCGCTGACCGACTGCGGTACCGGGCCGGCCAGCAGGCGGTTGAAGATCCGCGACGCTTCGGCATGCAACCCCAGCGACAGATAGAGGCCGCCGGAGAGCAGCTCGGCTTCCGCCGAGTGGTGCTCGATCCGGTTGAGGTCGCGCGACACCTCGAGGCGCACCAGCGCGTCGAAGTAATCGTCCTGGAAGAAGTGGAACAGCACGTCGCCGTAATCGAGGTCGCGGACCTTGCCCGGTGGCGGCAGGTCGCGCGCGGCGTCCCCGGCATGAGCGGCGCCCGCGCCACTGGCGAGCACGCCGGCGACACAGATCAGCGTCCAGCGTCGGATGCGCGATCGGCTCATGGATCAGCCTCGAAAGGCCCTTACTCCCACTGGCGCACGACGAACTCCGGCTGCAGCGCGGCCTGCCGGTCGCTGATGCGGAGCTCGAGGTACTTGGCGCCGATCGCCTTCTCGAACTTGAGCGTCGTGCCGCGCCGGTAGTCGCGCTCGTGCGGGCCCTTGCCGGTGAAGAACGCGACGATCTCGTGCTCGCCGGCTTTCAGGTTGCCGAGGAACAGCTTCTGCACGCCGCCGCGGTGCAGCGCCTGCACCTCGCGCTCCGTGTACAGGTAGTTCGCGACCTCCTTGTCGTCGACCTTGAGCGTCACCGAGTCGAGCGCGAAGAACGTGCCGACGTCCAGCGAAAGGAACACCGCGACCTGCGTGCTGGCCGGATACAGCAGTTCCTCCTCGAGGCGGAACAGGTCCCGGTTGAGGTCGACGAGCTGCTTCTTGAGTACCTGGACGTCCTGGTCGACGCTGCGCAGGTCCTGTGCAGGATCGGCCGCGTGCCCCGGCGTGCCCAGCAGCAGGCCGCCACAAACCACCATCGCACCGGCGCAAGCGTGCCAGCGCAGCCGTGCCGCAAGCCGCCTGATCGAACTGTTCACAGGCTCAACTCCTCGATCTGCCGGGCAATTTGCTCGCCCGAAATGCTTTTCTGCGACCAGGCGCCGCGCACGACGCCGTCCCGGTCGAGGAGCAGCGTGAGGGGCAGGCGATCGACGTCGTAGAGTCGGCTCACGGACTGCCGGGTATCGAGCAGGGTCGGAAACTTGAGGCCGAGCGACTTTGCGACCGAGGCCGCGCGCGCGTCGTCGCCTTCGAGATTGACGCCGAGCACGACCGGAGTCGCATCACCGGTTGTGGCGGGCAGCGCGTTCAGTTGCGCCAGAGTGTCGCGACAGGGACCGCACCAGCTCGCCCAGAACGCGAGCACGACCACGTCGCCCCGGTACTCGGACAGCCGGAGGTTGCGGCCGTCGGTGGCCTTGAGGGCGAAATCCGGCGCGGCGTTACCCGTCGCGGGGCGCGCATCGGAGAGGACCGGAAAAGCGAGCAGGCCCGCCACCGCTGCGGCGAGCAGCGCGAGCGTCTCGAACAGTGCCCGTTGCCGGGCACGCGCATACCAATCCCTGCGTTGCATGCTGGCAACCCCGCTGTCATGGGTGGGACCCGAAGACCGGAAGCTTTGCGTCCCCGTCTTTCGACGGGTTTGCCCTTGTCAGTCGCGAGGGATCGTCATACGCGCGCCGCGGCCATGTCAACGAAACGCGCGCGCCGCTGCACGCAGACTGCAATGCGTCACACTTTGCGGCGCGAGCTGGCGCGAAACCCCTATTGCGGCGGGGCCAGCCCGTCCGAATAGAAGATGCGGCCGTCCTTGTCGACGATGACCGCTTCAACGTCCGGCAGCCGGCCCACGAGCTCCATGCCACGCTCCACGCCGAGCACGAACACGGCGGTCGACAGGCCGTCGGTCAGCGTCGCGTCCGGGCCGATGATCGTCGCGCTGCGGACGGCCCGCGCCACGTCGCCCGTGCCCGGCACGAGAATGTGGTGATAGCGCACGCCGTCCTCCTCGAAGTAGCGCTCGTAGTCCCCGGACGTCGAGATCGCCTCGTCCTCGAGCGGCAGGCGCGTCACCATCTTGCCCTCGTTGCGGGGATCACGAACGCCGACGATCCACGGTTTGCCGCGGCGATCGCCGAGCAGCCGCGTGTCGCCGCCCGCATTGACCATCGCGTGCTCGATGCCGAGCTGCCGCAACGCCTCGATGCTGCGGTCCACCGCATGCCCCTTGCCAATGCCGCCGAGGTCGATGCGCACGCCCTTGCGCAGGAAGCGGATCGTGTTCCGGTCGCGATCCACGTGCACCTGCCGGTAGTCGACGCCGGGCAGCGCGGCCGCGACCTGCTCGTCGCTCGGGCGCTGTCGGGCGCGGTAGTCGTAGAGGTAGCCGACACTGGCGTAGGTGATGTCGAAGGCGCCGTTGCTGAGCCGCGAGAAATCCAGCGCCCGGGACACGACGTTGATGATCTCAGGATCGACCGCGACGGGACCCTCGAAAGCATGCGCGTTGACCGCCGACAACTGGCTCTCCGGCTTGTACGTGCTCATCAGCTCGTCGGTGCGGCGCATTTCGGCGATCACCGCGTCCATGGCGCGCGTGGCGAGGTCCGCGTCCTCGGACCAGAGCTCCACGGCGACGCGCGTGCCCATGATCGCTTCCTCGCGGTAGAACCATTCGGCGCGCGCCGGCGCAGTGGCGAGCAGCAACGAAATCGCGACGATCAGGAAGCGCGGCATCGGCAGATCACTCCGTTGGGACCGGGGTCGGGACGGCGACAAGACTAGCGGTGCGAGCGCGCGCTCACAACGACGGGTGGGTCGCCGCCCTCGCCCGCGTTTCGGCGTGCAGGCGCCGCAGGAAACCAAGCACGGTCGGCTCCGCTTCGGCCGGAGTCATCAGGCGTTGCTCGACCAGCACTTGCGCAACGTCACGGATCGAACGCCGCCCGTCCACCAGGGATGCAACGTAGGCGAGCACGCGCAGCTCGAGCTGCCGCCCCTCGAGCTCTGGCAGCAGCGGCACTGGCAGGTCGGTGCGCTCCAGCCAGTCGGGCGACCGGCGTGCCCGCGCGGGAACCTCGCATTCATCACGCTTGGTCGCGGCAAACGTCACCACGGATTCGAGCCGCGCGTGGCGGCTCGCGGGCGAGCCGAGGTAAGGAATGGCATCCTCGCGCTGCAGTACCACCGCAAAGCCGGCGGCTGCGACGATCTCGAGCACCTCCTCCACAGCGTACCGACGGGCGGGATCATCGCTCGAGAATGACAGCGAACCGCTGTTCACCCAGCGCCCACCGGGCCGCAGCCAGGCGTTGATCCGGCGGGCGAAGGCCTCGAGATCCTCGTCGACGATGTCGATCAGCCAGGGCGTGACGACGGTATCGAACGCAGCCGCGGCAAACGGCCCGTCGGTCGCGTCGGCGAACACGAGGTGCAGCCCCTCGGCCGCCGGCGCAGGTGCCTGCAGCTTGCGCAGGATCGCATGGCTGTCGATGTCACGCGGCGCGATCGGGAATTCATAGAGTTCGATCGACTCGCCGGCCAGCAGGCGCCGCGCGGCGAGCAGGAACAGCGGATTGAGGTCGGCTGCGATCAGCGTCCGCGGACGACGGCGCTGATGCACGTCGTAGGCGAGGCGGCCGGCGCCGACCCCGAGCAACAGCGTCCGACCCGGCGCCGCGTTGCCGAGCGCCTGATCGACGAGACGGAACGAGGCTTCATTCTCGGCCTCGCCCCAGCACCAGTCGCGGTGCAGGTTCGCGTAGTAGCTGCTGAGACCCTGGCTCGACGGCAACGATACGCCGAGGGCGCGATAGAGGTCCGGCGCGGCCGCGCTACCGAGACCGAGCGGTGCCAGCAACGCGCGCAGGCGGCGTGCGTGATCGGTGCACGCCGCAGCGAGCAGCTTCAGCCGATTGCGGGTCGCGGCGCGGGTGACGTCCGGACCGAGGGCGCCGCGATAGCGGTCCGCCTGTGCCTCGAGCTCCGCGAGGAATGCGTGCGTCCGGCCGCGCCACTCGCCGAGCACGTCCGCCGGATCGGCAAACAGCCACGGCAATCCATCGACCTCCGGAAACTCGACGGAGCAAGCAGCGCATGACAATGCGGCACCCGGCGCGAGCGGCCCGCGACAGCGCGGGCAGCAAAGCAGGTCGAGCGGCAGCGACTGGCGGGGACTCGCCATGGGTGCCGCGAGCCTACCACGGCTGCGTCAGCCGATGCGCCCGTTCACGATCGGGTTGAACGCGACCAGGCTGTCCTGCAGCGCGGCCGAGCCGAGCCCGTTGCGCGGGAACTTCTGCGCGAACTGCCCCTGCTCGCCATGCAGCGCCATGTAGTTCAGCACGACGGTCTCAACGAGCAAGTTGACGTTGCTGGCCGCCGGGCTCGAGGCCGTCTCGACCGAAGCGTCGCTGCGAAAGTAGCCGATCTGCTGGTGCCGCGCCGCGCCGCCCGCTCCGGTGTCGACCAGCCTCGGCCGCCCGAGCGGACTGTAGACGAGGAAGAACGAGGCCGCCGTCGACTGGTTGTCGCTGGTCCACATGAACTTGCCGCGCCCGTCCACGGTGTTGTCCACCTGGCCGCTCGCAGACAGCGAGCCGTCCGAGAAGACGTACAGCATCAACGGCATGCCGCGACGCGACGCGTATTCGAGGCAGGCACCCATGCAGCGGCCGGCACGCAGGTCGCGGATCTCGCCGGTCGCGCGGCCCTGCCCGTGATAATCGTAGCCACCCATCGTGATCGTGCCGGCGCCGGCGTAACCGGACAGGACCATCTTCATGACCGCGGCGGTCTTGCGGAACTCCGCGTCCGCATCGTACTCCGCTCGCGAGAAGACGCCGGAGCTGCCGACGATGTCCGGGTCGAGCTCCGGATTGAGGCTCGACGGATCGCCGAAGCGGTCCACGACGTCGGCGGCCTTCACGTAGCCACAACTGACCAGCTCGCGGACGACCTCGTTGCGCGTGACGGTGGTCTTCTTGGGATCCGGCCAGGGCTGCCTCGGATCGACCATCTGCATCTTGCGGTGGCTGATGCGCTGGATCGCCTCCATGACGACCACCGTGTCGTCGACGTTCAGCAGGTTGGCCAGCTGCCCGGTGTCGACGAGCCCGGTCACGTCGCTCGCGCGATCAATCTTGGTCGGCCGCACCGACAGGTCGATCAGGCCGGCCGGCGCCATCGAGTTGCCACCCGAGTCCGACGCGCGAGAGCCGATCAGCGTCGCGAGCGAGCCGTCCGCACCGGCGCGATGGATGCCGTACATCGGGTTGTGCGGATTGTTGCCGGTGTCGTTCTCGGAGCGCGCTGCGATCACGGCGCCGTTGACACTCGCCGCTGTGGCCGGGGAGACGCGATCGAGGATGCCGCGCAGGAATGCGCTGTCGGAGTGGAACGCAAGCCCCAGCGAACTGTCCGTGAAGCTCTGGCCGTTCACCGGGTTCGTGAGGCCGGGCACCATGTCCCCCGGCAACCCCATCTTCGCGTAGCCCGCGGTGCTCAGGAAATCGAGCTGCCCGCCCGGGCCGCCGATCAGCACGTTCGAGCCGACCATGTTGGCGCCGCCCGCGAGATCGATGCAGATGAACGGGATCTTGCCCGCGCCGAGCACTTCGATGCCGCAAGTCGAGCGCAAGGCTTCGAGGTCCGGCGAAAGCGCCGCCATCGCCGCGCGCGGGTTTGCGAACAGCCCGAACACCGTGGGAGCCACCACGGTACCGAGTCCCGCAGCGAGTCCCTGCGCGAGGAAATCGCGCCGCGTCACGGGCCGCTTGTGTCCTTCGGCGTGCCGGATCGGCTCGTCGAGCGCGAGCTGCCTGGGGGGTGCCTTGCGGATGATCATGTTGCCTTCCTCGGATCGTGGCGGCGGGCCACGTCAGTGCACCAGGGTAACGGCGCTGCCGAGCAGCGCGGCGCAGCTCGCCTTGACGATGGTCCCGGTACGACCCGCCGGGCAACTGCTGCCGCAGGCCGAGAGCCGGGTGATCAGGTTGTCGATCTCCGCGCGCACTTCGGCTGCGCCGGGCTCGGTCGCGACGTTCTGCGCCATCATTCGGCCGACCAGCGCGTCGAGCACGATCGCCCTCCCCGCCGGGCTGAAGGCCACGGAAGGGCTAGCTGCAAAATCGAACCCCGGGAAGTACGCCGCACGCGCGCCGGGATCCTCGGCGAGCGCATCGCAATACTGGATCGCCAGCTGCGCGATCGCCACCGGATGCGCCGAGACAAACGTATCGATGCTCTCGATGGTCGGCAGCGCCTGCTTGACCTGCTCGTAGGTCGCCTGGACGCTCGGCCGCGTCGGGCTCACGCCCGTCAGCTCCGACATCGTCGCGTTGATCTCGTCGAACACGCGCAAGCCGATGTCCGCGGCACGCTCGACGTCGGGCGGCGGGGCCGGCGCGAGCGGCACCGGGTCGGTGCGCACGTTCTGGCGGCCGCCGAGCACGTCGAAAGTCAGGAAGAACTCGTCGAGCTCCGGTCCCTTCTCCAGCGCGATCACCGTGCCGATGCTGGAAAGCGGTTGTCCGAGCGGACCGAACTGCGAGTCCGTGATTGCCGTGTCGAGCGTGCGGTATGCCTGCCCGACGTCGACCTCGGTGCCGTTGATGCCGATCCGCATCCCGGCGAGCGCAATGCTGCCCGGACGCGCGGCCGGATCGAGGCTGATGAACGCCGGCTTGTCGAACAGGTAGCCGTAGCTGTCGAACTGGCTGACCTCGAACAGGATATAGGCCTGCGGCATGTCGACGAGGTGACTGACCGAGAACAGCAGGTAGAACTTCTCGCCGACGCCCGCCTGGAAGTTCTGGTTGATCTGCTCCGGCGTCAGCGCGCGGTTGTGCACCGCGACGAGTCGGAAGATGCCCTCGAACTGCCGGTCGCCCGAAACCTCGTTGCCGAGCACGAACGCGAACGTGTCGTCCCAGTCGGCGAGCGTGCCGCCCGCCGACGGGTCGGCATCGCCGGTAAATTCACCGTTCACGTAGATGCGGCGGCCGTTGACCGGGTCGTAGGTTGCCACCACGTGCTGCAGCGTCGCCTGCAGGTCCTCATCATCGTCTGAGGTCGTGAGCTTCGGGTCGCCGGCCTGGCTGGTCGTCCTCGACCGGTTGTAGAAGTCGTAGCTGTAGAGCGTCTGACCCAGCATGAAATTGCGCGTCGTCGAGCCGCCTGAATACGACACGATGCGTGCGTCCTCCTGGGCCACGTTGCCCGGCGCGACCCAGGCCTCGATCGAATACTCGCCCGTGCCCTTGATCAGGTCGTGCAGCTTGCGGCTCGCCGTCGTCGACCCCTGCGCCTTGCCGCTGCGGACATTGATGCCCCAGCCGCCGACCCAGGTCACGTCGCCCGAGAGGTTCAGGTTCAGCGCCGGCTCGACGCCGCTCGTGTCGTAGGCCACGGTGCCGGTGCCGGTCTTGAATTCCCAGAGACCGATCACGCTGCCGTTGTAACGATTGCCGCCGCTCGCGACGGTGCCGTCGTACAGGCCGAGCGCCTTCGACAGCACCAGCGACGAGTCGACCTGCGTGAGGGGGACCGAGGCTGCAAACGCACTGATTGCCGCCTCCATCTCGCTCGAGTTGGCGGCGCAGTCGCTCCAGCAATTATGGAACTCGCTGCGCAGCCGCGTTACCAGCCGCGACAAGGCCGGCTGGTCGAGGTTGATCTTGACGCGCGCCGCCGCGTAGGCCTCGTTCAGGTCGCTCGAGGCGAAGAACGGCGACTGCGAGTTCGCCGCGGACGGGGCGTGGCAGCGCGAGCAGTACTCCTCGAGCAGCGGGTACACGGTACTCGCGAACAGGTCCGGCGCGGCCGGGAAGCTCCTGCTGGCGCCCGGATTGCGGATCGGCGGTGCCTTGAGCTCGACGCCGGCGCTGCCGCCCGCAGTCGCTCCAGCCCAGTTCGAGATCCAGGTCGTCAGGATGTCGGCGCAGGCAGCCGAGCTGGCGAGCCAGCAGTTGTGACCGCCCGCCACCTTGGTGACCAGTCGCGAGTCGCGCGGCGAGCCGAGCGTCACGATCCCGTTGGCTGCGGCGTACGCGAGGTTGATGTCGTCCTGCCGCACGAACTGCGGGGCCTGCCCACCCGCGGTATGGCACTGCCCGCAGCGATTGGTCGCCTTGAGGTTGTCCCAGACGTTGATCTTGAAGGACTGCACGTCCGCGGTCGCCGGCGGCGGGCCGCTGTAGGCCGCCGGCGTGCCGCCGGACGTGACGGGGTTCTGGACCGTCTCCGCCCCGCCTCCGCAGCCCGCCAGCAGCGCGAGCACCCCGCAGGTGGCGAGGACACGGGTCACGAACGATGTCTTGCCCACAGTACCCATGGCGTGCTCCTACTCACCCGCGCAGTAGGTGGCCGCTTCGGCGAACACCCGCTTCAGCCGGTACCCGCTCGACTTGAACGAGGCGGTCATCGCGTCCACGCGCGCCCGGTCCTGCGCGTCGCTCGGCGCGCGGAAGCAGACGTTGCGGAAGACCTTCTCGACCTGGCAGCGGGCGAATCGCTCCGTGCCCGCGAGCTCGCGACCCATCGATTTCGCGCCCTGCCCGCGTCCCGGCAACGAGGCATCCCAGCCGAGCAACGCGTTGCGGCCCTGGCGCCAGTAGTTGTCCCAATGGTCGTCGGGCGT
>Ga0105090_10001142_pt1 | contig 14105 bp, 12 predicted proteins | sample PPLLak3March2015_FD_79110 | JGI IMG/M metagenome (GOLD analysis project Ga0105090, IMG submission 79110) | Freshwater sediment microbial communities from Prairie Pothole Lake near Jamestown, North Dakota, USA - PPLs Lake P7 Core (1) Depth... | ecosystem: Environmental > Aquatic > Freshwater >... | reverse complement strand
GGCGCGCGGCTGGCGCAGCCCGGGGAGTTCACGCGGCGCGCGTTCGACAACGGCAAGCTCGACCTCGCGCAGGCGGAGAGCGTGGCCGACTACATCGAGGCCGCGACCGCAACCGCTGCCCGTGCAGCCGTGCGCAGCCTGTCGGGCGAGTTCTCGCGCGAGGTCCACGCGCTGGTCGACGGCGTCACGAAGCTGCGCATGTTCACCGAGGCGACGCTCGACTTCCCGGACGAGGACATCGAGTTCCTGCGCGCCTCCGATGCCGCCGGAAAGCTCCGCGCCTTGCGCGCGGCGCTCGCCGGGCTGCTCGCGAAGGCGGCAACCGGCGTACGCCTGGCGCAGGGGCTGGCGGTAGTGCTGGTCGGCCGGCCGAACGTCGGCAAGTCGAGCCTGCTCAACCTTCTCGTGCGCGAGGACGCCGCGATCGTCACGGCTATTCCCGGCACCACGCGCGACACCGTCGAGCGGCCGGCGGCCATCGGCGGCATCCCGCTCACCGTGATCGACACCGCGGGCTTGCGCGACACGACCGACGAAGTCGAGCGGCTGGGCATCGCGCGCACGCGCGCGGCGATCGAACGCGCCGACCTCGCGCTGCTGCTGGTCGATGCGCGCGAATCTGCGGACGCACTCCACCCCGATGACACGGCGGTGCTCGCGAGCCTGCCGGCCGAGCTGCCGCGGCTCGTCGTGCACAACAAGGCCGACCTCGCCCGGACCGAGCCGCGCGTCGAGCGGCGCGGCGAGCGTACGCACGTGTGGCTGTCGGCCCTGACCGGCGCGGGCGCGGATCTCCTCGAACACGAGGTGCTGGCGATCGCCGGCGTGGCGAGCGTGCCCGAGGACGCGTTCATCGCCCGCGAGCGCCACCTCGCCGCGCTGCGCGGGGCGGCGGCCCATCTCGACGAGGCGGCCGCGGAGCTTGCCTCCGCCGCGCCCGCGCTGGAGCTGTTCGCCGAGTCGCTGCGCGAGGCGCAGGATGCGCTTTCGGCGATCACCGGCGAGTTCACCGCCGACGATCTGCTCGGCGCGATCTTCTCCCGCTTCTGCATCGGAAAGTGACGATGACCTCCGCCGCCGCCCCACTCGCCGGGCTCACGATCCTCGACTGCACGAACGTGCTCGCCGGCCCGTTCGCCAGCTACCAGCTCGCCTGCCTCGGCGCGCGCGTGATCAAGGTCGAGAGCCCGACCGGCGACCTCGCGCGCCGCCTCGGCGCCGACCCGGCCTACGCGCGCGAGGCGATGGGCATCTCGTTCCTCGCCGCGAATGCCGGCAAGGAGTCGATCGCGCTCGACTTGAAGCACGAGCGGGGGCGCGAGGTGTTCGAGCGGCTCGTCGAGCGTGCCGACGCGCTGCTGGAGAACTTCCGTCCTGGGGTGATGGCGCGGCTCGGGCTCGCGCCGGAGCGGCTGCGCGCGATGCGCCCGTCGCTCGTCTACTGCGCGATCTCGGGCTTCGGGCAGGACGGCCCGCTCGCGCACAGCCCTGCCTACGACCAGATCGTGCAAGGGCTCGCCGGCGTGATGAGTGTGACCGGCGACGAGCGCAGCGCTCCCTTGCGCGTCGGCTATCCCGTCTGCGACACGATCGGCGGACTCACGGCCGCGTTTGCGGTGAGCGCGGCGCTGCTGCGTGCGAATGCCACCGGCGAGGGCGCGTTCGTCGATGTCTCGATGCTCGACGCGACGCTTGCGACGATGGGCTGGGTGGTGTCGAACTACCTCAATGCGGGGGTGGTGCCGCGGCCGCTGGGCAACGACAACTTCACCGCCGCGCCGTCGGGCACGTTCCGCACCGGCGAAGGGCTCCTCAACATCGCGGCCAACGAGCAGCGCCAGTTCGAGACGCTCGTCGACCAGCTTGGACTGCCCGACCTCAAGGCCGACCCGCGCTTCGCCGAGCGCGAGGCGCGCAAGCGCCACCGCGCCGAGCTGACCGCGATCCTCGAGCCGCAGCTTGCGATGCGCAGCGCAGCGCAGTGGGAGGAGCGGCTCAACGCCGCCGGCGTGCCGGCCGGTCGCGTGCTGTCGGTGCCGGAGATCCTCGCGCATCCGCACACTGCGCAGGGCGGACTGGTGGCAACGTTCGACGACGTGCCGGGGACGCCGCGCGAGGTGCGCGTGCTGCGGCCGGGCTTCCGCATCGACGGCGAGCGCCCGTCGCCGGCGTTTCGTCCACCGACCCCCTCGGAACACCGCGAAGCGCTGCTCGACGAGTTGGGGTTCGATGCCGCGCAGCGCGCGGCGCTGGTCGCGTGCGGAGCGGTGCACTGAGCGCCGCCTTTCGCGCTATGCTCGTTCCCCATAGCACCGGCCCCGATTGATCCGCAGGAGAAGCGTCCATGAACCGCCGCCGTTTCACTCAAGCCGCGCTCGGCACCCTCGCCGCCGCGCATTTCCCCGGCCTCGCCCGCGCGCAGGCGATCGGCACGCTCAAGATGATGATCCCGGCGAATCCCGGCGGCGGCTGGGACCAGACCGGCCGCGCGCTCGCGGCGGCGATGCAGTCGGCGAAAGCCGTCGGGTCGGTGCAGTTCGACAACAAGGGCGGCGCGGCGGGCACGATCGGCCTCGCGCAGTTCATCAACGCGCAGAAGGGCGACCCCGGCGCCGTGATGATGGGCGGCATGGTGATGGTCGGCGGCATCGTGCTCAACAAGTCGCCGGTCAACCTGACGATGGTGACGCCGCTCGCGCGGCTGACCAGCGAGTACCTGGTGGTCGTCGTGCCGGCGAATTCGCCGCACAGGACGATGGCCGACCTCGTGGCCGCGTTCAAGGCGGACCCGGGCAAGGTGAGCTGGCACGGCGGATCGGCCGGCGGCTCCGACCACATCCTCGCGGGGCTGATCGCGAAGGCGGTCGGCGGCGATCCGGCGAAGGTCAACTACATCGCGGCCAAGGGCGGCGGCGACCAGGTCGCCAACATCGTCGGCGGGCACGTGACGGCCGGCATCGCGGGGCTGGGCGAATTCGCCGAGCACATCAAGGGTGGCAGGATGCGCGCGCTCGCGGTGTCGGCGCCAGCGAAGGACGGTGGCATCCCGGCGCTCAAGGAGCAGGGCATCGACGTCGTGCTCGGCAACTGGCGCGGCATCTTCGGCGCCCCCGGCATCACGAGCGCGCAGCGCGACGCGCTGATCAACGCGATCAAGGCCGGCACCGAATCGGCGGCGTGGAAGGAGTCGCTCGCCAAGTACGGCTGGGAACCGGTGTTCCTCGCCGGCGATGCGTACGCGGCCTTCGTCGAGGAGGACACGAAGCGGATCACCGGCATCCTCGAATCGCTGGGCCTCAGGAAGTAGCGCGAGCCATGGCGGCGGCGCCGGGCCGCTCGCGCGCCGTACTCGTCCTGTCGCTGGGCGTGCTGGCGCTGGGCATCGGCGCGACGGTGGTCGCGCTCAACCTGCCCGAGGCTGGCGGCTACGCGCGGATCGGCCCGAACTTCGTTCCCAAGGTCGTCGCCGGCGGCTTGATCCTGCTGGGCCTCTGGCTGCTGGCCGAGTACTTCACCGGCGGCTGGCGCGAGGCGGTCCCGGACGACCCGGCCGCGCGCGGCGAGCACGCGTTCCTGTGGCCGGCGTTCGCGTGGGTCACCGCGGGCCTGATGCTGCAGATGGCGCTCATCCACAACGCCGGCTTCGTGCTCGCGGCGATGGTGCTGTTCGCGTGCGTGGCGCGCGGCTTCGGCAGCACGCGGATCGCGCGCGACCTGGCGTTCGGCCTCGTACTCGGCCTCGCCGTGTTCCTGTTCTTCGTCCGCTTCCTCAACGTGAACTTGCCGGCGGGCTGGCTGCTGCCGATCCTGGGCGGGGCCGGGCTGTGAGCGCGGTTGCGGCAGGCAACCGATGACCGAGACGCTGCAGGCGCTCGTCACCGGCTTCGGCGTCGCGCTGCAGCCGATCAACCTGCTGTGGGGCTTCGTCGGCGTGACGCTCGGGACGGCGATCGGCGTGCTGCCCGGCGTGGGGCCCGCGCTGACGGTCGCGATGCTGCTGCCGCTGACGGCGAAGCTCGACCCGACCGGCGCGCTCATCATGTTCGCCGGCATCTACTACGGCGCGATGTACGGCGGCTCGACGACGACGATCCTGCTCAACACGCCGGGCGAGTCGGCGTCGATCGCCACCGCGCTCGAAGGCAACCAGATGGCCAAGCGGGGCCGCGCGGGCCCGGCGCTCGCGACCGCGGCCATCGGCTCGTTCGTCGCCGGCACGATCGCGGTCGTGCTGCTGACGCTGCTGGCGCCGCTCGTCGTCGAGGTGGCGCTCAAGTTCGGGCCGGCGGAGTACTTCGCGTTGATGGTGTTCGCTTTCGTGACGGTCGCCGCGGTTCTGGGCAGCTCGACGGTCCGCGGCCTGTCGATGCTGTTCCTGGGCTTGCTGTTCGGACTCGTCGGCATCGACGACCAGACGGGGCAGATGCGCTTCACGTTCGGCGTGCCGGAACTGATGGACGGCATCGACGTGGTCGTCCTCGCCGTGGGTCTCTTCGCCGTCGGCGAGGCGCTGTACGTCGCCGCGTACCAGAGCCGTGCGACCGAGGCGATCGAGAAGATGTCCGGCTCGCTCATGATGTCGCGCGACGATTGGCGGAGGTCGTGGCCCGCGTGGCTGCGCGCGACCGGGATCGGCTTCCCGTTCGGCACCATCCCCGCCGGCGGCGCCGAGATTCCGACGTTCCTCTCCTACGCGCTCGAGAAGAAGCTGTCGAAGCACCCGGAGGAGTTCGGCAACGGCGCGATCGAGGGAGTGGCCGGCCCGGAGGCCGCGAACAACGCGTCGTCGACCGGCGTGCTGGTGCCGCTGCTGACGCTCGGCATACCCACGTCGGCGACCGCCGCGATCCTGCTCGCGGCGTTCCAGAGCTATGGCCTGCAGCCCGGGCCGCTGCTGTTCCAGACGCAGGCGACGCTGGTCTGGGGCCTCATCGCCAGCATGTACGTGGGCAACGTCCTGCTCCTGATCCTCAACCTGCCGTTGATCGGGCTGTGGGTGAAGGTGCTCGCGATCCCGCGGCCGCTGCTGTACGCGGGCATTCTCGTATTCGCCACGCTGGGCGCGTACAGCCTGCACCAGTCGGTGGTCGATCTGGTCACGCTCTACGTGTTCGGCGTGCTCGGCTTCATCATGCGCCGCTGGGGGTTCCCGGTCGCGCCGGCGGTGATCGGCCTCATCCTCGGGCCGCTCGCCGAGTCGCAGTTTCGCAAGGCGCTCGCGATCAGCCAGGGCGACCCGTCGGTGTTCTTCACCCACCCGATCTCGGCGTCCCTGCTCGCCCTCACCGCGTTGCTCGTGCTCGTGCCCTGGGCGTGGAAGGTGATGCGCGAGCGTCGGTCGGCACGGTAATCCGCATGGCCGCGCGCTTGCCGGCGTGGCTCGGCGCACTGGCGATCGCGCTTGGCGCCGGCGCGCTGTGCGCGTGGCTGGGTACGCCGATCCCGTGGATGCTGGGGCCGTTGTTCGCCACTGCCGCCTGTCGCGTCGGCGGGCTCGACGTCGAGGCGCCGCCCGGCGCGCGCGAGGCAGGCCAGTGGATCATCGGCACCGCGCTCGGCCTTTACTTCACGCCGGTGGTGCTCGCCGAGGTGCGCGATGCGTGGTGGCTGCTCGCCGCCGGCGCCGCCTGCTCGATCGCCGTCGGCTACGCTTCCGCGGCACTGCTCGCGCGGCTCGGCCGCATCGATCTCACCACCGCAGTGTTCGCGTGCGCGCCGGGTGGCGCGCCGGAGATGGCGCGCCTTGGCGAGATCTTCGGTGCCCGTGCGGACCGCGTGGCGGCGGCGCAGAGCCTGCGCATCCTGATCGTCGTCGCCGTGGTGCCGGCGGCGTTCGCGCTGGCCGGCGCGCACGGCAGCGATGCGTATGCGATGGGCACCACGCAGTTCGATCCTGGCGGCTTCGCGCTGCTGATGCTGGCCACCCTCGGGGGCGGTTTCGTGGTGTGGCGGGTGCGCCTGCCCAATCCGTTCGTCCTCGGCGCGCTCGCGGTAGCGATCGCGCTCACCGGAATGGAAGTGCGCCTGTCGTCGCTGCCCGCCGTCGCGTCGAACGCCGGGCAGCTCATGCTCGGTTGCGCGCTCGGCAGTCGCTTCCAGCGCGACTTCCTGCACGGCGCACCGCGCTTCGTCGCCGCCGTCGTCGCCGCCATCCTGCTGGCGATCGTGCTGTCGGCGTCGTGCGGTCTCGCCCTCGCGGCGCTGTCGGATCGCCCGGCCGTGACCGTGGTGCTGGGCATGGCGCCCGGCGGCATCGCGGAGATGGCGATCACCGCGAAGGTCCTGCAGCTCGGCGTGCCGCTGGTCACGGCGTTCCACGTGACGCGGCTGGTGGCGCTGCTGCTTCTCACCGCCCCCGTGTTCGGACATGTGCGCCGCTGGCGCAGGAGGATCCGGCCATGACGTGGGATCCCACGCAGTACCTGCAGTACGAGGATGCCCGGCTGCGCCCCGCGCTCGAGTTGCTCGCGCGCGTACCGCTTGCCGCACCCGCGACGATCGCCGACCTCGGCTGCGGCGCCGGCAACGTCGCACTCCACATCGCGCGGCGCTGGCCCGAGGCGACGCTCAGCGGCATCGACGGCGACGAGGCGATGCTGGCGAAGGCGCGGAAGGCCGCGGCGGGCGATGCGCGACTGCGCTTCGAGCGCGCGGACCTCGCCGTGTGGCGCGCGGCCGCTCCGTTCGACCTCGTCTACAGCAACGCGGCGCTGCACTGGCTCGACGATCACGCGGCGCTATTCCCTCGGCTGATCGGAAGCGTCGCGGAGGGCGGCGTGCTGGCCGTGCAGATGCCGTGCAACTTCGCCGCTCCTTCGCACGCGCTGCTGCAGGAGATCGCGACGTCGTCGCGCTGGCGCGACCGCCTTGCGAGCCTGGTGCGGCTGCAACCCGTCGCGCGCCCGGCGGACTACTTCGACTGGCTCGCGCCGCACGCGAGCGCGGTCGACATCTGGACCACCGAGTACCTGCAGCACCTCCCGCGTCGCGCCGACGGCGAGCATCCGGTGCTCGCGTGGATGCGCGGAACCGCGCTGCTGCCGTTCATGGCCGCGCTCGACGAATCCGCGCAGCGCGGGTTCGCCACGGATCTCGCGCAGCGCCTCGCCGCGGCGTACCCGGTGCGCGGCGACGGCAGCGTGTTGTACCCGTTCCGGCGGCTGTTCGTCGTGGCCCGCCGCTGACGCAACCGGTCAGACCATCAGGCCGATTCGGCGAACCGCTTGACGGTGCGGGCTGGCGTTCGCCGCGTGCTAGAGTTTTAGGTTCCTCGATTTGCCTTTGACGCCGTCACGCATGAACCAGCCCGAATCGATCGCAACGCTCGCGGCTTCGGTGTCCGCGCCCTCTCACGTCCGCCACGCGCGCCTGCTCGCCTGGGTGCGCGAGATGGCGGCGCTGACGAAGCCCGACGCGATCGTCTGGTGCGACGGCGGTGATGCCGAAAACGAACTCCTGATCGAGCGGATGCTGGAAACCGGCACGCTGCGTCGCCTCAATCCCGCGAAGCGGCCGAACAGCTTCCTGGCGCTGTCCGATCCGTCCGATGTCGCGCGAGTCGAGGACCGCACGTTCATCTGCAGCGAGCGCGAGGCGGACGCGGGGCCGACGAACAACTGGCGCTTGCCCGCCGAGATGCGTGCGACGCTCACCGGGCTGTTCGACGGATCGATGCGGGGGCGCACGATGTACGTCGTGCCGTTCTCGATGGGCCCGATCGGCAGCCCGATCGCGCACGTCGGCGTGGAACTCACCGACAGCCCGTACGTTGTCGTCAGCATGCGGGTGATGACGCGGATGGGCGGCGCAGTCTACGACGTGCTCGGCACCGACGGCGCGTTCGTGCCCTGCGTGCACTCCGTCGGCGCGCCGCTCGCGCCCGGCGGGCGCGACGTCGCCTGGCCCTGCAACGCGAACACGAAGTACATCGTCCACTTCCCGGAGTCGCGCGAGATCTGGTCCTACGGGTCGGGTTACGGCGGCAACGCGCTGCTCGGCAAGAAGTGCTTCGCGCTGCGCATCGCCTCGGTGATGGGCCGCGACCAGGGCTGGCTCGCCGAGCACATGCTGATCCTCGGCGTCACCTCGCCGCAGGGGCACAAGTACCACGTCGCCGCGGCATTCCCCAGCGCCTGCGGCAAGACGAACTTCGCGATGCTGATCCCGCCGCGGGCCTTCGAAGGGTGGCAGGTGACGACCATCGGCGAGGACATCGCGTGGATCAAGCCGGGCCCCGACGGCCGGCTGCACGCGATCAATCCGGAGGCCGGCTGCTTCGGCGTGGCGCCGGGGACGTCGCACGAGTCCAATCCCAACGCGATGGCGATGCTGCACGCCAACGTGATCTTCACCAACGTCGCGCTGACCGACGACGGCGACGTGTGGTGGGAGGGGATGACCCGGGAGGCGCCCGCGCACTTGATCGACTGGCAGGGTCGCGACTGGACGCCGGCTGACGGCAAGGCGGGGCGCAAGGCCGCGCACCCGAACGCGCGCTTCACCGCGCCGATGGTGCAATGTCCCTCGGTCGACCCCGACTGGGACAATCCCGCAGGCGTGCCGATCGACGCGTTCGTCTTTGGCGGGCGCCGCTCCGACACGGCGCCGCTGATCGTCGAGGCGCGCAGCTGGGAGGACGGCGTCTACAAGGCGGCGACGATGGGATCCGAGATGACGGCCGCAGCGGCGGGAACGGTCGGCGAGGTGCGCCGCGATCCGTTCGCCATGCTCCCGTTCTGCGGCTACCACGTCGGCGACTATTTCGCGCACTGGCTGGACATGGGGCGCAGAGTGGCGCGGCCGCCGAAGATCTTCGCCGTGAACTGGTTCCGCAAGGATGGCGAGGGGCGCTTCGTCTGGCCAGGCTTCGGCGAGAACATGCGGGTGCTGCAGTGGATCGTCGGGCGCTGCGACGGCACCGCGCACGCGGTGGACACGCCGCTAGGGCCGATGCCGGCGTTCGGCGACCTGACCTGGGAGGGCCTTGATTTCGACGCGGGGCGCTTCGCGCAGGTCACGGCGATCCGGCAAGACGAGTGGACAACGGAACTTGCCGCGCACGACGCGCTGTTCGAGAAGGTCGGCCAGCGCTGGCCGGCGGCCTTGGTGGCCGAGCGTGTCAGCCTGGGCCGGGCCCTGCAGAAGGTGTAAGTGCTCGCTTAGGTAGCGAGCCAGCGTTCCAGTTCTGCGCGTGTCGGCGCGCCGCTGCGCCCGCCGGGCTTGAGGCACTTGAGGGCCGCGGCAGCGTTGGCAAACTCGGCCGCGGCCGCGACATGCCGGTGCTCGGCGATTGCCAACGCAAAGGCGCCGTGCCAGACGTCACCGGCGGCGAGCGTATCGACTGCCTCGATTCTCGGAGCCGGTACGCGATTTTCGCCCGCTGCGTCGAGCCACAGGAAGCCCGCCTCGCCCAGCGTGACACCGACCAATGTGTGCGCGGGCCGGCGCACGTCGCGCAGCGCGGCGCCGGGTTCGAGTCCCGGCCGCATTGCCGCGAGGCCGACCTCCGAATACAGCAGATGCGTCGCGGCGACGGACAGCGTTTCCAGGACTTCCGGCCGCGCGACATCGGCATCGAGCAGGGCGGGCCGTCCGGCGGCTCGCGCCGCGGCAAGCAGCGCCGCCGAACCTGCCGGCCAGCGAACGTCAGCCAACACGGCATCGTAACTCGCGACCCGGTCGAGGGGCAGCCAGCCGGGATCGGGGTCGAGCGCCGGGTCGGCGTAGCTGCAGATCAGCCGATCCCCCGACTCGTCGACGAGGATCGACGAGACCGGGGAGCGGCAGCCCGGAACCTTGCGCACGGTTGCAACGTCGACGCCCTCGGCCGCGAGGTCGTCGAGGATGCGCGCGCCGAGCCTGTCGTCGGCCACGCGACCCCAATAGGTGGCGTGCCCGCCGAGGCGGGCAATCGCCACCGCGGCATTGGCTGCCATGCCGCCTCCGCACTCGCTGAACCCGGTCGCCAGCACCTTGACCGGCCTGGCGGGAATGGCGGGGACGCGATAAACGAAGTCGTGGGCGGCGTGCCCGAGTACGAGCAGGCGGGGCGGGGGCATCGGAGGGAGGGGCGAGGCGGGGGATGGAGCCGATTCTAATCCCCCGGCCGTACCCTTTCGCCTAACCCGCGCCGCTGCCGAATTTGTGGGGAGTGTTTCACGTGAAACGGTCGGGACCGTCGACGTTTCACGTGAAACACAAGTCGCTTGCGTCGGCGGGCGTTCCGCCCGTCGTCCTCGCTCCCACTTTCACATACAATCGCGCACCGTCCGCGCCGTCCATTTCATGCGCTTCCCGGAACGTTTCGAGGTCATCGTCGTAGGTGGCGGCCACGCCGGCACCGAGGCGGCGCTCGCCTCGGCGCGGATGGGCCGCAGGACACTTCTGCTGACTCACAACATCGAAACGCTGGGCCAGATGTCCTGCAACCCCTCTATCGGGGGCATCGGCAAGGGGCATCTGGTCAAGGAAGTCGATGCGCTGGGCGGTGCCATGGCGCTGGCCACCGATGAGGCGGGCATCCAGTTCCGCACCCTGAACTCCAGCAAGGGGCCGGCTGTCCGGGCTACGCGCGCCCAGGCCGATCGCATCCTGTACAAGGCGGCAATTCGGCGGCGGCTGGAGACCCAACCGAACCTGACGCTCTTCCAGCAAGCGGTCGATGACCTGGTCGTCGAGGGCGACAAGGTCACCGGCGCCGTGACCCAGATCGGAGTGCGCTTCGAGGCCGACGCCGTCGTGCTGACGACCGGTACGTTCCTCTCCGGCCTCGTCCACGTCGGCCTGCAAAGCTACGAGGCGGGGCGAGCCGGCGATCCGCCGGCCAAGCGGCTCGGGGCGCGGCTGCGCGAACTCGCGTTGCCGGTGGGCCGGCTCAAGACCGGGACGCCACCGCGCCTCGATGGGCGGACCGTGGACCTGGCATCGCTCCCGATCCAACCCGGTGACGAGCCGGCACCGGTGTTCTCGTTCATGGGCCGGCGCGACATGCATCCGCGCCAGCTGCCCTGCTGGGTGACCCAGACGAACGAACGGACCCACGAGATCATCCGTGGCGGGCTCGACCGCTCGCCGCTGTTCACGGGGGTAATCCAGGGGGTGGGGCCGCGCTACTGCCCGTCCATCGAGGACAAGGTCGTGCGCTTTGCGGAGCGCAGCGCTCACCAGGTCTACCTCGAGCCCGAGGGCCTCGACACGCACGAGCTGTATCCGAACGGCATTTCAACGTCGTTGCCGTTCGACGTGCAGCTGGAGTTGGTGCGCTCCATGAAGGGCTGCGCGAACGCGCACCTGCTGCGGCCGGGCTACTCGATCGAATACGACTATTACGATCCGCGCGCCCTGCGCTCGTCGCTGGAAACGAAGGCGATCGCCGGCCTGTTCTTCGCCGGCCAGATCAACGGTACGACAGGCTACGAGGAGGCCGCCGCACAGGGACTGCTGGCTGGCATCAACGCCGCCCTGTTCGTCCGTGGCGAAGCAGCGTGGACACCGCGCCGCGACGAAGCCTATCTGGGCGTGCTGGTCGACGACCTGGTCACGCGCGGCGTGTCCGAACCCTACCGGATGTTCACCTCGCGTGCCGAGTACCGGCTGCAACTGCGGGAGGACAACGCGGACCTGCGGTTGACGCAAGAAGGGCGCAGGCTCGGCGTCGTCGACGACGCGCGCTGGGACTCTTTCTGCCGCAAGCGCGATGCCGTCGAGAAAGAGCTGCAGCGGCTGCGCGCGACCCCCGCCCTATCGGATAATGTATCGCAAAATCAAGGTCTTATGCTTAGCAACCTGCTGCGCCGGCCGGAGGTGAACTACGCGTCGCTCGTCGCACTTCCCGGCGCGGGGCCGGGTGTCGGCGATCCCGCCGTGGCTGCGCAGGTCGAGGTGACGGTCAAGTACGCCGGCTATATCGACCGCCAGCGGGCCGAGATCGAGCGCCACCTGGCGGAAGAGTCGACGGCGATCCCTGCCGATTTCGATTACCTGGCGATCCGGGGCCTCTCCAACGAGGTGCGGCAGAAGCTCGCTGCGCAGCGCCCGGAGACCGTCGGCCAGGCCTCGCGCATCTCCGGCGTGACGCCCGCCGCGATCTCGCTGCTGCTCGTCAACCTGCGCCGGCATGCGGCGCCCGCCCCGGCACCGCGGCGCTCGGCATGACGGCGCCCGCTCGGCAGCGGCAGGAGGACAGCGCGCTCGACGATGCTCTGGCGTCCGGCATTGCAGCGCTGGGGCTCGACATCGCGCCCGCCGCGCGCGAAAAGCTGCTGGCCTATGTCGCGCTGCTCGCGAAGTGGAACGGCGTCTACAACCTCACCGCCATACGCGAGCCCGAACGCATGGTGACGCACCACCTGCTCGACAGCCTCGCCGTGCTGCCTGCGCTCGACTCGCTGGTCGCCGGCCGCGATAACGTGCGCGTGCTCGACGTGGGCAGCGGCGCGGGGCTGCCGGGCCTGCCGCTCGCCATTGCGCGTCCCGCCTGGCAGGTGGTGATGCGCGAGCCGGTGCAGAAGAAGGTCGCCTTCGTGACGCAGGCGATCGCCGAGCTTCGCGTCGCGAACGCGCAGGCGAGCCTCGGCCGTGTGGAGGATTTGCGTTCGCCGCCCGGTTTTGCCATCGTGATCTCGCGCGCGTTCGCCGACCTCGCGTCGTTCGCGGGCTCCTCGCTGGCGCAGGCCGGCGAGGGCGGGCATCTCGTTGCGATGAAGGGCGTGCATCCGGACGAAGAACTGCGCGAGCTGCCGCAAGCAGTTGTCGTCGAGCGCGAGGTCGCGTTGAGCGTCCCCGGCGTAGACGGCGAGCGGCGCCTGCTCGTGATGCGGCGACGCTAATGGAACATCTCCCCACGCTCGCTTCGCTCGCTGCCCCCCAGGGGGCTGGTCAGTGGCTTGGGGCGGCCCCGCGCCACTGACGCAAGAGACGAAGGAACGCCATGAAGACGCCGCGGATCATCGCGATCGCGAACCAGAAGGGGGGCGTGGGCAAGACCACGACCGCCGTCAACCTCTCCGCGAGCCTGGTCGCGATGAAGCGGCGCGTGCTGATGATCGACCTCGACCCGCAGGGCAACGCGACGACGGGCGCGGGCATCGACAAGCGCGCACAGTCGCAGACCGTGTATCACGTGCTGCTGGGCCAGCGCAGCATCGCGGACGTGCGCCTGAAGAGCCCCTCGGGCGGCTTCGACGTCGTGCCGGCGAACCGCGACCTCGCGGGCGCGGAAGTGGAGCTGGTCGACTTGCCCGAGCGCGAGACGCGCCTCAAGGACGCGCTGATGGAAGCGCTGGCACAGATGCGCGCGGCGATCAGCGAAATCGCCGCGGAGTACGACTTCGTCGTGCTCGACTGTCCGCCGTCGCTGTCGCTGCTCACGCTCAACGGGCTGTGCGCGGCCGACAGCGTGCTGATCCCGATGCAATGCGAGTACTACGCGCTCGAGGGGCTCTCCGACCTCGTGCAGACGCTGAAGAAGGTGCGCGCGCATCTCAATCCGAGGCTGGAGATCGAGGGCCTGCTGCGCACCATGTTCGATCCGCGCAACACGCTGGCGCAGAACGTCGCCGCCGAACTCGAGAAGCACTTCGGCGAAAAGCTCTACCGCACCATCGTGCCGCGCAACATCCGGCTGGCCGAAGCGCCGTCGCACGGCGTGCCCGCGCTGGTGCTCGAGGCGAAGTCGAAAGGCGCGATGGCCTATCTCGCGCTCGCCGGCGAGATCCTGCGCCGCATGGAGGCGCGCGAGGCCGCCGCGGCGCAGGGCGCAGCGCAGGCCCCGGCACCCGCGACCGCGTGAAACGAAGGACGCACAGCATGATCCGACCGAAGGGACTGGGGCGCGGCCTCGACGCGCTGCTCGCGGGCACCGACGACGAGTCGCCGGCGAAGGAGTCGATGCAGGCGATCGCCGTCGACCGCCTGCGCCCGGGCAAGTACCAGCCGCGCACGCGCATGGACGAGGCTTCGCTCGAGGAGCTCGCCGCATCGATCCGCGAGCAGGGCCGCGGTCGCGCGCACCTTCAATGCCTGCGCAGGAGCGCGAGAATGCCCTCGAGCTGATCCAGCGTGGAGTAGCGAATGACGATCCGGCCCGCACCCTTGCGGCCCGGTTC
>Ga0105090_10001141_pt1 | contig 14115 bp, 10 predicted proteins | sample PPLLak3March2015_FD_79110 | JGI IMG/M metagenome (GOLD analysis project Ga0105090, IMG submission 79110) | Freshwater sediment microbial communities from Prairie Pothole Lake near Jamestown, North Dakota, USA - PPLs Lake P7 Core (1) Depth... | ecosystem: Environmental > Aquatic > Freshwater >... | reverse complement strand
TACGTACGCAGCCTGGTCTGGGGCGCAGGCGTTGCGGGCCTCGCGCTGATGCTGTTCGCGATCCTTTGATCCGTACGCGCAACGCGTGCGTCCGGCTCCGGGCCCTCGCGTTCGGTATTCAGCGAGCTACGGGCTCAGCGCTGCGCGGCGGCCGCTGCCCGCCGCCGCGGCTCATGGATTCGGCTCAGCCACACGTCATGCGGGTCCCAGCCACATCGGACCTGGGTGGGTACCGCGCTCGATTGCGGTGCCTCACTACCGGTGGTCGCAAGCGGCGTCTCGTGTCCGAGGGCTCGGCGCAACCAGGTGTCCTTCTGCTGGCCTTCGATGTTGTCGATCATGACTCTTCCCTGGCGTCTCTTACGCGCATTGCCACCGCACATTCGTATCGGCTCATCGTTACAGGGCCATGACCGCGCGTCCAATGACGAATGCCTATGCGCACGATGCACCCGACGCATGGAGCGGTGCTTCAGTCGCTCCCCGATCCCGGAGCAGTGCCATGTTACGCTCTTCGACCTCATGGGAACTTCGCCAAAGCCGCCCGCACACCGGCCCGTGCTTCACGTTGAAGGATCTCGTGATGGCGAACTGCGTGGCCGCGCGCCCTGACGACACGTGGCGACGCGCACCCCTGCTTCGACGGCCTGCCTGCTGCTCGGCCTCTCCGCCTGTACCAGCACCCCCGATCGACCCGCGGATTCAACCCTGGGCTGCGCCTCGGCGGTCGTAGCGTTGCTGCCCGCCGGACTCAACGACCCGGAGAAGCACTGCGTCGCCTCCGCCGGCATCACCCGGCGTTGCAGCCGGCTCGAGGCCTGGCTCGCGGGCTGGGGCAAGGAGGTCGACGATGCCCTGGGCCACGGCGATGCCTCGTGGAAAGATCTTTCTGCGGATCGCGCGGGACGACGCTGTGCCAGTGCCGTGCACGAAGACATCGACGCACTCGTCGAATGCTGCCGAGCCGCCCTCTCGCAGCCTGACCGCTAGCCAGCCCGCGAACGACACTCCCGCATGACCTCGGCCAGTTGCTCCGGGCTGACGGGCTTGGTGAGGTGACGGGCGAATCCCGCGTCCGCGGCCTTCTTCTTGTCCGCACTCGATCCCCAGCCCGTCAGCGCGACCAGAAACGTGCGGGCGCACCCAGCCATGGCCGGCCACTCACGGGCAAGGGTGTAGCCGTCCATGCCGGGCATGCCGATGTCGAGGATCGCGACGTCGGCCGGGAACGTCCGCGCGAGTTGCAGCGCTTCGGGTCCCGAATAGGCGACGCGCACGTCGTGCCCGTCGAGTCTCAGCAGCATGGCCAGGCTGTCCGCGACGTCGTGCTTGTCGTCGGCCACGATCGCGCGCCGGGGCTCGACTTTCGACCGCAGCGGTCCGGATTCTGCCGGAGCCGGCGCAGTGCCAGGCGACCGCGGCAGCCACACACGGAATGTGGAGCCCAGCCCGACGCCGGCGCTCCGTGCCTCGACCGTGCCCTTGTGCAACTCGACCAGATGGCGCACGAGCGTGAGCCCGATGCCGAGGCCACCCTCGACCTCGTGCCTTTCGCCGATCTGCGTGAACATGTCGAAGATCTTGTCGTGCTCGTCGGCCGCGAGTCCGATGCCGTTGTCTGAGATCTCGATGACCACGCCCTCGGGCTCGACGCGTGCGTGCAGCTCGATCCGGCCGCCTTCCGGCGTGTACTGGGCAGCGTTATTCAGCAGGTTCGAGATCACTTGAGTGATCCGCACGCGGTCCACGGTCAGCCGCACCGGATCCTCGGGCATCCGCAGGACGAGTTCGTGGCGGCGGGCGTCGATGATCGGCCTGCTCGTCTCGATCGCGGCGCCGAGCAGCGTCCAGACCTGCACGGGCTCCGGCCGAAGCACGAGTCCCCCCTGGGAGATTCTGGAGAGGTCGAGCAGGTCGTCGAGCAGCCGCGCCATGACCGACACCTGGCGCGCAATCAACTTCCTGCACCAGTCGGCCTGCTTCTCGTCCACCCGTGGCGAGTCGAGGATTCGTGCCGCATTGCGTATCGGAGCGAGCGGGTTGCGCAGTTCGTGCGCCAGCGTTGCAAGAAATGCATCCTTGCTTTCCGCGGCTTCGTGGAGGGCGGCCTGGGCCTTCCGGGCATCGTCGATGTCGAACGCGGCGCCGTACCAGCATGCGATCGCACCGGTGGTGTCCGGGATCGGGTTGCTGCGCACGAGGAACCAGCGGTACGCGCCAGTGCCCGCCTGCCTGAGCCGGTACTCGATCTCGTAAGGCTCGGCCCTCTCGACCGCCCTCGCCCATGCTGCTTCGACACGCGGAAGGTCTTCGGGGTGGACGTAGCGGGTCCACCCGAGGCCGGCCAACTCGCCCTCGGAAGCGCCGGTGAGTTCGTACAGGCGACGGTTCGCGTACGTGTTCATTCCGTTTCGGTCGGCGATGAAGAGCTTGGCCGGCAGCATCTCGGCGAGCGTGCGGAACCTCTCCTCGCTCTCGCGCAGGGCCTGCTGCATCAGCAGCACGTCCCCGACGTCTCGCCAGGCCATGTTCGCTTCGCGCACCCGTTCGCTCGTCCGGGCGGCTTCGTGTATCGCCATCGCCCGCAGGTGCGACAGGTGCAGCGCGACGAAATTCGCGAGGGTCTTCATGACAGCCTCGTCCCTCGGCCCGAACGCCGAGTCCCGGTCGTGCAGCATCCCCCACAGGCTGGCGACGCACTTGCCGTCGACCCGGACGGGGACGCACAGCGCGCCGTACACCGGCGGGTAGAGGGCCTTGATCAGGGGGTACTGCTCACCCGGGCGATCGAACAGGACCGCCTCGCCGCTCGCGAGTGCCCGTCCGCAGGGAAGCTGCGCCGCGGGAGCCGAACCCGAGATCTGGCCGCTCACGAGGCCGACCACGGCGGGCCAGTGCAGCCACGACTCGCCCTCGAACGCATCGCAGAGACTGATGCCCGCCGACTCGGCGCACGTGAGATCGAGTACGGCGCGCGCGGCCGACTGCCACGTCTCCGCGGGCCGCTCGACCATGGTCTCGACGAGGTGTTCGTAGATCCCTGCCTCGGCCGAGGTACCAGGCTCGCGCAGCCCGGCGAGGGTCGTGTGCGCCGGCCTCGATCCTGCCGTCGTCCCGGGAACGGTCCCAGAGTCGTTCATGCCGGTTCCTTATTGGAGTCCGCCTTCCGTGCAGAAAGACAGCATAGCCCGCCTCGTCGGCGCTGAATGTCGGTGCAGTCTTACGTCATCGCCGGCCTTGCGCTGCGGCCCGTGGTGGCCGGTGGGGGCCGTCCGTCGTCACGGCCGATCTCCGGCAGGCAGGTGCGCGCGGGGACTGTGGCCCCGCGACGAACTGCGCCACGCGGACCAGGCCTCGCCGCGACCCGCCGCGTCTGTGCTGCAACTATGGTTTGCCGGCCACAGTCGCGGACGTCTCGCCAGCAGGCAGCGATGCTGCCGTCTTCGCCACCTCGGGCTGGTTCCACGTGCGCGCCGCAATCTCGCCCTGGCGGGCGTAGTCCGTGGCCTCGCCGAGCACCATCGCCGCCTCCTGCGGCGCGTGGAAGCCCATCGAGTTCTCGGCCGCGATGAAGTCGAGCCGCCACTGCGCCCTGCGCTGCATGTCGAGCGCCACGGCCAGCTGCTCGTCCGTCGCCCCCTCGGCCCTGGCGGCCTGGATGGCGTCGAGCAGCGCGACGATGGCTTCGCCGCCACGCTGCATCAGGTCGAAGTTGCGCTGCTGGATCTGGTCGACGCGCGCCTTGATCTCGTCTTCGGAGAAGTGATGGCAGGTCTGGCACGCGCGGCTCACGTTGAGCAGCGGGCTGCGTACCCAGTGGTCGGACACCTTCGACGCGCCCTCGCGCATGTAGGGCATGTGGCAGTCCGCGCACGAGACGCCGCTGCGCGCGTGCACGCCCTGGCTCCAGAGCTCGAACTCGGGATGCTGCGCCTTCAGCACCTTCGCGCCGCTCTCCGCGTGCTTGTAGTCGAAGAACTGCTCGCCGTCGGGGAACTTCATCTCGTTCCACGCCTGCTCCATCTGGCCCGCGCGCAGACCCTTCTCCCACGGGAACGTGAGCGGCATCTTGGTCGAGCAGTAGTACTCGACGTGGCACTGCCCGCACACGTAGGAGCGCATCTCGTTGCGCGTGCCGTCGACGTTCGGGTCGTAGGGTGCCGAGCGGCTGCCGGCGCGCCACTGCTCGACCGAAGGCAGGTGCGGCACCGGCGCTTCCGAGTTCGCGAGCTTCTGGATGCCTTCGATGAAGCCGGGACGCGTGACGCGCAGCTTCATCGTGTCGGGATCGTGGCAATCGACGCACGAGACGGGGTGCGCACCGCCCACTTCCTTCAGCATCGCGTGCGTTTCCTGGTACGTCATCTTGTGCGTGGCGTCGAGGCCCGCCTTGGCGTCGCCGTCGCCGAGCTTGCGATACAGCGGCATCACGGAAGCGTGGCAGTGCAGGCACGACCCGGACTGGGGTTTCGTCAGACGTTCCGTCTGCTCCTGGTCCGTGAGCATGTAGGCGTGCCCGCGACGGTCGCGGTAGTCGATCGAGAACGCGTAGCCGAGGAACATGCGCTTCAGCCACGGGTCGCGCTCGATCTTCTCGGCGGGCAGCGCCTCGCTGCCGCCGTGGCCGCCGAACCGCGTGCGGGTTGCAATGGCCGTGCGCTGGTAGGAGTCGTACTGCTTGGGCCAGTTGACGCCCCACTGCGCCGGGTCGGTCGTGTCCTCGGTGACCTCGACGAGCCGCACCGAGGTGGTCTTCGCCTCGGTCTTGCGCTCGTTGATGTTGATCAGCAGCGCGGCGATGCCGGCCGTGACCAGGGCCGCGACGACCGCCAGCCCGATGACGAGCGGAAACGACCAGCCGCGCTGCCGACGGGCGGGGTTCAGGTGCTTGCTCATTTGCTCTTGCCCTCGGTGCCATCGGCCGCCGTGCGGACGGCCGCTTCGATTTCCCAGGAACGCTCAGGCCCGCCGAGGCCCGTCGTCTCGCCATGTCCCACGTCGCTGTGGCAGTGCACGCAGTGCACCTCGTCCGGCGCACCGTTCACGCCTTCGACCAGGCCGTGCGCGATCTCACCGTGGCAGGCGAGGCAGTTGCGCTGCAGGATCGCCGCGTTCTTCGGCTTGATCATGATCGGTTCGTGGAAGTCCTGCAGCGTGAACCCCTTCGAGTGGTGCCAGCCGTTCTCGGCCTTCGCGATGTACTTGCCGACGAAGTCGTGCGGCAAGTGGCAGTCGACGCACTTCGCAACGGCGTGGTGCGAGCTCTTCTGCCAGCTCTCGTACTGCGACTGCATGATGTGGCAGTTGGCGCAGGCCGCCGGGTCGGTGCTCAGATACGAGAGCCCCTCGGCGTGATTGAACGTGAAGAGGCCGAGGCCGAGCAGCACACCGGCGAGCACCGCGAGCAGCGGCAGCGCGAGGCGCTGCGTCGCCGGGCGTCGTCCTGTCTGCGGATCATGCATCGTCGCTCCAGCGTGGGGGCGCAAGAAGTCGACGCCATTTTTTCGTGGCACCGGTGTCCCTGGCGTCCGTGCTTTCCGCGGGGCGCGATTTGACCTGGGTCAAGGCGCCCGCGGCCCGTGACCGTTACGCCTCGCGAGGCCTGTGCCGCCGCTCAGTCCTCCGACCGTTCGCTCCCGGAGCGGCGACGCGGAAGGTCCTCGTCCCGTCGCACCACGGACTCGTCATCCCCGTGGACGAAGGCAGGGGGCCGTCGATTGCCATGCAAGCTCCCGAGCACCGACTGCGCGGCTCGATAGCGGTACTCGTAACGCGCGTCGGCCGGCGCAGGACGGACGCTGAGGTAGAGGGCGAGCGCCTCCTCGACTACTTCGGCTTCGCGCTCCGTGAGGAGCAGCATCAACGTATCCGTCGACATCAGTGGGACGCCTGCTGCCCGGTCTCCCGACACCGAACGTCAGCCTACCCTCTCGTGCTCCCCGCAGAAAGCGTCTCGTGACGCACCGTGAGGGTCACGACGCGCTGGTGCAGCGGCACGAGTCCGGGATGAAAGCTGATCGTGACGAGGGTCGTCCCCGGCAGCTCCCGCAGCAGCATCTCGAGCATCCGGTACTCGCCGCCCGGGTCGAAGGCGTCGGTGGCCTGTTCCATGAACAGCCACGCGGGACGCTGCAGGACGGCGCGTGCGAGCCCGAGTCGTTGCTGCGCACGGATCGGCAGCACCTGCTCCCAGTGGTCCACATCGTCCAGGCGCGGCACGAGCCACGGCAGGCCGGCGCAGTCGAGCGCGTGCAGCGCATCTTCCGGCGCACAGGCCTCCGGGGCGTACGGATAGCAGAGCACCTCGAACAGCGAGGCCTCGGGCAGGAACGGACGCTGGGTCAGGAAGAGCATCGTGCCGTCGCCGGGCATCGCGATCCGCCCCGAGCCCCACGGCCACAGGCCGCCGAGCGCCTTGAAGAGAGCCCCGGTCGCCGCGGAATCGCCCGTGACCAGCACCCGCTCGCCACGCTCGACGTCGAGGTCGACGTGTTCCACGATGACCCGTCCGGCAGGTTCTGCGATCGTCAGGCCATGGATCGCGAGCCGATTCCCGCCGGACCGCTCGACGACGATGCGCGGCTCCCCCGCCGCCCCGCCGCCCCGTTCGTGCAGTCGCTGCAAGTCTTCGTACAGCCCAAGGACCCGCTCGGCGGAAGCCCGGCACCGCGCAATCTCCCCGATGTTGTCGACCGGCCACGAGAGCGCCGACGTCAGGCGCTGGAACGCCTGCGCAGCCTGCATCAGTACGCCGAGCGTCATCGCGCCCGCAATGTACTGCGGGGCCGCGATCAGGATCGGGAACACCGGCAGCAGCGCGCCGTAGCCGGTCGAGAACGACACGAGACCGAGGTACGTGAGCGACTGGCGGTCCCAGTCGCGCGCGACCTGCCGGAAACGGACGGCCGCGCCGTCGCGTTCGCGGGCCTCTCCGTGCAGGAGCGCGACCGCCTCGGAGTGCTCGCGCACCCGTGAAAGGCCGAAGCGAAACGTCGCCTCCGCCGTCTGCAGCGCATTGGTCGTGCGCACCAGCGGCCGGCCGAACACCCAGCCGAGCAGGCTGCCGAGCAACGCGTAGACGAAGGCGAGCGGCACCATGTAGCCCGGCACCGAGACGTCGGTCCCCGGAACGACGATCGATCCCGACACCGACCAGAGGATGTCGACGAACGTCCCGAGGATCAGGAGCGAGAAGACGAGCGTGTGGCCGAGCGCGATCGCCACCTCCGTGGCGATACGGATGTCCTCGGCGATGCGCTGGTCCGGATTGTCGTGGCCGGTCTCGGCGAACTGCAGACGGTAGTACCGGCCGTCGTCGAGCCAGCGTCCGACGACCTGCTCGGTGAGCCACGCGCGCCAGTCGAGTTGCAGCCAGCGCTTCACCATCAGGTGAGCCGCCGTGACGCCGATCGAGACCGCGAAGATGAGTGCGAACACCGCGACCTGTGCGAGCACGCCATGCGCGGTACGCTGCTCGAGCGCGTCGAACAGCGCGCGGTTCCAGTAGTTGCCCCAGATCGTGATCCCGACCTGCGCAAGCGTGAGCAGGACGAGCAGCAGCGTCGCGCCGCGGACCTTCACGCGCCGGTCGCAGTTCCAGTACGGTCCCGCCAGCCGCACCAGATCGCGCAGCAGGTGCCTGCGGGTCGCAATGCGCGGTCGATCGAGGGCGGAAGCCGGCATCAGCGGTCACAGGGCCCGGCCACGGCGCGGTGCGTACGACGCAACCGGTGTCGCGTTCGTAGGGGACCCTGCCGCAGTTAGCGCTCGCGCAGGGACCGGCGACAATACGCGTAACCGCAGAGCCGCCTGCGGAAATCACGTCGCGAAGAGGCCCGTGTGAGCAAGCCTCGAGCCGCGGGGCTCGAGACTGCGGAACACTGCTTCAACCTGCGGTTATCGGAAGCGTAAGGTCGACGCCGCGCAGTGCCGCGTCCGACCCGATGCCCAGGCGCTTGACCAGCACCACGGCCTCCTTCATCGACATGTCCGTATCCCGGACTCGATGGGGTTCGACGTACATCACGTTGCCCGACATCGGCGTGGGCGACTGCGGCACGAACACCGCGACCCAACCGCCCGGCAGGTCGCCGAGACGGTAGGCGATCTGCCAGCCTTCGTCGATCAGGACGAGCACCGGCTGCAGGTCCGCGCCGCCCTCGACGGTGGCGAACCCGTCGGCCAGCGTCTTGGCCATCTGGTACTGCGGCAGGCCGCCGAGCAGCGAGTCCTCGAACCAGCCGGTCACGCGCCGGCCGGCGGGCGTGCGGGCCACCATGCCCGCGAGAAAGGCAAATCCCACCAGGATGGCTACGGCGACCAGCGTGCCGATCGCGATGCCTCCGACCTGCGTCGCCGGGAGCAGTGCGGCGATCGGCTTGCCGATCCTCGTGGCGATCGACATCGCGTGCTTCAGGACGATGAGAATCAGGACGAGTGGAACGAGGAAGACGATGCCGCCGACCAGGGTCGTGACTACGAACTGCTTCAGGGCTTTCATGGGCGTGCCGTGCGTGCTGTCCAGGCCCGAGTGTAAACCCGGGCCTGGAACCTGCGCACGGCCGCCGAGAGTCAGAACCGCGACGCGACCAGTTGCACGTCGGCGTGCCGCGCAGCCTGGGCGAGTTCCTTCCGCGCCTGCGCAGCCGCTTCCCGCTTCTGCTGCTGCTCGAGCGCCAGCACGAGACCCTTGAGCGACCATGCGTTGGCAGGATTGCGTTGCAGCTCCTCGCGGTACACCACCTCGGCTTCGGCCGCCCGCCCGCCCGCGAGCAAGGCGGCGCCCAACGACTGCCTGACCGGCACGTGCCACAGTTGCGGCTCGTCGTACGGAATCCGGCTCTCGATCTCCACCGCCTCCCGCAGCGCCGCGATCGCGGCGGCCTGGTCGCCGCGCGCCAGGGCGATCTCGGCGCGCACCGTCCGCTCCGCGATCCCGGTCGCAAGTGCGAGCGAGTAGCGGTCCCACATCAGCATCCCCTCGATCACCGGATCTGCCGCGAGCTTCGCGAGCGCCGCGTGGTGCCGCTCGGCCGCGTCCAGCCTCTGCTCACGGACCGCCGCCATGCCCTGCGCGTAGTGCCAGATGGCCGTGACGTACGGCAGGTCGGGAGCAGGGTTCGGTCGCGTGCGTATCGCCTCCCAGCGCCCGAAGCGCACGTCGTCGAACCACGGCGTCATCCAGTAGTGCTGCAGGCCGGCGAACCCGGGCTGCCGCATCAACTCCGGCAGGTTCACTCGCTCCGCGGTGACGCGTGCCGCATCCTGCGCGATGCGGCTCGCGCCTTCCATGCTGGCGGCGAACCAGAGGAAGTGCGGGTTGTGCGGCACGTAGCCGAGCGGATAGACGCCCTTGTAGTTGCCGCGGCACATCGACAGGTACTTCTGGTCGGCCTCGATCGCCACCTGGTTTGCGATCACGGCGTCGTGCCAGCGGCCGACGCGGGCGTAGATGTGCGCGGGCATGTGCACGAGGTGCCCGGATCCCGGTATCAGCGTGCGGAGTCGATCCGCCGCAGCGACGCCGCGCTGTGGATCTGCCGAGGCTTCGACGGCGTGCACGTAGAGGTGCAGTGCGCCGGCGTGGTCCGGGTTCTTCGCGATCACGGATTCGAGCAGCGACACGACCTCGGCGGTGCTGCCCTTGGGGCGCAACTGCTCGTCGTAGTAGTCCCACGGCTGCAGGTCCATCAGGGCTTCGGCGTGGAAGACCTTCGCGTCGAGATCGTCCGGACGCTCCGCCACGAGCCGGGCCGTCGCCCGCGCGTACGCCTCGTCGAGCGGTCGCCGGTCTTCCGGCGGCGCGGCTGCGTACCGCGCCGAGAGCGCGCGGATGTAAGCCTGTTCGCGCGGAGTCGCCTTGGGTGCGAGGGTGACCGCGCGCTCGAGCCTCTGCCACGCCTTCGCATTGTCCTCGGGGTTCATCGCCGCGTTCACGTGCGGACCCAGCACCAGCGACGCGCCCCACCAGCACATCGCGCATTCCGGATCGAGCGTCGCGGCCTTCAGATACGAACGCTCGGCGGCGTCGTGGTTGAAGCCAAACGTGAGCATCAGCGCCTGGTTGAACCAGCGCTGGGCTTCGGAACTGTCGGTCGTGATGGGAAAGGCGTAGTTGCCGAGCCCGGGGATCAGCGTTGCCCCCACCGGTTCCTCGATGAGGGGTAGTTCGGTCGGAGCACTGGCGGTACCCACGGCCCCGACATACGCGCCGGCCAGCGACGCGCCGGCGACCGCGCCCAGTAGCATCGTTCGATTCATGATTCCCCCTGCCCGTTGCGTGGCCCGGGCGATGTGCCCGTCGGCAACACGTGGGAACCCGTATAGACCTCGGCGCAACCCCTGGCCATAGGCCGCGTGGAAGGAGCGATGTCGGACGACGGCGCTAGCTGGATTGCCGCGCCCGACGTCTTCTTGGGGCAGCCTCCCGCTCGAGCTGCGGCCGGGCGTCGATCACCGCGCCCGCAGGCGGCGCGAAAAGCGTCCGGGCGGTCCGCGCGACCTTTCGGCACACTGCGGCGTCGAGCGATCCACCGACGATCCCGCCCAGGACCGGAACGGCGCGCGGGAACCGGAGCAGGAACCGCTGCGTGACGCGAGCGACCAGCCGGGCACCAACGCGCTTGTTGACCTCGACGAGCGCGCGGCCCGGGATCTGGTCGACCGCGCGCTGCGTGAGCGAGCCGTCCGCCTTGAGGCCGAGATCCTTCATCGCCTCCTTCGCGACGTCGCCGGCAAGGCTCAGGAGCACCTTGGTTCGCACCCGTTCCGATGCGAGGTCGTGTCCGTGGATCCGCGCGATGGCACCCGCGAGCCGCGCCTGCAGCACCCATGAAGCCGTGAGCGCCGCAGGGATCGACACCGGGAATGTCGCCAGGCCGCCGAGCCCCGTGACGAAACCCGTCGTGAAGTTCTTGCGGGTTTCGGCGCGGACGAGCGCGTCGATGCGCTCCTCGTCGGTGCGGTAAGACGCATCCGCCAGATACTCGGCCGCGAGTTGCCCGGCCCCGACGAGGGGCCCCGCTCCACCGAGCCCCTGCTCCAGCAGGAACGTGGCCAGTCGCCCAGCGGTCGCGTCCTGGGCCGGATCCGTCGTCACTCGTTCGTCTTCCATGCGTTCGTCCTCTTCGAAAGTCTAACGCGATGCCAGTTCGGCCGGCGCCCCCGCCGGCCACGGCGGGCCGGCGAGCCACTGGTTCTCCGCCGCCCCGTTGCACGCATTCCGGCGGATGAAGCCGGCGCTCGGCGTCAGCGCGAGCTCGCAACTGCGGACGCAGAGCGCGCGGAATGCCTGCGCGTCGAAGCCGGTCGTCTCGTGATAGAGCCTCGTGAGCTCCTTGCGTTGCGTCGCGGGAATGCGGCGCGAACTGCTCGCGAACGAACTGCAGTCGCGTACGGCGGCGCAGGATTCCAGCGCACGGATCACGACGGCGCAGTCGCGCCGCGTCAACGGCCGGCGCTCGGCCACCTTCCGGTCGATGTAGAGGTTGCCACTGCCCGAAAGCCGGGCCGTGCGCCGCTCGCCGTCCCAGGTGCCCAGGCTCACGCGCACGCCGTCGTTCGTCACCGAGACGTCGGCCTGCCCGGTTCCGACCCAGACACCGGGCATGCGACGCAGCAAGGGTTCTTCGCCCGGGGCGAGTTCCACCCAGAACGGAGTGTCGTGTTCGCACGCGGGCTCCGACCCGACGCACCGCGCGAAGCCCACCACGACCTCGCGGTTCGTGTAGGTCGCACGATGCCGGAACTCGATCGAGCGCTCGCAGCTGCCCTGGACGCGTCGACCATCGAGCTGCAGCAGCATGGGACAGCCCGCCGCCGCGCCGTCCACGATCTCGAGCAGCCCCGCCTCGCCTTGCAGGAGCCGCGTCCCGGGTTCGATGGGCGCGTGGCTCAGCAGTCGCACGGGAGCTGCCTCGGGTTTCGGCGCGGGCGCCATCGCGGTCGGTATCGCGGGCGGCGATGTCGGGACGGCCTCAACCGGAGCCACGATCGCGGCGGGCAGCGCCGCGGGCGGATTCGAGTGCTTGCCCAGCCAGATTGCGCCGCCCACGGCAAGGGCGAGGAGACCCGCTGCCACCGCCGCGATGCGCCACGTGCCGACGGCCGGGTCGATCCGATAGCGAGGCTTGCCCGAGGGCAGTGTCGAGGTGATCCGGTCCGTGGGCGCGGGCCGCACGGGTCTGCGCGGCAGGTCCTCATCGTGAATGCGAGAGGGCGCGGGTCCGGGAACGGGTTCGTCGAGCACCGGATCCGTGCGGGCCCAGTTCGCTCGTGCCTCGGCGGAAGCCTCCGGCCGGTCCTGCGGACCCAGTCGGTAGTGCGCCTCCGCTTCGGTGAGACGCTGCAGCTGGAACGCGTCGGTGACCGAGATCGAGACGTCCTTGTTGCGGTTGTCGCCGCGCCCCACGCTCACGACCGGCTCGACCAGTCCCACGGCACTCACCCATTGGCCCGCCCACCCGTGGTCCGGGATCGCATCCAGCCGCGCGAGCGCTTCTGGCCAGATCCTCAGGCACGCCATGTCGCGCCCGGGGCCGTCGAACTCGATGCAGATGCACGGTGCCGCGTCACTGCCGCCCTTCTCGCTCACGACGTTCACGACTTCGCCGACCAGTTCGATGGGGTCGCCGACGTGCTTGCAGACTTCGACGAAATCGCGCGCCGGCACGATGACGCGGGCCGGCCGGAATGCGGGTCGTCCGCGCCTCTGCCGGCCGACGGCCTGCCGCGTCGGGGAGCGTGGTATCTCCTTGCCCGCAAGGAAGTCCTCAAATCGCGGCACGTGCTCGAACGGTGCGTCGCACACGGCCGCGAGGTTCTGCACGGGCGTCTCGAGCCCGCGCAGGCGCGCAAGCAGGTCGAAGATGCGCGAGGCGGCCGGGTCCGCGTAATCGTCGGCGCGGAACAGGATGGCGTCCTCGCGGCTCGAGGTCACGTCCCAGAGGTCCGGCCGCTGCTGCAGTGCCTCGAGGGCGAGGTCGAGCACGATGAAGGAAAAGTCGTCGAGCGACCCATCGAAGTGCTCGGATCGGCGCGCGGGGTGCTGGAAATTGCGGTGCCCGAGCTCCACGCTCGTGAGCGGCTCGAGGTCAGGTACGAACAGGCCGTCGTAGTCGACCAGTCGCAGGCGGCGATCGATGCCGACGACGACGTTGGTGGGCTGCACGTCGCCGTGCGCGACGCCGCAGGCCTTGAGGTCCCGGGCGAGCCTGCGCAGCGACTGCTGCAGCTGGGCCAGCGTGGCCGGTTCGTACCGGTGGTCGGCGACGAAGGCGGCGAGGTGCTGCCCCTCGATCCATGGCATGCGCACGACGGGATAAGCCCCGGTGTCGGTCGTTATGCCGAACGGCTGGTAGGCGACGTCCACGAGGCCCGGGCAGCGGACGGTGAGGAGGTGTCGCTCGATCGCGGAATAGCGCAGGTCGAGCGCGTCCGGCGCACGGTGGAACGCGCGCAGCGCGTACCGTCCCCGGGGCGTCTGCACCTCGAAGGTGTACGCGCAGGTCCCACCGTGAACCGCGAGCCGGCCCGGCGCACGCGTGACGACGAAACCGGTCCGCAGCACGGGGTCGACCAGCACCGCGTCGAGGTCCAGCTGGAGTGCGTCGATGTATTCGCCGAGGGTGGGAAAGTGCATGCCGCTCCTGGCCCGCTCCGCCCAGTGTCGACACGGGGGCCGCTCCTGTCAAAGCAGCCCGGTCGGCCTCGTTTGCATAATTCCCGGCCGCGAGCAGAATGACGGTATTACAGGCGGTGGGAGGAAAGTCCATGTCCGATTCGACCTACAAGGCGCAGTGCACCTGCGGCGCGGTCCAGCTCGAGATCACCGGGGAGCCCGCGGTCCAGGCGTACTGCCACTGCAACTCGTGTCGCGGCTGGCTCGGCGCACCGATCCATGCGGCCGCTCTCTGGCCGATGTCCAGCGTCCGTGTCGTCAAGGGCGGCGACAACATGGGGCTGTACAAGAAGACCGAGAACAGTCACCGCCAGTTCTGCCGCAGCTGCGGGTCGCCGGTGATGGTGGGCCACCCCACGATGGGCATGACGGACATCCCGGCAGGCAACGTTGCGGGGCTCAAGTATCAGCCCGGCGTGCACGTGCACTACGGCGAG
>Ga0105090_10001140_pt1 | contig 14115 bp, 8 predicted proteins | sample PPLLak3March2015_FD_79110 | JGI IMG/M metagenome (GOLD analysis project Ga0105090, IMG submission 79110) | Freshwater sediment microbial communities from Prairie Pothole Lake near Jamestown, North Dakota, USA - PPLs Lake P7 Core (1) Depth... | ecosystem: Environmental > Aquatic > Freshwater >... | reverse complement strand
TGTCCCTGGCCGTCCTGTACAGCCGCGCCCTGTCGGGCATGGATGCCCCACTGGTGACGGTGGAGGCCCATCTCGCCAACGGATTGCCGAGTTTCACGATCGTCGGCCTGCCCGAAGCCGAGGTTAAAGAAGCCAAGGATCGCGTGCGTGCCGCGATGCAGAATGCCCAGTTTGATTTTCCGGCACGGCGCATTACCGTCAACTTGGCACCAGCCGACCTTCCCAAGGAGTCTGGTCGCTTCGATTTACCGATCGCGCTGGGCATCATCGCTGCATCCGGACAAATACCGGATCGCGGCCTGCGTGATTATGAGTTCGCCGGCGAACTGGCCCTGACCGGTGAGTTGCGCCCGGTGCGCGGTGCACTGGCGATGGCATTGGCGGTTGCCCGCGATGGCCGGGCCTTTGTGCTGCCCGCAGCCAATGCCGCGGAAGCAGCGCTGGCCGAACAGGCTACGATCCACGCTGCCGTTTCATTAAGCGAGGTTTGCGCACACCTGGCCGGACGGGCGGTACTGCCGCGTGCGGCGCCTGTCGAATTTTCCGCAAAGCACCAACACCCCGATCTGCTCGACGTCAAAGGCCAGAATCACGCGCGGCGTGCGCTGGAAATTGCCGCCGCCGGAGGCCACAGTCTGCTGATGGTTGGTCCGCCCGGTACCGGCAAGACCATGCTTGCGCAGCGTCTGCCCGGTATCCTGCCGCCGATGACCCAGCAGGAGGCGGTGGAATCAGCGGCGATCCAGTCGGTGGGCAGCAACGGATTTGATGTCGCCAACTGGAAACGGCGGCCCTATCGTGCTCCACATCACACTGCCTCGGCGGTGGCGCTGGTCGGTGGCGGCGGCAATCCGCGTCCCGGCGAAATTTCAATGGCCATGCACGGCGTGTTGTTCCTTGATGAATTACCCGAGTTCGAACGCAGGGTGCTCGAAGTGCTGCGCGAACCCCTTGAGTCTGGACGTATCACCGTGTCCCGCGCCGCGCGGCAGGCAGATTTCCCCGCGCAGTTCCAGCTGGTTGCGGCAATGAATCCCTGTCCGTGTGGCTATTTGGGACACTACAACGGTCGCTGTCGCTGCACGCCGGACCAGGTGGCGCGCTACCGTTCGCGCATCTCCGGCCCATTGCTCGACCGCATCGATCTGCAGATCGAAGTGCCGGCACTGCCGCAGGAAGATCTGACCGGCAACGCCGGCGGCGAATCTTCAGCGACAGTACGCATGCGCACCACCACGGCTCGCGAACGTGCGCTGGCACGGCAGCACAAACCCAACACCCGACTCGCGACGCGCGAAATTGAACAGCACTGCACGCCGGATGCGCAAGGCGAAACTCTGCTCAAACAGGCCATCGTGCGTCTTGGCCTGTCGGCGCGGGCCTATCACCGCATTCTTAAAGTTGCCCGCACCATCGCTGACCTTGCCGGTGTGGACGGGGTCGCCGGGACGCATATCGCCGAAGCCATCCAGTACCGCAGGCTGGATCGGGCATGACGCCATAATTCGGAATCAATGCATCAATGTCGACTTGCCGCATTCAGGCGGACTCGATGCGGCGCGCTGACATCAGTATGTCTCCACGACAGAATCGCAGGCCAGCCGCGCCCTAGATTTGATGCACATCAATAGTAGCCGCCACGGTATGTCCATACTGGCAAGGCGTGGCAGCAAAGACGATCGATATAGCCTTCTTTCGTAAGTGTTGCACGTAATTGCCGGAATACATGGTGCAATGACTAGCCGAAAGCGCTGGAATGGCTGCTCGCAATGACTCAAGCGATGCGACCAGTCACATGGAGGAACAGCAGATGAACAAGATCAATTTTTCACAGCGCCGTGCCGCGATGGTTGAAAGTTACATCGCCGGTCGCGGCATCCGCTCGCAATGGGTGCTTGACGCGATGCGAGCTGTGCCGCGGGAAGCTTTCCTGCCCGAGCATCTTCATGAATTTTCCTACCAGGACACTCCATTACCGATCGCCGAGGGACAGACGATCTCTCAGCCTTATATCGTTGCGCTGATGATTGAGGCGCTGGCACTCAAGGGCGGCGAAAAAGTGCTCGAAATCGGCACTGGGTCGGGCTATGCAGCAGCCGTCCTGGCGCAGATTGCGAAGGACGTCTACACGGTCGAACGCATCGGTCAGCTAGCAGAGAAGGCGGCGACGGTGTTATCCGACCTTGGATACCGGAATGTGCACGTGCTGCATGCCGACGGCACGCGCGGTTGGGATGATCACGCGCCTTATGACGCGATCGTGGTTGCGGCGGGTGGGCCCGAGGTTCCGGAATCCCTGAAATCCCAACTCAAGATCGGTGGGCGGCTGGTGATTCCAGTCGGGAAAGACCGGCGCTTCCAGGAATTGGTGCGGGTGACACGACTCTCGGAGCTTCAATATAAGACCGAAGATATTGCGGATGTCCGTTTCGTTCCCTTGGTGGGCGCGGAGGGCTGGGCTACACCAACGGACGGGCCGGCCACCTCGAAACCCCGCAAGATTGTTTCGGACATTTCCGCGGCCGAAAGTGTCATTGCGGCCTCGTGCGAGCCGTTCGAGACGGTTACCTCAGCGAACCTTGAACCCCTGCTCCAGCGGATCGGCGACGCGCGTGTCGTGCTTCTCGGCGAAGCCTCCCACGGTACTTCCGAGTTTTATAGCATGCGGGAACAAATCTCGCGCGCGCTTATTGAGCGCAAGGGCTTCACTTTCATCGCCATTGAGGGCGACTGGCCTGACGCCGCACGCATCGATCACTACGTCCGGCATGCCACCTATTCGGCCTCTGAATGGACGGCATTTGCCCGTTTCCCGACTTGGATGTGGCGCAATCACGAGGTGCGGGAATTTGTTGACTGGCTGCGCAAACGCAATGGCCTGGTCGAGCCGGGCCAGCGGGTCGCATTTCATGGTCTGGATCTCTACAGCCTTTTCAGTTCAATCCGGTCGGTCCTGAGTTACCTGGACGACGTCGACCCGCAAACTGCACGGGTTGCGCGCCAGCGTTATGGTTGCCTGACACCTTGGCAGACCGACCCTACCACCTATGGCCAGGCTGCACTTACGGGAACCTACCAGACGTGTGAACACGAAGTGGTCAGCATGTTGTCGGACCTGTTGCAGAAGCACCGGGCCTACGCCGAGCACGATGGCGAGCGTTTTCTGGATGCCGTGCAGAACGCGAAACTGATCGCCAGTGCCGAACAGTATTACCGGATCATGTACTACGGCTCCCGTGCCTCTTGGAATCTTCGCGACAGCCACATGTTCGGCACTTTACAGAACCTGCTGCATTTTCATGGCCCCGAAAGCAAGGCGATTGTCTGGGCGCATAATTCGCATGTGGGCGATTCGGCGGCAACGGAGATGTCTGCCCGCGGGGAATACAACATTGGCCATTTGTGCCGGGAGGAATTCGGCAGCGCCGCATATTCCATCGGGTTCGGAACCAACAGCGGAACGGTCGCGGCGGCAACCGACTGGGACGGACCGATGGAAGTCAAGAAGGTCCGTCCGGCTTTGCCGCAGAGCTACGAGCACCTGTGCCATGAGACCGGCGGCGCGAACTTCCTGCTGCCGTTACGCAACCCCAAGGTAGCCGGCCTCATCAGCGCCCTGTCGAATCCACGGCTTGAGCGAGCCATCGGCGTGATTTACCGACCCGAGACAGAACTGCAAAGCCATTATTTTCAGGCCGTGCTCCCCCGCCAATTCGACGAATATATCTGGTTTGACAAGACCAAGGCCGTCACGCCGTTCAAAACCGGGGAACTCGATGGGCTTCCGGATACCTATCCATTCGGCCTTTGAGGGGCCGTAGCAGATCATGACTGTCTGCAACGAACTGCATTACGTCGAAGAGCGGCTGACGTGGATGCGTGTCGAGCGCATCTGGCCGAACGGCCTCAGATATCTGTGGACCGATGCTTTCGGTGTCGTCTTGCTGGTCTCTTTGTATGCCGCGTCGGGAAGACGCCAATATCTTGATGAGGCGGAATGGCTGGTCGCGGAGGTTGATCGTGTACTCGGCCGCCCGCGCGGCATTCGCATCGGTGAAGCGCCTGGTCGTGACGGTCAGTACTTCCACTACCTTGCCATGTGGCTTTATGCGCTCGGCGTGCTGGGCCGCAAGATTCCGGACTACAAAAGCAAGGGTGTTGCCTTGGCGAAGCAGATTCATCACGCATTTGTTATCCCGGGCCGCGGAGTTGTCTGGAAGATGAGCGAGGATTTGAGTGGCCCTTATCCGGGATACGGATTTGGCGCACTGGATGCCTTTGATGGTTACATTTCATACCGCCTGCTGGATGAAACCGCGCTCTCGCGGGAGATCACCGAAATGCACCAGCTGATCGAGCGTGCAGCTCCGCAATTGGTCATTACCCAGGATCTGGGCATCGGCATGATGCTATGGATGACCCAGTTTTTTCCCGAAGAGAACTGGGCGGTGACGCAAAAAGCACGGTGCCTGGCCATGCTCGACCGGATGTGGATGGACGAAGGTTATTTTTGTCGTGAGCCAGGGTACCACCACGTCAGGTTTGCATTTACCAATTACGGCGTCTCGATCGGTTTGCAGGCAGTGAACGCAATGCCCGATCGGATCAGCAGGCTTAATGCGTTTTTCGAGACCTATCGTTCCGGCGATGAATATGATCGCGAGGCTATTACCCATGTCATGGCCTGCAGCTCACATTTTCCCGGCTACCTCATCAAGGGTCACTGCTGAAGGATATGGGGGCCGGCTTGCTGAATTGCATATTTAAATGATTTTTGAGCTTCTTGGCACCGGTTGTTCGCGTTCCCGATATCCGCCTTTAAAATGCCGGCGTTGGGCTTCTGCGGCCTCTTGCTGCAATACGTCTTGTTCCAGTGTCGCCAACTCTCCAGGTTGAGTTTATCTGGCGGCGAGGCAAGGAGCCTGGACGCCAATAACCAATGCCCAGTGCCAACGGGAAAGAATCGTATATCCCCGCCTCCGATTACACCAAGCCCCCGGATCAACGACTAACAACCGGGCGGCACCCTGATCGACCAGCCCATGTGTCGATGCCTGACCAACAGCTGGCCGGGCCGACTCTTTGGTTGCGGAAAGGATCGTAGTCCAAGAACGGTAGAATGCCCGGCATGGATTCAATAGGCGGTCTGGTGTGGTTCTTTTCCCTGTTCAGGATCGTCCAAGTCTCGATGCGAAGGCGATCGGCGGGTTGGCCTTGGCTCAACCCCGATTCAAGGCGTTGCTTTCGGATTTGGCCGCCCGGTGTCTTGGGCTCACAGTCAAAATCCTTATTTCTCAATGACTTGGGAGTGACCGGGGAAAATGACAAAAAGGCAATGCTTCTACGTCCCGGGGGTTTGCTCGGACATTACATCGGGCGTTGCCACTACATGCCGGACCCGGTGGCGCGTTACCCTTCGCGCATTTCGGGCCGGCTACTCGAGCGCGTCGACCTGCAGATTGAAGTGCCGGCACTGGCCGAAGAAGACCTGACTCGCAACGCCGGCAGTGAATCTTCGTTAACGGTGTGCGCCCGCACCATCGCTGACCTTGCCGGTGTGGACGGGGTCGCCGGGACGCATATCGCCGAAGCCATCCAGTACCGCAGGCTGGATCGTTCGTGAGCGTTGGATCACCCCGGCATGCGCCGCCGGTGACCGTGCCGGCGCTGGCGTTCATCCTCGCCGCGCTGGCGATGATCGGCCCGTTCACAATCGACACCTATCTGCCGTCATTTCCGTTTATCGGGGCCGACCTGCAGGCGACCCCCGCGCAGATGCAGCAGACGCTGAGCCTGTACCTGTTCACGCTGGCGTTTATGACTCTGTTCCACGGCACCTTGTCCGACTCCTTCGGCCGCAGGCCGGTGATCATCGCCAGCCTCGCACTGTATGTCGTGACAGCAGTGGGCTGTGCACTGGCGGCCAGCCTGTCGCAATTGCTGTTCTGGCGCGCAGTGCAAGGGCTGGCCGCCGGCGCCGGGATCATCGTCGGGCGCGCGATCATCCGCGACAGCTTCTCCGGGCACGAGGCGCAGCGCCTGATGTCACTGGTAACAATGATATTCGGCCTTGCGCCAGCGATTGCTCCGGTGATCGGCGGCTGGTTGCAGGGCGCATTTGGCTGGCGGATTATTTTCTGGTTTCTGGCGACCTATGGTGTCGTCCTGTTTTTTGCAGTGATGCGCCGTCTGCCAGAAACCCATCCAGTGTCGGCGCGGCAGCCATTCCAGGCGCGACCGTTGCTGCGCAATTACCTGCGCCTGGGCAGTGATCCGAAACTGGTACTGCTGTGTTTGACCATCGCGTTCAACTTTTCCGGTTTTTTCCTCTACGTGGTGTCGGCGCCGGCGGTGATTTACGACCTGCTGAAAATGTCTGAAAAGGATTTTGCGTGGCTGTTTGTGCCGGGCATCTCCGGCGTGATGTTCGGCGCGTTCCTTTCCGGCCGGCTGGCCGAACGCCTGTCGCCGCGACGAACGGTGTTCGTTGGTTATCTGATCATGTTCGGCGCAGCGGTTTTTAATATTGGGTACTGCCTCATTTTCCCGCCGTCGCTGCCATGGACGGTGCTGCCGGTGATGATCTATACCATCGGGATGGCATTGGCGATGCCCAGCGTTTCGCTGATCGCGCTGGATCTGTTTCCGCAACTGCGCGGCATGACATCGTCGTTGCAGGGGTTCGCACACAGCCTGTTCGCAGGGATCACTGCCGGGGTGGTGTCGCCGTTTGTATCACACAGCGCACTGATGCTTGCCTGCAGCATGGGTGGCATGGCGCTGCTGGGCTGGCTGTCGTGGCTGTTCTATATGCGGGTGGCTGGCAGTACCCGGTAGTGGTAGCCTTTGCTGCGGCTTTGCTTGTTTAAGCGCAGAACCTATTTTGTGCGCGATGACGGTATCGGCTTTGACATGGTCCACGCCGGGCGGCTGTTCGACGCGTTCCAGCGACTGCACTCCGAGCGGGAATTTCCCGGTACCGGCATTGGTCTTGCGACAGTGCGCCGGGTGATGAGGCGTCACGGTGGCGATGCCTGGGCTGAATCAGCGGTCGGCAAGGGCGCAACATTTTTCTTTACGCTGGGTGCGCGGCCCGAAGTCCGCAGCGCGATGCTCCCGCGGCCTGCGCTGACGCTTATGGCGCGGCAGGATGTGCCGGCGTCTCCAATTGCCACGCATCCGGTGATCCTGCTGGTTGATGATGACCCGGATGTGCTGACCCTGACGGCGGAACGCGGTGAAGCCGCGCTGACTTTGCTGCGCGAACACCAGATCAGCATCGTGGTATCCGATTTTTCAATGCCGGGCATGAATGGTGCGGAGTTGCTGGCGCAGGTGGCAGCGTTATATCCGGGCAGCTTGCGCATTATCGTCAGCGGGCAGGCGATCAATGACGACATGGCGGCGGGCCTGCGCAAAGGCGAGATCCACCGGTATTTCGAAAAGGGGCATCGTTACGATGCCGTGCGCGATTACATTCGCGACTGGCTGGTTTCAGTGCGCCAGCAGGGAAGTATATAAGTATTTGTTTTATTGATATTTTATTCTGCGTGGCGGCTCAGCACTGTTCCCAGGGCAGGCCATCATGGCGCCATCCGGTTTTTTCATTGCGGTGATGGTTGTCATCGAGTTCTCCCTCGAAGCCATGCAGAACGTTGCAGACCTGGGTGAAACCGGCTTCTTCCAGCGCATGGCCGGCATCCAGCGAACGGTTGCCGCTGCGGCAGATGATGATGATCGGCCGGTCCACGCTGGCGGCTTTTTTGACGTGGGCGACGAACTGCGGATTGATTTCCCAGTTCGGGCCGTCGTTCCACGGCACCAGGATCGCCCCCACCGGATGACCGACGAACAGGTATTCCATTTCACTGCGGCAATCGATGAACACCGAGTTCGGATTTTTTTTCAGAAACTCGTGTGCGGCTTTGGGTTCCAGATGTTTCATGGCGGTCTGTCGCGAATGGAGGAAATGAGAATAAACGCATTATAGGCGGGGGCGGCAACCCGGCCAAATACGCCGGGGCGGTGACGTGCCCATGATAAAATCCGCGCCTTTCCCCCTCACTCTGCAAGGCGGATCGCGCCCTCCCGGCGCCTCCTGACGTCGATGAGCACTCCCCGTATCCAGCAATTGCCCGCGCTGCTGTCGCAACGCATCCTGATTCTCGATGGCGCCATGGGCACCATGATCCAGAACTACAAACTGGATGAAGCGGCCTATCGCGGCACACGGTTCAAGGACTTCGCGCACGACGTCAAGGGCAACAATGACCTTCTGACGCTGACCCAGCCGCAGATCATCAGCGAAATCCACGAACAGTATCTCGAGGCTGGCGCAGACATCATCGAGACCAACACCTTCAACTCGACAGCGGTCGCCATGGCGGATTACCACATGGAAGACCTGGTGTACGAGTTGAATGTGGAGGCAGCAAAACTCGCGCGTGCGGCGGCGGATAAATATGAAGCGAAGGATCCGTCGCGCCCGCGTTTTGTCGCCGGCACGCTGGGCCCGACCAACCGTACCGCGTCGATCTCGCCGGACGTCAACGATCCGGGTTTTCGCAACATCAGCTTTGACCAGCTGGTGGAGACCTACACCGAAGCCATCCGCGGCCTGATCGACGGCGGCGCCGACCTGTTGATGGTCGAAACCATTTTCGACACGCTGAACGCCAAGGCCGCGCTGTTCGCGATCGACCAGTATTTCGAAACACACGGCGTGAAGCTGCCAATCATGATTTCCGGAACCATCACCGACGCCTCGGGCCGTACCTTGTCCGGACAGACGCCGGAAGCATTCTGGAATTCGGTGCGTCACGCGAAGCCGCTGACGATTGGGCTTAACTGCGCTCTCGGGGCGCAACTGATGCGGCCGTTCATCGAAGAGATTTCGCAGGTCGCCGACACCTGGGTCTGCGCCTATCCGAACGCGGGCCTGCCCAATCCGCTGGCGCCTACCGGTTACGATGAGTTGCCGGAAAACACCGCGGAGTACGTGCTCGACTTCGCCAAAAGCGGATTCATCAACATCGCCGGCGGCTGCTGCGGCACCACGCCGGCCCATATCCGCGCCATCGCGGAGGCGGTGAAAAATGTGCCGCCACGCAAAGTGCCGCAGATCGAACACAAGACCCGGCTGTCCGGGTTGGAGCCGCTGAACATCGGCGACGATTCGCTGTTCGTCAACGTCGGCGAACGCACCAACGTCACCGGCTCGCGCGCTTTCGCCAAGCTGATCCTCGCCGGCAACTATGCCGAAGCTGTTTCGGTTGCGCGCCAGCAGGTCGAGAACGGCGCGCAGGTGATCGATGTCAACATGGACGAGGCGATGCTTGATTCGAAGGCGGCGATGACCACCTTCCTCAGCCTCATCGCTTCCGAACCGGATATTTCGCGGGTGCCGGTGATGATCGACTCCTCGAAATGGGAGGTCATAGAAGCCGGGTTGAAGTGCGTGCAGGGCAAGGCCATTGTCAATTCGATCAGCATGAAGGAGGGTGTCGAACCCTTCAAGCATCAGGCGCGGCTGGCCAAACGTTACGGTGCCGCGGTGGTGGTGATGGCTTTCGACGAAAAAGGCCAGGCCGACACCTATCAGCGCCGCATCGACATCGCAAAACAGGCCTACGACATTCTGGTCGATGAAATCGGTTTCGCCGCCGAAGACATCATCATCGATCCAAACATATTCGCGATCGCCACCGGCATCGAGGAACACAACCGTTACGCCATTGATTTCCTTGAGGCGACGCGCTGGATCCGCCAGAACCTGCGATATGCGCGGATCAGCGGCGGCTTGTCGAATGTGTCGTTTTCCTTCCGCGGCAACGATCTGGTGCGCGAGGCAATCCATACCGCGTTCCTCTACCACGCCTTCCGGGCCGGACTGACCATGGCCATCGTCAATGCCGGACAGATCGGCGTCTATGACGAAATCCCGAAGGAACTGCTGGAGCATGTCGAAGACATTCTTTTCGACCGCCGGCCGGATGCCGCCGAACGCATGGTGACGTACGCTGAAACCGTCAAAGGCAAGGGCCGCGTCGTGGTCGAAGATCTGGCCTGGCGCGACGCTCCCGTCGGTGAACGTCTGACCCATGCGCTGGTGCGCGGCATTACCAACTGGATCGTCGAAGACACCGAAGAGATGCGTCTGCAGATCGAAAAGGATGGTGGCCGACCTATCCAGGTCATCGAGGGACCATTGATGGACGGCATGAACGTCGTCGGTGATTTATTCGGTGCCGGCAAAATGTTCCTGCCCCAGGTCGTCAAGTCGGCGCGGGTGATGAAGCAGGCGGTGGCGCACCTGGTGCCGTACATCGAAGCCGAAAAGGCGCGGCTGGGCGACATCCGGGCAAAAGGCAAAATTGTGCTCGCGACCGTCAAGGGTGACGTGCACGATATCGGCAAAAACATCGTCGCCGTGGTGCTCCAGTGCAACAACTACGAGGTGGTCAACCTCGGCGTGATGGTGCCGTGGACGCAGATTGCCGAAGTCGCAGTCCGCGAAAAGGCCGACATCATTGGGCTGTCGGGGTTGATCACGCCCTCGTTGGAAGAAATGGCGCACAACGCGCGCGAGATGCAGCGCACTGGCATGACCATCCCATTGCTGATAGGTGGTGCGACGACGTCACGCGTACATACCGCGGTGAAGATTGCACCGCATTACCAGGGACCGGTGGTGTGGGTGCCGGATGCCTCGCGCAGCGTCAGTGTGTGTTCCAGCCTGCTGTCGGACGACCAGCGCAAGGGTTATCTCAACGACCTCGCGGCGGATTACCAGCGCGTCCGCGAGCAGCACGCCAACAAAAAGGGCCCGGAACTGATTCCGCTGGCGGCTGCACGTGCCAATGCGCTGCAGGCTGACTGGGAAAAGGCGGTTCCGCACAAACCGGAAATGCTCGGCATCAAGGTGTTGAAAAATTACGACCTCGCGGAAATCGCGCAGCACATCGACTGGGGCCCGTTTTTCCAGACCTGGGATCTTGCCGGTGCGTACCCGGCCATTCTTCAGGATGAAGTGGTCGGCGAGGAGGCGCGCAAGGTGCTCGCTGACGGCAAGGCAATGCTGAAAAAGATCATCGAGGGCCGCTGGTTGACGGCCAACGGCGTGTTTGGACTGTTTCCGGCGGCGCGTGTGGATCACGAGGACATTGCTATTTATGCCGACGAATCGCGCAAGACGCCGCTGATGACATGGCACAACCTGCGCCAGCAGAACCAGAAACCCACGGGGCGAGCCAACCAGTGCCTGGCGGATTTTGTCGCGCCTGCTGATTCGGGTGTTGCCGATTATATCGGTGCGTTTGCGGTGACCGCCGGGCTGGGCATTGAAAAACGCATCGCGCTGTTCGAGAAACAGCATGATGATTATTCGATTATTCTGCTGAAGGCGCTGGCCGACCGTCTGGCAGAAGCCTTTGCCGAACTGCTGCACCTGCGGGTGCGCCGCGAGTTCTGGGGTTATGCGAAGGATGAAACGCTGGACCTTGATGCTCTGGTTGCCGAGAAATACCGCGGCATCCGTCCGGCGCCCGGTTATCCGGCCTGCCCGGACCACACCGAAAAAGCCGGATTGTTCGAGTTGCTGCGCGCCGGTGCCATCGAAATGCGTCTGACCGAATCCTTTGCCATGCTGCCGGCGTCATCGGTCAGCGGGTTTTATCTGGCCCATCCCGAGGCGCAGTATTTCGCCGTCGGCAAAATCGATCGCGACCAGGTCGCCGATTACGCGCGCCGCAAGGACATGACGGCCGCTGACGCCGAACGCTGGCTTGCGCCTGCCCTGGGCTACGACCCGGCCTGACGTTGTTCCGCGCGTCGCAGTTCTTCACTTCGTCCGCGGTGCAGTATCTTGCGCTGGCTGACGACGGCCACAACGCCTGGTGGCGTTACCTGCTGGGCATCACCGTAATCGCCGCGAGCTGGCTGATCGGAGGTGCTTATGCGTACGGGATGGCACTGCAGCTGCCGCTGGGCGCTGTCACCGCATTCGTCGCCATCAATGCCAGCATCCTGATGCTGCTGCTTGGTGTGGTGTTTGTTGTGACCGTGATACATCGCCGTTCCTGGCGCACGCTGGTCACGCCATATGTGCGCATCGACTGGCGACGGATTGCGCAGGGCGCTGCGGTATGGGTTGCGCTGGCGCTGGTGTTTTCACTGATCGAACATCTGCTCTATCCCGGGCTTTATGCCTGGAGTCTGGATCTTGCGCGCTGGCTGCCGTTCGCGCTGGCGGCCTTGTTGCTGACGCCGCTGCAATGTGCGGCGGAGGAACTGGTGTTCCGCGGTTATGTCCTGCAGGGCCTCGGCCGGTTCCTGCGCAATCCTGTGATGCTGGCGTTGCTCAGCAGCGTGATATTTACCCTGCCCCATCTCTACAACCCCGAGGTCGTGGCATACGGGCTGGCGATCATGGCCGCCAATTATTTTTTGATGGGCCTGTTTCTCGCTGGCGTGACTTTGCGCGACGGCCGGCTCGAGCTGGCGATCGGCGCCCACGCCGGCAACAACCTGCTGCTTGCGCTGGTCGTTCGTTACGAGGATTCGGTGTTTGAAACGGAATCGGTGTTCACCGCCGGTGCGCTTGATCCCGTGTATTCTCTGGTGACGCTGCTGCTCAGTGCGGCGTTTTTTTACTGGTGGTTTTTTCGCAGATTGCCCGCAGTCATGAGTGATTCCAATCATTTAAATCCCTCTTTTACACCGGAACAAGTTGCGCAGTTTTCGCGTGACGGTTACCAGATCGTGCGCGGCCTGGTGCCAGCCGAAGCCTGCGCGCGCATACGCATCTGCGCCGAACGCGATCTGGCCGCCGCCGAACCGCCGCTCGAATACGAGGCCGATACCCATTATCCCGGCGCGCCAGAATCGCTCGAAGCCCCCGGCGGGCGCACGGTGCGGCGGCTGCTGCAGGCTTATGCCCGCGGTGCGGGATTCCGCGAGTGGGCCACCGCTGAGCCCATCGTTACACGCCTGAAACAATTGCTGGGGCCCCAGATCGCCCTGTCGCAGGCCCATCACAACTGCGTTATGACCAAGGATCCGGCGTACAGCAGTCTCACCAGCTGGCACCGCGACATCCGTTACTGGTCGTTTGAACGTCCCGAGCTGGTGTCGGTGTGGCTGGCATTGGGCGAAGAACGCCGGGACAACGGCTGCCTGTTGCTGCTGCCGGGTTCGCATGTGATGGATTTTGATGCGACACAACTTGATGCCGCGCAATTTTTGCGTACGGATGTTGCAGAGAATTCGGCGTTGCTGGAGACGCAGGTATGCGCTGAATTGCAGCCCGGCGATGTGCTTTTTTTCCATTGCCGGCTGTTTCATGCTGCAGGGAGCAATCGTGCCGCGCACACCAAGTTATCGGTGGTATTCACCTACCGCGCAATGGATAATCCGCCCTTGCCAGGTTCGCGTTCTGCGAGTCAGTCTGATGTAATTCTATAAGCCGCCGCCGACGATGACAATGTGGTGCGGGGTGGTGTCGGGATCGGACATGCGCATGCTCCAGTATCACATGCAGTTATGATGGTCGGCATGGATAACCCGTCCGGCCCGGCGTATTACCGCAGACATGCCCGCAGCTATGACGCCAGCGCGCAGCGTACCATGGCACTGCGCCGGCGCACCATTGCCCGACTCGGCTTGCGGCCGGGCGATGTGGTGCTCGATGCCGGCTGTGGCACCGGGCTCAGTTTTCCGCTGCTGCTGGACGCGGTTGGCACATCTGGCAGGGTCATTGGTGTCGAATCGAGCCCCGACATGCTGGTGCTGGCCCGCGAGCGTGCTGCCGCTGCGGGTTGGCGGAACACGGTGGTGATCGAGGCCGCGCTGGAAATTGCAGCACTGCCTTGCGCCGTCGATGCCGTGTTGTTCAATTACACCCATGATGTGCTGCGGTCACCGGCAGCGTTGAAGAATATTTTCCGGCAGTCCCGTTCCGGCGCAGTTGTTGCCGTCGCCGGCATCAAACATCCTCCGCGCTGGCTTGACCCCTTGCGCCTGTACCGGCGTTTCAAGTCGCGCGGTTGTTACGAGCACTTCGAAGGGCTGGACACGCCTTGGGACCTGCTGGCGCCTTTTGTGCCGGATCTGCAGGTC
>Ga0105090_10001139_pt1 | contig 14121 bp, 10 predicted proteins | sample PPLLak3March2015_FD_79110 | JGI IMG/M metagenome (GOLD analysis project Ga0105090, IMG submission 79110) | Freshwater sediment microbial communities from Prairie Pothole Lake near Jamestown, North Dakota, USA - PPLs Lake P7 Core (1) Depth... | ecosystem: Environmental > Aquatic > Freshwater >... | reverse complement strand
GCATGGGCCGTTACGTACCGCCCGGCTGGACCCGCTGGGTCGGGCGCAAATCCTTTGCCACGCAGACCAGCTGGTTCGCGTTCAAGTACGTGACCGGCGGCAGTGACCGGTTCTCGAGTGGCATGGGCAATGTGGTCACGGCGTCGCAGTACACCACGTTCTATGAACGAGACCAGGTCCTGGACTTCATCGGCCGCAATGGCAGTGGGCAACCGTTCTTCGTGTTCTGGAACCCGAGCGCACCGCATGAACTGGCAACACCGGCACCGGCCGACGCCGGCTTGTACTCCAGCTACCTGTATCGGGGACGCGGCTACGGCGAGAACGACCTGAGGGACAAGCCCCGCTGGGTCCGCCAGTACACCGGTCCGGTCGATGACGACGAGTTCGTCCGGGAACAGATGCGTTCGTTGCAAAGTGTCGATCGCTCCGTTGCAGCGATCGTCGACAAGCTGCGCAGCACGGGCCAGCTGGACAATACGCTCATCGTGTTCACGTCCGACAACGGCTACATGTGGGGTGAACACGGCGTGTGGGCCAAGATCAAGCCATACGAGGAATCGGCGAAGGTGCCGCTGGTGGTGGTCATGCCGGGCGTGAGCCCCAGAACGGAACGGGGACTGGTCTCCGTGAGTCTCGACCTCGGCCCGACACTCTATGAGATCGCCGGCACTCCGCGGCAGACGGACGGCCGTAGCCTGGTCCCGCTGCTGCGCAACCCGGGCGCAGCCTGGCGCAATGCGATCTACCTCGAGAACTACGGATCCACGACGAACGGCAATTCGACCTGGGCGGGAGTCCGCAACCAGCGGTGGAAATACATCAAGTACTGGACGGGCGAGGAAGAGTTGTACGACCTGGACAACGATCCCTTCGAGTTGAACAGCCGGCACGGGGACTCCAGCCTCGCGACCCTCAAGGCGAGCCTCCGCGCCCAGACCGACCAGCAACTGGGCCTGGCCATGCGACCGGTCCGCCAGGTACCACGCGGCAGGTTATGGGCGACGTACAGCTTCCAGTTCGAAACCTGGTCGGGCAAGGCCCCGTTCACGTGGGGGCTGTACTCCGGCTCGTTGCCACCCGGCCTGACGCTGGATTCAACGACGGGCCTCCTGCGCGGCTTGCCCACTGCCACCGGCACCTACAAATTTCGCGTTAAAGTTGCCGATGCGGGCGTGTCGACACACGCGAAGAAGCAACGCGTGTTCGTCAGCCGCGCCCTGCAGATCACCGTTTCCTAGGCTAGAACCAGGCGTCCTGCATGTCGCGGCAGGTCGAATCCCGGCGGGACACCACCGCGAGCCACGCATCGACCTTCGGCAGTTCGAAACCGAAGAAGTAACGCATCGCTGCAATCTTCCCGCGCAGCAGGTCGGCACGATCGCTGGTTGCCTCAGGCAGGGCCTGTCGTGCGGCCAGTGCAACGTCTAGCCAGAGCCACGCCAGGACCGCGTGACCGAAGGCCTGCAGGTAGGGCGTCGCATTCGCGAGCGCCTCCTCTGGAACTCCGGTCGCCCAGGCGAGCTTCGTCGCCACACCCACCTGCTCGAGGGTCCTGGCAAGCACGCTGGCATGTTCGGCAAACTCCGGAACGGAAGTGGCCAGCCGGACGGTGGCGCCAACTCGCGAACCCAGCAGTTCCAGGCCTGCGCCGCCGTCCATGACGACCTTGCGTCCGAGCAGGTCCAGCGCCTGGATGCCGTGCGTCCCCTCGTGGATCATGTTCAGGCGGTTGTCGCGCCAGAGCTGCTCGACCGGGTAATCGCGCGTATAGCCGTAACCGCCGAGCACCTGGATCGCCAGGCTGTTCGCCTCGAGACACCACTCGCTCGGCCAGCTCTTGGCGATGGGAGTCAGTGTGTCGAGCAGCAGCGCCGCCTCGGCCGTCGCCGCACCCTCGCCCGTCTGCTGTTCGTCGACGAGCCGGGCGCAGTAGAGCGCCAGGGCCAGCCCGCCCTCGGCATAGGCTTTCTGCGCCAGCAGCATGCGCTTGACGTCGGCGTGCTCGACGATGCGAACCTGCGGCTTGCCGGGATCCTTGCCAGCACCGGCGATCGAACGACCCTGCGGCCTGTTGCGGGCGTAATCGAGGCTCGCTTCGTAACCGGCATACCCCAGCATGGCCGCACCGAGCCCCACCCCGATGCGGGCCTCGTTCATCATGTGGAACATGCACTTGAGCCCTGCGCCGGGCTCGCCGATCCGATAGCCGATTGCACCGGGCCCGTTGCGCACGGGATACCGGCCCTCGCCGAAGTTGAGCAACGTGTTGGTCGCGCCTCGATAGCCCAGCTTGTGGTTGAGGCCAGCCAGCGCGACGTCGTTGCGCTCGCCCGTGGGCTGTCCTTGCACATCGACGAGCCACTTCGGCACGACGAACAGCGAGATTCCCTTCGCCCCGACGGTCAAGGCGCCGGTCGCATCGGGAATCTTCGCCAGGACGAGGTGGATGATGTTGTCGACGATGTCGTGCTCGCCGGCCGAAATCCACATCTTGTTGCCGGTCAACCGATAGCGAGGGCCGAGCGGCTCACTCTCGAAAACATCACCATCGGGTACCGCACGGGTCGTCAGGTCGCCGAGCGACGAACCCGCCTGCGGTTCCGACAGACACATCGTGCCGAACCAGTTTCCCGCGAACTGATTGGCGGCGAATACGCGACGCTGTGCGTCCGTTCCATGTGCCATGACCAGGTTGGCGTTGCCGCTCGTCAGCATCCCGTAGGCCGCGAGTCCCACGCTGGCCCTGAAGAAAAAGGCATTGCCCGACATCGCGACGACGCACGGCAACTGCATGCCGGCAAACTCGTAATCCTGTGATGCAGCCAGCATGCCGCTGTGCGCATAAGCCAGGGCTGCCTCATGGGTGGCGGCTGGCAATCGCACTCGTTCGCCGTCGAAGCCCGGCTCGTCGGTGTCGACCAGCCGGTTGAACGGGGCGAATTTTTCCCGTGCGATGCGTTCGCAGTTGTCGAGCACCGAATCGAACGTTTCGCGCGAGTGGTCGGCGTAACGACCCCGCTGCGTCAGCGCACCGACGGCGAGCCAGTCATAGAGCAGGAAGTCGAGTGTAGTTCTCATGCCTTAGCATGCCACAAGCACAGTGAAGCCCGGCCTGCTACAACTGGGAGTTGATCGGCAGTACCCGCGCAATCCAGGCCTGGAAGCGTCGGCCCGCCGAGGCCTCGGGCGAACTGTCGTGAACCTGCGTGCCGTCCTGCCAGCGCAGGTCGCCGTCCTGCAGCGTTACCGACCACGCGTGCTCGCCCGACGAGTCAGTCCGGAAAATCTCCTCGAGTTGCGCGGCGATCGCCGGGCTCTCGACGAAGATGCCCTGCTCACAGTTGAGCGAGGTCGAACGTGGATCGAGGTTGTAGCTGCCGACGAAAGCCAGCTTGCCGTCGGCCGTGAGCGCCTTGGTGTGGAGACTCGCCCCCGACGAGCCGAAGAAACTCGTCTCGAGCACGTTGCCCGGAGTGGGCTTGAGTTCCCACAGGTCGACGCCGCCTTCGAGCAGATCCTTGCGCGATTCCGAATACCCGCCGTACACCATTGCGACGTCGTTGGCTGCAAGCGAATTGGTCAGGATCCGGACGTCGCTGCCGGACTGGTCGATGCCGACGAGGAATTCCGTACCTTTTTCGCCCGGCACGAAGTACGGCGAGATGATCGACACGCTGCCGGTGGAGGACTCCAGCAGCGGCCGCAGCGTGGCCAGCACCTGCGAGCCGGCCAGGCCGTCGTTCTGGCCGAGCGCCTTGGCCGGGTCGTCCGCTACGAACCGGTAGTTCGCCGCCCAGTGCATCGGCCAATCGCCGGATACGAGTCGCTTGACCGCATCGTTCTGTCGCAGTTCCTGCGCGAACCGCGACTGTTCCGCCTCCAGGGCCAGCGCCGCGACTTTGCCGCGCAGCAGCTGCAGGTCGTCGGGATTCACGGCGTCAGGAGCCAGGACGCTCAACGGATAGGCCAATGGCGAATTCCAGTAACGATCGAATGATGCGGCCGCGTCGCGCACGATCGGGCCGACCATCGCGAAGTCGAGGTCCACGAAATTGACCTCGTCGCTGGCACCGAAGTACTCGTCGCCGAGGTTTCGTCCACCCACGATCGCGATGCGGTTGTCCGCGATCCAGGTCTTGTTGTGCATGCGCCGGTTGATGCGGCTGAAGCTGCCCATCGCTTCGAGCGCGAACTTCACCGGGCCCGACCGCGACTCGAAGGGATTGAACATCCGGACCTGGATGTTCGGATGGGCATCGAGGGCGGCGAAGCCGTAATCCTTGTCGCGGGCGTCCATGTCGTCGACCAGGAGGCGCACCTTGACGCCGCGGTCCGCGGCTTCCAGCAGTCGGGTCGCCAGGTAGCGGCCGGTCAGGTCGTCGTGCCAGATGTAGGTCTGCACGTCGAGGCTCCGTCCGGCCAGCGCTGCAGTCCGGGCGCGAATCGCAAAAGCCTCGGGGCCTTCGCGAACCAGGCGGAACCCTGACTTACCAGGGTGCCGGGACTCCACCTCGGCGATCAACCCGTCGAGCACGGTGCCCGAACCGATCGGTACGGCTGTCTCCACTGGCAGTTCCGGACGCGGCTCGAGGCTCACGCATCCGGACAGCAGCCCTGCAATCACGAGGCTGGTCATGGCGAACGGTAGACGTGCAGACACGCGGAGGCTCCTGGCGCGAATCGCGCATTATCGCGCAAATACACTCCGGTATCGCCGCACCTCGCGCCCCCCCCACATCGGGATTGGGGGGGGTCAGGTAGACTGGCGAGGCAAGCATCTCCCGCCAGGCGGTCCGCCGCGTAACCTGCAAGTGCCATGGAAATCTACGCCCTGATCGTACTCATCATCCTCAACGGCTTCTTCGCCATGTCCGAGATTGCGCTGGTCAGCGCGCGCCGGGCACGCCTGCAGCCACTCGTGGAACGCGGCGACGCGTCTGCGAGGATTGCAGTGGCACTGGGCGCCGAGCCCACCCGCTTCCTGTCCACCGTCCAGATCGGTATCACCTCGGTGGCGATGCTGAGCGGCATCGTCGGCGAAGCCACGCTCGCACCGCCGCTGGCAGAGAAATTCATCGAGTGGGGCGCGACGGCGCAGGCCGCCGGCTACTTCGCCACGGCGGTCGTCGTCTTACTCGTGACGTATTTTTCGATCGTCGTCGGCGAACTCGTGCCGAAGCGGATCGGCCAGATACACGCGGAGTCTGTCGCCCGGTTCGTCGCCCGGCCGATCCAGCTGCTGTCGCTCGCGTCGAAGCCCTTCGTGTGGCTGCTGACCCATTCGACCCAGTTCCTGCTCCGCCTGCTGGGCATCGACGACGCGCGCCGCAATCCGGTGACCGAGGAAGAGATCGAAGCGGTCCTGCACGAGGGATCGACCGCGGGAGTGATCGAGGAAGAGGAGCGGCAGATGGTGCAGAACCTCTTCCGGCTCGACGAACGCTCGATCGCGACACTGATGACGCCGCGCGCCGACATCACCTCGCTCGAGTTCGATGCCAGTCCCGAAGAGGTCGTTGCGGCCATGGAAGCGGAGCCGCATTCGCGCTACCCCGTGGTCGGCGCCGACCGGCAGGATGTCATTGGCGTCGTCTCGGCACGGGCCCTGTTGCTGGCCCTGCTGCGAGGTGAGCAACTCGACCTCGCGCGCCTGGCCAAGGCACCCGTGTTCATCCCCGAAAGCATCAGCGGCAAGGACACGCTCGAGCGATTCCGGGAAGGCCGCACCAACATGGCGTTCGTCGTGGACGAGTACGGGTCGCTGCAGGGACTCGTGACGCTGCACGACGTGCTCGAGGCGATCACCGGGCAGTTCGGATCGGAGTCCGAGGACCGCTGGGCCGTGCGGCGTGAGGACGGATCGTGGCTGCTTGACGGTCAGATCCCGATGACCGACCTGGCGCAGCACCTCGGCCTCGAATGGCCCGATGCAGCCATCGACGACGACTTCGAGACGCTGAGCGGACTGATCTTCTGGCAGCTGGGCCGCATTCCGAAGACGGCGGAAAGCACCCGGTGGCAGGGGTGGACCTTCGAGGTCGTGGACATGGACGGTCAGCGCATCGACAAGGTCCTGGCATCGCCAGCCGCCGGATCGCGGTCACTGGGTTCCGCATGAGTAAAGACGGTAGTGTCGGGTAACACCTGGGCGATCTCATCCTCGATCCGATCGAGCTCACGATGGGCCTGGTGCACGCTCCAGTGTCCCGGCACGAGCACGTCGAGGTAAACAAAATTCCGGTAGCCCGCGCGGCGCGTCCGCAGGTTGCTGAACCGGATGTCCGAGTTGCCCAGTCGCTCGAGCGTGCGCTTGACGATCTCCAGGTCGCTCGCCGTGAGCGCGGCATCCATCAGACCGTTTGCGGAAGAACGGACGAGCTTCCACCCTTCGGACAGGATGTGGAAGCCGACAGCGATGGCCACGACCGCATCCAGCCACAGCCAACCCGTCAACCCGACCAGTCCGACGCCAGCGATGACGCCCGCGGACGTCCACACATCGGTCATCAGGTGCCTGGAGCCACCCTCGAGTGCGATCGATCGATAGCGCACCGCAGCCCGACGCATGGCAAGTGCCACGAGCAGGTTGATGACGCTGCTGCCGGTCGAGAGCATCAGGCCGAGGCCCACGTCGTCGAGCTCCCGTGGCGCAAGGAGCCTGCCAACCGCAGACCAGATGATGGCGCCGGCGGCCCCGAAGATCAGCAGTCCCTCGAATCCGCTCGAAAAATATTCGGCCTTGCTGTGACCGAGCGGGTGATCGTCATCCGGTGGCACCTTCGCGATCGTGATCATCCACAGGGCGAAGGTTGCGCCGGCGAGGTTGACGAAGGACTCCATGGCATCGGAGGCCAGGCCCATGGACCCGGTCAGGCGCCATGCCAGCATCTTCAGTCCGATCGTCACGACCGCGGCTGCGGTCGAAATCCAGAAATAGTGGTGGGCTTTCAGATTCACGAGTCACCGTCGCCCGCAACTGCAGCGAAGCTTCGGGCATTGAAACTCAATCATGCTCCCGCATCCTGCCCGAGCCACCTTACGGGCCCTACGTATATCAGCTGATTGCCCAGGTCGGCCTCGAGGTGGAGCGTCGCCTGCGAACGACATGAATCGCCGAGGGACCCGATGAACACGAGATTGCGTCGCAGCATTGCCGTTGTGTCGATCGTGTTGCCGCTGCTGGCCAGCTGCCAGCGGACAGCCGAAGTCAGTTATGCCAAGGACGTTGCGCCGGTCATCAACGAGCACTGCTCCCAGTGCCACGTTGCCGGGCAGCCCGGATTCGTCGTCAGCGGCCTGGATACGACGAGTTACGAAGCACTGATGCGTGGCACCAAGTTCGGAGCAGTCGTGCTCCCCGGCGATCCGCTGACCAGCACGCTCGTCATGCTGATCGAAGGACGCGCAGACCCGTCGCTCAAGATGCCGCACGGCGATGCCAAGCCCCTCGACCCGAAGGACATTGCCACTATCCGGCAGTGGGTCGAGCAAGGCGCCAAGAACAATTAGCGCCTGTCAGTGAGCTCCAACTAGCGCTCGGCGGGCCCGATCGTATCGGGTGCGGAACTGCGCCCGGGTTTTCCCGGGTACCGGGTCAATGCCGGGTTGGTTTCTTGCTTTATTGCGAATGCTTCTTATTTGCATTAAAATAGTGACCAGCCATCGAGGAAACCTCGTGTCGAACATCCGTCGCCTCCGTGATTGCCAGCAAGTCTCCGTCTGCGACCTTACCGGCATCGAGCGCTTCGTGGTCTGGGCGATTCGTTGGCGTGCGTCGGCGGACGCGACCGACAGCTTCGCCGATACCTGCCTCCAGGACTCCTTCGAACAAGCGGGACTGCAGGCCGCGCAACCTGCCTTCGAAGGTTTCATGCAGATCGCGTGCAGCAGCCGGGTGGATTGCCCGGCATGGCAGCGCCTCGGTTGCTGGCGGCTCAACCCGCTCGAGGCGCATGCGCTGCATGCCATTGCCTGCCTGCAGAGTGGCCTTCTCGGCGAGGCGTGGACGACGCTGGCGCGCATCTGCTCGACCTGCAATGCCGGTCGAGCGCTGCAGTACCTCGAGATACTGGCGGATGGAATCGAACAGGTGGGCGGAAAGGTCGAGCGCTGGCACACGACCGAGATCACGGCTCGTTACGCGCTGCCCGTGGCCACCTGATTGCGGTGTCCCGAATCGAGCGTTCGAGCCAGGAAGTTGTAACGCTCGATTCGGTCCGGGCGCGATCACCTTACTGCGCTGTGGCGCTCACCGTGTTACTTACCGGGCTCTCCATGTCGGTCCCCGCATCGAACACGCCGTTGGCGTTGCAGTCGTTCCAGGCTGTGGCAACGTACGCGTAGGTCATGCGACTCGTGAGCCCGGTGTCCTTGTACGTCAGCACCGTCGCGCCGACGCCGCCACGGAACTGTAGCTTGCCAGCCTGGTTGTAGTAGACGCGATAGCCGCTCTTCGGTGCCGGTGAACTAGCCGTCCACGTCAGCGTCACGGCCTTCTTGGCCGGCTTGGCCGTAAGGTTTTGCGGGGCGCCGGGAGCCGTGCAAGCCGGCGCCGGCGCGGTGCCCCAGGTCGTGGATGCCATGACGTAAGGCTCGGCCATGCCTGTCGCGAGCCAGGAGTTCAGGAGGTTCACGCCTTCATTCGCGAGGAATGCGTTCTGCCGGTTATTGGCGAGATACAGGAACTGCACGTACTCCCAACTCGTCGGTTGATACATGAGCTTGATCTGAGCCGACGTTGCCCCCGTCGGCGGGTTCAACCCAACTTCGTCGTAGTACCTGAAGCTACCATCAGCATTTCTATACTGAGTTGCGGGCACGGGCAGCGCATTGCGCTTACGCGCTTCCTCATCGTTGAACTTATACGGTGGGATGCGATTATCCTTGATCACCGTGTTGTTCAAGACGAAGTGGAACGTCTCCACTTCGGTCCCCTCGGCACTACTGGCCAGGTCGCCAAGCGTATCAAGAACTGTTCCGCTGGCGCGATCAAAGGTGAGAGGCAAATTGCTCGGCTTACCGAGCGATATAAGCTGAGCCGCCCATTGCTGCGTCATGCCGTAGTGGGCTTCGTAAACTTTCGTGTTCGGATCGTCGAGATCCTGAAGCGAGTTTACGCTGCGCGGCACCCCATCCAGGACCACATTGATAGGACCGTACTCACCGTCCTCCCGGAGCAAATTACTGGCTAAGTCAAACCACTTGACGTTCAGCCACATCCGCCGTCCCTCGGGGTAGCCCGTAATCAACTTGTGGCCAGTCAGGTTGGTGACCTTTACCGTATTGCCGCTGACCGCGAGGCTGGCGGCGAGATTCAACTGCTGCTGCGCGCGCAGCTTTCCGGCCTTGATCGCGTCGATCTGCGTAACGGTGAGTCCTCCACCGAGACGCAGCGTGCCGTTCGTGTTCTGGTGAAGAATGACGTCCGGCATCCAGTAGTTGCCACCCGTCATATCGTGCAACGGGAGATCGGTACGCAGGGGGATCCCTGCCTTATTGGCTCCATATCCCGTGACCGCGCGCATGTGGCAGGTCTGGCACGTGAAGTAACGCGGCGTGCCGTCACTGTAGTTGCCCCCGGCAGTCGTATTTCCGCCGGCAGCCTCGTACGCCGCCTTGATCGCTCCGGCCCTGAGGCCTGCTGGCAGGTTGGCATAGGTCAACGCAAGCGGAGCTGAAGCCGAAGCCGAAACCAGAATGTTCGACAGCCCGCCAGACATGAACTCGCTGAACGTCCGCTCTACGACGCCGTACTGGAACGGGAAGTTATTGAATGCCGCCTTGCCATTCACAGGCGATCCCGGAACACCGCTCGCAATCACCGCATCGCCGCTCTCTTGCTTTCCATTGTTATGGGCAAGGTCGCCCACCGCCGGATTGGACACGTCGTGGCACGAGCCACAGAACGCCGGGTCGCGATGGAATTTCGACGGAAGAAACTGATGACGGGCCCCGGCATCGGTGTACGGCCCCAGTTTGGCCGCGCCGCCCCAGAGGGAAATCATCCCTGAGCCGTAGTAACCGGTAGCGGGTGTCCGCTTGTCGTTCGCGACGAACGGAGGGAACTGAGAACCCAGATGCTCCTTGTTGTTTGGATTCGTGCTCTTGTGGCAGCTGTCGCACTCGACGCCATCGGCGTCCGAGGCAGTCAGCGCCGAACCGTCGGTCGGTGTCGACCGGCCCGCATGCCATCCCGCCGTGCTGTGACAACGGATACATAGGTCGCCCGCCCCGTCGAAGTCCTGCTCGGCCACCGCGAGTGTCGCCCAGAAGATCGGGTCGCGACCCGCGTTCGCCATCATGCTGCCGCGCCAGTTGAAGGCCGGCTCGACCGCACGGTTATAGTTGCCGTGGCAGTTGTCGCACTTGTCGGGAGTTTCGAGGGACCCTGCCTCACCCGGCTGGGTACCCGGCTGTTGTATGTCCGTGGGCACCGTTGTTGCGCCCCAAACCAGTGCGGTGAATCCCAGACCAACGACTGCAAGCACCGATTGTACGGGTGCGATAAAGCTACGGCGTTCCATGGTCCCCTTCCCTGGTCGCGTCGCCCATGGACGCGGCCGATTATTTTCGGGGCACTTTAGAGCGGGTCCGGAATGGCCGGCAGCAGGGGTTGCCGAGATAGGACTAAGTATTCACTGAGGTTGGAGGCCGTACGGCGTCGCTACCGCGTTCAGCGCATGAACAGTCGAATGGACTGGCAGATCGCAAGCAACTGGGGCGCACCCATGCTGCCGATGATGTTGCGCATGACGGACGCGATTACCTGTACCGCGCCAGCCATGCCCAAGCCCGCTGACTGCTCGGTGATGAATCCCGCCTTCGACGTGCGCAACGGCTCCAAGAAATAGGCGTCCATTCCGGCACGCGTCAGTTCTACGAGCGCATCAGCCAGCGCCGTACGATGCTGCGTGGGGTCGGGTGCCGCTTCGACCCTCTCCAGTACGATGAGCGTCTTCTTGCGCAGGGCGGGAGAATGGAAGAAGCGCATGAATGGCTGTCCCGGCGCGGGACTGCGGTCGACTGTCGCGCGCTCGATTACTGGCTTTGGCTTTGGCTTTGGCTTGAGTTGTGCCTGGGGCTTTGGCGTGGGCTTTCGCTTGGGGTTTGTCTTCGGCTTGGACATTGGCATCCCTGACCCAATACCCGCTTTGGATCGTCCAGTCACTGGTTCATGTGCGTAATCCGGGGCCTCGCCCCGGGTGTCTTGCCATCGCTGACGTCAGCGGGCAAGGTACACGGTTGGTCCCGCGCGGCGAAGGTGCTCGATGACACGTTTCCTCAATCCCCTCGGCACCTTCTGTGCCATTTCCCTCCTGTTGCTGCCGTCCATCGCCCCGGCCGCCACGGTGCGAGTCATCACCGGCGTCAACGTCGTAAATCTCGACGGCGGAGCGCCATTGCGGGACGCCGTGGTCGTGATCACCGATGACCGCATCACCGCAGTCGGCCGGCAGGGCCAGGTACCCATCCCGGCGGGCGCCGAGGAATTGAAGCTCCCGGGCAAGTGGCTGATGCCCGGCCTGATGAACACGCACGTGCACTTCGGGCTGGTGCTGCCCGGCAAGATGATGGAGGACGCGGCCAACGAAACCGACGGCGGCCTTGCACTGCGGATGCTGGCCAATGCACGCCAATCGCTGCTGGCCGGCACCACCACCGTGCGAACACCCGGCGAGGACAAGGATGCTGTGTTCGCACTCAAGACCTCGATCGATCGCGGCGAACACCTGGGGCCCCGCATCTGGCCGTCGGGCCGCTCGATCGTGCCGACGGGCGGCCACAGCAGCGAGCCGGTCCTCGACGGGATTGACGGCCCGGACGAAGTTCGCCAGGAAGCGCGCCGGCAGATCCTGCTCGGTGCGAAGTGGCTGAAGATCATGATCACGCGCGGCATCGCCAGCAGCGGCGAGATGCGCGCCTCGGACATGACCGTCGAGGAAATGCGCGCCGCCACGGACGTGGCACACCGGCAGGGAGTCAAGGTGTCGGCGCACAGCGCATCCCCACAGGCGACGCTCGAGGCGCTCGAGGCAGGCGTCGACAGCTTCGAGCACGGTTACTTCCTCACCGAGGACGTGTTCCGCAAGATGAAGGCGCAAGGCGCCTGGTACGTGCCGACCATCGTGGTCAGCCAGGCCGGCGCCATGGAATTCTTCCGCAAGATCGGCTCACCGCCCTCCTATCTCGAGCGCGTGCAATCGGTCGGCAAAGCTCACTGGGCGGCGCTGGAGGCCGCCATCCGCGTGGGCGTGAACATCGCCATGGGCAGCGACCAGTTTCCGTTCGAGCCCAACGAGGGCACCGTGGCATCAATCCGTGAGATCGAGCTCTACCGCGAGGCGGGCATGACCAACCTGCAGGCGCTGCGCACTGCGACGGTGGACGCAGCCCGGATGCTCGGCGCCGAGCAGGACCTGGGGACCGTTACAGCCGGCAAGTATGCCGACCTCATTGCGCTCGACCGCGATCCCACGGAAGACGTCCGCGCACTGCGAACGTTGTCGTGGGTCATGAAGGGCGGTGCCGTGGTCCGTGACGATACGGACCCCTCGGCGCTCGCCCGCACGCTGCAGTACTGACCGCCCGACCGCGCGTGAAACGCAGGCGCTGGCACCGTTGGCTGCTGCTGACTCCGTTCGTATGGCAGGTCGCACTCGCGCCCCTCGTCAATGACGTGATGCTGCGGCCGTTCGGCCTGCCCTTTCCGATGGCGTGGCAGATGTCCGGCATCGTACTCACCAGCGTGGTGATCGCCATCGTCTATTGGCTGGACCGGCGTCACGCAGCCGAACGGGACGGGCTGTGAGCGAGGCCCTGCCGCTCGTCCTGTGCCTGGCGATCGTACTCGGCACGGTCTTGGGTGCGCTGAGCTACGCTCGTTTCCAGTCGGTGCGGACGATGGACGAATGGGCCGTCGGTGGGCGCCGCTTCGGCTCGTGGATCTTCTGGTTCGTCAATGCCGGGGAGATCTACACCACCTTCGCGGTGCTCGGCATCTCCGGTTATGCGTGGGCGTACGGTGCGCCCGCGTACCTTGCGTTCACCTCCGTGTCGCTGGCGTGCGCCCTGGGCTACTGGCTGATGCCGCAGATCTGGGACGCGGGCAAGCGCTACGGGCTCGTCACCCAGGCGGACTTTTTCAGCAGGCGTTACCAGGCGCCCTGGCTCGGCGTGCTGGTTGGCATCGCGGGCATTGCCGCCATGATCGTCTACGTACAGATCCAGCTGACGGCCTTGACGCTGGTGTTCCGGCTGACGATCGGGGACGCACTCAGTCCTGCCCAGGCTGCCGTTCTCGCGGCAGCGGTGATGCTCGCGTTCGTGTACGTGGCGGGACTGCGTTCGGCCGCATTCGCCGCGGGTGTCAAGGACGTGCTGATGATTGCGCTGGTCGTCCTGCTCAGCGTGACGGTCGCGGACAAGGTCGGCGCCACCTCGATGCTGGATGTGTTCAGCCGAGTGCAGGACCTCCATCCGGGTATCGGCAGGTTCCCGGGCCTGCAGCCGGACGCCGGGCTCGACAACACATGGCTGGTGACCGCGGCCCTCAACGTCGCGCTCGGGACCTGGATTTTCCCGCACATGTTCCAGCTGTGCTTCTCCGCACGCGATGCCGACACCATCCGGCGCAACGCAATCTGGCAACCGCTCTACTCGCTGAGCTATTTCTTCATCCTGCTGCTGGGCTTTGCGGCATTGCTGGCCGGCACGCAACCCGCCGATGGAAACCTGAATGCCGTACTGCTGCAGTTCGTGACGGATCGCTACCCTGCGTGGTCCGTAGGCCTGCTCGCCGGCACGGTGTGCCTGCTGGCGCTCGTCCCCGGCTCCCTCCTGCTGCTGGCGGCCGCATCGATCTTCGGCCGCAACGTCGTGCTGCCGCTGCGGCCCCAGCTCACCGATGCCGCGCAGGTCTGGGTGGCCCGGGGTGCCATGGTCGTGTTCGCTGCAATCGCGGTCTGGCTGACGCTCACGTCGAACAAGTCCCTCGTGGCGATCGGGCTGTCCGCGTATGCCGCGATCGGCATGCTCGCGCCAGGCGTGTTCCTCGGCTTCCTCTGGACGCGCACCAGTTCCGTGGGCGTGCTCGCGGGGCTCGTCGCGGGCTATGGCGCG
>Ga0105090_10001138_pt1 | contig 14124 bp, 13 predicted proteins | sample PPLLak3March2015_FD_79110 | JGI IMG/M metagenome (GOLD analysis project Ga0105090, IMG submission 79110) | Freshwater sediment microbial communities from Prairie Pothole Lake near Jamestown, North Dakota, USA - PPLs Lake P7 Core (1) Depth... | ecosystem: Environmental > Aquatic > Freshwater >... | reverse complement strand
TTCAGTCTCGACGAGGACGCGCGCGCCGAGCTGCGCTCGCGCCAGGTGGGTTTCGTCTTCCAGAGTTTCCAGCTGTTGGGCAACCTGACGGCGCTGGAGAACGTGATGCTGCCGCTGGAACTGATGGGCCGCCCCGACGCCCGCGCCGCGGCCACCGAGATGCTGCGCCGCGTCGGCCTCGCCGAGCGGCTGCGGCACTATCCCAAGGTACTCTCCGGCGGCGAGCAGCAGCGCGTGGCGCTAGCGCGCGCCTTCGTCGTGCGGCCGGCCGTGCTGCTGGCCGACGAGCCCACCGGCAGCCTGGACTTCGCCACCGGCGCCACGGTGATGGAGCTGATGTTCGAGCTCAACCGCGAGGCCGGCACGACGCTGGTGCTGGTGACGCACGACCCGGCGATCGCCGCGCGCTGCGACCGCCAGTTGCGCATCGAGGCCGGGCGCATCGTCGAATCGACGCGGCGCGACGTGCCGGCGGCCTGACCGGCCGCGCGCCCGAGAAAGCTTCAAGACGCTGGCAAAGCTCGGGTCCCTTCGAGCGAAGGGTCAATGCTCGTAGGGCGAAGTGGCTTGGCAAGCACCCGATTCTCGTGCGACTCGCCCTCGAAAGCGAAGTAGGCGAGGCCGAAGTCCCCGTAGCCGCGGCGCGCGTAGAAAGCCAAGGCCCGGTGGTTGTGAGCCCACGGCGTGAGCCAGATGACCGTAGCGCCTGCCAAAGCGGCGAGGTTCTCCGCTTCGGCAAGTAGCTTCGAACCGACCTTGATGCCAGTGAACGGCTCCTGAACGTACAGACGAAGCAATTCAGCTTGGACTCCGCCCGGGGCAAGTTCATGGCGTGCGCACAGAGTGACTTGGGCGAAGCCGACCATGTGACCCCTGTGCTCGGCAACGACAACCCGGGCTTGAGGGTCGGCGATGGCCTCGCTGAAATTCACCTGTGAGTATGCCGACAGGACTTCTCGGGCCAAGGATGGGCGGATGCCCTCGGTGGCATAAGTGTCGAGGAACACCTGCATGGCCAGCACCGAAAGGCATAGGGAGTCCTCTGGGACTGCCAGACGAAGCTGTACAGCGCCACGAGACTGCTCTTGGTGCTGGACTGCCACGGTACGTCTCTTTGCTGTCTTAGGTTCGAGCTAACCGGGCGTCATGCCGTTGGCGCTCAGGTCTAGCCAGCGGCCAGGCCTCGGCGTGGAGGATAGTCTCAGGTCGTTCAGTCCAAAAACGCCGGGCGTGCCAAGCAAACGCCCAGTATGAATATTACGGTGAAGTATGCGGAGGAGTGTTCTGTGCGGCCTAACGCTGGTGCTCCGCTTGAGCGGGGGATTAGGCCTCGCTGCGCTTCGCCCATTGAATGACATATTCGTTCTCGCTGTCTACGCGGTCGCCGACTTGTGCGAAGCCGGCCTTCTGGACTACGCGGGTCGAAGCGTGATTCGTCGGGGCGACTTCAGCCAGAACCTCAATCGCACCTGCTTCAAACGCTTTGTGAAGGAGTAGGTTGAGGGCCGCGGTGGCCGCGCCTTTCCCTTGCCGCGATGGCGAGACACCGTAGCCGACTTCGACTCGCCCATTGATAGGGACGGCCTTGAATCCGCAGCCACCGACGATTCGGGTGTCTTCGTTGCTGACGATGAGAAATGTCGTTGACCAAGGCGCAGGATGGCCTGCAGCGGCAAGTTCGAGCGATCTGGACGCCACGAATACGGGTGGCATTGAGTCAGGTTCAGCGCGGTCTGCCAGTCCTTCTGGAACGCGCGACGCTGCAAGCGCTTCGAGTGCTGTCTTTGAAAGCTGGAGCAGCGAGAATGTCATTCTGCGAGGCCAAAAGTTCGAGCTAAGCTGCGCCTTGCCGCAGGCCGCGAATGGCCCTCAATTCGTTCCGGGCCATTCGCGGTCTGCCGTAAGGCGTCAGGTTGAGCGAAGGGTTGGCCCGCAGACGCACGCGGCCTGCCAGGTCTGGGTTGACGAAAAGTGCGTATGGAACCATAATGGTTGCGAAACGGTGGAGGACTCGCATGCCTACGACCCTGACCTTGAAGAATATTCCCGACGCAGTGTACGAGCGCCTGAAGGCCTCCGCTGAGGTGAACCGGCGCAGCCTGAACAGCGAGGCGATAGTGTGCTTGGAGAGCGTGCTGCTGCAGACGCGGCTTGCGCCGAGTGAGCGGCTGGCCCGTGCCCGTGAACTGCGCGCCGCGCTTACGCCGACGAAGTTTCGCGCACGCGATATAGATGCATTCAAGAAGGCTGGCAGGGCGTGATAGTTGTAGACAGTAACGTGCTTGCGTACCTGTACCTACCAAGTGAGTTCACGACGCGAGCTGAGGCTCTGCTCCAGGCCGACCCGGAATGGGCTGCGCCGGTACTTTGGCGCAGCGAATTCAGGAACATTTTGGCTGGATACATGCGGCGCGGTGCGTTGACCTTTGATCAGGCCACTTCGCTGCAGCATGAGGCCGAAGACTTGCTGCGTGACTGCGAGTTCGAAGTTGACTCAAACGAAGTTCTGCAGTTGGTGCGCGACAGTGACTGCTCAGCGTACGACTGTGAGTTCGTCGCAGTCGCGGCCAAGCTTGACGTGAAGTTGGTGACCATGGACAAGAGACTTTTTCGGGCCTTCCCGAACTATTGCGCTCCGCTTTCTGCGGGCTAACGTAGAGCTAACCAGCCCAATGCGGCAGGACGGCTTGGCCCGGTTGGCGAAAATGCACCGAGTGCCGCCGACCGGGCCAAGCTGGCCTGCCGTAGCGGATCCGGTTGACCGCCAGGTTAGGTTTCACCTTTTGCCCTGCTGACGGGCGTTCTTGCGAGCCGCTCAGCCATGCGTGTTTGCCAGCCCGGACCAGTAGCGCGCCAGCGTTCGATGACTTCCGGTGGAAGCCGAAGCGAGATGAGTTGACGCGGGTTCGGCGAGCGCGGGCGACCTCCCTTGTTCACTACAGCACGAGCGAGCATCTCGTCCGTGAGCTCAGGAAGTTCCTTGTACTCGGAGGCTTTGATGACATGCGCATCTACGCGCTTCATGTCAGAGCTCGAAGTAGGGCGCGAGACGGGTTTGCTCACGATCATTGGCCTTTCGCACGCTGAAGACATGACGCTCTGCGCCACGCTTCGTGTAACCAACGACGACGAGACGATCGTTCAAGCTGCCGTAGCAGATGATCCTTCGCTCGCCGTAGTTCTTCCGTGTGTCCTCGACCTCGACAGTGATGCCTTCAAACACAACGGCGGCATCCTCAAAGTCAAGGCCGCGGGCTCGAAGGGTTCGGTCTCGCTTGGCCTGATCGTAGGTGATGCGCACCTGGATAGTGTATCTACGACAACCTAGATGCGCAAGCGCGTGATCGGCTTTCCGTACGTGGGCGCGCGAAGACTGTCCCTGTGAAACCTAGACGTTCGAGCTAAGCGGGAGGCAACAGCCGGCCGCGCGGAAGGGAGAATGGCAAGGCCCTGCAGCGCGGCCGGCTGTTGGCTCTCCGCTTGAGCGAGGGGGCCGCATTGCGCGCGGTGGTGAACACGAGCATATCCTGTGGTTGCCAAACGTGGCCGGACCACGACTTGTAGCCTCGTAGCCAAAGCGTGCCTTCGATCCGGCGCAAATAGAAGCCTCGATACTCTGATTCATGTTCGTTCGGACGTTGATCGACAACAGTGATGGAACCGGGCGGTGCTTGATGTTGCGTTGCATCGAAGCCGATGGAGCCTTCTCCTTGATCCGTGTACGCCAAGCGAAGGTGTGGGCCGAGTTCCCGAGGGCAGAGTTGATATCCCAAGGATTCCGCAGCGTCGATAGCCTGCGCAAGAGTTCCTCCATGTGGCAGACCCAACTCTCGTACGGATAGCGGTACGACTTCGACGGTCGAGACGCTTTCCTCTGTCCGGAAGTGTTCGTCCTTCAGCATGTCCAGTGCAAGTGAGTTCAGTTTGATGCCGATGGCTTCCATGCGCTCGAGAAGGTCGAAAGCTGAGAGTCCTCCGATGTTGACTTTAAGGCGGGACGGGTTCATGAAGTTCGGGACAAGCGCATGAGACATGCGGTGGGTATGCGGCGCGTTCTCGGGCGCAATTCCGCGCCCCTACCCGGATAGTGGCGCGATCCTGCGCCCGTATCCGGATAGGGGCGCAGCGTTCCCCCGAAGGAGGGACGGTCGCGCGCTTGCGTCCGCGAGGTCTGCGTCGTATGCTGTATGGACATACAGCATACGGTTGTCACTGCCATGTTCTCCCCTCCCGCCGCTAGCGCCGCCGCTCGCGCCCCGTCGCGCCGCGCCTGCTGGACAAAGTGCGCGAGCGCGTCCGATACCTGCATTTCAGCTTACGCACGGAAGAAGCCTATGTCCACTGGACTCGCGCGTTCGTGCGCTACCACGGCCGGCGGCACCCGCGCGAGATGGGCGGGCCGCAGGTGGAGGCTTTCCTGGCCTGGCTGTCCGGCGACCGCGGGGTGTCGGCGTCGACCCATCGGCAGGCGCTGTCGGCGCTGCTGTTTCTGTACCAGCAGGTGCTCGGCCAGCAATTGCCGTGGATGGACGCCATCGGCCGCCCGCAGCGCAAGCCGCGGCTGCCGGTGGTGCTGTCGCCGGCCGAGGTGGCGGCCGTGCTGGCGCTGCTCGACGGCACGCACGGCGTGCTGGCGCGGCTGCTATACAGCACCGGCATGCGCATCGCCGAGGCGCTGCAACTGCGCGTCAAGGATGTCGAGTTCGAACGCCGCGTCGTCATCGTGCGCAGCGGCAAGGGCGGCAAGGACCGCGTCGTGATGCTGCCGGCCACGCTCGCACCCGGCCTGCAGCAGCAGATGCAGCGGGCGCGTGTGCTGTGGGAGGCCGACGCCCGCACCGGCCGCGGCGGCGTGCAGATGCCCGATGCGCTGGAGCGCAAGCACCCGCGTGCCGGCGCATCGTGGGCGTGGTTCTGGGTCTTCCCGCAGGCGGAGCACACCGTGTGCCCGCGCACCGGTGTCCAGCGCCGGCACCACCTGTTCGACCAGACCTTCCAGCGCGCCTTCAAGCGCGCCGTGCTTGCCGCCGGCATCGATCGCCCGGCCACCCCGCACACGCTGCGCCACAGCTTCGCGACCCACCTGCTGCAGTCGGGCACCGACATCCGCACGGTGCAGGAGCTGCTCGGCCACAGCGACGTGAGCACGACGATGATTTACACGCACGTGCTGAAGGTGGCCGTCGGCGGCACGCGCAGTCCGCTCGATGCACTGCCCTGCGATGCCGGGCTCGTGCGCCAGCCGGCGGCTTGCGGGCATGCCGTGCACTGACGCACACCGCCTGCCCGCGCTGATCGCCGCACCGCCTGTGTGCGGCCTTGCCCCAGGCCGCTACCGCCCATGCTCCCCGCCTACGCCGAGCTGCACTGCCGCAGCAACTTCAGCTTCCTGACCGGCGCCTCGCACCCCGAGGAGCTGGTGGCGCGCGCGCATGCGCTGGGTTATTCGGCGCTGGCCCTCACCGACGAATGTTCGCTCGGCGGCGTGGTGCGTGCCCATGCCGAGGCACGGCGGCTCGGCCTGCACCTGATCGTCGGCGCCGAGATGGCGCTGCAGCGTGCGCCCGCGGCAGCCGGGCCGGTGATGGCGGGTGGGGTGGGCGGGGCCGAGAAGGCGCAGGACGATGCCGCCGCCGGTCCGCACCTGATCCTGCTGGCGATGTCGCGCCGCGGCTACGGCAACCTGTCACAGTGGGTCACCGTGGCGCGCCGCCGTGCACCCAAGGGCCAGTACCAGGCGCTGATGTCCGACCTCGAGGGCCGCGTGCCGCACCTGCCCACGCTGGCCGGCCTGCCCGACTGCCTGGCGCTGCTGCACACGCCGGCCGTGCTGGCCGCGGCGCAGCCTTTCGAGACGCTGTTCGCGCAGGCGCTGTGGCTGAAGACCTGGTTCGGTGCGGGCGAGGGTGGCCGCGCCGCGCTGGCGCTGCCACTGCTGCACCACGCGCACGACGCGCTGCTGTCCGATCTCGTGCAACGCGTCGCCGCGCTCACCGGCCTGCCCATCGTGGCCGTCGGCAGCGTGCTCATGCACGCGCGTTCGCGCAAGCCGCTGCAGGACGCGCTCACCGCGACGCGGCTGAAATGCGCAGTGGCCGACGCCGGCTGGGCGCTGGAGCCGAATGCCGAAGCCCACCTGCGGCCGCGTTCGCGACTGGGCGCGATGTACCGGCCGGAATGGCTGGCCGCCACCTTGCAGTTCGCCGGGCGCTGCGCCTTTTCGCTCGACGAACTGCGCTACGAATATCCGCGCGAGATCGTCCCCGACGGCCACACGCCCACGAGCTGGCTGCGGCAGTTGACCGAGGAGGGCGTGCGCCGGCGCTTCCCGGTCGGCGAGACGGCGGCGGTGCGCGCCACCCTCGAGCACGAACTGGCGCTCATCGCGCAACTGCAGTACGAGCCCTATTTCCTGACCGTGGCCGACCTCGTGCAATGGGCGCGCGGCCAGGGCATCCTGTGCCAGGGCCGCGGCAGCGCGGCCAATTCGGCGGTCTGCTACTGCCTGGGCGTGACCGAAGTGGACCCGGCACGCATGACGCTGCTGTTCGAGCGCTTCATCAGCGCCGAACGCAACGAGCCGCCCGACATCGACATCGATTTCGAGCACCAGCGCCGCGAGGAGGTCATCCAGTACGTCTACCGCAAATACGGCCGCCACCGCGCGGCGCTCACCGGCGTCGTCATCAGCTACCGGCCACGCTCGGCGCTGCGCGACATGGGGCGTGCGCTGGGCATCGACCTCGACCGCATCGACGCCGTGGCCAAGAGCCAGCACTGGTTCGACGGTCGCTCGATCAACGCCGAGCGGCTGCGCGAGAACGGCTTCGACCCCGCTGCACCGCTGTGCCGGCTGTGGGTGGAACTCACCACCACGCTGATCGGTTTCCCGCGCCACCTCAGCCAGCACCCGGGCGGCTTCGTCATCGCGCGCGACGACCTGGCGCGCCTGGTGCCGGTGGAGAACGCGGCGATGCCAGGGCGCAGCGTGATCCAGTGGGACAAGGACGACCTCGATGCGCTGGGGCTGCTCAAGGTCGATCTGCTGGCGCTGGGCATGCTCAGCGCGATCAAGCGGGCGTTGCAGTTCGTGGGCGCCAAGCTGGGGCGCGATTTCGTGATGCAGGATGTGCCGGCAGAGGACGACGCGAGCTACGAGATGCTCTGCCAGGGCGACAGCGTCGGCACCTTCCAGGTCGAGAGCCGGGCCCAGATGAGCATGCTGCCGCGGCTGCAGCCGCGGTGCTTCTACGACCTGGTGATCGAGGTCGCCATCGTTCGCCCCGGCCCCATCCAGGGCGGCATGGTGCACCCCTACCTGCGCAGGCGCAGCGGCGAGGAGGCGGTGGACTACCCCAGCGCCGAAGTGAAGCAGGCGCTCGAGCGCACGCTGGGCGTGCCGATCTTCCAGGAACAGGTGATGCAGCTGGCGATCCTGGCCGCCGACTTCACGCCCGGCGAGGCCGACCAGCTGCGCCGGGCCATGGCGGCCTGGAAACGCAAGGGCGGCCTGGGGCCCTTTCACGAACGGCTGGTGGGCCGCATGGTGGCCAAGGGCTACCCGCTGGACTATGCGGAGCGCATCTTCAAGCAGATCGAAGGTTTCGGCGAATACGGTTTCCCCGAAAGCCACGCCGCCAGTTTTGCGCTGCTGGTCTACGTCAGCGCCTGGCTCAAGCGCCACCACCCCGACGCCTTCCTGGCGGCGCTGCTGAACAGCCAGCCGATGGGCTTTTATGCCCCGGCGCAGCTGGTGCGCGATGCGCGCGAGCATGGGGTGAGGGTGCTGCCGGTGGAGGTCATGCGCAGCGAATGGGATTCGACGCTTGAAGGGCAGGGCGCCGGACTGCGACCCGTGCGCCTGGGCTTCAACCGCATCGGCGGTCTGTCGCAGGCTGCGGCCGGGCGCATCGTGGCGGCGTGCGCCGGCGAACCCTTTGCCGGCCCCGAGGACCTGGCGCGCCGGGCGTCGCTGGATGCGCAGGAGCTGTCGCTGCTGGCGCGGGCCGACGCGCTGGCCCCCCTCAGCGGCCATCGCCACCAGGCCGCCTGGGGCGTGGCCGGCATCGACACCCGCGCCACGCCCATGCTGCACCGCACGCGCACCCACGAAGCGGTGGCCGAACTGCCGGCGCCCGGTGCCGCCGAGACGGTGCTGGCCGACTACCGCGCGCTGGGCCTGAGCCTCACGCAACATCCGGTGGCGCTGCTGCGCGGGCCGCTGGCCGCCTACAGGGTGCAGCCGGCGGCGGTGCTGCGCGGCTATCCGAACGGCCGCCTGGCGCGCGCCAGCGGCATCGTCACCCACCGCCAGCGGCCTGAAACCGCCCGCGGCGTGGTCTTCGTGACGCTGGAAGACGAGACCGGCAGCGTCAACGTCATCGTCTGGCCGCAGGTGGCCGAACAGCAGCGCCAGGCCCTGCTGGCCAGCACGCTGCTCACCGTCTACGGCATCTGGCAGCGTGAGGGCGAGGTTCGGCACCTGGTGGCGCGTCAGCTGGTGGACCACTCGGCGTTGCTGCAGGGGCTGGCCACGACGAGCCGCAATTTCCGCTGAGGGTGCGGCATGGACACCCCCACCCCCACGCCGGCCGCGGGCCGACGCCACAATGGCGAACATGCTGTTCCTGCTGTCCCCCGCCAAGACCCTGGATTACGAAACGCCGGTGCGCGCACCGGTGCTGAAGAAGGCCACCGAGCCGCTGTTCACCGAGCGTGCCACCGAACTGATCGGCGTGCTGCGCCGCAAGACGCCCGCCCAGGTGGCCAGCCTGATGGGCTTGTCGGACAAGCTGGCAGCGCTGAACGTCGCTCGCTACGGCGCCTGGCAGCCCGAGGCCACGGCCGACAATAGCAAGCCCGCGCTGCTGGCCTTCGACGGTGACGTCTACGACGGCCTGGAGGCGAAGACGCTGAAGACGGCCGACCTGGCCTGGGCGCAGGAGCACCTGGTGATCCTGTCCGGCCTGTATGGCGCGCTGCGGCCGCTGGACCGCCTGCAGCCCTACCGGCTGGAGATGGGCACGGCGCTGGCCACGCCGCACGGCAAGGACCTCTATGCGTACTGGGGCGACACCGTGGCCGATTACCTGAACCAGCGGCTCGGCGCCGAGAAGACGCCGGTGGTCGTGAATCTGGCCTCGGTGGAATATGCCCGCGTGGCGCTGCGCAAGAAGCTCGCCGCGCGCGTCGTTGACTGCCAGTTCGAGGATGGCAAGGGCGGCGACCACAAGGTGATCAGTTTCTACGCCAAGCGCGCACGCGGCGCGATGGCGCGCTGGGCGATCGAGCACCGCGCGCGCCACCCCGAACAATTGCGGGCCTTCGATGGCCTCGGTTACGCCTTTGCGGCATCGGCATCGACGCCCGATCGGCTGGTCTTCCGACGCGGCGCCTGAGGCCTGGCCGGCGAGAATGACGCCGTGAAGCTTGCCACCCAGCCCATCACCGACGAGCTGCGCCGCTGGATCCTGTCCGAGTCACGGGCCGGCTGCAACCAGCAGGACCTGCTGGTCGCCATGCGTGCCAGCGGCTGGTCCGAGCGCGTGGCCGCGGCGGCACTGCAGCAGGCGCTGCGCGAACGGCCGGTCGATGGCGACGCCGGCCACGGCACCTTGCCCGCCGCGGGGCCGTCGCGCGTCCCCGATCCCGACCTCGACGGTGCGCCGGCCGTGCTGCGCGCCGGTGACCGCGAGGTCTGCGTACTGGCGACGATGCAGTGCCCGCGCGTGGTGGTCTTCGGCGGCCTGTTGTCGGATGCGGAATGCGCCGGCCTGATCGACCTGGCTGCCCCCCGCCTGGCGCGCTCCGAGACGGTGGACAACGCCACCGGCGGCAGCGAGGTCAACGCCGCGCGCACCAGCGACGGCATGTTCTTCGAGCGCGGCGAGGTGCCGCTGATCACGACCATCGAGCAACGCATCGCCGAACTGCTTCGCTGGCCGGTGGAGAACGGCGAAGGCCTGCAGATCCTGCGCTACCGGCCCGGCGCCGAATACCTCCCGCACCACGACTACTTCGACCCGCAGCACCAGGGCACGGCGCGCATCCTGCAGCGCGGCGGCCAGCGCGTGGGCACGCTGGTGATGTACCTCAGCACGCCGCAGGGCGGCGGCTCGACGAGCTTTCCCGACGTTGGCCTGGAAATCGCGCCGGTGCGCGGCAACGCGGTGTTCTTCAGCTACGACCGCGCTCACCCCGACACACGCACGCTGCACGGCGGCGCGCCGGTGACGGCGGGGGAGAAGTGGGTGGCGACGAAGTGGCTGCGCGAGGGTGAATTCGTCTGAAACCCAGACTGCGGCCCGCGCCGCCGTTCAGGCCGGCATGCCCGAAGATTGCCGGTGTCGCGCCTCGGGGTAGATCACCGACTCCTCCAGCGCGATGTGCTCGTGCTGCAGCGCCGTGAACTCGGGCAGCGCGTCGCGCAGGAAGGCCACGTGTTCGTCGCGCCAGCCTTTGGCCACCGCCTGCAGGTGGGGCTCCAGCTCGAGCCAATCTTCCTCGATCCAGTTGTGGTCCTGCTGCAGCCGCCGCACGAGTGCCAGCAGGCCCGCGTCGGCGCCGGTGAGCAGGCGCGGGAAGACGAAGGTCTCCTCGGTCTCGTGGTGCTGGCGCGCGGCGCCGTTGAAGAAGCGGCAGATCCGGTCGGCCAGCGAGGCGGCCTCGGCGTCGTTGCCGGGCCGTGACAGCAGGGCCAGCAGCCGCTCCGTGTCCGCGAGCATCTGCATGATCTGGCGGTGTGCGTCGTCGAGCGCGGCAAACGAGGCTGGCACGGGCGCGGCGGTGCGGGTCGGGCGTGCGGGTCGGATTCTGGCGATGGGCATGTTGGGATCGTCTCGGGTCTGCGCCGATTCTTCGGTGCAAGCACCCGGGGCCGCCTTGTGCGAGATCAAGCGCACGCCAGATCGCCGCCGACGGCCGGATCAGATCGTCACGCTGGCGCCGTACTCCGGTACCCGCACGACCCAGCCGAGATCGTTCTGGATCGCCACGCGCAGCGAGTCGGCAGCGTCGGGTTCGCCGTGCACGACGAAGGTCTGCCGTGGCGGCCGCCGCAGGTGGCGCAGCCAGGCCAGCAGTTCGCCGCGGTCGGCATGGCCCGAGAATCCCTGCAGGTGCCGGACCTCGGCGCGCACCGGCACCATCTCGCCGTGGATCTTGACCTCGCGCTCGCCGGCCACGAGGCGCGCGCCGCGGCTGCCGCCGACCTGGAAACCGGGGAAGACCACGGCATTGCGCTCGTCCGGCGCCCGGACCTTCAAATGGTGCAGCACGCGACCGCCGGTGGCCATGCCGCTGGCCGAGATGATGATCGACGGGTAGCGCGAGGTCGACAGCCGCATCGACTGCTGCACCGTCTCCACCATGCGCACGCCGTCGCACAGCGTGGACACTTCGCGCGCCGGCACGCGCAGCAGCCGGCCGTGGCGGCGGTACAGCGCGGTGGCCTGCAGGGCCATCGGGCTGTCCAGGAAGATCGGCAGTTCGCGCGGGATCAGGCGCGCGCGACGCAGTCGCTGCAGCACCAGCAGCAGCGCCTGCGCGCGGCCGACGGCGAACGACGGCAGCAGCACCGATCCGCCGCGCTGCACGGTGCGGTTGACGACGTCGGTCAGCAGCGCCGCGCCATCCTCGGGCGGGTGGTCGCGGTTGCCGTAGGTCGATTCGACGATCATCACGTCGGCCGGCGGCGGCGGTTCGGGCGGCGGCATCAGCAGGTCTTCATGGCGGCCGACATCGCCGGAGAACACGAGCCGCAGACCGCCGTGGCTCAACGCCACCGAGCAGGCGCCGAGCAGGTGGCCCACCGGCGTGAGCTTGACGACGCTGTGGCCGATCTTCAGTTCGCGCCCCGGCGGCAGCGGCACCATCTGCGCCAGCGCGCGCTGGGCATCGGCCTTCGTGTACAGCGGCAGCGCCTTGGCGTGGCGCGAATAGCCGTAGCGGTTGGCGCGCCGCGCGTCCTCTTCCTGCAGGTGTGCGCTGTCGAGCAGCAGCACGCGCGCCAGGTCGCAGGTCGCCGGGCTGGCGTGGATGGGACCCCGGAAGCCGTGCTTCACCAGCGCCGGCAGCCAGCCACTGTGATCGAGATGGGCGTGGCTGAGCACCACGGCGTCGACCTCGCGCAGCGCGGCGGGGTTCTGCCAGTTGCGTTCGCGGTGCAGCTTCCATCCCTGGAACAGCCCGCAGTCCAGCAGGATCTGGCGGTCGCCCGTGTCGACGAGGTGGCGCGAGCCGGTGACACCGTCGGCGGCGCCGAGAAACTGGATCTTCATGGGTCGATGTCCTGCAGTTCAGACGATTCGATGATGCGCAGACCGGGGCGGGCCTCGGCCAGCGCCCGTCGCATGGCGCGGGCCACGGTGGCCGCCGGGACGGGACGCCACGCCTTGGGGATCAGCGGCGCCAGCGGCGCGGTGAGCGCCAGCGCGATGCGCTCGCCGGTACGCGCCGGCTGGCCGAGTGCGGCACGGTCGCCGGCCAGCAGCGATGGACGCACGATGACCAGGCTGGCGAAACCGAGTCCCGCCAGCGCCGCTTCGGTCTCGCCCTTGATACGGCTGTAGAAGGCGGCCGATCGCGGGTTGGCCCCCAGCGCCGAGACGAGCGCGAAGCGGGTCACCCCCGCCTGGCGGGCGGCGCGGGCGAAGGCCAGCACGGCGTCGTAGTCGACGGCACGAAACGCCGCCTGCGAACCCGCGGCCTTGATCGTGGTGCCGAGGCAGCAGTAGGCTTCGTCGGCATGTGGCAGCGCGGGCAGGTTGGCGAAGTCCACCACGTGCACGCGCTGCGACTTCGGCGCTGCGCCCGCCGCAGCGAACGGACGTCGCACCAGCAGGTGCAGCAGCCCGGGCCCGGCCCACGCGGCGGACAGTCCGCGACCGACCAGACCCGTGGCACCCGCAAGCAAGGCAGTCATGTGCAGGAGCGTAGCCGATCGCCGGCCACCCGACTTGCGCCGGCGCAACACGCGGCGTCGTCAGCGGAACTGCTCGAGCAGCCGCTCCAGCGCCATCGTGAAGGGTTGCGCCAGCATCGGCAGCGTCAGCAGCAGCCCGAGCAGCCCCAGGCCCAGCGTGACCGGGAATCCGATGGCGAAGATGTTGATCTGCGGCGCCACGCGCGAGATCGCCCCGAGCGCGATGTTCACGAACAGCAGCATCGTGATCATGGGCAGCGCGATCCACAGCCCCATCGAGAAGACCTCGGCGCCCCAGCGCTGCGGCTGCATCTCGCGCACGAAGGCGAAGGGTTCGGGGCCGATCGGAAAGGCCGCGAAGCTCTGCGCGAGCGCAGCCACCACCAGCAGGTGCCCGTTGACGACGATGAAGAGCCAGGCCACGATGGCCCCGAAGAAGCGGCTGGCCGCGGTGGCGGCGCTGGCCGAGAGCGGGTCGAAGAAACCGGCGAAGTTGAGTCCCATCTGCAGGCCGATGATCTCGCCGGCGAATTCCACCGCGGCGAACACCACCCGCACCGCGAAGCCCAGCGACAGGCCGATCACCACCTGCTGCACCACCAGCAGCAGCGCCAGCGGCGAATCCAGAGCGATCGCGGCCACGTCCTGCGGCAGCGCCGGCAGCGTGGGCTGCGCCGCCAGCGCGATCAGCGCCGCCAGGCCGATGCGCACGCGCGCCGGCACCATGCGCGTGCCCAGCACCGGCAACGCCGTGAACAGGGCCAGCGCACGCAGGAACGGCCACAGCAGCGGCGTGATCCAGGCCAGCACCTGGGCTTCGGTGAAGGTCAGCACGCGCAGGCGCGTCAGCCGACGGCCGACGGGATCGACTGCAGCACGCGCTGCAGATACTCCACCAGGGTCGTCACCATCCACGGCCCGGCCAGGCCCAGCACCGCGGCGGCGGCGACGATCTTGGGCACGAAGCTCAGCGTGGCCTCGTTGATCTGCGTGGCGGCCTGGAAGATGCTCACCACCAAGCCCACCAGCAGCACCACCAGCAGCACCGGTGCCGCCACCATCAGCAGCACGGTCAGGCCCTGCTGGCCGGCGGCAAGGACTTGTTGTGCGTCCATGTTCGAGTCTCCGGGCTCAGGTCGCGAAGGATGCCGCCAGCGAACCCATCAGCAGGTTCCAGCCGTCGGCCAGCACGAACAGCATCA
>Ga0105090_10001136_pt1 | contig 14126 bp, 8 predicted proteins | sample PPLLak3March2015_FD_79110 | JGI IMG/M metagenome (GOLD analysis project Ga0105090, IMG submission 79110) | Freshwater sediment microbial communities from Prairie Pothole Lake near Jamestown, North Dakota, USA - PPLs Lake P7 Core (1) Depth... | ecosystem: Environmental > Aquatic > Freshwater >... | reverse complement strand
CACGCTCCTGGCCATACCCCGCGCTGCTGCTCTGGTGCTGGCCGGCTGCGGCAAGTCGCCCACCTCCGAGACGCTGATGGAAACCATCGACCTGCTGCTGATTCCTGCACAGCCCAGGGCCTCGCCAACCGTCGCCGAGATGGCGGCGCTCGGCTCCGATCCGGAAGGGTTTGCCAGGCTCGTGCGGTTTACCGCGCCGTTCGACGTGAGCGGACATCCGGCAATCACGCTGCCCGCGGGCTTCACGCGGCAGGGCACGCCGGTGGCGCCATCTGGTTGCGGCACGTTTGCAGGAGGCCCGCCTGGTCCGCGCAGGAATGGCCTTTGAGCGTGTCACCCATTGGCACCGAGGTCGACCGAGCTCAAAATGATCGCCGAATCGAGTCACAGCGCCCCAGGCTCGACAGCGGCCTGCGGTACAACCCGCGGATGGGTCGGGCCACGCGCACCCACCGGAACCAGCAAGGAGAACTGACATGGATCTCGGACTCAAGGGCAAGCGGGCCCTCATCACCGGCGGCACCAAAGGCATCGGCCGTGCCATCGCCGATGCCTTCGCCGCCGAAGGGGCGAGCGTCTCGGTCTGCGCGCGCAATGCCGACGAGGTCGACGCGACGGTCGCGGCGTTGCGGGCAACGGGGGTCCAGGCCTTCGGTCGCGCGCTCGATGTCGCCGACGGGCCGGCATTGGCCGAATGGATATCGGCGAGCGCCGCCGAGCTCGGTGGCATCGACGCGCTGGTCTGCAACGTCAGCGCGCTCGCCGTCGGCGACTCGGCCGAAACATGGGAGAAGTCGTTTCGCATCGACATGATGCACAGCGTCAATGCCGTGGCGGCAGCGCTGCCCTTCCTCGAGAAGTCGAAAGCTGGCTCGATCGTGCTGATATCGAGCGTGTCCGGCTTCGAGGTGGACTTCGCCGCCGGCTCCTACGGTGCGTTCAAGGCCGCCCTGATCCACTACGCCAAGGGATTGAGCCGATCGCTCGTCGCCAAGGGCATTCGCGTGAACTGCGTGTCGCCGGGAAATACCTACTTCGACGGTGGCATCTGGCAGACGATCGAGAAGAACATGCCGGATCTGTACGCTTCAACGCTCAAGGTCAACCCGACCGGAAAGTTCGGTACCCCTGCCGAGGTGGCCAGTGGTGTCGTGTTCCTCTCGAGCCCGGCGGCGAGCCGCATTTCGGGCACCAACCTGGTGATCGACGGCGCCCTGACCGTCGCGGTGTAGGAGATCGATCCATGAGCGCACACGCACACAATCACCACACCATCCACCGAGAGCATATCCACCACGGCTGGAACAACGCGTTTGCTCCGCGCCTGAAGGTCGCGCCGGGTGAGACGGTCCACTTCGAAACCGTCGACGCCTCGTCCGGCCAGCTGACGCGGGCCTCGACCGCGGCCGACCTCGCGAAGCTCGACCTCGGCCGCGTCAATCCGGTGACCGGACCGATCTACATCGACGGCGCGAAGCCGGGCGACGCTCTGAAGATCACCGTTCTGTCGTTCCGGCCGTCGGGTTGGGGCTGGACCGGCAACATTCCCGGTTTCGGCCTTCTCACCGACCAGTTCCCGGACGCGAAGCTGCACCACTGGAACTACGACCCCGGCCTCGCGCCAGCGATGTACGGGCCCGGCGGACGGGTGCCGCTCAGGCCGATGTGCGGAACGATCGGCGTCGCACCGGCCGCGCCCGGACTGCACAGCATCATCCCGCCGCGCAACGTCGGCGGCAACATGGATGTCCGCGACATCTCGGAGGGCGTCGAGCTCTATCTGCCGATCGAGGTCGACGGTGCGATCTTCTCCGTCGGAGACACGCATGCGGCACAGGGCGACGGCGAGGTGTGCGGCACGGCGATCGAGACTGCGATCGACGTGGCCCTCAAGTTCGATCTGGTCAAGGGCGCCAATCTGCGCTCGCCGCGCTACGTCACGCCCGGTCCGGTGACCAATCACTTCGACAAGAAGGGCTACGAGGTGACCACCGGCATCGGCCCCGATTTGATGGTGTGCGCGCGCACGGCGGTCTCAGAGATGGTCGAACTGCTGAGCCGGCGATTCGGCTATTCGCCGATCGACGCCTACATGCTTTGCAGTGTGTGCGCGGATCTGCGCATCAGCTCGATCGTCGACGTGCCGAACTGGGTGGTGTCGTTCTACTTTCCGAGAGTCGTGCTTGAGTAGCTATTCCTGGATTGTCAGTCATCGCCGCAACCCTCTGGCAGTCAGTCGCCCGGACTGAATAGCCGTCACGTCGCAATGACGAGGGACGAGTCAGAGGATTTTGAAACCGCGCGTTACGGTGGTGGGACTGGCTGGGACGTCCCGGGTGCAGCCGAATGCACGCGGGACGACGACGGGCCGCGACCCAAGTCTTGACGGGCACTTCCTCACCAGCGTGAAGACCGTCCGGCTTTGCCTGCAACTCGGGCACGAGCATTCGATGCCATGGGGCGCCAAGCTGGACCCGTCCGAACTGCCCACTGGCAGCAAGAGCCGCTGGGTCTCGCGGTCTCCTGACGGGCTGTTGGTTCGGGTGGCAATTTCTGCCTGAAGGTACACTTCATGGCTCGTCAGTCAGCCCATGCCGAAGCGCTCCGCGTTGGGCTCCGGGTTCACCGGAAGTTCAACCGCCGCCGCGCAGCAGCGCCGCCGGCGACAGCCGCATCTGCGCCATCAGCACGCGCGCGCCGGCGCCCAGGCTGAAGGCGCTGACACCGAGCGCCGTGAGCGCACCCGTCCAGTACAGCCCGTCGGCGTCCAGATCGAGCCGCAGGCGCAGCAGGGCGACCGCCAGCGCACTGCCGACGGCAAGAGCAAAGCTCGCCGTCACCAGCGCGAGCAGCGTGTACTCCCAGCGCAGCACGCGCCGCAGGCTGCTGACGCGCGCGCCCAGCGCGTGCATCACGCTGGCCTCGTAGAGCTGGCGCGCCCGGCTGGCCGCGGCGACGCTGGCCAGCACGAGCAGGCTGGCTGCGAGGCAGGCCGCGGCGATCACCGCCAGCCCGGCGCTGGCGCGCGCCATCATGCCGCGCGCCGCGTCGAGCATCGCTGCCGTGCGCACGCTGGCGATATTCGGCGCCGCCGCCGCCAGCCGGTCCTGCACCGCGATCGCATCGTCGGCCGACAGGTAGGCCGCGCCGACATGGCGCGTGATGAACGGCTCGAGCACGCCGTCGCTGAAGATCGCCTCCAGCCACAGTCGCGACTGGAAGCGCCGCTGGCCATAGATCGCGGCCAGGCGCGCCTCCACCGGTTGCCCCATGATCGCGAAGCGCAGCCGGTCGCCGATCTGCAGGCCGAGCGGGTCGGCCTCGCGGTCTTCCATCGCCACCAGCGGCGGGCCGGCGTGGTCGGCCGGCCACCAGGCACCGCGCGTGACGACCACGTCGTCGATGTTGCCGGCGCGGTTGCTCAGCTTGTGTTCGTCGAGCGACTCGATGCGGCGTCCGGCGTCGTGGCTCTCGCGCAGTGCCTCGTCGTTGACGGCCACCAGCCGCCCCAGCACCAGCGGCGCCGTCTGCACGCGCTGGAGACTGGGCGCGGACGCCAGCACCTGGCGCAAGGTGTCGAGCTGGTCGTTCTGCACGTCGTGGAAGACTAGCGCCGGTGCCTGCGCCGGCACGGTCTCGTTGACGGTGCGCAGCAGCGTCGCCACCACCAGCGTGCAGGCCACCAGCAGCGTGAGCGCCGAGCCCAGCGACAGCAGCGACGCGCGCAGCGGCGAGCCGGGGCGCTGCAGCCCGGCCAGCGCGACGCGCAGCTCGAAACCGGGCTGCCAGCGCGGATGCGCCAGCAGCCGGCCGGCGAGCCCGCGCAGGGCGCGCAGCACGCCCTCGAGCACGGCCAGCAGCAGCGCGGTCGCGATGACGAAGGCCAGGCCGAAGCGTGGATCCGGCAGCGCCTGCAGCAGCAGCGCCAGCAGCGCCAGAGCGGCCAGCAACGTCAGCGCCCAGGCCAGCCGTGGCGTGCGCAGCATCTGGCCATCGATGCCTCGGAACAGCGCCGCCGGCGTCACCGTGAGGGCCCGGCCGAGGGCTGGCAACGCGAACGCGAGCGCCGTCAGCACGCCGAAGCCGATCGCCACCGCGAGCGGCGCGGCCAGCGCCGTCACGTCCGGCACGAGCGGCATGCGCTCGGCCGCCAGCGCCACGCCGCCGAGCGCCAGCAGCCCGCCGATCAGCGCACCGGCCGCGCTCGCGCCCAGCGCGAGCATCAGCACCTGCAGCAGCACGACGCCGGCCAGGCGCGCATCGCGCAGACCCAGAGCACGCAAGGTGGCCAGCGTGGCGAGTTTGCCCTGCAGGTGGGCCTGGACGCTGTTGAACACGCCCAGCCCGCCGATGAACAGTGCCGAGAACCCGACCAGCAGCAGGCCCGAGCCGATCTGGCCCAGCACCTCGGCAATGCGGTCGCTGCGGTCCTCGACGCTGCGCACGTCGGCGCCAAGCTCGGGGAATGCGGCGACGAACGCGTCGCGCCAGGCTGCGGGTGGCTGCGCGGTGCGCACGCGGTAGCGGTAGACGATGCGGCTGAACGGCTGCACCAGGCCGCTGGCCGCGAGCGCGCCGTCGGCCACCAGCACCGGCGCGCCGCCCCAGTCGGCGCGCAGGCTGCGGTCGGGCTGGTGCAGGATCAGCGCGCGCACGGCCAGGCGCGCGTCGCCGACCTCGACCAGGTCGCCCGGCTGCAGCGACAACCGGCGCGCCAGCACGGCGTCGAGAGCGATGCCCCACACACCGTCACGTGGCACGAGCAGCTCGGCCAGCGGCGCGTCCGGCGCCAGGCGCAGCTGGCCGTAGAGCGGATAGCGCGCGTCGGCACTCTGCAACTCGACGAGCTGCGAATGGCCGTCGGCCGCGCGCAGCATCGTGCGCAACTGGACCAGCCGCGCAACCTGGCCGCGTTCGGCCATCCAGGCCAGTTCGGCCGCGCCCAGCGCGCGGTCGTGGCGCACCTCGAGGTCGCCGCCGAACAGCGAGCGCACGTCGGCCTGCAGCGAGCCCGCCACCTGGCGGTACAGGCCGCCGCCGGCCGCCACCAGCGCGACGCCCAGCAGCAGGCAGGCGCAGAACACCCACAGCGTGCGGCCGCTGCCGCGCAGGTCGCGCCAGGCGAGGTCAAGCAGGAATCGCATCGCCGGGTGCCTTGTCGCGCCGGCGCTCGTGCAGCCGACCCTCGTGCAGATGCAGCACGCGGTCACAGCGCGCCGCGAAGTCCAGGTCGTGCGTCACCAGCACCATCGTCGTGCCGCTGGCGCGGTGCAGCTCGAACAGCAGGTCGCGGATCAACGCGCCCGTGTGATCGTCGAGGTTGCCGGTCGGCTCGTCGGCGAGCAGCACGCGCGGGCGGTGCACCAGCGCGCGCGCGATCGCCACACGCTGCTGCTCGCCGCCGGACAGTTGCCCGGGGTAGTGCGCCAGGCGCGCGCTCAGCCCCACGCGGCCGAGTTGGTCGCGGGCGCGGGCCAGGGCATCGCGTTGGCCGGCGATCTGCAGCGGCAGTGCCACGTTGTCCAGCGCCGTCAGGCTGGGCAGCAGGTGGAACGACTGGAAGACGATGCCGATGCGGTCGCGCCGCAGGTCGGCCAGCGCATCGCGGTCCATCGTGTCCAGGCGCTGGCCGTCGAGGTGGACCGTGCCAGCGGCGGGCCGCTCGAGGCCGGCGAGCAGCAGCAGCAAAGAGGTCTTGCCCGACCCCGACGGGCCAGCCACCGCCACCGTCTGGCCGGTAGCGATCTCCAGGTCGACGTCACGCAGCACCTCGATTCGCGTGGCCCCGAGCGTGTAGTGCATCGACAGCTGGCGCAGCGCGATCGTCGGCACCGGTGGGGCAGCGGTCGTCATGCGGCGAGTGTGACAGGCGTCGCAGGGGGCCGCCGCGCTGGGGTCACTGCGGGCGGCGGCGGTCGCACAGGGCGTGAGGCCAGGGGCCGGCCAGCTGGGCTCAGCCAATCCAGCGAGGATGTCAGAGGTGCTGCAACCAGGTTCAAGAATGGAGCCTTGAGCCTGGGAGAAGGTGTACTGGGCGATGAAGTAGCTCAACATCTGGTCGTCGGCACCGCCCAGCAGTGCCGGCGTCACGTAGTAGCCGATGCTGAGGATGAAGACCAGCAGCGCACCGGCGCCGATGCCGGGGTAGCTGCGCGGCGCCACAATGCGCGAATGGATCGTCCGCCAGCCCCGGCATTCGCCGCGCCGCCCGGCCTGCGCCGCATCGAGGACCTGCCGGGCCCGCGCGGGCTGCCGCTGATCGGCAAGCTGGTCGGCAACCTGTTCCAGCTGCGGCAGGCGAATGTGCACCAAGGGGTCGAACGCTGGTGCCGCGAGTTCGGGCCCCTGTTCGCCTTCCGCATCGCCCGCCAGCGCATCGTCGTGCTCGCCGACCACGAGCTGATAGGCGCCGTGCTGCGCGACCGCCCCGACGGCTGGCGCCGCAGCTCGAGGCTGCAGCAGGTGGGCCTCGAGATGGGGCTGACGCCGGGGCTCTTCGGCGCCGAAGGCGAGGCCTGGCGGCGCCAGCGGCGCATGGTGATGGGCGGGCTCGACCCGCGGCGGGTGCGCGCGTATTTCCCTGCGCTGTGGCGCGTCAGCGGGCGCCTGCAGCGGCGCTGGCGGCGTGCGGCACGCGAGGGGCGCTCCCTCGACCTCGGGGCCGAGTTGATGCGCTACACCGTCGACACGGTGGCAGGGCTGGCCTTCGGCACCGACATCAATACGCTCGAATCCGAAGGCGTGGTGATCCAGCAGCACCTCGACCGCATCTTCCCGGCCCTGTACCGGCGCGCGATGTCGCCGCTGCCCTACTGGCGATGGTTCAAGCTGCCGGCCGACCGCGCGCTCGATCGCAGCGTGACCGAGGTCAAACAGGCCATCGCCGGCTTCGTGGCCGAAGCGCGCGCGCGCCTGCGGGGCGACTCCTCGCGCCGCCAGCATCCGCCCAACCTGCTGGAGGCGATGATCGTCGCCGCCGAGGAAGGCGGCGGCATCGACGACACCCAGGTCTCGGCCAACGTGCTGACCCTGCTGCTGGCCGGCGAGGACACCACGGCGCACACGCTGGCCTGGCTGCTGCACCTGCTGCACCGCCACCCGCAGGCCCTGGCGCAGGCCTGCGACGAAGTGCGGCGCGTCGTCGTCGATCCGTGCGCCGTCACGCCCGAACAGTTGGTCGAGCTCGAATTCATCGAAGCCTGCCTCCACGAGACGATGCGCCTGAAGCCGGTGGCGCCCTTCATGGTGCTGGAGGCGCTGCGCGAGACGAGCCTCGGCGACCTGCACGTCCCGCCCGGCACGCTGCTGTGGTGCGTGATGCGCCACGACAGCCTGCAGGCCCGTCATTTCGAGAGGCCGCTCGAATTCGACCCCGCGCGCTGGCTGGCCGAGGTGTCGGCGGGCAATGCCAGGCGCGTCACCATGCCGTTCGGCGGCGGGCCGCGCACCTGCCCCGGCCGCTACCTGGCATTCACCGAGATGAAGATGGCGCTGGCCATGCTGCTGGCGTCGTTCGAGGTCGAGAGCGTCGAGGTGCCCGGTGGCGGCGAGGCCGAGGAGCGCATGTCGTTCACGATGGTGCCGGTGGGGCTGCGCATGCGACTGCGCGAGCGCAAGCTGCGCGCTGCCGGCGCAGCGCGGCCAGCGGAGCAACGATGATCAGCCTTCAAACCACTGGGGCAGGGCCATGAGTCCGTCAGCCGCCGCACCGACACCGTTTGTCCTGCACCTCGAGGATCGTGTGCTGGAGGACCTGAGCGAGCGCCTGGCGCGCACCCCTTTGGCCCGACGAACCGCCTGAGCAGCCGCCCTGGTCCGCCGGCTCCGGATTCGGCCGGGGCCTGGGTGAGCCAATCCCGGCGCCGGCGGCAGCCGCTTGCAGCGTGATCGGGCATGCGCACAATGCGGTCACGATGCCTGCCCTCGCCACCGCCACCCCGGCCACTGCGGGCTTTCCTCTCACCAAGATCCAGCCCCCCCGCCCACGCGGCCGGCTGATCGCCCGGCCGCGGCTCGAGCAACGGCTGGCGCAGGCGCTGGCCACGCTGCCGCTGGTGCTGGTCAGCGCGCCGGCGGGCTTCGGCAAGACCGCGGCGATCACGCGCCAGGTCGCCCAGTTGCCAGCGGGCACGGCACTGGCCTGGGTCGCCGCCGACGAGGACGACGACCTGGGCCGCCTGGCGGCCTGCCTGGTCGCCGCGCTGGAACCCTTCGACCTGCCCTGGCGCACCTCGCCCGAGGCGCTGGTGGCGATGCAGGACGGCCAGCGTGCGGCGCGCCAGGCGCTGGCCAGCGAGCTGCTCAATGCCTTGGCGGCCACCGACGTGCCGCGTGGCCTGATCGTGCTCGACGACGTGCACCGCATCGCCGATGCGGCGGTGTTCGTCTGGCTCGATGCCTTGCTCGAACGGCTGCCGCCGCATTGGGGTCTGCTGATCGCCGCGCGCACCGACCCGCCACTGGCGCTGGCGCGGCGGCGCGCGCGCGGCGAACTGGCCGAATTCCGCCAGGACGACCTGCGCTTCGACGACGGCGAGGTCGTCGACCTGGTGAGGCTGGGCGCCCGGCTGCCACCCGATGCACCGGTCGATGCCGCACTGGCGCAGCAGGCGCGGGCGCTGCAGGCGCGGACGCAGGGCTGGCCGGCCGGCATCGGTCTGGCGCTGGCGCACGGCAGCCGGTCCGGGGCGGCGCCGCATGCGGCACCCGGCACGGCGCCGATCGGCAGCCTGCTCGAACGCCATGTCTTCGACTATCTGACCGCCGAGGTGCTGGACAAGCTCGAGCCGGAGCTGCGCGACTTCCTGCTGCGCTGCTCGGTGCTGCCCGAGCTGAGCGTGGCACGCTGCGCCGCGGTCTCGGGACAGAGCCCGGTGCAGGCGGCGCGACTGCTGGAGGAGATCGACCGCCGCGGCCTCTTCGTCTCGGTGCGTGGGGCGGAAGCGGGCGCCGACGGCGGCGGTGGCGAGACCGTGTTGTGCCTGCACGACCTGTTCCGCGACTGCCTGGCGCAGCTGCTGCGCAGCGAGCAGCCTGCCGAGTGGCCACGTCTGCATCGGCTGGCCGCCGACAGCGAACCCGACCTGGTGCGCCGCGTCGGCCACCTGGCGCGCGCCGCCGACTGGACGGCCGCCGAGGCCGTGCTCTACGCCGAGGGCCCGGGTCTGCTGGCGCGAGGTGCCGTGCAACCGCTGCTGCGGCTGATCGATCAGTTCCCGGTCTCCGTGCGCGAGGCCTCGACGCTGCTCGCCCATCTGCGCGGTCTTTGCGCGTGGGCACACTGGGACATCCTGACGATGTGCCGGAGCCTGGCGCAGGCAGCCGACGGTCATGACAGCCGCGGCGATCCGGTCGCCGCCCAGCGCGCCCGTGCGCTGCTGGTGCTGGGCTTGTCGGCCGGCGGCCAGGTGCCGCGCTCGGCGGCGCTGCTGGCGCAGCTGCGCCAGCAGCCCATGGACCTGGTTGCCGAGGTCACGGCCTGGCAGGCCGACAGCTGGCATGCGCTGGCGGATTCGCGCATGGGCGACATCGCCGAGCCGCTGGGCCGGACGATGGACCTGCTGGCACGCAGTGCCGACCCGACGCTATGGCTGCAGGCGGTGCCGCTGACCTCTTTCGTCGGCCTGCCCGGCACCCGGGCAGCGATCCAGCGCTACATCGACGGCGCACTGCACCTGATGCCCGAGGAACCGCCGTCGACGCTGCGCGGGATGGCGCTGGCGCTGCAGGCCGGCCTGTGGCTCTGGGACGGCCAGGTCGAGGCCGCGGCGTCCCTGCTGGCGCGCATCGACGCCGACAGGCGCTGGCTCAACCGGCCGCCCAACCTCAGCGGCTACCACCATCTGTTCCTCGGCCTGACCCACGCGGTGCTGGGCGAGCGGGACACCGCGCTGGGCGCCGCCCAGGCACGGCTGGACGGCCTGGACGACGAGCGCACCAGCGGCCGCCGCGAGGTCTGGAGCAACCACTTCCTGTACGCCAGGCTGCGCCTGGCGCTGATGCTCGACGACGCCGCCACGGTGCAGGCGATGGGCGACGCTCTGGTGCTGCGCGCGTCAGCCCCGGAGCTTCCGTTCTTCCGGCGCGAGCGCGCCCCGCTGCCCGGCCACCGGTCCGCGCTGGCGGGCGCATGGGCCGAGGCGGAGGCGCACTATGCCCGCGCGCTGGACGACGAGTCGGGCATCGACCTGTACGGCCAGGCGATCGAGACCCGTCTGCGGCTGGCGCATGCGCAGGTGATGGCGCAGCGCCTCGACGCTGCCGCTGCGACACTGCGGTCGCTGCCCGGCCGTGTGGCCGCCGCCGGCGGATGCGGACCGGCATTCTTCGCCGGCCCGCGCGTGCTGGGCACCCTGGCCGCCACCGCCTGGGGGCCGCGTCTGCCTGCCGCCGAGGTGCGGGTCTTGCAGCGCTGGGCGCAACAACTGCAGGCGCTGCGCGGTGCCGTCAATGCAACCCGCGAGTCAGCGCGGGCCCCTGCGCTGGCACGGGCCGAGGGCCCGGGGGCGCTGAGCCCGCGCGAAGCCGAAGTGCTGGCGCGCATTGCCGCCGGCGACAGCAACAAGCTGATCGCGCGCGCATTCGACCTGAGCCCGCACACCGTCAAGCGGCATGTCGCCAACATCCTCGACAAGCTCGGCCTGACTTCGCGCGGGCAGGCCGCGGCCTGGTACCGGGGCCAGCCGCATTGAGCTGGCGTTGGCGCCAGTACGGCTACCCGCTTCGATGCGGCGCCCCGCGCGCGGTGGCAGGGCCGGGTGCATGAGGCGCGCCCACCGCGCCGCGTCCAGGCGCACGCATGGCGCCGCACTGCACGTCGCGCTCAGACCGTGACCTGCTCGCCGTGCTCCGGCACCCGCACCCGCCAGCCGAGATCGTTCTGGATCGCCACGCGCAGCGCATCGGCCGCATCGGGTTCGCCGTGCACGACGAAGGTCTGCTGTGGCGGGTGCTTCAGGTGGCGCAGCCAGGCCAGCAGCTCGTCGCGGTCGGCGTGGCCCGAGAAGCCCTCCAGGTGCCGGACCTCGGCGCGCACCGGCACCCTCTCGCCGTGGATCTTCACCTCGCGTTCGCCGGCCACCAGGCGCGCGCCGCGGCTGCCGCCGACCTGGAAGCCGGGAAAGACCACCGCATTGCGCTCGTCGGGCGCGCGTGCCTTGAGGTGGTGCAGCACGCGCCCGCCGGTGGCCATGCCGCTGGCCGAGATGATGATCGACGGGTAGCGTGAAGCGGACAGCCGCATCGACTGCTGCACCGTGGCCACCAGCCGCACGCCGTCGCACAGTGTCGTCACCTCGCGCGCCGGCACCCGCAGCAGGCGGCCGTGGCGGCGGTATAGCGCGGTGGCTTCCAGCGCCATCGGGCTGTCCAGGAAGATCGGCAGTTCCTTCGGAATCAGGCGCGCCCGCCGCAGGCGCTGCAGCACCACCAGCAGGGCCTGCGCGCGACCGACGGCGAACGACGGCAGCAGCACCGAGCCGCCCCGGTGCACGGTGCGGTTGACGATATCGGCGAGCAGCGCCGCACCGTTTTCCTCCGGGTGCAGACGATTGCCGTAGGTCGACTCGACGATCATCAGGTCGGCCGGTGGCGGCGGCTCGGGGGGCGGCATCAGCAGGTCGTCGCGGCGGCCGACGTCGCCCGAGAACACCAGGCGCAGGCTGCCGTGCGCCAGCGAAACCGAGCAGGCCCCCAGCAGGTGCCCGACCGGCGTCAGCCTCACGGTGCTGTGGCCGATCCTGAGGTCGCGCCCCGGCGCCAGCGGCACGAATTGCCCGAGGGCGCGCTGTGCATCGGCCCGCGTATACAGCGGCAGCGCCTTGGCATGGCGCGAATAGCCATAACGATTGGCGCGCCGGGCATCCTCCTCCTGCAGGTGTGCACTGTCGAGCAGCAGCACGCGCGCCAGCTCGCAGGTCGCGGGGCTGGCGTGGATGGGGCCGCGGAAGCCGTGTTTCACGAGCGCCGGCAGCCAGCCGCTGTGGTCGAGGTGGGCGTGGCTCAGCACCACGGCGTCGACCTCGCGCAGCGCGGCGGGGCTTTGCCAGTTGCGCTCGCGGTGCAGCTTCCAGCCCTGGAACAGGCCGCAGTCGAGCAGGATCTGCCGGTCGCCCGTGTCCACGAGATGGCGCGAGCCGGTGACGCCGTCGGCGGCGCCGAGGAAGTGGATCTTCATGTGCCGAGCTCCTGCAGTTCTGCCGATTCGACGATGCGCACGCCGGGCCGTGCCGCTGCCAGCGCACGACGCATCGCGCGTGCCACGGTGGCGGCCGGGATCGGCCGCCAGGCCTTGGGGATCAGCGGTGCCAGCGGCGCCGTCACTGCCAGCGCCAGCCGCTCGCCCAGGCGCTGCGGCTGGCCGAGCCCGTTGCGGTCGCCGGCCAGCAGCGAGGGCCGAGCGACGACCAGGGTGGCGAAGCCGAGGCTGGCGAGCGCTTCTTCCATCTCGCCCTTGACGCGGTTGTAGAAGGTGGCCGACTTCGCGCTGGCGCCCAGCGCGGAGACGACCGCGAAACGCTGCACGCCGGCGCGACGCGCGGCATGGGCAAAGGCCAGCACGGCGTCGAAGTCGACGGCCCGGAATGCGGCCTCCGAGCCTGCCACCTTGATCGTGGTGCCCAGGCAGCAATAGGCCTCTTCGGCCGCGGGAAGTGCGGGCAGGGCGGTGTAGTCGACGACGTGCACGTGCTGCAGTTGCGGCGCCGGCCCGGTCACCGGCAAGGCGCGGCGCACCAGCAGGTGCAACTCGCCCGGTCCGGTCCAGGACGCCGCGATTTCGTGGCCGATGAGGCCGGTGGCGCCGGCAAGCAGGGCAGTCATGGGCACGAGGGTAGCCGATCGGTGGCGGTGGGAGCGGCATCCGCCGCTGGCTGCGGGCCAAGTTCGATGCCGCGGCGCCACGGCCAGGCAGGCCGTCCCCGAAAAGGACCAGGGGGGCGATGCCCCCCTGGTCTTCAACCAACAGCTGCGATCAGCGGATCAGCGCTTGTGCGCGTTCACCGGATCGTTCGCCCGGCCCGGTCCGTGGCAGGTGCTGCAGGCCTCGGCCCCGATTTCGCTCGCGGTATTGATCGCGAAGTGGGCCTTGGCTGCAGAACTGTCATGGCAGGAACCGCAGGTCCCCGTGCCCGGACCCTGGCGGGTCGCGACCAGCGGGGTGAACGCCCCTGCCGTGGCCACCAGCGACGGCTCCGCATCGATCACCGACCAGGCGTAGTTGTCGTTGCTCGGCATCGCGTACGTGCCCGGCTTGTGGCAGGCCGCGCAGTCGGCGATCCGCGACGGGTAGCCCACGTCTTCGAAGACCATCGGCCCGTTTCCGCCCGTGGCATTGGGGTTGCCGCGGATGAAGTTGAACGGTTCGGAACGGATGCCGGCCGCGTGGATCGAGTGCACCATCTCCTTGAAGTTGTTGGACTTCTGCGAGTAGGTCCTGGGCTCGCCAGTGTAATCGGCCATGCCGGCGAAGATATTGCTGCTCGTGATTTCGGGGTTGTGGCAGGTCGAGCAGTACTCGGGGTTGTCGACGCGACCGGCATTGCTGTGGAAGCCAATGCGTTCATGGCAGGTGTTGCAGCTGGCGATATCGACGATCGAGCGGCGCAGCGTGTTGGTCGTCCCGTCCACGCCCTTGAGCGCCGCGGTGCCGCTGATATTCATGCCGTTGATCGACAGGTAGCTCTCGATCGCCACGCCCTTCAGCTTCGCGTCGGCCGGGAAGGCCAGCGGCGACGCCGGGTTGATGCCCGCGACGGTGGTGAAGTAGCCCTCGGCATCCGGTCCGGCCAGCGAGCCGATCACGCCGGCTGCATTCAGGTTGACGCTGAGAGGCTGGTCATAGGCCCGCAGGTCGAGGGTGACCGCGTTGTTCCAGTAGGTGCGGCCGGCCGTCGATCCGAGGTTGTTCCAGTCCAGCGGGGCGGCCATCGCCGGGCCGTTGGCCGTGCTCAGGGGTGTCGCCATCGGCTTGCTCCAGGCCAGCTTCATATTCGACGCGCCAATCGCGATGCCGTTGGCCGGCAGCGACTTGAGGTTCAGCGGGGCGCCGTCCACTAGGACGCGGAACTTCACGGTCGGCTGGCTGGCCGCATTCAACACCACAGAGGCGATCTGGTATTCGACCTTCT
>Ga0105090_10001135_pt1 | contig 14147 bp, 10 predicted proteins | sample PPLLak3March2015_FD_79110 | JGI IMG/M metagenome (GOLD analysis project Ga0105090, IMG submission 79110) | Freshwater sediment microbial communities from Prairie Pothole Lake near Jamestown, North Dakota, USA - PPLs Lake P7 Core (1) Depth... | ecosystem: Environmental > Aquatic > Freshwater >... | reverse complement strand
CATCTGCAATGTAACCTTTCCACACCGGCGATCCTGCCTCCAGTGGCAAGCCACCAACCTTGTACCAGTCCTTCAGCCCTGCGGGCTGTCCGCACATAGGGGATCCGTGCGGATCGGCGGTCATCCTGCTCTGCGCCGCGTCCGCCAGCTGCTCCGCGAGGGCCGGATAGAGACGGGCAAACGCATGCACCTGCGGTTCGAGCCGCTCAATGCGCCGCAGCGTGGCTTGCAACCGTTCTCGCACCGACAATGCGCCCCGACGCATGAGCATGCTGGCTTCCATCACCCCGAGGTCCGCCGGGTCGGTCGCGTTCAGAAGCACGTCGGATGGTTGCGCCAGCGCCTGATCGATCTTCTTCATTGTTTATCTCACTCTTGGATTTGAATATTGCCAGAATCAAAGTATTGTCAGGCGGATGTCGCCGATGCCTTCGATACGGCCCTCAATGAGGTCGCCGGTCACTACCGCGCCAACACCTGCCGGCGTGCCGGTATAAATCAGATCGCCGGCATCCAGATGATAGAACTGGGACAAATGCGCGATCAGCTCCGGCACGGAGTTGATCATTTCCGAAATATCGGCTGATTGACGTACCTCGCCATTGACTTTCAATTCGATGTGCCCTCTGGACGGATGACCGATTTCAATGGCGGGAACAAGGGCGGACAGGACCGCGCTTTGTTCCACATCCTTTCCCAGATCCCACGGACGAGACTTCTCCCGCGCCTGCGACTGCAAATCCCGCCGCGTCATATCTAAACCGCAGGCATAACCGTAAACTGTTTTGAGCGCTTGGCTCTGTTCGACCTGAAATGCCGGGCCGCCTAGCGCCACCACCAGTTCCATCTCGTAATGAAAATTTCTGGTGCCGGGCGGATAGGCAATGGCAGTGCCGGAAGCTACCACAGCCGATGGAGTTTTGGTGAAGTAGAATGGCTCTTCCTTATCCGGCTTTACGCCCATCTCGGTGGCATGTGACTCATAATTGCGGCCGACAAAAAACATTCGTCGCACTGGATATAAAAGCGAGCTGCCGCGGATGGCGGCCGCAGGTTGGGGTAGAACAGGGAACAAGTAGTCAGCCATTAAACATTCCTTATGCAAACACTTCATAGATGCCCAATTTACGATGCAGTGGCGCATCATCTATAACAAACAGATAAGCCGGTTTGGTAGTCGAACCATTAGCGACTCGCACCTCAGCATGTGTGGGAACGGCAACGCTATCGTGAATTTCCCACCCCAATGAAATGCCATCTATTTCTGCATCCCCCATTCCCTCCACCACGTGCAACACGGCGGAGGCGCTGCGGCGGGGTAATTTCAGCTCCTCCCCCGGTCGCAGCATCAATGCGGAGAAGCCCAGCACCGGTAAACACTCCGCGCCAGTCTCCGGATTAACGTAGGCAAGATGCACGGGCAGGCCCCGATTGGTCACAGTGGCCAGATCGGTCAGCGCGGCCCGCACGTCCCGCCAGGGGAAGCGGGTCAAGGGATAGGCTCCGCGGCGCTTATCCAGGCTGGCATAGGGCAACAAGCCCGCGCGACGGTAATGAGTTTCGGAAGGCTCTGGCGCATTGGAAACCAGTTGTGGCTTGCCTTCCGTACAATACGAAGCCTCAAGCTGATAAATCAGAGGCAAATCCAGGACGTCAAGCCACACCACCGGTCCGCTCCCTTCATGTCCATGCTCATGCCACAGACCTGAAGGCGTTAAAATGAGATCTGCTGGCTCCATGGGCAGCTTTTTGCCATCCACCACCGTGAATCCACCGCCGCCTTCCACCACCAGCCGAATGGCGCTAGGGCTGTGCTTGTGATTGGGTGCCGTCTCTCCCGGCTTGATGAGCTGCAAACCCAGGTAGATCGAGGGTGTCGCCATGGCATTCTCTAGTCCCAGGCCGGGGTTGCATAGGATCAAGACCCGGCGTTCGGCCTTTTCGATCGGGGTCAAATCCCCAGCCTGCAACAGCAGCGGCCGCGCTTTCCGATAGGACCAAACCATGGGCTTTGTCCGGCGTCCGGGCCGATCATAAGGCAGAAAGGCGCGTAACGCCGGCCACAACGGCATTAAGTTTTCATCAGACAAGGCTTGACGGTAAGCCTCCGGCAGTTCATCCAAAGTACCCAAACTTACCATAGCTGTTTTGTCTTAAATAGTATTGATACATATGATTATATTACTCTCGTTTTTTTTATCAAGTTTTTCTCTGAGTAATTATGCTTCTATTAAATTGACGTCTAAAACATGATATATACTATTATTTGCATGGTATTGATGTCGGCGCGTTCAAATTTCACGGAATCTCAGAAAATGAAAATACTCATCGCAGGAGCAGGACTTGGCGGATTGACGGCGGCCTTATGCCTTTTGAGGGCCGAGCATGACGTGGAAATTTATGAGCAGGCCCCGCAATTGGGGGAGATTGGAGCAGGCATTCAGCTGAGCGCCAACGCCAGCCGGGTGCTGCACAGCCTTGGGCTAGAAAACGCTATCAAAGGCATCGCCGTGCAAGCTAGGTCATACGAGTTTCGCCTCTACGATACCGGCGAGGTGTTGCAGACCATTCCTCTCGGCGAACATCATGTCAAGCAGCATGGCTACCCTTACTATCATGTACATCGGGCAGATTTTCATAATATTCTGGCCGGCCAGGTAAGGTCCCTGAAAACTGACGCCATACGGCTTAATTCGATAGCCACCGCCTTTGAGGAAGATGAAAAGAGCGTGACTCTGAAGCTGGCCGACGGCAGGATGGTGAAGGGTGACGTTTTGATTGGTGCCGACGGCATCAAATCGGCCATCCGCACCCAGATCGTCGGTCAAACGCCGGCGGTTTATACGGGCGATATCGCATGGCGCGTAACTGTTCCAACCAACCTGTTACCTGCCGACTACATGGACAAAATCACCGCAGTGTGGGTCGGGCCGGGCCGGCATGCGGTGATTTATTATTTGCGCTGTGGCGAATTGCTGAACTTTGTCGGATTGGTGGAATTCAGCCAGTGGGAAGAGGAAAGCTGGACGATGAAGCGGCCCTGGACGGACCTCAAATCTGACTTCACCGGCTGGCACCAAGACATTCAAACCGTGATCGATGCCGCCGATAAAAATGAATGTTATCGCTGGGCGCTTAACAACCGCAAACCTATCGAAAATTGGAGTACATCCCGTGCCACCCTCTTGGGCGATGCTGCTCACCCGACCTTACCCTATCTGGCGCAAGGGGCTGTGATGGCCATTGAAGACGGAGCGGTGCTAACCCGCGCCCTTGCGCAATGCAATAACGTGGCCGATGCGTTAAGTCTTTATCAGCGCAACCGAGTAGAACGCACAGCCCGCATTGTTAACGAATCCACCGCCAATCGGGCGCTGTTTCATCATCAGACGTCCGATGAATTCCGTATGGCTTTTTCCGAACGCAATATAGCCGCTGAGCGGGCCAACTGGTTATATTCTTACGACCCGCTGACGGCCCCTTTGAGCTAAGTGTGGCTTGTGGTTGAGTCAGCCGCGGGAATCAACTAATGTCGCCGGCAGGGTTCAGCATACGGACAGGCCAAATGATCAGAACAAGAAGCAAGCCACCGGCCAGTGTACAAGCCAGTTCTCTTGAAGAGCAATTGGCCGAACTGTACAGCCGCCCTGGCCATCTGGTGCGTCGGGTGGGGCAGCGGGCGACTGCCTTGTTTGCCAAATTTTGCCCGGAAGTGACCCCGCGGCAATATGGGGCGCTGGTTATCTTATCCAAAGTTGATGGCTTGGATCAGAAACAATTGGCTAGCCTTTTGCACGTTGATCAAACTAATATCGGTGTCATCGTGCGCGGCCTCGAAAAAAAAGGATTTGTCCGCAGGGTGAGCGGGGTCCAAGATAAAAGAAAATATATCCTGACTGTTACTGAAAGCGGCCGGCTATCGTTCCAAGCAATCCGAAAAAAGGCAAAGAAAGTGAATCAGGAATTGTTAATCCGCCTTTCGCCTTCGGAAATTCAAACCCTTAGTTTTTTATTAAAAAAAATACTGTAGGACAAATTGCGCCTCAAAGCACGCCGCCTATAGCTCCCTTTGCCAACTTCGGGTTTTCCGTCACGAGACGGACAGTGGATAAGGTGACGTCTCACGGTGGCTCTGGATGAGCTGTATGAGGTCAATCAGGAGTTTAAGCTTTATTGCGCTATGAACACTACTATTCCAAAGATTGTTTATTTCACCAGGGTCGTCGTCGATCCGGTAAAGCTCACCCCATCCTTGACCGCTCCATGCTGACAAACGCCACTTCTCGTTCACAATTGTGGATATGGTTATAAGATCCTGGAATCCCAAGTAAGGGTATTGTGTAGTTTGCTCAATCAGCAGTCCGCATCGAAATTCTGGCTTGTTGCCTTCAAGTGGAAGCAAAAGATTTGTGCCTTGTATGCCGTTGTATGGCTGCAACCCCGCACGCAATAAAATTGTTTTTGCAATATCCAGTGTGGATGCCAACGTATCAACACGACCTCGATTGTAGCTCTGTTTATAGTCTAACCAAACGAAAGGTGTGCGAATTATACTTTGGTAATGTATTGGCCCTTTTCCCATAAGTCCATGCTGGCCGAGATAATCACCATGATCGCTAAGAAAGCAGACTATTGTGTTCTCAGAAAACTTACCCTTATTTAAGTGCTGCATTATCGAACCGATTGCATCGTCTATCATAGTTATTTGCCCATAGGTTCGAGCAATAATCTCTCTCGTCTGATCGTCAGTAGCGACGTAGGGAAAGGTCCATCGTTCAATTTTTTGCTGATTTCTGTAATACCCCCGCATCACCTCCTCTGGTGGTATTAGATTCGAACTCGAAACACTAAACCCTGTCGGTAGCAGGATTTCGCTCGGATCATACATATCCCAGTAGTGACCTGGAGGCGTGAAAGGATGGTGTGGGTCAGGAAAAGAACAATGAATGAAAAACGGCTCTTTGGGATTTTTAGAAAATTCATCCAACTGAGAAATCGTTTTTTCTTTTATGTAACTGGTCGAATAGAGCTCTTCGGGAAGCACTGGCTTGTATACCTGATCTACTCCCGTGCTTCCTTTCTCAATTGCATAGCCAGCCCCATAGCGATCCGCCATTTCTGGCGCCGTTTCTCTTAACCATGCTTCGTAATGCCCAGTAACTTTGTCCGCATGCCCTAGACAGAAATCCACAGCATCAAAGCCATAATAAGGCAAGGGAGTTTCTTGGGCGCAACCACGGGCTGCCCGCCAAAGTTGCTGCACTTCACAGCGGTAGCGGCCCAAGGAGTGGTTAGATCGGCGGGCTTCTGAAAGGTCAACTGGAGGCGGAAGAAGTTCGGGAGGAAATACTTCCCGCGGCGCGTGGGAAGGCTCACTTTCCATTCCTTGCAGATGGCATTTTCCAATCAGATGCGTGCGATACCCGGCAGCTCTAAGGAGATCAACAAAAGTAACAGTATCAAGATCAAGTGGAACACCATTGTATCTCACGCCATTCAGGGAAGGCATGCGCCCCGTCATCAGGGTTGCTCGGTTGCTCATACATGTGGGAGAGGCCACATAAAAATTTGAAAACCATGAGCCCTTTTCAGCAAGCTGATCAATATTAGGGGTGCGGATTTGATTATTTCCCGCGTACCCCACATGATCCCAGCGCTGTTGATCCGTGGTAATGACCAGAAAATTGGGTCTATCGCTTTGCAATACCAGCTCCGCTCATAATAAATGTTGCCATCCGATGCATTCGCTAGCTGAATTACTTTCCAAGTCGATGCATCAGCTAATCCGTTCTTTTTAAACTCTAATATTCTGAACTGGAGTCGCATTTCCGAATAATCCAGAAGCTTCTCTTCTCAATTTTTATTTAATTTATGTAATTTATTTTCACGCTTGAACACGTATTATTTCGGCAACGGGGCATTCCAATTTTGGTCATTCTTAAAGGTCTTTCGCTTCTAATTTCGCCTGAATAAGCTTGTGAGAATTCTCGTCCAATGGGAATCCGCGCATGATAAAAACGGTTGCACCAAAAAATATCGCTGGTACTAAGTAGAATATGTAACGAAAGTTTTCAAGAACTTCCTCCGAGTTTCCTGGACCTGGCACAAAACCAATCAGGTCCAGGAGGAAAAACCCTAGCCCCACAGACAATCCAAAACCAATTTTGGTGCTCAGTGTTAGGCAGGAAAAGAACAACCCAGTACGCTCAATGCCACCGGCATTGACTGAATGGGCATCCACGACATCAGACATGATCGACCGCGCCAGGGAAAACACAACTGCCTTGTTCATGCCAAGAAAAGCCCATGATAGGACTATTAAAAGTGAATCACTGGACCGCATAAACAGCATTTGCGCGATGGCAATCAAGACAAACAGGCCGTTGGCCAGCATCACTGTCTGGTGCTTGCCAATATGGTGGCTAATTATTGTCCAAACTGGCAGGCCGACAAAGCTTGCCAGAACGAGAGCAAATACTGCTTGAGTTGATGCTGCAGCATTGGAAAGTACATATCCAATATAAAATAAAGAAAGGACTTGAACCAATCCAGCGCCAAAGCCCATCAGGATATCGACTATGAACAGTCGTCGCAAAGCATCGTCTTTCAGCATGTAAAGAAGCGTTTTGCCAAATCCGGATTGTGCTCCGTGGACTATTGCTGGTCTCTCTTTAGTGCCGGATAGACACAAGATGAATGTAATCGGCGTAATGACAGCCAACAGCCAGCCCATCCAGTTAACAGCATTGATTCTGGAGGATCCTGAACTTTCTGAAGTTACAAATTCAAGAATAATCGGCGTAACCAGGACGACAACAGACCCCAGAACAATTCCGCCCTGCATCCAGGACATAATCCTGGTTTTTTCATGGTAATTGTAAGAAAGCTCGGATCCCCAGGAAAAATGAGAAGTTTGTACCATGGTCAAAGCGGATAGATACAGAATCAAACCAACAAGTAAAGTTGTGGCGCTGACACCTTCGTCTGGCCAGTAAAGAAATAAGTAAGAAAGCATGGCGATCGGGAGTGCAATCACCAGCCAGATTCGACGTCGACCGAAACGGGATGAAACATGGTCAGATATATAGCCAAAAGCAGGATCCGTAATAAAATCGTATATCCTTGCCAGAGTAAAAATGGCACCCACAGTAGCGAGGCCAAGCCCCATATCCTCTGCGTAAAGGCTGGGCAGATAGACAATGGCGGATGTATTCAGCGCGAACATTGCGATCTGCGGGGATGCGAACATCGCCAAAGTTATGTTTCGAAGTGCTTTTTGGGATTTCATGTACACCTCACGTTTGGTATGTACCTTATGTCAGCTCTGGTTAATTCATCGCTGAATTATCAAGGAACGCCAAAAAAACGCGGCTTTTTTGCCGCAGAAACTCTGTTTAATCGTTATCTGCTGCGTGACCGGTAGGTCATTTTATGCTTCACCTGCGATTGGCACCGTGCCCCCATCCATCAGCCCTGCACTACCTCTCTCGTTACCCTGAAATCATTTCTCTTTAAATTTTTAATAGTATACTATCATCATAATTTATACTGCAACGCCGAACTAATGAGATCTTTCCAGCCCATTTTATAAGCCTGAAGTGTCAAATAGCCAGGCTCATACCTTTTTAAGGTATACCATTAACTGTGATTGATGTGATAACCAATTTGTTGATGAAAAACCGGATGGAGGACCGCATAACCCCAAGCTCAGGAATTCCGTGGGGGAATGTTGGCTCCCGCCCGCCAATTCATTGAGCCTGAATGAAGGTTTGTTTTTCGCCGCGCCCGTTTGCGCAAGGCACTCCCGGTTCGAGTTTGGGTGGAGCATCTGCCCATCCGTCGTCATGACCGGGATCGCACCGGCCAGAAATTAACGGCAGATCAGAAATGAGAAGCAGCAATCAGGTAATGCTGTATTTACCGGCAGGGGTCATAGATGGTATACCCTATAACCTGAAACGAAATCAAAAAGACAAACAATTGACAAGGGAAGTTATCTCTTTGAGTCACTAAATATATTTTTATGCATTATTTTACAATGTGTTACATTTTTTTATAAATACGGGCCAACCCAGATGTAAAGGACTTGAATATCAAATCACACATTGATAGTATACTACCAAAATAGAAAAATTGATTCTTCTGCCACCATGCGCGGGTTGTTTAATGAAAGCAATCATCCTGTTGACATATCCCTCCCTGAACACCCGGCGCGCTTCCTGGGCGTTGTTGATGCTGACCTTGGGCTTAACAGCGGTCGTGGCACATTTCCAGTCTGGCAAAAGTAAGATCGGCGCTCCCGCGTCTCTGGTGGCAGCACCGGAAACGGGGCAAATCAAACAAGAGCAAGGCTCAATACCTCTCAGCCAGAAGATAATCGGGCTTTGCGTTGGCTCGAAGAAAAATGTGCTATCGGCACAACAAAATTTGCACCAGTGGATGTAAGTCGCGGGAATTCACCATCGCCACCATGCCAAAAATGATCCGGCGCACGAACATCAGACGAGACCGAAGGTACAAAAGGACGATTCTATTTTTGTTCACATTGAAGTAAGGAGTGGAAAATGAATCCAGGTAGGTTAGGAGAAAACAAAAGCAGGAAAATATCCATCAAGAGGGTTTTGATCAGCTCTTGTTTTGGTATTGCGGTTAGCGTGCCTCTCATGCCAAGCGTTTATGCAGATACAAGGCCTGTGCTGGAAGAAGTTATTGTCACCGCGCAAAAAAGGGAAGAACGTCTGCAAGACGTACCTGTTTCCGTGGCAACTATTTCGGGCAGTACGCTTGAAAGTTTTGGCATTAGTGCGTGGGATGATATCCGCATGCCTGGCCTGAATATCTCACAGGGGCCGAATGCAGATTTGCTATCCATTCGTGGTGTTAGTTCTGCCTTAAATCTTGGCGCCGAGCTTTCCTCTCCCATATACATTGATGGGGCATATTTTGGCCGTGGGCGTGCACAGCGAATAGGATTTATGGATATTGAAAGAATTGAGATACTGAAAGGGCCGCAACCGACTTTCTTCGGTAAAAACGCCATTGCTGGTGCGTATGGAATAATTACCAGGAAACCCACGGATGAGTTTGAGGCTGGGTTTGATGCTGGCTATGAATTTGAGGCTGACGAGTTTGAAACCTTCGGTTTCGTGTCCGGACCGGTCAACGACAAGTTTAAGTTGCGTGCGGCTGCAAAATATCGTGACATGAAGGGTTATATTGATAACGTTGCAACCGGTCAAACGGATGGTGGTGGCGAAGACAAAATGGCACGCATCAGTGCATTGATCGAGCCTGCCGATACGGTCGCGATCAATTTGCAGCTGGAGTACGCCAACATCATTGAGAATGGCGGCAACAACCAGCTCATTAAATGTGTTCCCGGCGGGCGTTTCGATCCGGCGCTTGAGGATTGTAAATTTGATACAAAACGTGCGGTATCTTTTAACATCAACGATTTTTTGACCGGTAGTGATCAAATTTTATTGCTTGGAAATGGACAGAACAAAGACAACAGAGTCCGCTACCAAGAGTATGACCAAATTGGTGGACGCGCCAGCATAGACTGGAATGTAAATGGTTACATCCTAAACGCGTTAACCTCTTATTATGAATATACAAATTTCTTCTTTGCTAAGGCAGATCACAGTACGCGGCCCTTACTGGCAGCTGGCCCAGGCGATGGAGATTCGGAAGATTTTAGTCAATTCAGCCAGGAATTGCGATTAACGTCAGCTCAGGAAAACCGTCTAGGGTGGATGGCTGGAGCGTATTTTGATACCAACGATTATAAAACCCAGGGTAATGGGGTAATTCTGCCTGGCATACTTGGGGTTGTCCGTGGCACCAAGGTAAATGAGGACAGCGACTCATGGGCTGTTTTTGCTGAGGCTTCCTATGATATTGCTGAAGAATGGACAATCAAGGTTGGTGGACGATATGAAGAGGTTAAAAAGTCCGGAGACTTGACTGCTACAACGAGACTTGGAGCTCCTCGGCCAACTTTCCAGGTGGCTGCATTTAATCTTGATGTTGATCGTAAAGATACAGAATTCACTCCAGCAGTTACCCTGGAATGGCGGCCGATTGAAAAACAAATGTACTATGTCTCATACAAAGAGGGGTTCAAGGCGGGGGGATTTGACCATGCGGTAACAGTTAATAATATAGAAGGTGTCCAATTTGATCCTGAACAAGTAGACGCCTACGAAATTGGTGCGAAGATTGACTTCCTCGATGGAGCGGCACGTTTTAATGTCGCCGCATTCCGGATGGATTATGAAAATTTACAGCAGTTGCAATACGACAGTAGCATTTCTGCATTTATCACAGACAATGCAGCAGATGCTGTGGCTCAAGGTATCGAGCTTGATGTCAGTTGGGCCGCTACTGAGTACTTGGTATTGAGCGCCGCCGGCGTTTTCTTGGACAATGAATTCAAAAGCTGGCCAGGGGCACAATGCTTCCAGACACCACCGCAAACCGTTGCGCAAGGCTGTGTAGGCGGCGTGCAGGATCTGGCGGGAACACCATTGACATACGCGCCAGATTTTTCGGCGAATTTTTCCGCAGATTATAGCCGGCCATTGAATGCTCAACTCTTCGGTTCCAGTCTGGAATTGGTTTCCAGATTTGATGTGTTTTATTCCGATGACTACCAGACCAATACAACCGGGGATCCAAATACTTTTCAAAGCAGCTATACGACCCTTGATTTTAGATTGGGGTTAATGGCCGATAATGGTGCCTGGGAAGTGGCATTTGTTGGCCGCAATCTCACCGATGAGATTATAGCCTACTTCATTGGAGATCAGCCCGGCGGCGGCGGAAACTCGGCCAAGTTTGCTATGACGGGCCAGGGTCGCCAATTGGGAATCCAGACTCGTTTTCGTTTCTAGATAAGAGATGGCATCTACTTCAAAATTAATGACGCTGGTCATGCCTTTGTTGGGTTTGTCTGCCATCGGTAGTCTTGCTTATAGCGAGGCTACCGAACCATTTTCGGAACACCAGATATCTGCGGTTGAGGTCCAGTTGAGTGTGCCTACAGAGGGTCATTACATGCTCGGCAGCGACATAAAAACGTATTATGAGATTCGTGGTCAAGGCGAACCGGTTCTATTTATACATGCTGGCTTTAATACATCAGAGATGTGGCTGAGCTATGCGGAAAGAATGTCATCTGACTATATGGTGATCACCCCCGATAGCCGGGGGCATGGCAGGACCACTGATGGAGCTGGCCCCATAACCTATGGCCGAATGGCTAACGATATGGTGCGTTTGCTCGACTATTTGAACATTGAAAAAGCCCATATTGTTGGTCATAGCGATGGCGGTGTGATTGCGCTTCACTTGCTTGTGGATTTTCCAGATCGGGTAAAGAGCGCGGTATTGATTGGAACTCCATACAACATTACCAACTACAAACCTGGTGGAATTGAAACTCTTCAGGAGATCATGTCAAAACTGTATGCAGGTGAAGACCTGTTAGGCTTCAAATCCAGTTTCGACAGGTTGTCACCAGATCCATCCCGTTATAAAGAAATAATATCCAAGCTGACCACGACTTATCTTAGCCAGCCGTTCTTCAACAGGGAAACACTTGAATCAATAACACCCCCAGTGCTTGTCATCAAGGTAGATAATGACGAGTACCTTGCGCCGGAAGTCTTTGATGACCTGGCATCTTCAACTCCAAATGCCCGGATTTTCCACATTCCAGAAGGGAAGCATAATGTGCCCCGGGTGTATACGGATGAACTCACTAAAGCCATCAGGGAATTTATTGACAGCCAAGTCAATACTTCACAACAGTACGATGAATAGAAAGGCATGGTATTTAAAAGCGGTGGGAGTGACTGGCCCAACCCTGAAAGTTCTTATTTACCTGTTTACGTTTTTGATAAGTGATGGATTATTGTCAAGCGAGTCTGAATCGGGACAGTTGAATGTGGACGAACCAGTACACCTGGCTGGTGAGTACATCAGAGTTGACGACATTACGATGTACTATGAAGCGAGCGGCAATGGTGAGCCGATCATCATGGTCCATGGGATATTTGGCGACCATACACGCTGGGCGCAGCAGTCTGTGCCACTGAGTGCGGAGTTCAAGGTCATAACACCCGATAGTCGCGGTAGGGGCCGCACTTCGGATGGTGAAGGACCGTTAAGCTATGGCCGTATGGCGGCTGACATGATTGGTTTACTGGATCATCTCGGTATCCAGAAGGCTCACATGATTGGTCACAGCGAGGGGGGTGGCATTGTTTTGCATGCGCTGGTGGACTATCCGGACAGAGTTGCCTCAGCGGTTTTGATTGGCGCTTTCTACAACGTGAACAACAAACCGGCTGCTTTCCAGCAAAGAAGTGGCAACATAATGAATAAACTGGCTCGCGATCTTCCTTTGACGGAAGAAGAACAAAAAGAGGTCATCGAAGGCCCGTTTGCGTATTTTCAAAAATCACTATTGAGTCAGGCTCAGGATCCGTCCCGGTTTTCTGTTGTCATGGCGAAAATGCATGCATCATTTACCACTCAACCAACCTACACCCTGGATGTGTTGCGGACCATTCAGAGACCTGTTCTGGTAGTAAAAGCTGGCAACGATGCACTGGTTCCCGTGCAAGTCTTCGATGAGCTGGCATCCTCGATACCGAATGCGGAAGTTGCAGAATTTCCGCAGGGAAGCCACATGGTCATGGTAGAGCAGGCCGACGAGATTAACCAGAGCGTCAAGGATTTTATTCGACGGCATCCTATTGAAATCTCTCGTAACTAAGGACTGGCAGTGACCTGTGGGTGATTTACTTTGAAGGTGAGTAAAAAAAGGCACGCACGAGTAGGTGAGGGGGAAAGTCAATGTTAAAAGTTGCCTTATTGCAGATGCTGTCGATTCAGAATTCGATTGATGAAAATATAAGAATCGCCAGTACTTTCTGCCAAGCTGCAGCCGAGCGGGGAGCTGACATTGCCGTGTTTCCGGAGATGTTTAGCGTTGGCTATTGGGTACCTGCAGAAGATAGATTTGCTATGTGGCAGTCTATTGCATTTGGTAACGCATCACCTGATGAAACTTTAATTGCAGAATTAAGCCGGCACGCTATCGGTGATGATCACTATTTTATTCAACACTTTCGCCATTTGGCCAAAGAACTGAATATGGCGATCGTAATTACATATCTCTCCAAAGGAAAGGAAAAGCCCAGGAACACAGCACTCTTAGTCGATCGCCATGGAAAAGATATTATCAAGTATTCAAAAATCCATCTCTTTGAACCCTTTCTTGTTGACGCAATGTGCGAACCTGGGGAGCGCTTTTATGTAGAAGATCTGGATACGTCAGCAGGGAAAGTTCGACTGGGCTTAATGATTTGTGCTGATCGAGACTACCCAGAATCTGGCAGGATCCTGATGAAATATGGCGCTGAAATAGTGCTTATTCCGAATGCCTGTCCTCTTAAGGGATTGAATGGAAAAGTCACTGATATGGTCAGAATACGGTCTATCGAGAACGCGATGGCTATAGCAATTTGTAATTATCCACAACCAAAGGCGGATGGGCATAGCACGGCCTTTGATCCGGATGGCGAAATGCACAGGCGAGCCAGCTACAACGAAGAAGTCAATGTCATAAATTTTGATCTGGAAAAAATTCGGGAGTTTAGAAGCCAAACTTTTGCTGGCGATGCTTTCCGTAAAGAACGTTTTTACGATCCATTATTAGAACCAATGGTTCCCGAATGTTTTTCTGGCCGGAAGAATGCGGCTGGTATTGTTCGCCGTTAAGGGTTGATTTAATAACTCATGCTGTACTTGCAAAGTATCGCATGGAAAGAATTTTGGAAATGGCACATAAGTAGTTTCATGCTAAATAGTATCTCGTCAGATCCCAAGCTAGCCTGTCAGATTATGCAGAGGAAATACGGCGATGATCGATAGCAGCGCAGTATTAAAAAATTCTGACCGTTACAATTTAAAATCCATAGAAATTGATCAAGAATTTGAAATTTTGGTTTCGCTGCCAGATGGATACCATGACGATAAGAAAGGATATCCGGTTTTAATAACTTTGGACGCAAACTTTTCTTTTCTTACGGTAGCCGAGCAGGTCAGAATTGCAGCTCGCGATATTATGCTACCTG
>Ga0105090_10001134_pt1 | contig 14148 bp, 10 predicted proteins | sample PPLLak3March2015_FD_79110 | JGI IMG/M metagenome (GOLD analysis project Ga0105090, IMG submission 79110) | Freshwater sediment microbial communities from Prairie Pothole Lake near Jamestown, North Dakota, USA - PPLs Lake P7 Core (1) Depth... | ecosystem: Environmental > Aquatic > Freshwater >... | reverse complement strand
GGCGACCCCATCTACTCCCAGGGAGGCCCCTGCGACACCGTGCTGTTCGTCAGGACCGGCGAGGTGAAGCTGTCGGTGATCTCGAAGCTGGGTAAGGAGGCCATCGTCGCGGTCCTCGGCGCGGGGACGTTCTTCGGCGAAGGGGCGCTGGCCGGCCAAGCGCTCCGCCTCGGGAACGCGACCGCGCACACGGCCAGCACCGTCGTCGCGATCGGAAAGACCGACATGCGCCGGTTGCTGCACGAGGAGCACGAGTTGTCGGACGGATTCATCGCTCACCTGCTCACCCGGAACATACGCACCGAGGAGGACCTGATCGACCAGTTGTTCAACTCAGCCGAGAAGAGGCTCGCCCGCACGCTCCTGCTGCTCGCCCACTACGGCGGGCAGGACGTGCCGCAGCGCGTCATCCCGAAGATCTCGCAGGAAACACTGGCGGAGATGGTGGGCACCACTCGGTCGCGCGTGAACTACCTCATGAATCGCTTCAAGAAGCTGGGGTTCATCACGGTCAACGGCGGGTTGACCGTGAACAACTCGCTCCTGAGCGTCGTCCTGCATGACTGATCAGCCGGTGTGCAATCCGGGACAGCAGCGTCGCATCGAGAACGGTACCATCGCGGCGGCGTCCAGGGTCGAGCGTCTGTTTGCGGAGGGAACATCATGAATCGTCAGGACTGGCACGCGAAGCCGCCGCCGATCGAGATACCGGTCGAGCTGCTGGCCGAGATCAAGCCCATCGCGCCGAAGCACGTCATCCCCAAGCCGCGTCACGCCAAGGCCGTGGCGCCTGTCCCGCCGAAGCCGGGCCTGTTCACGTAGCGCGAACGCCCCGAGGCTGCACGGCCCCCCTCCTCTGCCTGACGGACTCGCTCGATCATCGCGGAAGCGCTCCAGATCCGCCGGCTCTGTGCAGTGCGGGACAGCGCGGTGGGCGCGCGTACGCGACACTGAGTGCGTTCACCGTAGACGGCTGACACGAAGGGCGTCACGCGCGTTCGGCCCCGCCGACGTGGTAGGGACGCAGAGGAGAACCAGGTATGAACGGACAAGAGACACAGGGGCGCGACTATCGGTTTCTGATCGGACTCGCCGTGGGCGGCCTCGCCGGCGCGGGTCTGGCGATGTGGCTGGCTCCGCGGGCAGCGGCGGAGATCAAGGCGCGGGCGGTCAACTCGGCGAAGGACTTCGGCGGCGCGGTGTCCGAACGCTATCGCGGAGCCAGGCTCCGCGTCACCGAGACGGTCGACGGGCTGTCCCGCAAGGGACAGGGTCTGCGTGATGACGCCTGCGACACGGTGGTCCACGCCGCGCAAGAGGTCGAAGCGGGCGCGCGCAGCGTGCAGCACTACGCGACCGACGCCAAGACGAAGATCGGCTAGGAAGATGTACAGAAGTGAACAGCCTCCGGTCTCGCCGCTTTCCTAAGATGAGAGGGGTTGAACCAGCGCCCGCCAACCGCACCATCATGCAGGAAAGGACGCCTGTCGCGTGGGACTCCGCCAGAAGGCCGCTCGTGCTCCGCTGCATTCGCTGCGCGATGCCATCGGCCGGCGCCGCGACCTCTCTGCGGCCTTTGCCGGCGAGCCGCCGCCGCTGCGCGCGGAGTTGTTCAGTCGCGAGCAGATGGCCCAGCACGGAAAGGTCCTGGCCGGCCTGCACCGGCTGAGCGCGCGGCACGCACCCAACCGGCTCCTGATACGTCTGGCGGAGAACGAGGCCCTGCTGGTGGCCGTCCGGGGCCTGTTGACGGACGCCGTCAATGCCGACCGCCGGATCACGCCGGCGGGAGAATGGCTGCTCGACAACTTCTACCTGCTCGAGGAGCAAATCCGGACGGCGCGGCGGCACCTCCCGGCTGGCTACAGCCGTGAACTGCCCCGCCTGGCCGACGGCCCGTCGGCCGGGTTGCCTCGCGTCTACGACATCGCCCTGGAGACGATTTCACACGGCGACGGCCGGCTGGACGTCGACGGCCTCGGCGGCTTCGTCTCCGCCTACCAGACCGTGACCCCGCTCGGCATCGGCGAGCTGTGGGCCATTCCGATCATGCTGCGGCTCGCCCTGCTGGAGAACCTCCGCCGTGTCGCGGCGCGGGTCGGCGCCGATCGCGTGGATCGCAACCGGGCGGACTACTGGGCCGACCAGATGATGGCGATCGCCGAGAAGGACCCGAAGAGCCTGATTCTCGTCATCGCGGACATGGCGCGGTCGGGCCCCCCGATGGTCGGCTCGTTCGTCGCGGAGTTCGCGCGTCGCCTGCAGGGGAAGAGCCCCGCGCTGGCCCTGCCCCTGACGTGGATCGAGCAGCGGTTGTCGGAGGACGCGCTGACGATCGAACAGCTGGTGCAGTCGGAGAACCAGCAGCAGGCGGCCGACCAGGTGTCGATCAGCAACAGCATCAGCAGCCTGAGGTTCCTCGGCGCCGCCGACTGGCGCGACTTCGTCGAAGCGAGGAGCGTCGTCGACCGGACCCTCCGGGACGACCCGGCAGCCATCTACCCGCTGATGGACTTCGCGACGCGGGACCACTACCGCCACGTGGTCGAGACGACGGCCAGGCGGAGCGGACGAACGGAAGACGCGGTGGCCCAGCTGGCGGTCGGATTGGCCCGGGAGACCGCAGCTGCCGCAGGGCCCGACGCGAGGGCGGCGCACGTCGGCTTCTACCTCGTCGGGAAGGGACTCTCGCAGGTCGAGCGTGCCGTACACGCGCGCGTCGGGTGTGCGGAAGCCGCGAGGCGCGCAGGCCGCGGCCACCCGCTGCTGTTCTATCTCGGGAGCATCGCCGCCCTCACGATGCCGCCCGCGGCAGCGCTGACACTCGTGGTTCGAGGGGAAGGCGTTCCGGGTTGGCTCCTTGGTCTCTTCGGGATCCTCCTGCTGCTTTGCGCGAGCCAGGTGGCGGTCGCCTTCGTGAACGTCGTCGTGCCCTGGCTCGCAAGGCCCGAGGCCCTGCCGAAGATGGACCTGTCGGGTGGCATCCCGGCCGACTCCAGGACGCTCGTCGTGGTGCCGACCCTGATCACGAGCGCACAGAACGTGGAGCGCCTGGTCGAAGCGCTGGAGGTGCGGTTTCTCGGCAATCGGGACGAGCACGTCTCGTTCGGTCTGCTGACGGACCTGGCTGATGCCTCCCAGGAGACCCTCCCGGAAGACGAGGCCGTCGAGCGTCTTGCCGAGCGCCTGATCGCTGACCTCAACAGGAAGTACCCGCCGGGCGCGTTCTTCCTCTTCCATCGCCCGCGGCGTTGGAACCCCGAGGAAGGCGTGTGGATGGGGTACGAGCGCAAGCGAGGCAAGCTCGGTGATCTGAACGCGTTGCTTCGCGGCCGGTCCAGCGGCCAGTTCTCTCGCGTCGTCGGGGACACGAGGATGCTCGGCCAGGTGAAGTACGTCATCACGCTCGACGCGGACACGCAACTGCCGCGCGACGCCGCGCGGCTGCTGGTCGGCGCCATGACGCATCCGCTCAACCGCGCCCGGCACGACGCGCAGCGGCAGCGTGTGACGGAGGGATACGGCATCCTGCAGCCGCGTGTCGCAGTCAGTCTCCCGGCCGCGAACCGGTCCTGGTATGCACGGCTCTGGGCCAGCGAGCCTGGCATCGATCCCTATACCCGCGTGGTGTCCGACGTCTACCAGGACCTGTTCGGTGAAGGCTCGTTCATCGGGAAAGGGATCTACGACGTGGACGCGTTCGACGCGGCAGTCGGCGACCGCTTCCCGGAGAACCGGATCCTCAGCCACGATCTGCTCGAAGGCTGCTACGCACGGGCCGGGCTGCTGACCGACGTTCAGGTGTACGAGGAATACCCGGCCCGCTACGAGGAGGACGTGCGGCGGCGCTACCGCTGGATCCGAGGCGACTGGCAGTTGTGGCGCTGGGTGCTTCCCGGCCCCCCCGGCCGAGACGGGCGACGCAGCAGGAACCCGCTTCCGCTGCTCTGCCGATGGAAGCTGTTCGACAACCTGCGGCGAAGCCTCACACCGGCGGCACTGGTCGGCCTGCTCCTGGTCGCATGGGCCGCGCTGTCGCCCGCCTGGGGATGGACCCTCGCGAGCGTGGGCTGCCTGGTGGTTCCCGCCCTGACTGCCTGGCTGCCGGGCGTCGTGCGAAAGCCGGCCGACGTGGGACTCGCCCGGCACCTCGAGGGGAGCGGGCGCGCGGTGGGGCGCCAGATGGCGCAGGCGTTGCTGACGCTCGCCTGTCTCCCGTACGAAGCGTACTTCAGCCTGTCCGCCGTCGTGCGCACCGCGGTGCGCCTGCTCTTGACCCGTCGTCGGCTTCTGGAGTGGACGCCATCGGACGATCACGGGCTCCTCTCGCGGCAGAGTCTGGCCGCCGCGTGTGCGAGGATGTGGTTCGCGCCGTGGCTCGCGGTCGCCACCGGCGCCTGTCTGTCGGTCGTCCGCCCGGAGAGCCTCGCCGCGGCCGCGCCCATCCTCCTGCTCTGGTTCGCTTCGCCGATGATCGCCTGGCAGGTCAGCCGTCCGCTGACGCGGCGTGCCGCGCGGCTGACCGGCCGCCAGCTCCGATTCCTGAGCGGCGTCTCCCGCCGGACCTGGGGCTTCTTCGACACCCATGTCGGTCCTGGCGATCACTGGCTGCCGCCCGACAACTACCAGGAGGCGCCAGCGGCCGGCGTGGCGCACCGCACGTCGCCGACCAACATGGGGCTGGCGCTGCTCGCCAATCTCTCGGCCTGCGACTTCGGCTACATCTCGGCGGGCCGGCTGATCGATCGCACGACGCGCGCGTTCCAGGCGATGTCCGAGATGGAGCGCCACCGCGGCCATTTCTACAACTGGTACGACACGCAGTCGCTCGCCCCGCTGGAGCCGCGCTACATCTCGTCGGTCGACAGCGGCAACCTGGCGGGCCACCTCCTGACGCTGCGCCAGGGGCTGCTCGCCATCGAAGCCGAGCCGATCCTGCCCTCACGCGCGCTCCTGGGCCTTCGAGACACGTTCGACCTGGTGGCCGATGGCATTCAGGGGGCGCCGGGGACCGCCATGACGCGGCTGCAGAAGACGCTCGACGCGGCGTGCGACTCGCCTCCAACGACGGTCGTCGATGGCCGGCTGGTACTCGAACGACTGGCCGCGGAGAGTGGCGCAGTGGCCGCCTTGCTGGCGACGACAATCGACCGCGAGGCGGCCGCCTGGGCGTCGGCGCTGTCGGCCCAGTGCCGCGACGTGATCGACGATCTTGCGCACCTGGCCCCGTGGACATCGCTGCCGGCGTCCGCGACGCCGCACGCGCATCTGCCCGGGTTCACGTCCATCCCCTCGCTCGGCGAACTCGCTGCGCTCGACGACGAACGCGCGGGCCCCGCCCGCAGTCGGATCGCGCTGCTGAACCGCCTCGGCGCGCAGTCGACCGACCTCGCCGAGATGGACTGGGGCTTTCTGTTCGACGGGACCCGCCACCTCCTGTCGATCGGCTACCACGTCGCCGACCGCCGTCGCGACTCGGGCTACTACGACCTCCTCGCCTCCGAGGCGCGCTTCTGCACGTTCGTGGCGATCGCGCAGGGTCACCTGCCGCAGGAGAGCTGGTTCGCGCTCGGCCGCCTCCTGACGACCGTGGAGGGGGAGCCGGTCCTGCTGTCGTGGAGCGGCTCGATGTTCGAGTACCTGATGCCGCTCGTCGTCATGCCGGGCTACGACGACACCCTGCTCGACCAGACGTGCAAGGCGGCGGTCAGGTGCCAGATCGCCTATGCGAAGCATCGCGGCGTGCCGTGGGGCATTTCCGAATCGGGCTACAACCTGCTCGACGCGCGGCTCAACTACCAGTACCGCGCATTCGGGGTGCCCGGTCTCGGCCTCAAGCGCGGCCTCGCCGACGACCTCGTCGTGGCGCCCTACGCGTCAGCGCTGGCCCTCATGGTGTCTCCCGAGGAGGCGTGCGCGAACCTGCAGCGGCTCGCGGCAGATGGATTCGCCGGGGAACTCGGCTTCTACGAGGCGATTGACTACACGCCGACTCGCCTGCCCCGGGGACAGGCCCACGCGATCGTTCGCTCCTACATGGCCCACCACCAGGGGATGACCCTCCTGTCGCTGGCGCAGGTGCTCCTGGACGGGAGGATGCAGGCCCGCTTCGCGTCCGACCCGGCGTGCCAGGCGACCGCGCTGCTGCTCCAGGAACGGATCCCGCGCGCGACGGCGCTGTACCTGCCGCCGACACCCGCCGCGGACACCCGCACCGCTCCGGTCGAGGCCGGCAGCGCGATGCGAACGTTCGGCGGCCCCGACACGCCCCGGCCGGAGGTGCAGTTGCTGTCGAACGGGCGGTACCACCTCGTTGTCACCAATGCAGGAGGCAGCTACAGCCGCTGGAGGGACCTGGCCCTCACCCGCTGGCGCGAGGACGCGACGTCGGACAACTGGGGGACGTTCTGCTACCTCCGCGACGTCGCCACGGGAGCCTTCTGGTCGACGGCGTCTCAGCCCACGCGTCAGCCCGCCGATCGATTCGAGACGGTCTTCTCCGAAGCCCGCGTCGAGTTCCGCAGCCGGACCAACGCGATCGAGAGCTACACAGAAATCGCCGTGTCGCCCGAGGACGATGTGGAACTGCGCCGGTTGCGCCTGACTAACTGCGGCCGCACGCGCAGGACGATCGAGGTTACGAGCTATGCCGAGGTGGCGCTCGCCACCCCGGCCGCCGACGCGCTGCACCCGGCGTTCAGCAATCTCTTCATCCAGACGGAGATCGTCGAGGACCAGCGCGCGATCCTCTGCACGAGGCGCCCGCGCTCGAGCGGCGAGGCGTCGCCCTGGATGTTCCACCTCATGGCAGCACACGGAGCGGCCGCCGGCGGCGCGCTCTCGTACGAAACCGACCGTCTGCGGTTCCTCGGCCGCGGGCGAACGCCCGCCGACCCGCGCGTCATGCACGAGAGCGGTCCGCTCGGGGGGAGGGACGGATCGGTGCTCGATCCGATCGTCGCGATCCGCGGGCGGTTCACGCTCGAACCGGACGAGACGATCACGATCGACGTGGTCTCCGGCGTGGCCGACACGCGCGCGGCGAGCCTGAGCCTCGTCGGCAAGTACCAGGACCGTCGGCTGGCCAACCGCGTCTTCGCGCTGGCCTCGACCCACGCTCAGGTCGTCCTGAGGCAGCTCGATACCAGCGAGGCCGACGCCCAGCTCTATTGCCGCCTCGCCGGGGCCATCGTCTATGCGAACGCGTCGCTGCGCGCCGACCCGGGAATCATCGCGAGAAACCGGCGCGGGCAGTCTGGCCTGTGGGGCTACTCGGTGTCCGGCGACCTGCCCATCGTGCTGCTGCAGATTGGTGATGCGGCGCACATCGAGCTGGTGCGTCAGCTGGTCCAGGCCCATGCCTACTGGCGCCTGAAAGGACTGGCGGTGGACCTCGTGATCTGGAACGAGGACCGCGCCGGCTACCGGCAGGTCCTCCAGGAGCAGATCATCGGCCTCATCGCCGCCGGCGTCGAGGCGCACGCGTCCGACCGCCCGGGTGCGATCTTCGTCCGACCCGCCGAGCAGATCTCGGTCGAGGACCGGACCCTGTTCCAGGCGGTAGCCCGGGTCATCATCACGGACACTCGGGGCTCGCTGGCGGACCAGATCGACGGGCGGCCTGCCGACGCGCTCCCCGCGCGCCTCACGCCTGCGCGGGCGGCACGGGCGCTGGCTCCGGCGCCGTCGCCGCCGCCGCCGCCTCGCACCGAGTTGTCGTTCTTCAACGGGCTGGGTGGCTTCACGCCTGACGGTCACGAGTACATCGTCACGACCGGGCCGGGCGTCGTGACGCCGGCCCCGTGGGTCAACGTGCTCGCGAACGCCGACTTCGGCACCGTCGTCTCCGAGAGCGGTTCCGCGTACACCTGGGCCGAGAACGCGCACGAATTTCGGCTCACGCCGTGGAGCAACGACGCGGTCACCGATGCGTGCGGTGAGGCGTTCTACCTTCGGGACGAGGAGACCGGACGATTCTGGTCGCCGACGCCGTTGCCGGCCGGCAGCGGGCAGTCGTACACGACCCGGCACGGATTCGGGTACAGCGTCTTCGAACACACGGTCGACGGCATCGCGTCGGAACTGTGGGTCTACGCGGACGCGAACGCCCCCGTGAAGTGGTCGGTGCTGAAGGTCCGCAACGCGTCAGGCCGGTTCCGCCGCATGTCCGCGACCGGCTACGTCGAGTGGGTCCTGGGCGACTTGCGTGCCAAGACGGCTCCGCACGTCGTCACGGCGATCGACCCCGCTACGGGTGCCGTCGTCGCACAGAACGCCTACAACGCCGAGTTCGCCGGACGCGCGGCGTTCTTCCACGTGGACGATGCGAGTCGTCGCGTGACGGGCGACCGCACCGAGTTCCTCGGCCGCAACGGCACGGTGACACAGCCCGCGGCGATGACACGGTCCACGCTCTCCGGGCGCGTCGGAGGCGCCCTGGATCCGTGCGCCGCGATCCAGGTGCCGTTCGACCTGGAGGATGGCCAGCAGCGCGACATCGTCTTCAGGCTGGGCGCCGGCAGGGACAGCGAGAGCGCAGCGGCGCTGCTCGGCCGAATCCTGGGCGGCGGCGCCGCACAGGCCGCACTCGAGGCCGTCTGGCACTACTGGAACCACACCCTCGGCGCCATCAACATCGTCACGCCCGACGCGGCGCTCAACACGCTGGCCAACGGTTGGCTCGTCTACCAGACCATCACGTGCCGCCTGTGGGGGCGGAGCGGCTCCTACCAGTCTGGCGGCGCGTTCGGGTTCCGGGATCAGCTGCAGGATGTGATGGCGCTCGTCCACGCCGAGCCGTCGCTGGTCCGTCAGCACCTGCTCCTCTGCGCGTCGCGGCAGTTCCCGGAGGGCGACGTGCAGCACTGGTGGCATCCGCCGGCTGGCCGCGGCGTCCGGACACATTGCTCGGACGACTACCTGTGGCTGCCGCTGGCGACGTGCCGCTACGTGACGGCCACCGCAGACACCGGTGTCCTCGATGAGACCGTCCACTTCATCCAGGGCCGGGCCGTGAACCCGGAGGAGGACTCCTATTACGACATGCCAGGCTGGTCCGAGGACGCGGCCACGCTGTATGGGCATTGCGTGCGTGCGATCGTCCGCAGCCTGAAGTTCGGCGATCACGGCCTGCCCCTGATCGGCTCAGGGGACTGGAACGACGGCATGAACCTCGTCGGCGCAGCGGGGCGCGGCGAGAGCGTCTGGCTCGGCTTCTTCCTCTACGCGCTTCTGGTGCCGTTCGCAGGCCTCGCCAGGCGCCACGGCGATGCCGCCTTCTCGGACCGCTGCCTCGCAGAAGCGGCGGCGTTGCGGCTCCGCCTCGAGGCGACCGCGTGGGACGGGTCGTGGTACCGCCGCGCCTACTTCGACGACGGGTTGCCGCTGGGGTCGTCGACCAACGCGGAGTGCCAGATCGACTCGATTGCGCAGAGCTGGTCGGTCCTCTCCGGGGCCGCCGACCCGGCCCGCGCGCGTGCGGCGATGGACGCCGTGGACGCGCGGCTCGTGCGGCGCGACGACCGGATCGTTCGGCTGCTGGACCCGCCGTTCGACACCTCCGCGCTCGACCCCGGGTACATCAAGGGGTACGTGCCTGGTGTGCGGGAGAACGGTGGGCAGTACACCCATGCGGCCATCTGGACCGCCATGGCGTTTGCGGAACTGGGCGATGCCCGGCGCGCGTGGGACGTGTGGAATCTCATCAACCCGGTCTCACACGGGGCTTCACGGGCCGCGATCGAGACCTACAAGGTGGAGCCCTACGTCATGGCGGCCGACGTCTACGCCGTGGCGCCGCACGTGGGCCGCGGCGGGTGGACCTGGTACACCGGCTCTGCCGCCTGGATGTACCGCCTCGTCATCGAATCGCTGCTCGGCTTCAGGCTGGAGGGCGAACAGCTGTGGATCGAGCCGTGCCTGCCCGCAGACTGGCGGGGCTTCACGGTGCACTACCGGTTCCGTGAGACCGTCTACCACATCGACGTGCACCAGACGCCGCATGCGAACGGCGACCAGCGTCTGAGCGTCGACGGTCAGGCCCTCTCCGGCATGGCCGTTCCCCTGGTGGACGACCGCATCGAGCACCGGGTCGAGGTGTGGGTGCGTGCGACAACATAGCCAGTCCGGCCGTCCGCAGGGCTTCTGCCCTTCCTTGCCTGCGCCGTCCTCTCCGCTCTCGGCCTCGGGAGCCCGGCGGTGTCCTCGCCCCCTGTGAGGCAGTGCGGACGGCTGACGGCACTGCGGCCGTCGTCGTTGAACGGCCGATGTACTCGAACTGAAGCGGGATCAGGTGGGCCGCCCGGACGGACGTGGTCGCAGCCAAGCTGAACTAACCTCGAGGTGCCACATCGCCCGGCCGTCGATCGACGCCCGCCTGTCCTGAAACGAACAGACGCGCTGCCGTGTACTCGTGCACCATGGGGACAACTCGAAGCGAGAAGGGTCGTGTGCAAGCCTGCATGGCGGTCCTTCGGCTTCCACTCACTGGCGAGGAAGACATGTCGACCCTCGTGATCGTTCTCCTCGTATTGTTCGTGCTGGGCGGCGGAGGCTGGGGATATTCCCGCTGGCGCGGCTAGCGCCATCGGGCTGAGAGCAGGAAGGGAGGGCGAGATGTCTGTCGCGAAAGTGTCTGAAATCGCCGCGACCTCGACCATCGGTTTCGAGGACGCGATCAAGCAGGGACTTGCCAGGGCGAACAAGACGCTCCGCCACGTTCGCAGTGCGTGGATCAAGGAGCAGCACGTGCGGGTGACCGACGATGCCAAGATGGAGTATCAGGTCAACATGATGGTGACCTTCGTCATCGACGACTAGGGGCCAGCGGTCACAGGCTGCTGATTCCGTTCGCCCTGGCCGCTTCGACGCTGGCGATGATTGGACCGGCGCTGGCGGGCCGGTCTCGAGCGCGGCCTCGTCCTGCACTGGCGCTTCGCGTGGTTGTGGACCATCGTCGAGTGGCCGCTCGTCTTCGGACTGATCGTGACGGCGCTCGGGGTGGCCGGCCGCTTGTGCAATGCGAAACAGCGCGCCAGACTGCGGTACGCGAGACTGCCTGCAGCCACGGCAGACGGATGGTCATGCTGTGGCGCTCGGCATTCGGTCTTCGCGTCCTCGCGGACGCGCGGGAGAAGGCATCATGAACGAACACGCAACGCCAGGTCATGACTACCGGTTCCTGGCAGGGCTCGCGGCGGGTGGCGTCGTCGGCGCGGGTCTGGCGCTGTGGCTGGCCCCGCGGGCGGCCGCCGAGATCAGGGCGCGGGCCATCGACTCGGCGAGGACTCTCGGCGATGCGGCCTCCGAACGCTATCGGGACGCGGAGAGTCGGGTCACAGCCGCGGTGGACGGACTCACCCGCGGAGGTCAGCGAGTCCGCGACGGCATGGCCGACACCGTGATCCGCGCCGCGCAGCACGTCGAGTCTGGCGCCCAGGGTGTTCAGCGATTCGCCGCCGAGGCCAAGACACGTTCGGAGGCGTGATGGTCTCCAAGCGGATCGTGATGGCAAGGGTGATGCTGCTCATTGGTCCGGTCGTGGCGCTGATGGCGGCCGCCCTTAGCGGGTGGCTCTGGGGTGCCTCCGGCCGATGGGAGATCGATCGAGCAGTCCGAGCCGCCGAATGGCGCAACCTCGTGATCGAGGCGCGTGCCGAGATCCTCGGCGCGCAGGTTAGCCTGGGTGCCGGTGACCACGAAGGGACAATCCGGCGGTTGGTGAAGGCCCGGCGAGTGGTGGAGCAGGCCTGCGGCCGGCTGGACACGCCTGGCCCCTGCGTTGACCTCCTGCCGCAGTTGGATCTGAGGGGCGTCGGGGCAGAGATCGACCGGGCCCTCCGAATGGCGGCCGCTCGCGACCCCGGCGCGGGCGTCGCCGCCGGCGTTCAGACGGCCGCCTGGTCGACCCAGCCCGCCGAGAATCGTTGACGAGCCCCGGACCGTCGCTCGCCGGCCAGCGTCTGCTCCCGCGCCTCTTCGCAAGCCGTGCAACGGACCGCGAACGGTACAGCCCGAAGCCGCCCCTCCGCAATCTCGCCGGAACAGTCGACACACTGACCATACTCGCCCGACTCGAGGCGGGCCAGCGCATCACGGACCCGCTCGAGTGCCTCCCCCTTCATCTGAATGAGGGCGACCTCGATGTCCTCCTGGACATCCGCTTCGGCCTGCTCGCTCTCGTCGACGGCACCGGCCGGACGTCCCGCGGGTGCCTGCCGAACCCGTCGCTGGAGCACGCCCTGCAGATCACGCTGCCGGTCGAGCAGCATCGCCCGCAGGACTCGATGCCTTGCCTGACCCACGCGCGATGCGCGGGCCGGCTCGTACGAGGAAGTCGTCATAACTCGCGGCGTCCTCTCGTGGAACACGGGTTCCCGACCCCAACAGGATGAGCAGCCTCCCGGCGAGTGTCTGTTCAGTTTTGAACAGGCCCACGCACTGCGGTCCAGCACACCCATCGGGAGTGTTCTCAACGGGACAGACGTCCGTCGGCGCGTGTCGTACGCTGTGAGTCAGGGATTGCGGGGCGACGCTGTCCGAGGGGTGGACGCGAGACGCACCCGCGCATGACCAGGAGAGATTGAGATGCTGTACACCATAGCCGTCGTTCTGTTGATCCTGTGGCTGCTTGGCGTGGTCGGGACCTACACCATCGGCCCGCTCGTCCACTTGCTGCTGGTCGTAGCCCTGGTGGTCTTTCTCGCAAGGATGCTGGGCGGGCGCCGCTCGGTCGTGTAGCGCCGCTCGCTTGCGGAGCCCGACACGAAGGGTTCCAGTCGTCGAGGTGACACACATTGCGGAGGAATGCAGATGAGATTGCCATTCGCGACACGCACGTGGTGGGCCGCATCACTGAGCCTGGCTTTCCTGCTGGCGGTTGCGCCAGTCCTGGGAGCGCAGACCGACGTGGCGGCCCCGCCGGGCGACACCAAGGTCGACCTGAACACCGCCAGCCTGGCCGCTCTCGAGAGACTGCCGGGCGTCGACCAGACGACCGCGAAACGGATCATCGCCCACCGGCCGTACTCGTCCGTGGCGGATCTGTCGAAATCCGGGTTGCCGGCCGTCACGATCGAGAGGATCACCCCGCACGTGAAGGTTGGTCCCCTCGGAACGGCCGCCGCGGCCACCGCGAAGGGGGCCGACAAGGCGGCAACGGGTGTGGAGAAGGCCGCCAATGCGACCGCGACAGGTGTTGAGAAGGGGGTGGACGCCGCCGCGAAGGGCGTCCAGAAGGGCGCGGAGGCCACCGCGTCGGCGGCAAACGCCGTCGACCACAAGATGACCGGCGCGGCCAGGGTGCCGCCCAAGCCGGGAATGGTCTGGGTCGACACCAATACCAAGATCTACCACAAGGTGGGTGACCCATCGTACGGCACGACGAAGAAGGGCAAATGGTTGACCGAGAAGGAAGCGATCAAGGGCGGCTATCGGGCGGCGTTGTCGGGCGTGACCATCGGGCAGTAGAAAGCGCCCAGGCTGGCCCGGCGGCCTCTGCCGCCGGGCTCACGTCAGCGGTCCTGCCGCGCGGGATCCGATCTCGCAACGTCGCGCCACGTGGCTACGCGGATGGTGAGGTGAGGTACTTCCTGATGGCCGCCACGCCGATGGTGACGGCGACCAATCCTGACCCGAGCAGGACGACCAGCGGTGACGCGCTCGCCGGCGTCGGCAACCGCGGTGCCGGGGCCTGCGTCTTGCTGGCGCCGCTTCTCGTCAACGCTCGCGATGCACTGTCCGCCTGGGCCCTGGACACCAACGCGAGCCCGCACGCCGACACGGCGAGCCCGATCCAGAGTGCCTTCTTGTCCATCACATCCGTCCCTTCGTGAACGCGGTTCGAAGCCGGACGCCGGTCCGAGTGGCATCGCCCATTCGGCCCGGAGCGTCATCGGGTCACCCGCGTAGGGGTACGTTGCGCGCCTCCGCCCTTCTGCGTCTGTTCGCAATTGGACAGGACGGGCCGGCAACCGTGCGTCAGTCGTGCAGCACGATGGTGAGCAGGGAGTGGTTGATCTTGAGGCCGCCGTTGTACTCGATGTAGCCGAGCTTTCGAAACTTGTTCATGAAGAAGTTCACGCGCGAACGCGTCGTCCCGACCATTTCGGCCAGCGTTTCCTGCGAGAACTTCGGCAGCACGTGGTCGGG
>Ga0105090_10001133_pt1 | contig 14153 bp, 13 predicted proteins | sample PPLLak3March2015_FD_79110 | JGI IMG/M metagenome (GOLD analysis project Ga0105090, IMG submission 79110) | Freshwater sediment microbial communities from Prairie Pothole Lake near Jamestown, North Dakota, USA - PPLs Lake P7 Core (1) Depth... | ecosystem: Environmental > Aquatic > Freshwater >... | reverse complement strand
GACTTCGTGTAGACGAAGGGGCGCGAGCGTCCGGCCGTCTGCTCCGGCGCGAGCCACTGCAGCGCGCGCGACGCCGTTCCCGTCGCGTACTCGATCCGCACGCGCGGCTCCGCGGGCGCCTCCGTCGGCATGGCGATGCGGATCGGCTGGCCGAGCACCCGATCCGCGGGGCCTGCTGCGTAGCGGAGCTCCGTCAGGGAACCATCCGCCGCAACGAGCGCCACGCGGCGGATCTCGAGGTCGCGGCTGTCGAGCACGAGCTCGTCGGCGTCGGGCGCCCGGCGCTCGAGCTTCAGTTCGATCGAGCCCTCGAGGCGCCGCGCGTCGAAGTCCGCCCGCAGGTCGAGCGACGCGTGGCGCACCACGAACCGCTCGGGTTCGGCGTAGGAGTGCGGGTCCAGGCCCGCCGCACTCGCAGCGGTAGCCCCGAGAAAGCCGAGCGCGAGGACAGCCGCCGCGCCGCAGCGGAGCGCTGCGCGCGGCGCGCTGCGGTCAGTTCGTGTTGTGGGCACCGGTGACCGGCTTCGGGGTTGCGCCTTTTGCGATCGCCGTGTCGTCGCGGCCGTCCCAGTTGGCGCCGGCCGGCACCGCGTTCTCGACCTCGCGCGCGGAAGCCAGGTGCCCGGCCATCGAGATGCCGCGCCGCGAGACCGGCACCGCGATGCCGAGCGCCTCCGTGACGACCTGCTCGGTGACCATCCAGTCGACCGCACCACCGTGCGGCTTCACGCGCTGCCACATGCGGTCTTTCGTCCTGGTGGTGAACTTCGGCTTGTGCCCGGCCGCGTCCTCCGCCTCGTTCTTCGCGTGGAGCGGATACGACTGCACGTACAGGCTGTCCTGGTGCCAGCGATACAGCAACGGCTGGTCGACGACCGTGACCTTGGTGCCGACCGGGATGCGTTCGAACACCGCGTCGATGTCCTCGGGATACATGCGTATGCAGCCGTGGCTCGCGCGGAGGCCGACGCCCGCCGGCTTGTTGGTGCCGTGGATGAGATAGCTCGGCCAGCCGAGGTTCATCGCGTAGGCACCGAGCGGATTGTCGGGACCGGGCGGTACGCGGGCGGGCAACGGGTCGCCTTCCTTCTCGTGCTCCCTGCGGACCGAGGTGGGCGGCGTCCACCACGGATCCTTGCGCTTCGAGACGACCTTCGTCGTACCGATCGGAGTCGCCCAGCCGACCTTCCCGATGCCGATCGGATAGGTCATCACGACGCGGCTGCCGTCCTTTTCCGCCTTCGGGAAGTAGAACATCCGGAGCGCGGCCACGTTGATGACGATGCCCTCGTGCGGCGCGTCCGGCAGCACGAACTGCGTCGGCAGCACGACGCGCGTGCCCGCGCCGGGCAGCCACGGATCGAGGCCCGGGTTCGCGCGGGCCACTTCGTCGAATCCGAGGTTGAAGCGGCGCGCGATGTCGGACAGCGTGTCCTCGTGGCGCGCGAAGGTGACCTGGAGTTCGCCGACGACACCCGTCACTTTGGGTTCGTACGGGAACAGGTGTGTCGGCAGCGGGGCCGCGAGCGGCGGCGGCGGCGGCACCGCAGGCACCTCGGGCTCCGCGTGGCGCGGCTGGAAGATGGAGCAGCCCGCGAGCACGCCCGTCGCGACGACGAGCGCCAAGCCGCGGGCAGCCCATGATGTTCCTACTGGTCTCGCCATTCGTACCCCTGTGGGATGGACCGCGCCTCGCTTCAGAGGATCGCCGGTCGATTCGGCAGTTCGTCCTCGTCGCGCCGGCCGGCCAGCTGCGGAAAGAAGTTGGCAATGATACGCCCGACCCGCTGTACGCCAAGCACGGCGCCCTCGCGGTGACGGCCGGCGGCGAACTCGCGATCGATCTCCTCGCACACGGCGTGCCACTGCTCCGACGTCACGCGCATGTTGAAGCCGCGGTCGGCGACGATCTCGACGTCACGGTCGGCGAGGAGCACGTAGATCAGGACGCCGTTGTTCTCCGCGGTGTCCCAGACGCCGAGCGCCGCGAACACCTCGATCGCACGCTCGCGGGGCGTCTTGCCCGCCCACACGGCGCGGGGCTCGAGCGCGCCCTCGATGGCGAAGCGGATCTCGCCGCGGTGGTGGTGCTCGGAATCGTCGATCGCCATCTCGATCGCGTCGAGCGTGGCGGGCGGGAACGCCCGCAGCACGGATGAGCGCGTGGCGAAGACGTGGCGGAACCAGCGCTTCCAGTGCATGGACTACCAGCCTCCCGAGGCGCCGCCGCCACCGAAACCGCCGCCCCCGCCGCTCCAGCCGCCTCCACCGAAGCCACCGCCGCCGAATCCCCCGCCCCCGAAGCCGCCTGGATAACCCCAGCCGCTGCCATGGCGCCGGCTGTACCAGCCGTTGCCCCCGGTCGGCCCGCCGCCGATGCCGCCGAGCAGAGCGAAGACGAAAGCCAGGACGCCTGCGCCGAACGCGAGGCCGAGGATGCCGACCAACAGCCAGGTGAGGAACCCGACCACGCCGCCGGTCGCAAGCGCCCCGCCGACGCGCCCGAACATCCGGCGGAAGATCGAGCCGCCGACGAACGCGAAGATGAAAAGGAACGGCAGCGCCGAGAAGAGGCCGGGCACGCCCTGGGACGGCGAGTCGAGCTCCGGCTCGGGCAGCGGCTCGCCGTCGATGACGCGCAGGATGCGGTCGACGCCGGTGGAGATGCCGCCGTAGAAGTCGCCGCGGCGGAACTGCGGCGCGACGTCCTCGTCGAGGATGCGGTTCGCGATCGCGTCGGGCAGCGCGCCCTCGAGGCCGTAGCCGACCTCGATCCGGAACTTGCGGTCGTTCAGCGCGACCACGAGGATCGCGCCGTCGTCGACGCCCTGGCGGCCGAGCTTCCACGCCTCGGCGACGCGCATCGAGTACTGCTCGATCGCCTCGGGCTGCGTCGTGGGCACGATCAGCACGGCGACCTGGCTGCCCTTCTGCTGCTCGAACGCGCGCAGCTTGGCCTCGAGCGCGGCCATCTGGTCCGGCGACAGCGTGCGCGTGAGGTCGGTGACGGGCGAGACGAGCCGGGGGACCGGGACGAGGTCCTGGGCGGACGCCGCCGGCGAAAGCAGCAGCGCGCCCGCGAGCCCGAGGGCCGCGAGCGTCGTCCTGAACCATCGCAAGCCGAGAGCCGTCACGGGCGTAGGCGGCGCCGCCCCGGGGGCGGCGCCGCGCTGCCTCACTGCGCGGGGGCCGGGGTGGGTGCCGGCGTCGAGAAGTCGACGGTCGGTGGCCGGGCGATCGCGGCCTCGTTCTCGACGGTGAAGTTCGGCTTGACCTTGTAGCCGAACAGCATCGCCGTCAGGTTGCTCGGGAAGCTGCGCACGGTCACGTTGAAGTCCTGCACCGCCTGGATGTAGCGGTTGCGGGCGACCGCGATGCGGTTCTCCGTGCCTTCGAGCTGCGCCTGCAGGTCGCGGAAGTTCTGGTCGGACTTGAGCTCCGGATACCGCTCGACCGTGACCATCAGCCGCGACAGCGCGCCCGACAGCTCGGACTGCGCGGCCTGGAACTGTTTCAGCGACTCCGGGTTCGCCGGATCGACGGTGATCTGCGTCGCCTTCGCGCGGGCCTCGGTCACGCCCACGAGCACGGCCTGCTCCTGCTCCGCGAAGCCCTTGACCGTGTTGACGAGGTTCGGGATCAGGTCGGCGCGTCGCTGGTACTGGTTCACGACTTCGGACCACGCGGACTTGGTCGCCTCGTCCTGCACCTGCAGCGTGTTGTAGCCGCAGGCCGAGAGGAACACGCTCGCGACCGCGACCAGGGCTACTCTGACAGCACGCATCTCGGGCTCTCCTTGGCTGGGTGATCTCCCCCCCCCGGGGCGACCCGTATTATGGTCACTCCCGCGCGAAACTCCAGATGCCTCGCGCGTCACCAGATGCGGACCTGCTGGTCGGACGGCAGGTAGAGGCGGTCGCCGGACTTCAGGTCGAACGCCTCGACGAACTGCGGCATGTTGCGGACGATGCCGTTCACGCGATACTCGGACGGGCTGTGCGGATCGGTCACGAGCCGGCGGCGCAGTTCGTCTTCGCGATACAGGCGAGGCCAGACCTGCGCCCAGCCGATGAAGAAGCGCTGGTCGCCGCTGTAGCCGTCGAGCACGGGCGCCGGCTTGCCGTCGAGCGACAGGCGATAAGCCTTGTGCGCGACCGCGAGACCCGAGAGGTCGCCGATGTTCTCGCCGAGCGTGAGCTCGCCGTTGACGTTGAGCCCCGGCAGCGGGCTGAACGCCGCGTACTGCCCGACGAGCTTCTGGGTGCGCGCACTGAAGCGCTCGTTGTCCTCGGCGGTCCACCAGTCGCGCAGCGCGCCCGTGCCGTCGAACTTGCGGCCCTGGTCGTCGAAGCCGTGGCTGATCTCGTGGCCGATCACGGCGCCGATGCCGCCGTAGTTCACCGCGTCGTCGGCGTTCATGTCGAAGAACGGCGGCTGCAGAATGGCCGCCGGGAACACGATCTCGTTGCCGAGCGGGTTGTAGTACGCGTTCACCGTCTGCGGCGTCATGTACCACTCGGTGCGGTCCACCGGGCGGCCGAGCTTCGCGAGCTCTCGCTTCGTGTTCACTTCGCGCGCGCGCAGCACGTTGCCCACCAGGTCGTCGCGGCGAACCTCGAGGCCCGGGTACTCCTTCCACTTCTCCGGATAGCCGATCTTAACCGAGAAGCCCTGGAGCTTCGCGTGCGCCTCGCGGCGCGTCTCGGGCCCCATCCACTCGAGCTCGTCGATCGAGAGGCCGAACGCCTTCGTGAGGTTCGCGACCAGCTCGTCCATGCGCTTCTTCGCCTGCGGCGGGAAGTGCCGCTCGACGTAAGTCTTGCCGAGCAGGTCGCCCATCGCGGTCTCGGTCTCGGCGAGGCCGCGCTTCCAGCGCGGGCGCAGCTCGGGCGTGCCGGAGAGCGTGCGGCCGTAGAAGTCGAAGTTGCGCTCGACCATCTTCGCGTCGAGGTACGGCGCGAACGAGTCGACGACGCGGATCTTCAGGTAGTCGCGCCACGTCTCGAGCGGCACGTCGCCGAGCGCCTTGCCGAGGTCCGCGAAGTAGCTGGGCTGGCCGACGATCAGGTGGTCGTGGCTGCGGATGCCCACGCGCTCGAAATAGCGATTCCAGTCGAGGCCGGGCGACGCTTTCGTGGCTCCTGCGACATCGTACGGGTTGTAGTTCTTGTCCACGTCGCGCAGCTCGACCTGCGACCACGCCGAGCGGGCGAGCCGCGTCTCGAAATCCATGACGCGCTGGGCCGCCTCCGCGGCGTCCTTGCGGCCGAGCCGCGCGAAGACGTCGGTGAGGTACGCGACGTAGGCCTTGCGGAACTCGACGTAGCGCGCCTCGTCCTCGAGGTAGTAGTCGCGGTCGGGCATCGCGAGGCCGGACTGCTGAGTCCAGACCGTGACGAACTCGGGGCGCTTGGCGTCCGGCAGGATGCCGAGCGCGATCGGCGTGTTGAGGCCGATGAGCTGCGCGTGCGCGAGGTAGTCGAGCAGCGCGGCCCCGTCGTCGATCGCGGCGATCCGTGCGAACTCGGGCTCGAGCGGCGCGAGGCCCACCTTCTCGATGCGCGTCTCGTCCATGAAGCTCGCGTAGAAGTCGCCGACGAGCTGCTTGTCGCTGCCCGGCGCCGCCTTGGCGGCCGCGGCCTCGTCGACGATCGCATGCAGCTGGCGCTGTACGTCGTCCTCGAGCTTGCCGAACAGGCCGTAGTTCGACTTGTCGGCGGGGATCTGCGTCTTCGCGAGCCACACGCCGCTCACGTAGCGGTAGAAGTCGTCCTGCGGGCGGACCGTCTTGTCGAAATTTTCGAGCAGCACGCCGGACGCGCGCGCCGGAGCAGCGGCGGTCGCCTGAGCGGCTGCGGGAGCAGCCGGGGCCGCAGGCTCCGCGGACGGGCCTGCGTGGACGGACAGCGAGTAGGCACACAGGGCGAGCAGACAGGCGGCCGACAGGGACCAGCGCATCATCCGTATCTCCATCGAGGGGCCCCGCCCGGCGGGCGGGGCGAAGGGCGCGCAGTATAAGGGATCAGGCGCGGCCGAGGCGCAGGTGGATCGGCCAGCGCAGCCGGCGGGTGCCGCCAGGGGGCCAGTGCGGCGCGATCCGCGGCTCGAGCGCGGGCAGCGGGTCGTGCCCGCGGTCGTCCTTGTAGCGCTGCACGGCAGACCACGTGCCGAGGTAGCCCATCAGCTGCTCGAGCGCCCAGTCGGTCTCGAGCACGAAGACGGGCGCCGGGACCTCGTCCCAGGGAAACGGGAGCGTCCGGTAGCCGGCCTCGACGTAGCGGCGCTCGGCGGGCCAGTAGCGGCCGATGGTCTCCGTATAGAACTCGTCGACGATCGCGTCGACTTCCGGGTCGACGCTGAACTTCTCGTAGGTCCAGCACGCGACGACGCCGCCCGGGACGAGCACCCGCCGGCACTCGGCCTGGAATGCGTCGAACCGGAACCAGTGCGCCGCCTGCGCGGCCACGACGAGCTCGACGGTGCCCGAACGCAGCGGGAGCTGCTCCGCGAGGCTCGCGGCGTAATGCACGCGCGGGTTGCGCTGCGCGCGGGCGAGCTGGCTCCGGCTCGCGTCGACCGCGAGCACGGCTTCGAATCGCGGGGCGAGGGCAACCGCCGCCTGGCCGTTGCCCGTGGCGCAGTCCACCGCGAGCGCACGGCCGGGCGCCTGCGCGACCACGAAGTCGACCAGCGCCGCGGGGTACTCGGGCCGGTAGCGGCTGTACGCGTCGGCCTGGCGGGAAAAGTGGTCCTTGAAGCTCATCGCGGCGTCGAGCTTAGCGCGACTGGCCGCGCACTCGTCGCGGCGTGCGGCCCTGTGCCGTGGCGCTCGTGGGCGCAGTCGACCGCGTGTCCGGGCGCGGGATTGCCGGCCTGGGACGCGTGGACCCTTCCCTGGGGCTCCGGCGCGGCATCCGTGCCGCGCACGGCCCGGGCCGGCAACCCCGCGCCCGGACACGCTGCGGCAGGTGCGGCTTCAAGAGACGGAGGAGGAGCCGGCCGACGCGACAACTGCCGGTCAGTGCTGCGATGCGTGGTAGATCCGCGCGCCGGTCAGAGGCGCGCTCCGCCGCTTGCGCGACGGGGCTCGGGACCTATTCGGCCGGGCCGTGCGCCGCAGGGACGCGGCGCGGGAGCCCCAGGGAAGGGTTCACGCGGCCCGGGCGAATAGGTCCCGAGCCCCGTCGCGCGAGCGGCCATCCCGTTGGGCACCGTCGTGGAGTCCTGGCGGGCGGTGTCGACGAGTCGCCTAGAATGCGCGCATGGACGGAATCGAAGTCGTCGACATCGCGCACGCGATCGAGCTCGCGCTCGCGCCCGTGTTCCTGCTGTCGGGCATCGGCGTGTTCCTCGGCGTGCTCACGAACCGCCTCGCCCGCATCGTCGACCGCGCGCGCAAGGTCGAGGACTCGCTGCGCGAAGCGGCCAGCGGCGATCCCGACGACGCGCGGACCCAGCTCGCGGTGGCGGCCCGACGCGCACGGCTCATGAATGCGTCGATCACGCTCGGCACCGTCGCCGCGCTGCTCGTCGCGCTGGTGGTCGCGCTGATCTTCGCGAGCACGTTCGTGCCGATCAACCTCGCGGGACCCGTCGCGCTGCTGTTCGTGCTCGCGATGCTCGCGCTCGTCGGCGCGCTCGTGAGCTTCCTGCTCGAGGTGCGGGTGGCCATCGATGCGCTGCGCATCGGCCAGCCCTGACGCGGAGGACGCTGGAATAAAAAAACCCCGGGCTTTGGGCCCGGGGTCGAGTAGCGGACTTTGGTCGAAGGGAAGGGAAAAGTCCGCCAGGGGATCGGTACGGTGCTCCTCAGTGCAGGCGCGACCACTGCAGCACTTTGACGTCGCGCAGCGCACGGCCCATGTTGCGGGCGATCACGTTCGCCGCTTCGCGCAGCTCGCGGCCGTTGCGCGCGAGCTGCCCGTCGAGCTCGACCACGCCACGGTACTCCTGCAGGCCGCGGGGGTCCGGCTCCTCGACGAGGAAGTGCGCGTAGTACTTCGTGGCCATGGGGAGGAAACGTACCGATGAGCCGCCGCGGATTCCGTGACGACGCGCACACTCTGCCGAGTGCGGGCCGCCGGGCCGCGGAACCATGACGCGCTACCGGAAGCCGGAGCGCCCGGGCTCGAAGTACGCGACTGCGGAGGGCGCCCGCCGCCTGCGCGAGGAACTCGATTACCTGTGGCGCGTCCAGCGTCCGCAGGTGACGCGCGCCGTCGCGGAGGCCGCAGCCCAGGGCGACCGCTCGGAGAACGCCGAATACACCTACGGGAAGAAGCAGCTGCGCGAGATCGACCGCCGAGTGCGGTTCCTGCGCAAGCGCCTCGACGGCCTCGTCGTCGTGTCGCGCCCTCCCGACGACCCGCGCCGCATCTACTTCGGCGCCTGGGTGCGCATCGAGGACGACGAGGGACACGAGACCGTGTTCCGGATCGTCGGCCCGGACGAGATCGATCCCGCGCGGCGCTACGTCAGCATGGACGCCCCGCTCTCCCGCGCGCTCATGGGCCGCGGGCTGGACGACGAGGTGACGGTGGAAGTGCCCGGGGGCCGGAAGACGTACGTGGTGACGGAGATCAGGTACGGGGAGGAATAGGGGACAGGGCAGAGTCGGCCTACCCGGCAGCAGCTGTCCGCTCTACTCGTCCGGCTCCACCCTCGGCAGCTCCCGACCCCGCCAGTCGGCCCACTCGGCGTGCACGCTCCAGTAGCTGTGGGCCTGGGGCTCGAGGCCATCGGCGGAGTCGAGCGTCGCGAGGGTCACGTGCATCTCGCCGGGCCAGCGCGTGGACTGGAAGAAGAGCGGAGTGCCGCACCGCGAGCAGAACGAACGCACCGCGGCCGGGGACGACTTGTAGTGCGAAAGGACGTCAGCGCCCGACTCGAGCATGAACGCACCTTCGGGGACGCCGACCCAGGTGACGAAGCCGGCGCCCTGCGCCCGCCGGCACATCGAGCAGTGGCAGTGCGCGACCCACTTGGGCGGCAGCGCAATGCGGTAGCGGACCGCGCCGCAGAGACAGCCGCCGGGGCGGACGTCCGCCCCGGCCGGGGCCGAAGCGGAATCGCTGCCGCCGCTGGTGATGCCCGTCGTCACACCACCCGCACGTTCTTGAACTGCCAGGGATCGGTCTCGTCGAGGTCCTCGGGGAAGAGGCGGCCGCGACCGACCAGCGGATGCCAGTCGGTGTACTCGCCCACGACGAGGCCGAGGTACGGACGGCAGATCTCGAGCACGCGCTTGTAGTCCATCTCGTCCGGCTCGACGACGCCGCTGTTCGGATTCTCGATGGCCCAGATCATGCCTGCGAGCGCCGACACCGTGACCTGCAGCGAAGTCGCGCTGTTGTGGGGCGCGAGCTGGCGCGCCTCCTGGATCGAGAGCTGCGAACCGTACCAGTAGGCATTCTTCTTGTGGCCCGCGAGGAGCACGCCGAGCTCGTCCACTCCCTTCGTGATCTCGTGCATCATGATCCGCTTCCGCTCCTGCACCTCCCAGTTGCGGCCCGCGAGCTCGTGCACCGAGAGCACCGCGCTGTCGCAGGGGTGGTAGGCATAGTGGACGGTCGGGCGGTAGAGGACCTGCTCGCCCTTCCGCACGGTGAGGTAGTCGGAGATCGAGATCGACTCGCCGTGCGTGATCAGGAAGCCGTGGAAGTGGCCGGCCATCGGCGTCCACGTGCGCACGCGCGTCGCCGCGCCCGGCTGCATCAGGTAGATCGCGCTGCCGCGGCCGAAGTCGTGCTTCTTGCCGTCGCGCTGCCAGTTCTTCTCGTGCGAGCCCCAGCCGAGCTCGGCGGGCTGCATGCCTTCGCCGACGAAGCCGTCGACCGACCAGGTGTTGACGAACTCGCCGGGCTCCTTCGGGGTCGCGGCGACCTGCGTGTCCCGCTCGGCGATGTGGATCACCTTGACGCCGAGCTTGTGGGCGAGCGCGGCCCACTCCTCGCGCGAGTTCGGCTCCTTGCCGTCGACGCCCGTGTCGGCAGCGACGTTGAGCAGCGCCTGCTTGACCAGGTGCGAGACGAGGCCCGGGTTGGCGCCGTGCGTGAGCACCGCGGTCGGTGCGCGCTTCATCGTCTCGCGGAGGGCGAGCGCGGTCTCGCGCAGCGCGTAGTTGGTGCGGCGCGCGGGCGCGACCGTCGGGTCGGTGTAGCCGCCCGGCCACGGCTCGATGCACGTGTCGAGGTACAGCGCGCCTTTCTCCCAGCAGAGCTGGATCAGCGCTACGCTCGAGACGTCGACCGAGAGGTTGAGAAGGAAGTCGCCGCGGCCGACCAGCGGGTCGAGCACGTTCCGGAAGTTCTCGCGCGTGAGCGGGTGCCTGACGTGGCGCACGCCGAACTCGGCGGCCACCTTCGCGCCCGCCTCGTCCGCGGTCACGATCGTGATCTGGTCGGCCTGCATGCCGACGTGGCGAAGTATCAGCGGCAGCACGCCCTGGCCGATGCTGCCGAAGCCGACCATGATGAGGCGACCGGGGAACGCGACGTGGACCGGGTATTGAGTCATGATTTCTCGGTGTGAGTGGCGTTGAACGGAACGGCTGGAGGCCGGGTAGTGTATCCGCAAACGGCCGGAACGAGCCCAGTGGCGCCTGCGCGCGGGCGCTCAGCCGCGTGGCGCGCCGTCGCGCCAGTGCGGCGGGTAGGTGCGCTCGTAACCGGGCAGCGCCGCAACCCGCCGGATCCAGCGCGAGATCGCGGGATACGTGGTCTCGAGCGGCAGGAACCGCGAGCGCAGGTCGCCCGCTTCGCGCTTCTCCATCGCGCGCAGGAGCAGCATGATTCCGGGGAACACCACGAGGTCGGCCGCGGAGACCTGGTCGCCGACGAGCCAGTCCGAGCCGCTCAACCGCGCCTCGATGGTGCGCGCCTCGCCGGCCACGATGTGCGTGGCCCGCGTGACCTCCTCTGCGCGCTCGTCGATGGTCTCGAAGAACGCCGCCGAGACGATCTGCATCAGGTGGCTCTCCGCGTACGACTGGTACTCGCAGATCACGCGCATGATCGTCGCGGCCTCCTCGGGCGTGCGCCCGAAGAGCGGGGGCTCGGGATACTTGCGGTCGAGGTACAGCAGGCAGGCGAGCGACTCGAACACGACGAAGTCGCCCTCGCGGAGGACCGGCACGCGGCCGCGCGGGTTCATCCGCAGCATCTGCGGAGACTTGTGCTCCTGCATCGAGAACTGCAGGAGGCGCGACTCGTACGCGAGCTGCTTGTACTCGAGCGCGAGCTGCACGCGCCACGAGTACGGGCTGCCGCTGCCCCAGTAGAGTTCGAGCGCCATCGAGGAACCTCCGCCGCCCGCGGGTCACGGCGTGCACGGGCGCGCGATTGTACTGGTCGCCGAGGACGCGGCACCACTGCCGCAAGGAGCGACCCATGCCGTTGAGGACCCTGATCGCCGCAGAGGCCCTTGCGGAAAGGCTCGGCGACCCGAAGATCCGCGTGTTCGACTGCCGCTTCGATCTCGCCCGGCCCGATGTCGGCCGCGAGCGCTACCTCGAGGCGCACCTGCCCGGCGCGACCTACGCCGGCCTCGATCGCGACCTCTCGGCGCCGCCGACCGCGACCTCCGGACGTCATCCGCTGCCGGACCCCGGGGCCTTCGGACGCCGGCTGCGCGAATGGGGCGTCGACGACGACTCGTCCATCGTGGCCTACGACGACGGCAACGGCATGTATGCCGCGCGTCTGTGGTGGATGCTGCGCTGGCTCGGGCACGACGACGTCGCCGTGCTCGACGGCGGCTTCGAGCGCTGGCGATCGCTCGGACTGCCCGTCACGCAGGAGGTGCCCGCCCGCCGCCCCGGCTCGTTCGCGGCCCGGCCGCGGGCAGAGTCCGCGGTCGACGCCGGGCAGATCCTCGCGATCGGCCGCGATCCCGCCCGCCGCCTGCTCGACGCGCGGGCGCCGGAGCGCTATCGCGGCGACGTCGAGCCGATCGACGCGGTCGCAGGCCACGTGCCGGGCGCCCGCAACCATCCCTTCATGGCGTCGCTCGACCCGTCGGGACGCTTCCAGTCGTCCGACGACCTGCGCCTTGCGCTGCTCGCGAGCCTCGACGGCGTGCCGGCCGGGCGGACCGTGGCGATGTGCGGCTCGGGCGTCACGGCCTGCCACCTGCTGCTCGCGCTCGAGCACGCCGGGCTCCCGGGCGCGCGGCTCTATCCCGGCTCGTGGAGCGAGTGGTCCCGCGATCCCGCCCGCCCCGTGGCGACCGGCCCGGAGCCTTGAGCCGGCGGCGAATACCGACGCTATTCCGCCGCACGCATCTGCTATCTTTCGCGCCTCTTTCGGCACCCCGTCCACGGAGCCGCGCAAGTTGGAGAACACCGCACGCAGGATCGCCACGGCCAGCCCGTGGAGCACCGAGGACTCCGCCGACCTCTACGGCGTGAAGGCCTGGGGCAACGGCTACTTCGGCGTCAACGAGGCCGGACACGTCTTCGTCCGCCCGGACCAGACGGACGGCCGCGAGATCGACCTGCACGAGGTGATCCGCGGCCTCGAGGCGCGGGACCTCACGACGCCGGTCGTGGTCCGCTTCTCCGACATCCTGCGGCACCGGCTCAAGCGCCTGCACGACGCGTTCGCCGCCGCGATCGCCGAGAACGACTACCGCGGCCGGTACACCGCGGTCTTCCCGATCAAGGTGAACCAGCAGCGCCTGGTGGTCGAGGAGGTGTACGGCTACGGCCGCGAGTTCGGCTTCGGCCTCGAGGTGGGCTCGAAGCCCGAGCTGCTCGCCGTCATGGCGCTCACCGAGGGCGAGTCGGAGCGGATCATCGTCTGCAACGGCTTCAAGGACGACAGCTACATCGAGGCGGTCGTGCTCGCGACAAAGCTGGGCCGGACGATCATCCCGGTCGTCGAGAACTTCGGCGAGCTCGCGCTGATCCTTAAGCACGCGAAGGCGTACGAGGTGCGGCCGAGGATCGGCGTGCGCGTGAAGCTCGCGAGCGAGGGCGCCGGCCGCTGGCGCGAATCCTCGGGCGAGAAGTCGAAGTTCGGCCTGTTCGTGAGCGAGATCCTCGAGCTCGTCCGCGTGCTCAAGGAGCAGGGCATGGAGGACTGCCTGCAGCTCGTCCACTGCCATCCGGGCAGCCAGCTGCAGGACATCCGTCGCGTCAAGGACGCGGTGAACGAACTCGCGCACGTCTACGCGGAACTGAAGCTCATGGGCGCCGGGCTCCGCTACATCGACGTGGGCGGCGGGCTCGGCGTCGACTACGACGGCAGCCGCTCGAACTACGCCTCGTCGATGAACTACACGCTCGCCGAGTACGCGAGCGACGTCGTCTACCGCATCGCGAGCGTCTGCAACGCGCGCGGCATCGAGCACCCGATCATCGTGAGCGAGTCGGGCCGCGCGATCACGGCGCACCACAGCGTACTCGTCTGCAATGCGCTCGGCAGCTCGGCGCTCGACCGCTTCTCGATCAGCGAGCAGGACGCGCGCGACCTCGCGGACGGCGCGGGAGTGCCGCAGCCGCTCCGCGACCTGCGTGACGCCTACCGCTCGATCGCCGACCGCCGCCTCGTCGAGTGCTACCACGACGCCGTGCAGGCTCGCGAGCAGGCGCTGCAGATGTTCAACCTGGGCTACCTGAGCCTCGAGCACCGCGGCCTCGCCGAGCGCCTCTACTGGTCGACCTGCGCGCGCATCCGCGACCTCTGCCGTCGCCTGCCGTCCGTGCCCGAGGAGCTCGAGAGCCTCGAGACGATCCTGAGCGACATCTACTTCTGCAACGTCTCGATCTTCCAGTCGCTGCCCGACAGCTGGGCGATCGACCAGCTCTTCCCGCTGATGCCCATCCACCGTCTCGACGAGCGCCCGACGCGCAACGCCGTGCTCGCCGACATCACCTGCGACTCGGACGGCAAGATCGACCACTTCGTGAGCCCGCGCGACACCAAGCGCACGCTCGAGCTGCACGAGCTCCGCGACGACGAGCCGTACTACATAGCTGCATTCCTGGTGGGCGCGTACCAGGAGACGCTGGGCGACCTGCACAACCTGTTCGGCGACACGCACGTCGTGCACATCAAGCTGCACGACGAGGGCGGCTGGTGGATCGAGGAGACGGTCAAGGGCGACACCGCGGCCGAGGTGCTGCGCTACATGCGCTACGACGTCGACCGCCT
>Ga0105090_10001132_pt1 | contig 14164 bp, 14 predicted proteins | sample PPLLak3March2015_FD_79110 | JGI IMG/M metagenome (GOLD analysis project Ga0105090, IMG submission 79110) | Freshwater sediment microbial communities from Prairie Pothole Lake near Jamestown, North Dakota, USA - PPLs Lake P7 Core (1) Depth... | ecosystem: Environmental > Aquatic > Freshwater >... | reverse complement strand
TTTACCTTCCTCGCGCTGCGTTTTGCCTTCGGCATCTTGTGTCTGATTCCGATCGTCCTGATTTACAAACCACGCTGGCCGGAACATCGCGGCGAGTACGGCCATATCATCGTCGCCGGGCTGCTGATGCACACCGTACATCTCGGCGGCAGCCATTACACCCAGTACCTCGGCATGTCGGCAGGCATCACTGCTGTGCTGCTGTCGATCCAGCCGCTGCTGACGGCAGTGATTGCCGGGCGCTGGATGAGTGAACGGCTGGGTCCGCGGCAATGGTTGGGCATCGCCATCGGCCTCGCCGGCGTGACGCTGATCGTCTGGCACAAGATCGACGTGCGTGAAGCCACGCTGGGCGCGCTGCTGGCGGTGACGGTGTCGCTGATCGGTGTGACCGCGGGCACGCTCTATCAGCGCGTGTACTGCCCGGCGGTCGATCTGCGCGCTGCAGCATTGATCCAGTTTGCCGGCAACCTCATCGTGCTGGCGCCCTTGGCGTGGCTGGTAGAGGGCGCCGTTGTGCGCTGGTCATGGACACTCGCCGGCACCATCGTTTTCCTGGTGATCGGCGCATCAATACTCGCCGTCAATGCGCTGCATACGCTGATGCGGCGCGGCCAGGCGACGCGGGTCACCAGCCTGATTTACCTGACGCCGATTTTTGCGGTGGCGCTGGAACTGCTGCTGTTCGGCGTGGTGCCGACCGCCATTTCCCTGGCCGGCATCGTCATCACCTGTCTTGGCGTTGCCCTGGTGTCCTGGCAAGCCCGGTCGCCGCAGGCGGCATGATGAGCATCCGCCTCGTACTGCTGCTGACCATCCTGCTGCATCTGGCGTTTGCCGGCTCGCGCGTCACGCTGTCGTTGTTCGCCCTGCACCTGCACGCATCCGCGCTGACGGTGGGTGTGCTGATTTCACTGCTGGCGGCAGTGCCGCTGGTGTTTTCGGTGGGCTGGGGTCGCAGTATCGATCGCATCGGTGTACGCACCCCGCTGTTCATCGGCGCCGGCGCGGTGCTTGGCGCGCTGCTGCTGGCGGTCGCTGTTCCGCGCCTTGAAACCCTGTTCATCGTCAGTGTGGTGACGGGCAGCGGGTTCATGCTGGTGCATATCTGCGTCAACCACGCCATCGGCCTCCTTGGCACGCTGGAGCAGCGCTCGCGCAATTTCAGCCTGCTTGCGCTGGCGTTTTCGACTTCGGGTTTCCTCGGGCCGATGATTTCCGGTTTTGCCATCGATCTGATCGGCCACCGGCTGACCTTCCTGCTGCTGGCCGCCAGCGTGGTCATCGCAATCGTGCTGCTGCTGACCCGGCCGATCACGCTGCCCGCACATCCGGCACCGGCCCACGACGCGCCCGCCAAACGCGTCAGTGACCTGTTTCGCATGCGCGGCCTGCGCCGCGCCTTCATCGCCAGCGCAACCCTGTCGATGGCCTGGGACCTGTTCACGTTTGTCACGCCGATCCATGGCACCGGTCTCGGTCTGTCGGCATCCACCATTGGCCTGATCCTCGGCGCATTCGGCGGCGCAATTTTCCTGGTACGCGTGTTGTTGCCGCTGATCGCACACCGGGTGCGCGAATGGCCGCTGGTGATCGGCGGCATGTTTGCCACCGCTGCGGCAATGACGGTGTTCCCGCTGATCGAGCAGGTGCCGCTGCTGATGGCGGTGGCCTTCGCGCTCGGCCTGGCCATCGGCGGCACACAGCCGATGATCATGGCGCTGCTGTATAACGCCGCGCCTCCGGGACGCGGCGGCGAGGTGGTGGGTGTACGCACCTTCCTGCTCAATCTGACGCAGGTGGGCATTCCCCTGCTGTTCGGCGTCCTCGGTGCGACGCTCGGCATGACGCCGGTGTTCTGGGCGATGGCTGCCGTGTTGCTGTTGGGGGGCGCCTACGTCAGCAGGCGGTAGGCATCAAACGGTAACGGACAGAGGGGCAAAAAGCCGCCTCCTGCACGAGCGCAAACCGTACAAAAGAAACGGGGCGCCGGAGCGCCCCGTTACAGTCCTGCCGTGAGGCAGATTATTTCAGATGCTTGTTGACCAGTTTGGTCATTTCAAACATCGACACCTGTTTCTTGCCGCCGAAAACGTCTTTCAGTTTCTCATCGGCATTGATGTTGCGGCGGTTCTTGCTGTCTTGCAGGCCATGCTTCTTGATGTAGGCCCAGATTTTCTTGGTGACTTCGGTACGCGGCATCATGCCGTTGCCGATCACCGCACCGAGCGCTGCGCTCGGCTGCATGGGCTTCATGAATGCCGCATTGGGCTTGCGCTTAGCAGCGGCTTTCTTTTTCTTTGCAGCGGGTTTCTTGGTAGCTTTTTTCTTTGCAGCCATCGATTATTCTCCCGTGTAGGTCCGGATTGGATCAGTTGGTCAGGTTAGTCTGGTTTGCCGTGATAGCGCACGGTGACGAGAGGATGCCGAGGGAAAACACCTTTGTCAATGTTTGCCAGAGGGAAAAAGAGAGGGTACGGCATGTGTGGCAAGCGGCATGTACTGTCGGGTACTCCGCCGGAATGCGCGCCGTTTGTATCTCCGGCCGACTCGCAGCACAATAGCGCCTCCCTCGCCCGCCGTCTCCGGGACCTTGTCCGCGGCGCAAGAGCAGAAACAAATCAATGACCTAAACGGGAAACTTGAATTGTGTCTCTGCAACATTCGCGATCATGCACGGGCAATATGGCGTCGCCGCACGGTGACGCCATGGCGCAATTTCCCCGGGTAAACACAGCTTAACCATGGCCAGACAGCTCTCCCTGTTCGAGGGTGAAATCCGCGCCGGTGCGGCGCAGCCGACAATCGCCGCCGCACCGGTCACACCGGAGGTGCGCGACCTGGCGCGGCAACTGCCGCCGGGAATACGGCTCGGTACGTCGTCATGGCATTTCCCCGGCTGGCGCGACATCGTCTGGGCGGACGCGGTGACACCGGGCGACCTGTCGCGCTACGGGCTCGCAGCCTATGCACAGCATCCGCTGTTCGGCGCGGTCGGCGTTGACCGGTCGTTTTATGCACCGCTGTCGGCGCGTCAGTACGAGAGTTATGCCCGTCAGGTTCCTGTCAGTTTTCGTTTTGTCGTCAAGGCGCCCAACTTGCTGACCAGCCCGTGGATCCACGGCGAAGACGGCGGCAGAGGCAAAAACAACGCCTTGTTCCTCGACGCCGCGTATGCCATCGAGCAGTTTGTCGAGCCTGCGCGCGAGGGTCTGGGTGCAAACGCGGGACCACTGCTGTTCCAGTTTCCTCCGCTAGGACGCACGCTGACGCGGGCGCCAGAGCGGTTCATCGCGCAACTGCAGGAATTCCTCGCCCGGCTGCCGCAGGGACCGCTGTATGCGGTCGAAATGCGCGATCACCGGATCATCACGCGGCGTTTTTTTGCGTCGTTGAAAGAGCTTGGCGTGCGTTATTGCCTCGGTGTGCATCCGCGGATGCCACCAGTCGCCACGCAGGCGGCGGCGATGTCGGGTTTCGGTACGGGACCGCTGATCGTGCGCTGGAATCTCAAGGCGGGCTACAGTTACGAGGAGGCCAAGGCGCGTTTTACGCCATTCGACCGGCTGGTCGACGAGGACAGCGCGACGCGTGAATCCATCGCCCGGCTGTGCACCGCGACGCTGGCGGCGGGCCATGAATGCACGGTGATTGCCAACAACAAGGCCGAGGGATCAGCGCCGCTGACACTGATCAAGCTGGCGCAGGCCATCGTCGCCTCCTCGCGGCAGCGCCACCAGGCCGGGGAAGTGTGAGAAATCGCGCGCTTGCGTTTTCGATTTATACCGGCGCCGGTTATTTTTTGAGTCGCGCGGCGAACTGCTTGCGAAACTTGGCGACTTTGGGTGATACCACGTACTGGCAGTACGGCTGGCGCGGATTGCGCTCGAAATATTCCTGGTGGTACGGTTCGGCGACGTAGAACTGCGGCGCCGGCGCTATTTCGGTGACGATGGACCGACTGAACGCCTTCGCCTCGGTCAGCGCCCGAATTACCACTTCGGCAGCAGCCTTCTGCTCCGGCGAATGGTAATAAATCACCGAGCGGTACTGGGTACCGATATCGTTGCCCTGGGCGTTCAGCGTGGTCGGGTCGTGTATCTCGAAAAAAATGTCGAGGATGTCGCGGTACGTCACTACAGCGGGGTCAAAGGTCACGCGGATGACTTCGGCATGCCCGGTATCACCGCCACAGATGTCTTCGTAACTCGGATTCGCCAGCTCTCCGCCGCTGTAACCGGACTCGACCGAGATCACGCCCTGCAGGCTGTCGTACACTGCCTCGATACACCAGAAACAACCGCCACCCAGGGTGGCAACCTCCCTTGTGCCTGCATGTTCACCGGCGGCTGACATGAATGTCTCCTTCTAGTGGGTCAACAAGCGAATCAGTCGCGCGGCGCGCTGTTTCCTGACAGCAGCGCGCGGGCCAGTCATGACTTGCTGTGATAGCCAGTCACGCGTTCAACTTCGTTGCGCGAACCGAGGATCACGCCGATCCGCTGGTGCAGTTTGGTCGGCTGGACGTCAAGAATGCGCTCGTGCCCGTTTGTTGCGGCACCTCCCGCCTGCTCAACAATAAACGCCATCGGGTTCGCTTCGTACATCAGCCGCAAGCGGCCTTCCTTGTGTTTGGCGTCCTGGGGATACATGAAAATGCCGCCGCGCGACAGGATGCGATAGACGTCGGCCACCATCGAGGCCACCCAGCGCATGTTGTAGTCTTTACCCAAGGGGCCCGTTTTGCCGGCGAGGCATTCGTCGATGTAGCGCTTCACCGGCGCCCCCCAATTGCGCATGTTCGACATGTTGATCGCGAATTCGGCGGTATCGGCGGGGATTTCGATTTTCGGCTCGGTCAGCACCCAGCTGCCGAGTTCGCGGTCGAGCGTGAAACCGGCGACGCCGTTGCCCACGGTCAGTACGAGAATGGCCGACGGGCCGTAGACCGCAAAACCGGCCGCCACCTGCTTCGCGCCGGGCTGCAGGAAGGCCTGTTCGTTTGGTTCGCAACCTTCGGGGCAGCGCAGCACCGAAAAAATTGTGCCGATCGACACGTTGACATCGATGTTCGACGATCCATCCAGCGGATCCATCAGCAGCAGGAATTCACCGCGCGGATAACGGTTGGGGATCTGGTGCGGGTGTTCCATTTCCTCGGAAGCCATCGCCGCAAGGTGGCCGCCCCACTCGTTGGCCTCAAGCAGCACCTCGTTGGAAATCACGTCGAGTTTTTTCTGCGCCTCGCCCTGCACATTGTCGCTGCCGGCATTGCCGAGGATGCCCGTCAGCGCACCCTTGCTGACGGCATTGCTGATCGATTTGCAGGCACGAGCGACCACTTCGACCAGCAAGCGCAGTTCTGCGGAAACAACGCCTTTTTCGCGCTGTTGTTCAACCAGGTACTGCGTGAGTGTAATGCGCCGCATGTTTTCTCCACTAATAGGCAACCACCCGGCAGTCCGGGATCGGGACTGCGATTATCCGATATACTGGTTTTAACCGGGAGACACAAATGATGTACATGATTTTCAAAGGTATTTTCTGGCGCTTCACATTGCTGTGCGCGATGCTGCTGCCGGCGCTGGCGCAAGCCCAGGCCAGCAAACCGGCTACCCCCGCCCCCGTAGCGGGCCCCTCGGTTGCAACCTCAGTTGCCACCTTCGGCGGCGGCTGCTTCTGGTGTGTCGAGGAAGCCTTCGACAAGGTGCCGGGCGTGATTTCTACCACTTCGGGCTACATGGGCGGCCGCACCAAGAACCCGACTTATCCTCAGGTTTCGGCAGGCAATACCGGCCACAACGAAGTGGTGAAGGTGGCCTACGATCCGGCAAAAGTCAGCTACGCGCAACTGCTCGACACCTTCTGGCGCAACATCGATCCGACCCAGGCCAACGGCCAGTTCTGCGATCACGGTTCGCAGTACCGCAGCGAAATTTTTTATCACAATGAAGACCAGCGCAAAGCGGCAGAGGCCTCAAAAGCAAAACTGCTGAAGGACAAACCTTTCGCCGGCGACGTGCATACGCTGATCACCAAGGCGGCGGAGTTTTATGGCGCCGAGGAATACCATCAGGATTATTACAAGAAAAACCCGGTGCGCTATAACTACTACAAAACGAGCTGCGGACGTGCGGCGCGGCTGAAGGAAGTGTGGAAAACCCGATAAAACGGCAGCGATGCAAAAACGCCTGCTGCTGATCGGCGGCGGCCACAGCCATGTCGAGGTCATCCGCCGACTGGGACTTGCTCCGGAAGCCGGTGTCGCGGTAACCCTGGTCAGTCCGGACCGGCACACGGCGTATTCGGGCATGTTGCCCGGCTACATTGCCGGGCATTACCGCTTCGAGGACTGTCATATCGATCTGGAGACCTTGTGCAGCGGCGCCGGCGTCCGGCGTGTTGCCGGTGCCATCACCGGCCTCGATCTGCAACGCAGCGTCGCCCGTTGTGATGATGGCGCGGAGCACGCCTTCGACGTGCTTGCCATCGACAGCGGATCAACGCCGGTCATCGCCGGCATTCCCGGTGCGGCGCAACACGGCATGCCGGTTAAACCGGTACCTGCATTCCTCGAGTATTGGACAAAATTGCGAACCGCCGCGAGCGCCGCAACCGCCGATTTACACATCGCCATCGTCGGCGCCGGCGCCGGCGGCGTCGAACTGGCATTGGCCATGCACAACCGTATCTGGAATGACAAGGGCCGCGCGAAGTTCACCATCATCAGCGACGGCCCGACGCTGCTGGCTGCACATGCAGCCGGGGTGCAGCATCGTTTCAGCACGGTGTTGCATGAACGCGGCATCACGCTGCGCCTCAAAGCGCCGGTGCAGGCCGCAACCGCCGATGGCCTGTTGCTGGGCAAGGGCGAACAGTTGCGCGCCGATCATGTGATCTGGGTCACCGGCGCCGCAGCGCCGGCCTGGCCGCGAGCGAGCGGGCTGCAGACCGACGCCGCAGGTTTCATCGCCGTTAATTCCCGCCTGCAATCACTGTCGCATCACTGCGTGTTCGCCACCGGCGACATCGCAGCCATTCAGTCCGCGCAGCGGCCGAAATCCGGTGTTTATGCCGTGCGCCAGGGGCCGCCACTCACGGAAAACCTGCGCCGGGTATTGCGCGGCGACCCGTTGCTGGACTATCACCCGCAGCGCAGGGCACTTGCGCTGATCAGCACCGGCGACCGTTATGCCGTGGCGTCGTACGGACCGCTCGCTTTCGGCGGCGAGTGGGTGTGGCGGTGGAAGGATTACATCGATACTGCATTCATGCAGCGTTATCGAGTCACTCCGCAGAATTCGATGTAAGTTATTGTTTTATTTAATATTTTACTTGATGGTGGCGCGCACGAATTTGCGCTTCCCGACCTGTAGCACCACGCTCGCGCCGCGTGTGAGTCTCAGTGACTTGTCGCTGATTTTTTCACCGTCCATTTTGACCCCCCCCTGCGCCAGCATGCGCAGAGCGTCCGACGTGCTCGGCGTCAGGCCCGCTTGTTTCAGCACGGCGGCAATCGCCAGGCCATCAGCTTCGCCTTCTAGGCTGACTTCGGCGATGTCTTCGGGAATCTCATCCCGCCGGAAACGTGCAATGAAATCACCAGCAGCAAGTTGCGCAGCATTTCTCCCGTGAAAACGTTCGACAATTTCTTGAGCGAACTCAAATTTCACATCACGCGGATTGGACCCTTCATTGACTGCTGCTCTTTTCGCCTTAATTTTTTCCAATGGTTCAAATGACAGCAGCTCAAGATAACGCCACATCAGCTCGTCTGACACCGACATCAGTTTGCCGAAGATCTCGTTGGGCGCTTCCTGGATGCCGACATAGTTGCCCAGTGATTTCGACATCTTGTTGACGCCGTCCAGGCCCTCGAGCAGCGGCATGGTCAGGATGCACTGCGGCGCCTGACCGTGGTGTTTCTGCAACTCGCGCCCCATCAGCAGGTTGAATTTCTGGTCGGTGCCGCCGAGTTCGACGTCGGCCTTCAGCGCCACCGAATCATAACCTTGCACCAGCGGATAGAGGAATTCGTGGATGGCGATCGGCTGGTTGCCACGATAACGCTTGGAAAAATCATCGCGTTCGAGCATGCGCGCGACTGTGTGTGAAGCCGCCAGTTTGATCATGTCCACCGCGCTCATGCGGTCCATCCAGGTCGAGTTGAACACCACCTCGGTGCGTTCACGGTCGAGGATGCGGAACACCTGCTCGGTGTAAGTCACGGCGTTGCGCGCAACCTCCTCGCGGGTCAGTGGCGGGCGGGTTGCGTTTTTGCCGGTCGGGTCTCCGATCATGCCGGTGAAATCGCCGATCAGGAACAATACATGGTGGCCGAGTTCCTGGAACTGGCGCAGCTTGTTGATCAGCACGGTATGGCCCAGGTGCAGGTCCGGTGCCGTCGGATCAAAACCGGCTTTGACACGCAATGGCCGGCCCGCGGCGAGTTTTTCGCGCAATTCCGGCTCGCGCAGCAGTTCGTCGCAACCACGGCGGATGATCTCGATTTGGCGATCGATGCTGGTCATGTTGTGCTGGATTTCACATTAAAAAACCGGTTTTCCAGCCCTCGATACTCTGCTAAGCTTGGGGCTGAAAATGCTTGCAAATCAAGCTTGCGGATCAAGCTTGTTCATCAATAAAGGAAGCGCATTTTGTCTTTTTCAGCGCGATTCGCGATTCTAGCGCAAAAACTTTCGGGCTGGCTCCAGGGCAGTGGGGCGCGGCGTGTTCTGCTTGCGCTGGTGCTGCCGTTTGTCGGTGTGATGGCGGCGTTCGGCATTGCCCCCGACACGGTCACCGACACCGTAGCACGGGAGAACATTGTCGAGGAACTGGCGCTGCCGGCCTTGCCTGTCACCGAAACCTCGGGCGAAACTTTCTGGCACGAAACGCGCATTGAGCGCGGCGATACCATCGCTTCCATACTGCAACGCTTGCAGATCGACGAGGCGGGTTCGGCGCTGCTGCTGCAACATACTCGACAGGCGCGCGCCCTTTACCGGCTGATCCCGGGCCGCACGGTGCGCGCCCAAACCACCGGCGATGGCCGCCTGCTGGCGCTGCGATACCTGAATGGCGCGCAATTGCTGAAAATCGACCAGGCCGGCAACGATGTGCTGCAGGTCTGGGAAGGCCCCGCTGACGTCGAGACCCAGATCCACATGCGCTCCGGCGAAATCGTGTCTTCGCTGTTCGCGGCAACCGACGCCGCCGGCATGTCCGACGCGGTGGCTGTGCAGATTGCCGACATATTCTCAACCGATATCGATTTCCATCGCGACCTCCGACGCGGCGACCGTTTCTCCGCGATTTACGAAGTGCAGTATCACCAGGGCGAGCGGGTGAAGACCAACCGCCTGCTGGCGGCTGAATTCACCAATCAGGGCAAAACCTTCCATGCGGTATGGTTCCAGAACCCCGAAGGCGAAGGCGGTTATTACACACTGGACGGCAAAAATATCCGCAAGGCCTTCCTGCGTTCACCGCTGGAATTCTCGCGCATCAGTTCGGGTTTCACGAAAGCGCGCTTTCATCCGGTGTTGAAAACCTGGCGCGCACACACCGGCGTCGATTACGCGGCGCCCACCGGCACCCGTGTAAAGACCACCGGCGGTGGCATCGTCGAATTTGCCGGACGCCAAGGCGGTTACGGCAACCTGGTAGTAATTCGGCACCAGTCCAAATACACCACTTGGTATGGCCACCTGTCGCGTTTTGCGCCAGGCATCCACAAGGGCAAACGCGTTGCGCAGGGCGATGTCATCGGTTTTGTCGGCAGCACCGGACTTGCCACCGGCCCCCACCTGCACTACGAATTCCGCATCAACAATGCCCACCAGGATCCGTTGCGCGTCGCGATGCCGCCGGCACCGCCGCTGTCGCCTCAATACCGTGCCGCGTTTGACGAGTTCACGCGCCCGATGAATGATCGTCTCGCGTTGCTGCGGCAGATCCCCACGGTTACCCGCTAAAGCACGCCGCGATGCCCGGTCTGTATATCGGGTTGATGTCCGGCACCAGTATGGACGGCATCGACGCCGTGCTGGTCGATCTGAGCAACGCTCCCAAGCTTCTGCACCACAGCCACCAGCCGCTTTCGCCGCAATTGCGCGCAGCACTGCTCGCGCTGAACGAGGCGGGCGATGATGAACTGCATCGCGCCGCGCTCGCCGCCAACGCACTGGCGCTGGGATATGCCACGGTGGTACGTACATTGCTGACACAGGCACAGGTGACAGCTGATCAGGTCGCCGCCATCGGTTGCCATGGCCAGACCGTGCGCCACCGCCCGGAATCCGGTTACACCCTGCAACTGGTCAACGCTGCGCTGCTGGCCGAGCTCAGCGGCATCCGCGTCGTGTGCGATTTCCGCAGCCGCGACATCGCTGCCGGTGGCGAAGGCGCACCACTGGTGCCGGCCTTTCATCGGGCTGTGTTCGCGCATCCGCAACAATCGCGCGCGGTGGTCAATATCGGTGGCATCGCCAATATCACCGTCCTGCCGGCGCAGGGCGATGTCACCGGTTTCGACTGCGGTCCCGGCAATGTACTGATGGACGGCTGGATCATGGCGCATCAGGGCGCCAGCTACGACGCTGGCGGCACCTGGGCAGCACAGGGCAGCGTGTTGCTCGAATTGCTGGAGCGCCTGCTGGCCCATGAATTTTTCGACCGTTTGCCGCCGAAAAGCACGGGGCGTGAAACCTTCAATCTGCAAAACCTCAAACAGAAGCTGGCTGGCAACGAGAGGCCCGCAGACGTGCAGGCTACGCTGTGCGAGTTGACAGCGACGGGCATCACTCGGGCGCTGGCTGCGCATTGTGCCGATGCCACCGCGGTTTATCTGTGTGGCGGCGGGGCCCGCAACGATGTACTGCGCCAGCGCCTTGCCGCGCTGCTGCAGGGGAAACGCGTGGCGGTCACCGACGAACTGGGTATAGCCGCCGAATCCGTAGAAGCCGCCGCTTTTGCGTGGCTAGCGCAACGCGCAATAGCTGGGGAGCCCGGCAACCTGCCGAAGGTCACGGGTGCGCGCGGCCTGCGCGTGCTGGGTGCGATATATCCGGCCTGATCAAGGTAAGTCTGAAAACAAAACGGGGGCTTACGCCCCCGTTTGATTGCGGCCTGAAGTTTCTACTCAGGCGGAGAACGACGAACCGCAGCCGCAGGTGGAGCTGGCGTTCGGATTTTTGATCACGAACTGCGCGCCTTCAACATTTTCCTGGTAGTCAATTTCCGCGCCGGTCAGGTATTGCAGGCTCATCGGATCAACCAGCAGCGTGACACCGCCTTTTTGCAGGGAGGTGTCATCATCATTGACCGCTTCGTCAAAGGTGAACCCGTATTGGAATCCGGAACAGCCGCCACCGGAGACAAACACCCGCAGCTTGAGCCCGGGATTACCCTCTTCTTCAATCAACTGCCTTACTTTGGCCGCGGCATTCTCTGTGAACACCAGTGGTTCCGGCATCATTTCCACAACTGCATTCATGGCTTGCTCCTGTTCGACGCTGCACTGCAATGGATCATTATATCCCCCGACGCCCGGGCCGGCGCTTATTCTGCCGCAACGGGCTTGAATTTGACGACTTTGTCGGCTTTGACGTCATCCTGGTAGACCAACCGTCCTTGCACCACGGCACCCAGCTGCATTTCCAAGGTCCGGTAATACACATCCCCTGTGACATTCGCTTTACTCTGCAGTTCGACGTAATCGGCGGCATGCACCGGGCCAACCACTGTACCGTTGATAACCACATGGGAGACGCGGATTTCACCTTCGATGCGCGCTGCTTCCGACAGCACCAGCGTGCCCGGCTTGCCTTCCACGGAAATTACGCTGCCGTGCACATGGCCATCAACGCGCAACCCGCCATCGAAGGTCAGATCGCCCTTGATCAGGGTGCCTGCACCGATCAGGCAATCGATGCGGTTCTGGGGTTTGCTGGGTTTATTGCCGAACATGATGATGTCTCCCGCTATGAAATCGTGACATTGTGGGTCAATTTCGGCGCTTCGGAGTTGCCTTCAAACACCCGCACCTGCAAACCCTTGACCGCCGCATCAGGAGCAATCCGGAACCTGCCCTCGACGCGCTGGAACAGCTTGAAACTGACCTGATATTCCTTGGACGCTACCTTGGGATCCGGCGGCAGCATCAGGACTACTTTACGGCCATCCTGCTGCAGATTCAATACGAACTGCAAGCGGCCATTGAACTCCTTGGCCCGCTCCCCCGTCTGCACCAGCAGTAGCTGGTAGCGATATTCACCGGGAACGGTTTCCGGCATCAGGCGGAAACGGTTGACGCTGACGGCACCTTCCTTGCCGGTGACGGCAGTCAGCGACTGGAAAAACGCGAGGTCTTCCTTTAGCGTGGCGTTTTCCTGAGCCAGGGATTTGACTTGCCGCGCCAGGTCACCGTAGGTCGCCCGTTCGATCTGCAGCTGACGCTCCGCCGCCGCAGTTTTGGCATTCATTTCCGCGAGTTCGACCTGCTGCTGGCGTACGGTTTCATCGAGTTGGGCACGCAGGCGCGTCGCCTCGCCCTGGCGGAATCCGGCGTACTCCAGGCCGAAGTCGTAAGTAAACCAGGCCACGCCAGCAACCAGCATCCCGCCCGCCACCACGCCGCTCCAGCGCCAATACCAGGGCATGTGCGGTCGGACCGCGAGCCGCGGGGCGTCGATGCCAAAACGGCGCACGATGTTTTTGAGCGTGCGCCTCATGTGATCAGGGAAGCAAGGCCACCTGGGTCAGGCCGATATCTTCGGCCAGCCCGAACAGGATATTCATGTTCTGCACGGCCTGGCCTGCCGCCCCCTTGACCAGATTGTCAATCACCGACAACACGACCACAGTGTCCCCGCCCTGCGGCTGGTGCACGGCAATGCGGCAATGATTCGCGCCGCGCACCGAACGCGTTTCGGGATGGCTGCCTGCCGGCATCACGTCGACAAAAGCTTCACCGGCATAACGTTTCTCAAACAAGGCTTGTAAATCGACAGCCGTCATTGATTGGGTCAATCGCGCGTACAGCGTGGCATGGATGCCGCGGATCATCGGCGTCAAATGCGGCACGAACACCAGCCCGACGGGTTTTCCGGCAGCGCGGGTCAGTCCTTGCGCAATTTCCGGCTGATGGCGATGATTGCCCACGCCGTATGCCTTGAAATTGTCGGCGGCCTCGGCGTGCAAAATATGGGTCTCGGCCTTGCGGCCCGCGCCGGACACGCCGGACTTGGCGTCGGCGATCAGGTGGCCGGCATCCACGCAGCCGGCTTCGATCAGTGGCAGGAATCCCAGTTGGACTGCGGTCGGGTAACACCCCGGATTAGCGATCACCCGCGCTTTTTTGATCTCAGCGCGATTAACTTCGGGCAAGGCGTACACCGCCTCGGCCACCAGTTCCGGGCAGGCATGTTTCATCTTGTAGTACTGCTCCCAGACCGCCACATCACGAATGCGGAAATCGGCAGCCAGGTCGATGACCTTCACCCCGGCATCCACCAGTGCGCGCGCCTCCTGCATCGCGACACCATTGGGTGTCGCAAAAAACACCACCTCGCACTGATCAAGGCCCGATGCTGCGGGTTCGCTGAAACGCAGGCTGACCCGACCACGCAGATTGGGAAACATCTCGGCGACCGGCATGCCGGCTTCCTTGCGCGAAGTGATCGCACGCAACTCTGCGTGCGGATGCTGAGCCAGCAAACGCAGCAATTCGACTCCGGTATACCCGGTGCCGCCGACGATCCCCACCTTGATGGTCTTTTGAGTCATGTCCCACCTGCCTTCCCTGCACGCCGGTTTGTCGGCTTATAACGACACTTCCACCAGAGACGACAAAGCCGCCCTTGGGCGGCTTTGTCCGAACACTGTTCTGCCAAAAAAAACGCGTTACCGCTTGGAGAACTGTTTGCGCCGCCGCGCTTTGCGCAATCCGACCTTTTTGCGTTCGACTTCGCGCGCATCACGCGTGACAAGACCGGCTTTGCGCAGCACCGGTTTCAGTGCAGCGTCGTAATCGATCAGTGCGCGGGTGATACCGTGGCGCACTGCGCCGGCCTGGCCGGATTCACCGCCACCGGTCACGTTGACCTTGATATCGAAAGTATCCAGCTTCTCGATCAGCACCAGCGGCTGGCGCACGACCATA
>Ga0105090_10001131_pt1 | contig 14169 bp, 12 predicted proteins | sample PPLLak3March2015_FD_79110 | JGI IMG/M metagenome (GOLD analysis project Ga0105090, IMG submission 79110) | Freshwater sediment microbial communities from Prairie Pothole Lake near Jamestown, North Dakota, USA - PPLs Lake P7 Core (1) Depth... | ecosystem: Environmental > Aquatic > Freshwater >... | reverse complement strand
ACCGGCCTTGACGGGCTTGGTCAGCGCGACCGGCTGGGCAACCGTCGCCTTGGGCGGGACCGCTTGCTTGGCCGGGGCGGCCTTGGCTGCCGGCTTGGCGGCCGCGACCTGTTTGGCAGGCGCCGCATGCTTCGCGGGCGTCGGGTGCTTGGCCAGCGTCGCATGTTTGGCAGGCGCCGCATGCTTCGTGGGCGCCGGGTGCTTGACGGCCGCGACGTGCTTGGTGGTCGCCGGACGCTTGGCCGGGACTGCCTTGGCCGCGGGCTTGGCGGCCGGCCTGTGCGACGTCTTATGGGCCGGCGGGTGCGCCTTCGGCTTGGCCTTGGCCACCGGGTGTGCCGGCTTGGCTGCCTTGGCCTTCACCGGGGCAGCAGCCCGCTTGGCAGCCGGTTTGTGGGCCGGGGACTTCTTCGCGGGGGCTTTCTTGGCCTGCTTGTGTGCCGTCTTGCTCAAGATTGGCGCCTCAAGAGGAATGTGGATAAAAGAGCGGAATCATAGCACAGGCCGTGCCGCATCCTAACGGTCATTTCGTCGCCGGGGACCGGGCGGATTGGCCCTTGGTGCGCAGCAGGCCCTGCAATTCGCGCTTCTCCTCGGCCGTCAGGGGCTCCAGCTCAGCCTTTTCCTGCAGCGACTGCAGCCGGGCGAGCGCGTGGTCGACGACCAGCCGGTCCAGGGCCGAGCGGATCTCCGCGGCCGCCGCCGCTTCGTCCGGGACCAGACACTCGCCTGCGGCGAGTTTGGCGAGCGGGGCGTAGTCGGGGCGGTCGCGCCAGCGCTCGAGCAGCGCGGCCGTGGTCGCCACCGGGTCCTCGCGCAGTTGTGCCAGCAGTTCCACCAGCAACGGGATACCCGGGCGGTCCACCTGCTCCAGCGCGTCCGATAGCGGGACGCCGGCGCCAGCCCCCGGGAAGTGCACCAGCAGGCTGATGGCCTGCCGCACGAGGTTGCCGCGTCCGGTGACCGACGGGGCGGCGTTGCGCGTGGCCCGATAAGGGGTCGCCTCCGCGCGTGCGGGAGGCGCGGACGTGGCACCGCCGGCGAGCAGCTCACCGAGCCGCGGCGCCGGCATGCGCACCGCCTCGGCGAGTTGCGCGACCAGCAGTTCCCGATAGACGTCCGAGGGAATCCGGTGCACCAGCGGACGTGCCAGTTCGACCAGCTTCGCGCGGCCGTCCACGCTGCCAGTGTCGCTGCGGGTGGACAGTTCGCGGATCAGGTAGTCGGACAGCGGCAGGGCGGAGGCGAGGCGCGCCTCGAACGCAACGGCGCCTTCCTCCTGCACCAGGCTGTCGGGGTCGTGCCCCTCGGGCAGGAACAGGAAGCGCACCTGCCGGCCCTGCTTGACCTCGCCCACGGCGTTCTCCAGCGCGCGCCAGGCCGCGGCGCGGCCCGCCCGGTCGCCGTCGAAGCAGAACACGACCTCGCCCACCAGCCGGAAGATGCGCTGCAGGTGATCGGGCGTGGTGGCCGTGCCCAGGGTTGCCACGGCGTAGCTCACGCCGGCCTGGTGCAGGCTCACCACGTCCATGTAGCCCTCGACCACGAGCAGCCGCTGCAGGCTGCGCGTCGCCTGCCGCGCCTCGTACAGCCCGTACAACTCGCGGCCCTTGTGGAACAGTTCCGTCTCGGGAGAGTTCAGGTACTTCGGCTCGCTGCCGTCCATCACCCGCCCGCCAAAGCCGATCGTGCGGCCGCGCGTATCGCGGATCGGGAACATCACCCGGTCGCGGAAGCGGTCGTAGAAGCCGGGCCCCTGGCCGCGCTCCGCGTCGCTCTGGCGCTCGATGACGAGGCCTGCGCGCAGCAGCACCTGGCGCTCGTCCTCGGTGGTGCCGTAGCGATCGAGCAGCGCGTCCCAGCGGGCGGGCGCGTAGCCGATGCCGAAGCGCTGGATGATCTCCGGCGTGAGGCCGCGCCGGGCAAGGTACTCGCGCGCCTTGGCTTCCCCCGAGAGTGACTGGCGGAAGAACAGGGCGGCGCGCTCGAGAGCGACATACAGCTCGTCGTGCGGTTGCTGCGGCGCGGCGGCGCCGCCCTCGCGCGGCACCTCGAGGCCTGCCCGCGCGGCGAGGTCCTCGACCGCCTCGACGAAGCTCGTGTGGTCGTACTCCATGACGAAGCCGAGCGCGGTGCCGTGCGCCCCGCAGCCGAAGCAGTGGAAGAACTGCTTGTCGGGACTCACCGTGAACGACGGCGTCTTCTCGTCGTGGAACGGGCAGCACGCCTTGTATTCCCGCCCGGCGCGCTTCAACTGCACGCGGCTGCCGATCACCTCGATGATGTCGGTGCGGGCGATCAGCTCGTCGATGAAGTGCTGGGGGATGCGGCCGGCCACGGGCGGTGCGGTTGCTGCTGGCGGGTTACGGATAGTGGGGGCGGAGCGGCGGCGCGGCAAGATGCGCCGCCTCGAGGTTCGGGTGATCGGTAGAGCTGCGCCCCGGGGCGCTGGTCCCGGGCGGGGTTTCGGGTGTTCTCCCGGCTCGCGAAGAAACATGCTCGCCGGGAGAACACCCGAAACCCCGCTCGCTGTCACGCGCCTGAGCGATTGGGTGAACGCAGGGCCGTTCACCCAATCGCACGGCGCAAGCATCGCCCACCGGACCCCGCCGCACCACCACGGAGGGATGAGGGTCGGGTTCAGCGCCAACCACCGCGACCCATCACGGCCGAAGCAAGGCCGCCGCTCCGGTGCGATCTGTCCGGCTGCGTGCGCCGTGCGCCTGGTCGGCTCGGGCGCGATTGGCGGTTCCCCCGGCAATCGCGCCCGAGACGTCAGGCGCTCAGGCGCCGGCTGTGAAGCCGGGTATGGGGTGTCGTTCCGGTGAGCATGTTTCTTCGCGAACCGGAACGACACCCCATATCCGGCCAACCCACCATCGTCCTGAACGAATGGCACCGGGCGGCGCGAGCCGAAGAACGCAGGGAATCGAGCTTAGCCGGGCAACGCCCGGCACAGGCGGCGGGATCAGCCGGCGAGGGCGGCCTTGATGCGGGCGCTCACCGCGCCCATGTCGGCCCGACCCGCGGCCTTTGCCTTCACCGCGCCCATCACCTTGCCCATGTCCTTGACGGACGTGGCGCCGGTGGCGGCGATGGCTTCCTTGATCAGGGCGTCCACCTCGGCCTCGGAGAGCTGCGACGGCAGGTAGCCCTGCAGCAGCACGATCTCGGCCTTTTCCTTGTCGGCCAGGTCGGTGCGGCCGCCCTGCTCGAACTGGACGACCGACTCCCGGCGCTGCTTGACCATCTTCTCGAGTACCGCGATCACCTGGGCGTCGTCGAGCGTGATGCGCTCGTCGACTTCACGCTGCTTGATCGCGGCCTGCACCATGCGGATGGTCGAGAGGCGCTCCTTGTCGGAGGCCCGCATGGCGGCCTTCATGTCCTCGGTGATCCGCTCCTTGAGCGTCACGGGACGCGTGCCCTCAGAAATTGCGGGCGCGCGGGGCACCGAAGTCGCGCATGCCGCGCTTCTGGTGACGCTTCACCGCGGCGGCCTTCTTGCGTTTCCGCTCCTGGGTCGGCTTCTCGTAGAATTCACGGCGCCGCAGCTCCGTCAGCACGCCCGCCTTTTCGCAGGCACGCTTGAACCGGCGCAGGGCGGCATCGAAATATTCGTTCTCACGAACGCGAACGCTGGGCATCGCAACCTCGTCGAAGGTCTGGTCAGGGCACCCGGCCATGGCCCGAGGGCGCACAGCCGGTGAAAAGAACCGCGAATTTTAGAGACCACCGGCGGGAATTGCAAAGCATGCGGGTGCTGGGGATCGAAACGTCCTGTGACGAGACCGCCGTGGCCGTCTACGACGGCGACGCGGGGCTGCTCGCGCACGAGGTCTACAGCCAGGTCGACCTGCACGCCGCCTATGGTGGCGTGGTGCCGGAACTCGCGTCGCGCGACCACCTGCGTAAGTTGTTGCCCCTGTTGAGAAAAGTGCTCGACGAGGCGGGCGGCAGCGAGGCGATCCAGGGCGTTGCGTACACCAGCGGACCGGGACTGGTGGGCGCGCTGCTGGTGGGCGCGGCCGTTGCCCGCAGCCTCGCCTTCGCGTGGCGGGTCCCCTGCACCGGCGTCCACCACATGGAGGGGCACCTGCTGGCCCCGCTGCTCGAACCCGACCCGCCGCAGTTCCCGTTCGTCGCCCTGCTGGTGTCCGGCGGGCACACGCTGCTGGCGCGCGTCGAGGGCGTGGGGCGCTACGAGATCCTCGGCGCCTCGCTCGACGACGCCGCCGGCGAGGCCTTCGACAAGACCGCCAAGCTGCTCGGCCTCGGCTATCCGGGCGGTCCGCAGCTCGCCAGGCTCGCGGAGCGCGGGCGGCCGGACGTGTTCCGCTTCCCCCGTCCGCTCACCGACCGCCCCGGCCTCGACTTCAGCTTCAGCGGGCTCAAGACCGCGGTGGTCGTCGCGCTGCGCGGCCGCGACCTCGACGAGCAGGAGCGAGCCGACGCGGCGCTGGCGTTCGAGGAGGCCGTCGTGGACACGCTGGTGATCAAGTGCCGGCGCGCCATCGAGGCGACCGGCGCGCGCACCCTGGTGATCGCCGGCGGTGTCGGCGCCAACCGGCGCCTGCGGGCTCGCATGCGCGCCATGGGCGAGCATGAAGGCGTGCGCGTCGTGTACCCGCGCGTCGAGTTCTGCACCGACAACGCGGCGATGATCGCCCTGCTGGGGCAGCTGCGCCTGTCGGCAGGGCAGGGCGACGACCTGGCGATCCGCGCGCGCGCCCGCTGGCCCATGTCCGAGCTCGTGCCACCGGGCGTGTGACCGCGGCGATGCAGCTTGCCGCGCCGACGCGGCCCCGCCACTATCCGCCATCCACTCTCAGTCATCCGCTGCCCATGGACGTCATCTTCCTCACCGGCCTCACCTCCGACTGCATCATCGGCATCTGGGACTGGGAGCGGCGCGTCAAGCAGAAGGTCGTCCTCGACCTCGAGATGGGCGCCGACATCCGCAAGGCTGCGGCGAGCGACGCCATCGAGGACACGCTCGACTACAAGAAAGTCTCGAAGCGCCTGCTGCAGTTCGTGGGCGAGTCGCAGTTCCAGCTGGTCGAGACGCTGACCGAGCGCATCGCCGAGATCGTGGTGACGGAGTTCGGCGTCCCCTGGGTGCGGGTCAGGCTCAACAAGCAGGGCGCGATCCGCGGTTCGCGCGACGTCGGCATCCTGATCGAACGGCGCCGCGAGGACTACGCGGGCGGCGCCGGCCGCGCGTGACGCAGGTCCTGGTCGCAGCCGGCAGCAACGTCGAGCCGCGCGCCAACCTGCCGCGGGCACTCGCTGCGCTGGCGATGCATTACCCGGGCCTGCGCTGCTCCAGGGCGTATCGCAACCGTGCCGTCGGCTTCGAGGGCGAGGACTTCATCAACCTCGTCGTCGGGTTCGACACGGACGACGAGGTGCCGACCGTGATCGGCCACCTGCACGAGGCGGAAGCGCTGTGCGGGCGGGCCCGCAACGCACCGAAGTGGGCGCCGCGCTCAATGGACCTCGACATGCTGCTGTACGGCGCGCGCGTCTGCGACGAGCCGGGCCTCGTGCTGCCGCGCCCCGACCTCGTGCGTCGCGCCTACATGCTCGGGCCCGCGGCGGAGATCGCGCCCGACATGGTCCACCCAACCCTGCACGTCACGCTCGCCGAGCTGTGGCGAAACTTCGAGCAGGGCGGCCACCCGCTCGAGCCCGTGGAACTCGATTGGCGCGCCGAGGCGCGGGCGCCGTGATCCGCAGGGTCGGGCGTTGCACCGCCGCGCGCCGCCGCCGCGACGGGTCAGAGGCTTCGGCCCCCGTCCACGGCGATCACCTGGCCGGTGACGTACGGCGCCTCGGCGGCGAAGAAGTACGCCGTGCGCGCGATGTCGTCCGGCGATCCCGAGCGTTTCAGGGCGGTCTTGGCCACGATCTCGGACTTGAGCGCGTCCTCGAGGTCGCGTTCCGGCCAAAGCACCGGGCCGGGCGCGATGCCGTTCACCCGGATCTCCGGCCCCAGCTCGCGGGCGAGCGACTTGGTCAGCATCACCAGGCCAGCCTTGGCGGCCGAGTAGACCGGGTGGGACTTGAGCGGCCGCCGTCCGTGGATGTCCACCATGTTGAGGATCAGCCCGCGCGAGGCGCGCAGCAACGGCGCGGCGGCCTGCGACAGGAACAGCGGCGCGCGCAGGTTGGTGCCGACGAGGTCGTCGAACTGGGCGAGGGTGATCGAGCCCACCGGCGTCGGGTAGAAGGTAGAGGCGTTGTTCACCAGCACGTCGAGGCGGCCGAAGCGCGCCAGTGCGGCCTCCACCAACGCCGGCAAACGCTCGACGTCGTGCAGGTCGGCGCGGACGGCCAGCGCCGAGCCGGCACGCGCGGACTCGAATTCCGCGACCAGCGCGTCGGCGGCGGGACGCGACTGGTGATAGTGGACGACCAGGTTGGCGCCGGCGGCGTGCAGTCGCCGGCCGATGGCCGCGCCGAGGCGCTTCGCGCCGCCGGTGACGAGCACGCAGTGGCCGGCAAGGGGCTGGGCAGTCTGCATGGTGTGTGGGTGATGCGCGTACGCAGGTCTGGCGGTGTGACGATACCCGAGCCGGTTCGCCCTGTCTCGATGCCGGGATTCGCGCGATGAGCCTGCCGAGCGACCTGCCGGCGCTGACCGGCGACGAAGCGGCGCACAGCGCATTGCTCGAGGCGCGGGTGCGCGAGGAGATCGAGCGGGCGGGCGGCTGGATCGGCTTCGCGCGCTACATGCAGCTTGCGCTCTACGAGCCGGGGCTGGGCTATTACAGCGCCGGGGCCCGCAAGCTCGGCGCGGCCGGGGATTTCGTCACGGCGCCGGAAGTGGCGCAGGTGTTCAGTCGTTGCCTCGCCGTGCAGTGCGAGGAGGTGCTGCGCACGCTCGGCGGGGGTGACGTGCTCGAACTCGGCGCGGGCTCCGGCGTGATGGCCGCTGCGCTGCTCGAGGAACTTGCGAGGCGCGACTGCCTGCCGGCGCGTTACCGCATCCTCGACGTCAGTGCCGACCTGCGCGAGCGGCAGCGCGCGACGCTCGAGGCCGCCGTGCCGCACCTGCTCGATCGCGTGGAGTGGCTCGACCGGTTGCCCGAGGGCTTCACCGGCATCGTGGTCGCCAACGAGGTGCTCGACGCCATGCCGGTCGAGCGATTCGTGATGCGTGGCGGGGCGGTCCATGCGCTCGGGGTGATGCGGCAACTAGGCCAGTTCGAATGGTCCGAGGCCCGCTCCAGCGGCGCGCTGACCGACGCCGTGCGTGCCATCGAGCGCGACACGGGTGCCGCGTGGCCGGACGGCTATGCCTCCGAGATCAACCTCGGGCTCGGCGACTGGCTCGCGGCACTGGCGGCGTCGCTCGCGCGCGGTGTGCTGCTGTTCGTCGACTACGGCCTGCCGCGCCGCGAGTTCTACGCCGCCGAGCGCCGCGACGGCACGCTGCTCTGCCATTTCCGGCATCGTTTCCACGACGATCCGTTCACCCGGCTCGGCCTGCAGGACCTCACCGCCTGGGTGGATTTCACGGCGGTGGCCGAGGCGGGGCAGGCAAGCGGGCTCGACCTCGCCGGCTACACGACGCAGGCGCATTTCCTGATCGGCTGCGGCCTCGGCGAGTTCGTCGCGGACGTGGCCGGGCTCGACGTGGTGAGCCGCGTGAACCTGTCGCGCCAGGCGATGGTGCTCACGCTTCCGGGCGAAATGGGCGAGCGTTTCAAGGCGATCGCGCTCGCGAAAGGTTACGATTCGCCGCTGCGCGGCTTTGCCGTGCGCGACCTCCGTCACACGCTGTAGGTATCCATGGATTTCGTCCAGGCCATCGTCCTCGCCATCGTGCAGGGCCTTTCCGAGTTCCTGCCGATCTCGAGTTCCGGGCACCTGATCCTCATCCCGCACTTCTTCGGCTGGTCGGACCAGGGCCTCGCCTTCGACGTCGCGGTGCACATCGGCACCCTGCTCGCGCTGCTCGCGTACTTCCGGCGGCAGCTCGCCACGATGGCGACCGCGTGGATCGACTCGGTGTTCCGCCGCCGGCACACGCGCGACAGCCGGCTCGCCTGGCAGATCCTCGTGGCCACCGTCCCGGTCGGGCTCGCCGGGCTGCTGTTCGCCGACTATATCGAGGAGCACTTCCGCAACCCGCTTTTCGTCGCCGGTACGCTCACGTTCTTCGGCGTCCTGATGTACCTCGCGGATCGCTTCGGTCGCGGCGACAAGGACGAGCTGAGCCTCAGCTGGCCGCAGGCGTTCGCGATCGGTTGCGCGCAGGCGCTCGCGCTGATGCCGGGCACCTCACGGTCCGGCATCACCATGACGGCGGGCCGCGCCCTCGGCCTGTCGCGTTCCGGCGCGGCGCGCTTCTCGTTCCTGCTGGCGATCCCGGGCATCGGCGCGGCGGGCGCCTACGAGGGGCTGAAGCTCGTGACGGCACCCGGGCCGGTGGACTGGCAGCCGATGGCCGTGGGCGTGGTGTTCGCGGCCCTGTCGGGCATCGCCTGCATCCACTTCCTGATCCGCTTCATCGAGCGCATCGGCCTGCTGCCGTTCACGCTCTACCGGATCGTCCTCGCCGCCGTGATCGTCTGGCACTTCGCCTGAGCCGGGCTCAGGCCTGGTTGAGCGAGCGGATCGCCTCGATCCGCGCAGCGCGCATCCGCTCGGCGATCACCGGGCCCTGGTCGCGCGCGATTACCGCCGGGTCGAGCCTGACGCTCGCCGCGGCTGCTCGCGCCGCGCGCAGCTGCGCCGCCTGCGGATAGGGGCGCGCCCGCAGTTCGGGCCCGCGGCCGCGCGCATCCGCCTCGCAGGCGAGCAGGAAGCGTTCGAACCGCTCGCCGCGCCGGAAGGCGTCGGTCGACTCGAGCAGCTCGAGCACGGTCCCCGGCCGCTGCTCGCCTACGCGGTGCACCCGCGCGTGGTGGCGCGCGACCATCACCGCCAGCTCGCGGTGCTCGTTCGGAACCTTCAGCCGTGCCGCGAGGCGCTCGATCAGGTTCGCACCGGCCTCCTCGTGGCCGATGTGCCGCGGCCATTCCGATCTCGGCGTCAGTCCCTTGCCGACGTCGTGCACCAGCGCGGCGAAGCGCACGGTCGTGTCGGGTGACAGCTCGGCTGCGACCTCCAGGACCTGCAGGGTGTGCACGCCGGTATCCACCTCGGGGTGCCATTTCTCGGGCTGCGGGACGCCGAACAGCGCAGCGACCTCGGGGAACACGACGGCCAGCGCTCCGCACGCCCGCAACACCTCGAAGTAGGCGACTGGCCGGCCTTCGCCCAGTGCACGCTCCGTCTCGACCCAGATGCGTTCGGGCACCAGGGCCTCGAGCTCGCCGCCGGCCGCGATTTCCCGCATCAATGCGAGGGTCTCGGGCGCGACGGCGAATCCCAGCGGCGCGAAGCGGGCCGCGAACCGGGCGACGCGCAGCACGCGCAGCGGGTCCTCGACGAATGCCGGCGAGACGTGCCGCAGCACCCTGGCCTCGAGGTCGCGCATGCCGCCGTGCGGATCGACGATCTCGCCGGAGGCCGACTGCGCCATGGCGTTGACGGTGAGGTCGCGCCGCGCGAGGTCCTCCTCGAGCGTGACGTCGGGCGAGAAGCGCGTCGCGAAACCGTAGTACCCCGGGCCGGTCTTCCGCTCGGTGCGCGCGAGCGCGTACTGTTCCCCGGTGTCGGGGTGCAGGAAGACCGGGAAGTCCTTGCCGACGGGCCGGTAGCCGAGTGCGAGCAACTCGTCGGGCGTGGCGCCGACGACGACGAAGTCGCGCTCCTGGTGGGGACGGCCGAGCAGCCGGTCGCGGACCGCGCCGCCGACGAGGTAGATGTCCATGCCCGGAATCGTAGCGGATCCAGCGCGTCGCCTGCTGCTGCTCGGCCTCGCCATCGCGCCCCTGTCCGGCTGCTACCTGCTGCAGGCCGCCGCCGGACAGGCCGACGTGCTGGCGCGCAGCGAGCCGATCGAGCAGGTGGCCGCCGACCCGCGGGCGACGCCGGAGGTGCGCGCGCGGCTCGAACTGGCCCAGCAGGCGCGGGAGTTCGCCGTGTGCGAGCTCGGCTTGCCCGACGGCCGCAGCTTCCGCCGCTATGCGGACCTCGGCCGTCCCTACGCCGTCTGGAACGTGGTCGCCACGCCCGAGTTCTCCGTCACGCCGCGGCGCTGGTGCTTCCCGGTGGCAGGCTGCGTCGATTATCGGGGCTACTTCGATCCCGCCCGGGCGCAGGCCCTCGCGCAAGAGCTCGCGCGACGCGGTGACGACGCAACCGTCGGCGGCGTCGCGACCTACTCGACGCTCGGACGCCTGCCGGATCCGGTGTTCAACACCATGCTGGGCTGGTCGGAGACCCGCTTCGTCGGGACGATCTTCCACGAGCTCGCGCACGAGCGGCTCTACGTGCCCGGCGCGAGCGAGTTCAACGAGGCATTCGCCAGCGTGGTGGAACAGGAAGGCGTGCGGCGCTGGCTCGCCGCCCGCGGCAGGCCGGCGGAACTCGACGCCTACGAGCGCAAGCTGGCGCGCGAGGTGGAATTCGCGGCATTGCTGCGCGCGGCGCGCGCTCGTCTCGCGGCGCTGTACGCCTCCGGCGAGGCGGTGGCCGGCATGCGGATCGCCAAGCAGCGTGAATTCGGCCGGCTCAAATTCGAGTACAGCGAGCTGCGCTCGCGCTGGGGCGGCGATGGCGCCTACGACGGGTGGTTCGCGCGCGTGCTCAACAACGCCCACCTCGCGTCGGTCGCCACCTACCACGACTGCGTGCCGGGCCTGCAGGCGGAACTCGCGGCCGCGGGGTCGCTGCCCGCGTTCTACGAGCGCGCCGCGCAGCTCGGTGCATTGCCGACGCCGGAGTGGCGCGCGGCGGTGTGCACTGTGCCGGTTGCGCGCGCGACGGAATCAGTCACGAAGCCCTGACCCGGCGGGCTTGCGGGTGTTCCTCCGGCTCGCGAAGAAAAATGCTCGCCGGAGGAACACCCGCAAGCCCGCTCGACACTGGGCGCCTGAGCGAGTTTTCGCCCAGGCCCGAAAACTCGCACGGCGCACGCAGCGCCCACCGGATCCCGCCGCAACGAAGGCGATAGGCGTTGTCGTGAGTGGCGCCGAGCGCGCGATGGCAGCCGACGGTGAATTGGTGTCCCGGCCAGGCTACGTGCGCCGTGCGACTTTGCGGCCGCCGCGGCCGCAAAGTCGCTCAGGCGCCTACTATCGAACGGGAGAACGGGTTCGTCCGGCCGAAGCATGTTTCTTCGCGAGGTCGGACGAACCCGTTCTCCCGTCCTGCACCCGCCGCCAACGAGCCGCTGCCGCTGCCGCAAGCACGAGGCTCACGGCAGCGGACCGAGCTGTCACCGGATCGGGATCACCAGCATGGCGCTGCCGCGACGGATCTGCACCACGAACGCCGCCGCGCCCTCGGTGGCCTTGCGGAACTCCGCGAGGTTCGCCACGCGCGTGCGGCCCACGCCGATGATGACGTCGTTGGCGCGCAGGCCTCGCTGCGCGGCCGGGCTGCCCTCGGCGACCGAGCGCACCAGCACGCCGCCGCCCGGGGCGTCGGCGAAGTCGGCGCCCTCGAGGCCACTGTGCAGGCCGGCGGCTTCGGCCTCGGCGGCCGCGTCGCGCTCGCCGATCACCGCCGTCACGCGGCGCGGCTTGCCGTCACGCAGCAGCGAGATGTCCACGCGGTCGCCGATGCCGAGCAGCCCGATCATGTTGCGCAGGGCCGCAGCGTCCTTCACCGGCTTGCCGTTGATGGCGGTGATCACGTCGCCGGCCTTGATGCCGGCCTTCTCCGCGGCCGAGCCTTCCACGACCTGTGACACCAGCGCGCCCTGGGTGTTGGCGAGGCCCATGCTTTCCGCGATGTCGGGGGCGAGGGTCTGGATGTTCACGCCGAGCACGCCGCGGCGCACCTTGCCGTGCTTCACCAGCTGGTTCATCACCGTCTTCATCATGTTGGACGGGATGGCGAAACCGATGCCGATGTTGCCGCCGGTGCGCGACAGGATCGCGGTGTTGATGCCGACCAGCTGGCCGTCGAGCGTCACGAGCGCGCCGCCGGAATTGCCGGGATTGATCGAGGCGTCGGTCTGGATGAAGTCCTCGTAACCCTCCGGGTTGATGCCGGAGCGGCCGAGCGCGCTCACGATGCCGGAGGTGACGGTGTGACCGAGGCCGAACGGGTTGCCGATCGCGACCACGAAGTCACCGACCTCGGTCCTGTCCGAGTCGGCGATCGGAATGGCCGTGAGGTTGGCGGCCTGCACCTTGAGCACCGCCACGTCCGAGCCCTCGTCCTTGCCCACCACCTTGGCCGTGAGCGAGCGGTTGTCGAGCAGCGTCACGGTGATCTCGGTGGCGTTCTCGATGACGTGCGCGTTGGTGATGATGTAGCCCTGCTTGGCGTCCACGATCACGCCCGAGCCGGCGCTCTGGAATTCACGCTGCCGCGGCGTGTTCGGGACGTCGAAGAAGCGCCGGAAGAACGGGTCGTTGAGCAGCGGGTTCTGCTCCTGCACCGTGCCCTTGATGGCGATGTTCACGACCGCCGGGGAGGTGCGCTTGACCATCGGCGCGAGCGACGGCACCGGCGTGTCGCCGACCTGCGCGGGAAGTTGTGCGGAGGCGAGCGGGGCGAAGGCGCAGAGAAGCGTCGCGGCGAGGCCGAGGTGCAATTTCATGGAGTGGTCCTGCGTGGTCACGGATGCAGCGGGGCTGCGAGTCTAACAACTGGTCGTGGCAACGGGTCGTGGCGGGCGCGGTCGGCGAACAGTAGGCGCTCCGGCGTGAGACCCGACGCTGCGCCGGGGAGTTCCCGCGCACGGCTGCGGTCCGAATGTGCCGGCGTGCACAAGCTGTGGATTTCCGGTGGTTGACCCGTGGACACAACATGTTGTGTTGTCGCCGCACCATTGGGCTTGACTTGCGGCCGCTTTCGGGCATTTGCGCGAACACCCGCGACCGGTTCGTAAGGTCATGTTTTATATGAATAAAACATTGTTGCGGCGCGGCAAACAAAGCAGTTGACGGGGGTGGGGCGCGTGCCTAAAGTTCCCGCCCTGACCCTACATGTTGTGTCCAGCGCGACGCGTTCCAGGGGGATCTTTTTGGAACCGCTCGGGCCCGGGCCTCGTTCGAGGGCAGTCGGCATTGCGTCGGCCCTCGCTCGAAGGCACGGCGCAACTGCTGAAGGGGGTCTGTCCGTTCCGTCGCAGACGAAGATGAAACCGGAGCCGCGTCGCCGCAATGAGCACCGCTGTGAAAATTGAGTCCAGGGATGCCCGCAGCATCCCCTATCAGGAAGCGTCCCTCGACATCTGGGACAAGAAATACCGCCTCACCGCCAAGGATGGCACGCCGATCGACCGCAGCATGGACGACACCTACAAGCGTGTCGCCCGCGCGCTCGCGGACGTCGAAAAGGAGGAGCTGCGCGAGCATTGGTACGAGCAGTTCCTGTGGGCGCTGCGCCGGGGCGCGATCCCGGCCGGCCGCATTACCTCGAACGCCGGCGCGCAGGAGCACAAGCCGGCCACGTCCACGATCAACTGCACGGTGTCGGGCACCGTCCGCGACTCGATGGACGACATCCTGCGCAAGGTCCACGAGGCGGGCCTCACGCTCAAGGCCGGCTGCGGCATCGGCTACGAATTCTCCACGCTGCGCCCGCGCGGCGCATACGTGTCGGGCGCGGGCGCCTACACCTCGGGCCCGCTGTCGTTCATGGACATCTACGACAAGATGTGCTTCACGGTGTCGTCGGCGGGCGGCCGTCGCGGCGCGCAGATGGGCACGTTCGACGTCGGCCACCCGGACGTCATGGAATTCATCCGCGCCAAGCGCGAGGCCGGGCGCCTGCGCCAGTTCAACCTGTCGCTGCTGGTCACCGACGAGTTCATGAAGGCGGTGCGCGAGGACCGCGACTGGCAGCTCGCCTTCCCGGTGACCGCCACCGAGGTCGAAGGCCTCGACACCAGCGACCCGGCGAAGTTCGTCTGGCGCGAGTGGCCGGCCAGCAACGGCTACGTCTGCAACGACGAGGGGCTGGTGCTGTGCAAGGTCTACAAGACCCTGCCCGCGAAGCGCATGTGGGACGTGATCATGTCGTCCACCTACGACTTCGCCGAGCCCGGCTTCGTGCTCATCGACCGCGTCAACGAGATGAACAACAACTGGTGGT
>Ga0105090_10001130_pt1 | contig 14180 bp, 14 predicted proteins | sample PPLLak3March2015_FD_79110 | JGI IMG/M metagenome (GOLD analysis project Ga0105090, IMG submission 79110) | Freshwater sediment microbial communities from Prairie Pothole Lake near Jamestown, North Dakota, USA - PPLs Lake P7 Core (1) Depth... | ecosystem: Environmental > Aquatic > Freshwater >... | reverse complement strand
CGAGGAAGTGAAAAGCTGGGTCTTCAATACGCCTGACTTTATGAATTTCTAGGTGGCAGGGCAGCACACCCGTATATCGAAGCGCTTGATCAGGATATTCACGTAGAAGATTAGGTCTAAGTTATAACTATCTGATATTAAAATTAATTAATATTTAGAATAGTTCAGATGGTCGCGCCGTGAGTGCTACAGGTCAATCCAGGATTCAGGCAGGTATTCCAACTGAAGTTTGCGCACAGCGTCGCGCAGGCCGTCTTCCAGGGCATCCAGCTGGCGCGCCCCGATCTTGTTCGCGTAGTAGAAGCGCGCCTGACTGAATACTTCCAGGCTGTCCTCTGCCAGAGCCACGCCACGTTGTGTCAGGCGAATCTCCTTGGCACGCTTGTCCCCACCATCAATATCTCGCGCTACGTAGCCCATGCGCTCCAGTTCCTTCAGCATTTTACCCATTGCCTGCTGGGTGACCTGGGCGCGCTCCGCTAATTCTGTGACGCGCACTGCGCCCATGCCGAGGTTGGCGAATACGGCGATATGTGAGCGCCGAATGTCCGGGTAGCCACGGGCCGCCAGACCCTGCCATATACGACGTTCGAAGTCGCGGGAGAACTCCCGCAGGAGACGTGATAGATTATTCGACAGCCGGTAGGCTGTGGCTTTGTTCTTCTCTGCGACGGAGTTTTGCACGGGATCCCCCAATGTTTTTTATTGTGATGCCGCATGTACTAGCATGTCCTGTAGTGTAGACGAAAGTTGGCGACTGTCACGTGGGTGCGCCACGACATGTTTGGCTAATTGCTCCCTGCCCGACGCATTTGGTACATCACGGCGTTTTTACGCATGTCAGGAACTGGATAATGGCGAAAATAATTACCTGCAACACCAATGGTATCCGGTCAGCCGCCACCAAAGGGTTTTTCGATTGGCTACATGCGCAGCAGGCTGATGTAGTCTGCATTCAGGAAACCAAAGCGCAGTTGGAACAACTGACCGCCCCGGTGTTTTCTCCAGCCGGTTACCACTGCTTTTATAACGATGCAGTAAAGAAGGGCTATAGTGGCACCGCGTTGTACTGCAAGGTCAAGCCACAACGCGTCATTACACGGCTGGGTTGGGATCCGGTAGATTCCGAGGGACGTTACACCCAAGTCGATTTCAGGGGGCTCAGTGTCATATCGCTGTACATGCCGTCAGGTTCCAGCAGTGAGGAGGCCCTACAGAAGAAACTCCGCTTTATGGACGTGTTTATGGGACATATGCGTGCTTTGCGTCGCGCACACCGTGAGGTCATCATCTGTGCTGACTGGAATATCTGTCACCAACCCATCGATCTTAAGAACTGGCGCGCCAACCAGAAAAACTCAGGCTTCCTGCCTGAAGAGCGGGCCTGGCTCGATCAACTCTACGACGAGGTCGGTTTTGTGGATTCCTTTCGCCTGGTCAACAGCGAGCCTGAGCAGTACACCTGGTGGTCCAATCGCGGGCAGGCCTGGGCCAAGAACGTGGGTTGGCGCCTCGACTATCAGGTGATCTCCCCCGGACTGGTCGATAGGGTACGGACAGCGACTATTTACAAAGAGCAGCGATTCTCTGACCATGCGCCGCTGATCATGGAATACGATCTGGACATCACCGCCTGAGCGCGCGGCGTGCAGCTTAATTGCGGGATAGGGCGAAACCCTGTAAATTAATCCGCGTTTTCCATGCTCTTGCACGAGCTTACCCACAAGAGAATTCAATGATGAGTCTGTTTATAGCAACTGCCCATGCACAGGAAGCCGGAAAAAGTGCTCCGGGTGGTGAAATGTTCCAGATCCTGTTTTTAGTCGGGCTGTTTGTCGTCTTTTACTTTATCGCGATAAGGCCACAACGAAAACGCCAAAAAGAACACGCCGACATGGTGTCGAAGCTGAGCAAGGGCGATGAAGTCGTCACCAGCTCCGGTATCCTGGGCAAGGTTACGGCACTGGATGACAATTACATGGTGCTTAATGTGGCCAATAACGTCGAAATGAAGTTCCAGCGCGTACACCTGCACGCCGTACTGCCCAAAGGCACATTGAAATCCATCGGTTGACGATGGCACTGGTCTACCCTCGTAAGATAAATCTGGCGCAAACGCCAACTCCACTGCAATACCTTGAGCGCGCCTCTGCGAAGTGGGGCTGCGGCCACCGTTTGTGGGTCAAGCGAGATGATCTTACCGGTTGCACTCTCAGTGGCAACAAGGTGCGCAAACTGGAGTTCATTGCCGCCCACGCCATCGACAATGGCTGCGACACGATCATTACCTGCGGTGGATTGCAGAGTAACCACTGTCGTGCCACGGCGTTTGCCGGCGCACAGTTGGGGCTGGGCGTACATTTGTTGTTGCGTGGTATACAGACACTGGAGTGGGAGGGCAATCTGTTGCTTGACCACCTGGCCGGGGCGGTAGTCAATTGCTACCCCGTACAGCAATATGTGAGTGAAATAGACGTGCTCTTCGAGCAGTGGCAGTCACACTACGCTGCGCAGGGACGCAAGGCCCTCGCTGTGCCCACTGGCGGCAGCGATGGTATAGGCGCCTGGGGCTATATAGCCGCCTGTGAGGAACTGGCGCAGGATTTTCACGTCGCCGGCATCGAGGAAGCGCATATCGTTACTGCCACGGGGTCGGGTGGAACCCAGACGGGATTGACCCTCGGGGTGGCCCTGCATGGTGTGCCGGCGACGGTATGGGGCATCAATGTTTGTGATGATGAAAAGTATTTCCTCAACAAGGTCGCCAGCGATGTGGCTGACTGGCGGCGGCGCTATCCCCAGACGCCTGCTGTCGCAGTCGAACCGCGCGTCCTCGATGGTTATGTCGGCCAGGGCTATGCCATCGCCGGATCAGCTGTTTTTGGACTCATCGCCGAGTTGGGCCGAATGGAGGGCCTGGTGCTCGATCCGGTTTATACTGGCAAGGCCTTTGCTGGATTGGTGGCAGAGATCGCCAATGGTCGCTTTGAAGGATGCCGTGACATTGTGTTTGTTCATACCGGCGGGATCTTTGGTGTGTTTCCACAGCGGGCCGGGTTTGCAGGCATCGTCGCGGGTGACTCTACGAATCAATCGCATTAGTACAAGAATTCCCTGGAGGCCGATCAGTGAGTGAAATTCTGACAGACGTCGAAGAGTGCGTCGACAAAGCCATCGCCACGGTGGGCAGGACACTGGTTATGGCCGCACCGCTGGGTCTGGGGAAGCCGGTACAGCTGATGAACGCCTTTTACCATCGTGTTGCCGCCGACCCCTCGCTATCCTTGCATATCGTGACCGCGCTATGTCTCGAGGTGCCCAGGCCGGGCAGTCACATAGAGGCGAATCTGGCGGGTCCGATCATGCAGCGCCTGTTCGGAGATTATGAGGAACTGGCGTTCCTCGCACCCTATCGCAATGACAGCCTGCCACCCAACATCAAGGTCACTGAACTCTATTTCAAAGCCGGGTCGATGAAGAATCACCCGAGCGCCCAGCAGAACTATGTCTCGAGCAATTACACCCATATCGTGCGCGATATGGCTGGCCTGGGGATCAATGTTATGGCGCAGATGGTAGCGGCCCGTGACACTGACAGCGGCTTGTCACTGAGTCTGTCGAGCAATCCGGATCTCACTCTGGAGATGATGGACAGGATTCGTGAGCAGCACTATCCCATCATGCTACTGGCGCAGATTCACGATGATATGCCGTTTATGGAGCTGGACGCCCAGGTGTCTCCCGCTGCGTTTGACCTTATCGTCCGTAACCCACAGTACAACAGGACGCTGTTTGCCGTACCCAATGCGGCGGTGCCCTTGCAGGATTACGCCACCGCGCTGCACGCCAGCAGCCTGATAGCCGACGGGGGTACTCTGCAAATTGGTATTGGCTCGCTGGGCGATGCGGTGGCGCACGCCTGTATCGTGCGTCATCGCCACAACGCACAGTACCAAACCATACTCCGGCAACTTACTCACCAGACGACCCCCCTGGCAGATAATGACGGGCCCTTTACCGAGGGCCTCTACGTCTCTACCGAGATGTTCGTCAATGGCATGATGCACCTCATCGAGCAGGGTATTGTCAAACGTAAGGTCTACGACAATCTCCAGCTACAGCAGGGTATCAACGCCGGCACAATATCCTCCCGCGTAGATGGCCAGATGTTTGACTATGCCCGCGTGAGCGGTCTCATGCCCAGGCGATTGGATGCGCCGTCGGTGCAGGAATTGCAGTACTGGGGCATTATAGGAGCGGGTGTCGCCCTCGATGGCGATGCACTGCGGATCGACGGGCAGACCCTGGTCAACGACGTGGATGACCCACAGGTTCGAGCCGCACTGTTGCGCGCCGTGCAGGGCCAGGAGCTGCGCAATGGTCGCCTGCTGCACGGCGGTTTCTTTCTGGGCCCCCGGGATTTTTACGACAAATTACGTCGGCTCGACGATGTTGGCACAACACTTATCTGCATGACGGGTGTGCGCCGTACCAACCAGTTGCTGCTGGATTACCCGCTCTATTGCGCGCAGCGGCGCAACGCGCGTTTCATCAATACCGGGATGATTGTAGCGCTGAATGGCGCAGTGGCGTCTGATGCGCTAGAAGATGGCACTGTCATCAGTGGAGTAGGGGGGCAGTACAATTTTGTGGCCATGGCCCACGATTTGCCCGGCGCGCGGTCTGTCCTGTGTATTCGCAGTACCCGCGGCCACGGCAAGCAGTTGCAGTCCAATATTGTGCCCTTTTATGGCTATACCACCATCCCCAAGCATTTACGCGACGTCATCGTGACTGAATACGGTGTGGCTGACCTGCGCGGGCAGAGTGACTCGGATGTAGCCAAGCGATTGATCAGTATCGCCGACTCGCGCTTTCAGAATGAGTTGCTGGAATTCGCCAAAGACCACGGCAAGTTAGCGCACGATTACTGCATTCCTGAAGCAGCACAGCACAATACTCCGGAACGCCTGCATGCTGTTCTGGCCCAATTGCAGCACGATGGTTTGTTGCCGGACTATCCATTTGGCACGGAACTTACAGAGCAGGAAATTGCACTGGCTGCCAGTCTGCGCAAAATCAAGTCGCTGAGTGAGGAGCCAGGGCATTTCATCTCTGCGGCGTTCAAAGCCCTGTTGCATAGAGCAGACCCGGATGCCGCCAAACCCTTTCTGGAGCGCATGCAACTGGAGCATCCCGAGACCACTAAGGATTTTCTCATCCAACAGCTGTTGTTACTGGAGCTTGAAGAGCGGGGGTTGTTGAAGGTCAGCTGATCTGTCATTTAGAACATGTGTGGCTAATACTGGTAGACATAACAACATGTGAGTATGCTACGAGCATGTCCAGCAATCTGAATGACAAACTTGTCATCGCCATATCTTCCCGGGCGTTGTTCAACCTCGACGAAAGCCACCAGGTCTACGAGAAGGAAGGCCTGCAGGCGTACTCAAAGTACCAGGTCGCAAGAGAGGAGGAGCCATTACTTCCCGGCGAGGCTTTCCCTCTGGTACATAAACTTCTCCGGCTGAACGACAGGCTGCCGGAGGATACGCAGGTCGAGGTTGTATTGCTGTCACGCAACAGCGCCGACACCGGTCTGCGGGTTTTCAATTCCATCCAGCACTACGAACTTGATATCAGCCGGGCTGCTTTTTGCGGTGGGGAGAGTCCATGGCGGTACATCAATGCCTTCGGATGCAAACTGTTCCTCTCCAACGAAGCGCAGGATGTGCGCTACGCCCTGGAATGTGGTGTTGCTGCTGCTACCTTGATGTCGCGCAGCGGTGGTGGTACCGACAGTGAGCAACTGCGCTTTGCCTTCGATGGTGACGCCGTCCTGTTTTCTGATGAGGCGGAGCAGGTTTACAAGCGCGATGGTCTGGAGGCTTTTACCGCCAGTGAGAAAGCGGCTGCCAGGGAACCTCTCGGCGGAGGGCCCTTTAAACCCTTCCTGTCTGCCCTGCATCGTCTGCAGCAGGCTTTTCCCCCGACAGAAGCTCCCATCAGAACAGCGCTGGTGACCGCCCGGTCTGCGCCAGCGCACGAGCGTGTGATTCGTACCCTGCGCGCCTGGAATATCCGTATCGACGAGTCCATTTTCCTGGGTGGACTGAATAAGACCGAGTTCCTTAGGGCTTATCAGGCAGATGTATTCTTTGATGACCAGCAGACACACTGCGTATCCGCCAGCCCGCATATTGCTACCGGCCATGTGCCTCACGGTGTGGCCAATTCCTGACTGGCATTCAAACCGGGGTTATACCCGTTTCATTTGGCAAACTGATGGTTTAGTGTCTATTCTGAATAAGAAACGGAAAGATGCAGTCACGAGACTGCCCCTGTTCATCAGGAGGTTGGCATGAAGCTTCAGCAGTTACGCTATATCTGGGAGGTAGCACATCACGACCTCAACGTATCGGCCACTGCCCAAAGTCTATACACCTCGCAGCCTGGTATCAGTAAGCAGATTCGCCTGCTGGAGGATGAACTGGGCGTCGAGATTTTTTCACGTAGCGGCAAACATCTTACCCATGTGACCCCGGCGGGGGAGGCCATCCTCAAGGCTGCGGAGGAGGTGCTGTTCAAAGTGAAGAGTATTCGTCAGATGGCCGAAGAGTTTGCCGATGAAAAGAAGGGTAGTCTATCCATCGCCACCACGCATACCCAGGCCCGCTACGCGCTGCCCCCGACGATCAAGGGCTTCATAGAGCGATACCCAAACGTTTCTCTGCACATGCACCAGGGAACACCCATGCAGATTGCCGAGATGGCCGCTGATGGCACAGTGGATTTTGCCATTGCAACGGAAGCTATGGAACTCTTCTCCAATCTGATAATGATGCCCTGCTATCGCTGGAACCGCTGCATTCTTGTCCCCCGGGGCCATGCTTTGACCCGGCTGTCCGAATTGACCCTGGAGGATGTCGCCGCACAACCGATAGTCACCTATGTGTTTGGTTTTACCGGGCGGTCCAGGCTGGACGAAGCCTTCGCTGCCAAGGAGCTGGCACCGAGGGTGGTGTTTACCGCGACGGATGCGGACGTGATCAAGACCTATGTGCGACTGGGATTGGGAATTGGCATCATAGCCGCTATGGCCTACGATGAAACTATCGACAGCGACCTCGTCGCTCTCGATGCCAGTCACCTGTTTGCTAGCAGTGTCACCCAGATAGGCTGTCGACGGGACACGTTTCTGCGCGGCTATATGTATGAGTTTATCGAAGACTTCGCGCCGCATCTGTCCCGTGATCTGATAACCGACGCCTTCAAGACGCAAACCAGGACCGAGCTGGCGGATTTGTTTGCACATCTGGAGTTGCCGGTTTACTGATCCTACCAGTGTGAAATGCGTGTGTGAGACTTGTGTCGCCTGTCCCACAGTGTTTAGATTGGCGCGCTGAAAATTCAACTGCTTGCGACCATAGGAGATCACAACGTGGAACTGGTGTGCCTGGACCTGGAAGGAGTGCTCGTACCGGAGATCTGGATAGCTTTTTCCGAGCGCACCGGTATACAGGAGCTGCGCGCCACCACCAGAGACATACCCGATTACAACGTGCTGATGAAACAGCGCCTGGGCCTGCTGGAACAGCATGGTTTAAAGATCAATGATATTCAGGAGGTGATTGCTACGCTGGAACCCCTGCCGGGCGCCATCGAGTTCGTCGACTGGATGCGCGAACGCTTCCAGGTGATCATCCTCTCAGACACATTCTATGAGTTCTCGCAGCCACTGATGCGACAATTGCACTGGCCTACTCTGTTTTGCCATCGCCTGGTTACCGATGAAGCCGGGCGGGTGGTGGACTATAAGTTGCGCCAGGAGGATCCCAAGCGAGCATCGGTGCAGGCGCTTCACAGCCTGAATTACCGCGTGCTTGCTGCGGGTGACTCTTACAATGACACTTCCATGCTGGCCGAGGCCGATGTCGGCTTTCTCATTCACGCGCCGCAGAACGTGATCGACGAGTTTCCGCAGTTCAAGTCGGTGGATACGCTCGCTGAGCTGAAGCTCGCTTTCCTGGAGGCCAGCGAGCGTCCGTTGGTACTCTGATGGACGTTTTACAAAGCTACGACGAACAGAGATTCTTTCTAGTCCTGGTTCAAGCGCTACTGGTGATGGATATTCCGAGGTAGCAGTCCCTAAACAGGTTCAACAGTTGCCGCGATCCCGGGTGCCGGATACCCCCTTTCGGTTGAAAAGCTCACGCCCTCAAGGGGGTATCCGGCACCCGGGACCGCTACTATCGTGGTCTAGCAGCCCGCTGGCAGTTGATAACATGCATCGCCCCTGGGACCGCCGTTAGTATTGTCCTGGCCTGGATTGGCTATCAGCGGGCAATTGTCTTCAACGTCAGGCCAGAAGTCATTGTCATCATCGTCATCGCATGCGTCACCGCCGTCAGGAGAGCTATCGAAGTTCCATTGGTTGGAATTAGAAACTGACGGGCAGTTGTCGATATCGTCTGGTACACCATCATCATCAGGGTCGCAGGCATTGCCGATGCCGTCTTTGTTGCTATCGGCTTGGTCAAAGTTTTCCACCAACGGACAATTGTCGTTAATGTCTAGCCAGTTGTCGTTGTCATCATCTATATCTTCGGACATCCCGGTTAACACACAATCAGGGTCACAGAGGTTAGGTATGCCATCATGATCCGTATCCAAGCGACCATCCAAGCTGATGTTTGGATATGCATCTTCACTGTCTGGCACGCCATCATTGTCAGAATCGGGGGGCAGCGGCACGTCCGAAAGAATTAATTCTAATTCCCAGAAATAATGGTTATTGGAAGACACAACACTGAGGTATCCGAACGGGTCCGATCCAGCACTTGCGGAAGCCGCGCCGTTCACCTGCAAGAAATATTGAGTACCGCTGTGCAGAACCCCAGAGGTCGAGCATTCCGAGTTCACCCAATCTCCAAACTGTCCTTGACTTTCAATGACACAGTCAGCAAAGCTGACTCTGGAGTTTGCAGCGCCCCTTACACTAACCCATGCTTTTATCTTGTAGTACACATCAACGGGGGGCACGAAGCCAACGAGCATCCCAGAGTAGCTAGCCGAATTATATGCTCCGGGTATGGTTGTCGTATCCTGGAATGACACTACTCCCGTTCGCGCGAAGCCACCCGCGTGGCCGAATGCCTTTCCTTGAATTCGCTCCGACGTAATAAAAGAGTTTTGGTTTGCATACCCACTTGCAACTGAGACTTGATTAACTCCCAGAGCGCTTTTCTCTACAAAGTTTAATGCTGATTCAAAATCCGCCTGCGATGCGGTACTTTCTCTTTCTCCTAGATTTACCCACGGATACCAGACGTCGGCAACTGCAAAGTTATAACGATCTAGTTGCTCGAGTTCAAGAAATTGCGCTGACGTTGAAAACGATACTACTGAAACGAAAAGCGATGCGATGCTAATGAATAGGACTTTGAACTGGCGGGGGGGGGGCATAACTACTCCTTGTGTTGGCCTGGTACTTAGGGCCATATTGTTCTTAAAACGAGTTTCTCATTCTCGGACCAATTGGGTCAGGATTCTGTCAAGAGGCCAAAAAACTATAATTCAATTCTGCTTCGGTAGCAGTTGGTAGTTTTCTAAGCGATCGATATAAGCTGGGTACGCTCGAACATCACCCTTCGAGTGCAACCTCCGACCCCAAACGGCCAAATAGCATTAGCGGCCCATCTGAATTAGCTCAATGTCCTTTTTTAATAAGTCATTGACAAAAACCGAGAGTTCAACGCCCTTAGCATTGGCGAGGGCGGCGAGCGTGTTTTGCACGCTGACTTCCAAATGGATTGGCAGTTGCAGCTGCGTGTTTTTATGGTAGAACTTGCCGCGGGTGCCGCCGGAGAAATCGACTTCTTTGGGTATATCGTCATCGTGTGGTTGCATCGTCATCATCTTCACCTTATCGAGGTTCGTTCTCGTATTGTTGTCGTTCCCGGCGCGTGGGCTCGCGAGCTGAGATCAAGCGTATTCTTGTCATGTTGGCATCCTGTATCTGGTAAGTATGAGCCAAGGCCAGTAATCGGCCCTCACTGGTTTGGCCTAACGTATACCAGCGGTCCTCCGTTGCGCTATGGGCTTCATCTAACACTGTAAGCGCCAGCGGGTCGAGCATGACAGTCGCAGCCTGCGCGAAAGTGACGCCATGCTTGAGCAAATTGCTCCGGGCCTTAGCATCATCCCAGATAATGTTGAGCAGCGGCTCGGTCATTCTTCCGAGATAATGTAGTTGATGTCAGCTTGCTTCAATCCAGCCTTTTTCGCCTGCCTTCTCGCTTTCGCAATGAGGGTATCAAACTCGCCCATTGAAGGCGGGGAAATAGCCTTCATGATCACCGTGTCTTTCTCGGCCACCACCACGAACTGGGATCCTGCCTCGAGGCCCAGGCGCTTGCGAATTTCCTCCGGAATGACAACTTGTCCCTTGGAGGACATCTTTGTTGTAGCTAAATCTGTCATGCTGCTACCCCACTTGCGTGATCTTACTGGTAAGATTATTGGTGGCATCGGGTCGCGAGTCAAGTGACTGACACACTTTCCACGCCGGCGTCACACACGGATACAGTTCGCTCAATGATTTTGCGCGATAGAAACAGTGCACACTAACTGCTTAAATAATGTTGGCTGCATCTAACAGGAACGGTCATTCAGGGTGAACGGATGACCCGACTGCACTGTACCAGCTGCGTGTTGCCCCACGAGTGTGCTAGGCACGCCCGATTTTCTCCATGGCACTGAGAAATCTACCCACCTTGTCATAGGACTCCTGGTACTCCTGTTGCCAATCGGAATCGGCCACAATCCCGCCGCCGCCCCAGCAGTGCACTTCACCCTGATCACACAACAAGCTGCGAATGGCAATATTGCTGTCCATGCGCCCGTCCGCGCTGACATACAGCACTGAGCCGCAGTAGACTTGGCGTTCATGGGTTTCCAGCTCCGCGATGATCTCCATGGCGCGCCGTTTCGGCGCGCCTGTTATCGAGCCGCCGGGAAAGCTGTCGCGCAGCAGGTCCCAAGCATTGCGATCGGAGCGTAACTCGCCACTGATGGTGCTGACCAGATGGTGCACAGTGGGAAAGCTTTGCACTTCAAACAGCCGGTCGACATGGATACTCCCTGGCACACAGTTGCGTCCGAGGTCATTGCGCAGCAGGTCCACTATCATCAGGTTTTCCGCTCGATCCTTGTGTGAACTATGCAACTCCCTGCGCGCCGCTTCGTCCGCCCGTGGGTCAGCATAGCGAGGCCGGGTGCCCTTGATGGGTGAGGTTTCCACACGGTGGCCTTGCAGGGACAGAAAGCGCTCCGGCGACAGGCACATGAGCGATGCGCCATCCGCCAGTGACAGATATGCGGCAAAGGGTGCCGCCGCCACCGGACGCAGTTCGGTGTACGCATGCCAGGGATCGCCGCTGAAACCTGCGCGGAAACACTGCGTCAGGTTTACCTGATAGCAATCTCCGGCACGGATATAGGCCTGGATACGTTCGAAGGCTGTCTGGTATTGGGCGGGACTGCAATTGGAAGCAAAGTCACTGTCCAGCCTGAAGTCTGTCGCGGAATGCGCGGCGCCTTGACGCAATCGAGCAAGTAAGTCGCGGCGCTCGGCGCTACTCACCCGGGGCTGTGATACCAGGGTGGCTCTCTGCAACAGGTGGTCCTGCACGATACACCAGTCGTAGGCGCACAGTTGCACGGCGGGAAAGGGTGCCACAGCTGCCGGGAACGGGATATTGTGCAGTGCCTTGCCGACATCGTACCCCAGGTAACCCAGCAGGCCACCACAGAAGGGGATGTCCGGAGACACCGGCTGAATGCCAGCGTAGTGGTCCCTGTGGAAATGTTCCAGCGCAGAAAAAAACGCCCTGCACTGCTGTTCGGTGGCTCCGTGATGGAGGCTGGGCACCTCCGTGGTCCACGGCTGGGCGGTAAGAATATCGTAGCGACCTCCCGTCGCGTAGGGAAAGCTGCTGTCGAGGAAGGCGGCCCGCGGTAAATCCCGGATACGCGTAAACAGCTCGCAGCTATCGGGACAATAGGTAATTTCCTCCAAATGGACGGACTTCATCACTGTAACACGCCGGTGTTCATCATGACGTGTTCCCCCGGTATTGGAGTGGCGCTGCATGGCGCTTGCAATTGCACCGCAGCGGCAAGCCCGGATGGTAGTTTAAGGTGCTGATCTGCTTTGAAATAACTAGCATCTGCGTTGAAAAGACCAGAATTGTGGCGACGGCTGAATTGACTTTGCAGGCCTGGCAAATTACTGTATCAAGCCGAATTTTTGGCAGGTTTGCATCCTAAGCCTGACTGCCAAGACTTGCAACCAGCATGCCTCCATTGAAGGTCATGCGGACCCTCCGTCGCCCCTTTGGGGATAGCTCGTGGATCAAGGAATATGACGACAAAAAGCAGTAGCACTCTGATCGCATCGATGGACAATCCTTTTGCGCAAAATGCCGAACGCGAGTTCCGGGTGCCCGGCCAGATTGCCTCTGCTCCGGGCCTCTATGAAGAGTCCCTGAAGGCGGGGTGGGAGCTGCAGCAGCGACCCTACCAGACGGCCGGTGTGAAGAACATACAGCGCCAGCACCAGAAAAGCCGCATGACCATCTGGGAGCGAATTCGCTATCTCAGCGACGAAAAACCTACTGTGTTGTACCAGAACTGGGGGCCCAATCTGGACGGGGCATCGCTGGTGACAGCGATTATCAAGGTCAACGGGCGGGATGTGGCTCTGTATGGCCATGATTTTACGGTGCGGGCGGGATCAATGGACGCGACTAATGGCGCCAAATTGGCCCGTCTGTTCCAGCTGGCGGCGAAGCAGCGTATCCCGGTCGTGGGAATAAACGACAGCGCCGGCGCCTATATACCGGCCGGTGTTGGGGGGCTCGATGGCTATGCCGAGGCGTTCGCCGCGCTGCGCCGCATTAGCGGCATCGTCCCGAGTATCATGTGTATGTTCGGGTTCAACGCGGGCGGTGGCTCTTACCTGCCGCGCCAGGGAAGTTTCCTGATCCAGCCCAACGAGACATTCTTCGGCCTGACCGGACCTGGCGTGGTCAAGTCCGTGCTCGGTGAGGATGTCACGCCAGATGAACTCGGCGGTCCCGGCGTGCATAGCCAAAGCGGCGTGACAGATTTTGTCGTTAAAGACGAAGTAGCTGCGCTGCGCAAAGTGCGAGCGCTGCTCAATTATCTGCCCAGCTACAACGGCGAACTTGCCCCCTATCAGGCCAGCTCTGATCCGGTGGACCGCAAAACCTGGGACATTGATATTCTGCTCAAGAAAGCGTTCAACTCACCCACCGGTTTTAATACGCCCATCGATATCACCATCCTGATTCAGCAACTGTGCGATCACGGCGATTTCCTTGAGATCCAGGCGGAGCGGGCGCGCAACACCGTCACTGCGCTGGGACGTATGGGTGGCAACGTGATTGGCTTCGTCGCCAATAACTCGGCGGTTGCCTCGGGGCAGGTCGATATTGCAGCGGCCTACAAGAACGCTCGTTTTATTCGTTTTTGCAACCTCTACAACATCCCTGTCATCTTCCTTGAGGATACCACCGGCTTCCTGCCGGGCAAGGAGCAGGAGTCTGGCGGTATCGTACAGGCCGGGCGCGCTATGCTGGATGCTATCGTCGACTTGCGCACGCCGCGTTTTCTGGTATTGGTTCGTAATGCCTTTGGTGGTGCCTATGCCGCGTTCAACAGTTTTCCTGTGGGGGCGGATTTTGTCGTTGCCTTACCTACTACACGGGTGGCCGTGATGGGTCCAGCCGGAGTGGAGTACGTTTACAAGGACGAACTGCGCAAGATTCGCGGTTCGGTTCCATCCAAGCTGAAGGCCGAGTCCGAGGCTCAGGTCAAGGCTGGTTTGTCCGCAGAGCAGGCTCTGGCAGCTGCGCAGCAGTTGGTTACAGACTGGGTCAAGTCCGAGGAGGTCTTGCTGGCGCAGCGTTACACCCGGGAACTGATGAACCCCAATGAGGCGCTGAGTCTCGGCTCGATTTCCCAGATCGTCATGCCCTCAGACTTGCGTCAAGTGCTGGCGGAGAACATGGCATTTTACCTGCGCCGTTACCAGCCAGAACCGCTGCAGTCCGTGCAGCGCGAGTTCCACTAGACCTATTCCCGACACTATCAAT